>Ga0306924_10006451_pt1 | contig 11698 bp, 15 predicted proteins | sample sta12Can44000111_FD_203756 | JGI IMG/M metagenome (GOLD analysis project Ga0306924, IMG submission 203756) | Lab enrichment of tropical soil microbial communities from Luquillo Experimental Forest, Puerto Rico - statanox.12C.anox.44.000.111 (v2)... | ecosystem: Environmental > Terrestrial >...
CGCCACGTCCTCCGCACAACGAAGCGCCTAGTGAAAAGACTGCAAGCTCTCGGCCATAGAGTCATCTTGGAATCACCTCTTCCTAACACACGCATCGCATGATTATTTTCAAGGGAGGCGATGTCGCTCATTGACCGCCAGCCCCGAGCGGGGGTTCCGAGCGTTATGATTTTGCGACAGTTGACCGCTTGCCTCTTCGCTTGGTATAGCTCGACGGCCTGATCGTCGATGAGTTCCACACGGAGAGAATATGCCGTTTCGACCGGCTTCGCTTCTGCTCGCGGCTTTGCTGACGCTACTAGCTCAGAGCCAGACGCACAAGCATCTGCACGAGGATGAAGTGATCTTCGTTCACAAAGGTGCTGTCAGAGTTACCTTGAACGACCGGTTGTACGAGGCGGGAACGGGTGCCACCGTGTTCATTCCGCACGGGAACTGGATAGGTGTGGAAAATGCGTCAACTGAGACCGCGACCATTTTGTTTTTCTTCAACAAACCCGCATTCGAGAATTGCCTCCGTGCCGTATCGTCTCGTCCAGGCGAAAAGTTTAGTGCACCTTCTGCTGAAAGGATGAAAGCAGTTCGAGAGGAATGCCACGAAGTGATGAGGAATAGCGGGTTTTCTATCATCCCTGATGTCAATTGATGAAATCAGGCGACTACACCAATTCCCGTCAGGAAATCGGTTTTGACTGTGGGCAATTGGTGTAATGGCAATCGAAGACTTCGCAGATTATTCTTATATTCTAGCCCCCTTTCGCGATTCTCGTGCTATCTTCGCACCCCTATGCCCGCCCGGGGTGAAGTTCTGCCGCAATCGCATCCCGAGGATAGCCAACGTTCCTTCCGGCGCTTCCTTAAGTTTGGCCGCAGCCGCCACAGTCACTTGCTTCGCATACTCGGCGTAGGCTTTGGCCTTGCTGTTGGCATCGGAAATACGATTGGCACTGGCATCCTCCGCACACCGGGCGAGGTTGCGGGCTATCTAAGGAATGGCTGGCTGATCTTTGCGGTTTGGCTCCTCGGAGGAACCTACGCGCTGTTGTGCAGCAGTTCCGTGACCGAGCTTGGTTGCATGCTTCCCTGTGCGGGCGGGTGGTACGTCTACTCGCGTCGAGCCTTCGGGGAGAAGGCCGGATTCGTTGTCGGTTGCTGCGACTTCACAGTGCAGTCGGTTGCCGACGCATACCTGGCAGTCGCTTTTGGGGAATTCGTCGGAGAACTTCTGCCCAAGCTTGCCGGGCATGTAATGCTCTTGGGGACCTTGGCATTGGCATCGCTTGCAACCCTCAATTGGATAGGCCTTAAGACCGGCAGTCGTGCACAAGAGATCACCAGCTTGGTCAAGGCTCTCGGTCTCGTCGCACTCGTCATCGCCGCATTCACAATTCCCATCAAGGCTGGAGCCGCTTCTTTTCTTCCTGGCAACTTGTTCGTTCATCCGCACAGCATCTTTCTCGGACTGATGCTCGCGTTGCAAGGCGTTGTTGTTACCTACGACGGTTGGTACGCACCCATCTATTTTGTGGAAGAAGACAAGAACCCTGCCAAGAATTTGCCGCGCTCCATGATTGGCACGGCGCTGTCGTGCATCGCAATTTTCTTGCTGGTAAATGCGGCGCTTTATCACGTCCTCCACATGGACCATCTCGCCGGCTCGCGGATGCCCTCGGTGGATGCCGCCATGCTACTTTTCGGAAGCTATGGAAGGCGGATCATTCTTCTGATTGCTGTGGTTGGAGTGATCAGCAGCGCCAACGCCGGACTCATGTTTACACCGCGGATCCTTTTTAGTATGTCGAGGGATGGTCTTTTGCCGCGCAACATCACTTCCGTCAATCGAGGTGGAACTCCGTCGCTGGCTCTATTTCTGTCTACCATGGTCAGCATCGCGCTTGTGCTGAGGGGGAGTTTTGATGCTTTGATTGCAATCGGCTCGATATTGTACGTTGCGGTTTACCTGTCCGGATTTGCTTCTCTGTTGATTCTTCGCAGGACAGAGCCAGATCTGGCCAGACCGTACAAGGCGTGGTGGTATCCATGGAGCACCTTGTTGGTGCTTTCGGCTTCCACGGCTTTCCTCGTCGGGTCTGTGATTGGCGATCTCAAACACAGCCTCTTCACAGCCATCCTGATCTCGCTGACCTACGCTGCTTCGATCGTGATCGTACGAGAGAAGAGCCACGAACAGCCCGACGCGTAGCCGCTAGCCTTGATCGAAAACGCCTCGGATCGAGATTCTCCCTCCGCGCAAACTGCCTCGAGGCGTTTCCGATCAAGGCTAGCGGCAACCCGGAAGTCAACTGACGTTATCAGGCGGTTACACAAGCATGCGCCGTTTCTTCGCCTTTTTTGGTTTCAATGGGTGTAAATCGGGATGTTACATCAATCATGCAAATTTGAAATGCTTCTGCTGCTCCTCTCGCTCGTGCTGGAGGAGCTTACGTGCTTAGTCCACCGGACGGAATTCCCAATCTCGCTCGAACTTCTCCTACAGTCATCTGCAATACAGACCCGTGGGGCGCGGAGTCGCGGTACAGTGTCCGATGACCTTTCGCTTTAACAAATGCACGCCAGACGCGGGCGGGCGACATGAAAAGACCGACTATCACTCCGGCTATATCGAGGCCATAGACGTCCAATGTCCTGCAACCTGCCCTAAGTTCCCAAGCGGCAGTTTCCGCCTCACCCGTCCAGTCTGTTCCGTAGCCGGTGAGGATGTGATGCAAATCGTGGAGCGGGGTAGCCCATTGATGAGCCTTTGAATTGGGCAATCTTAAGGACAATCGACAAAGCCTCAGCGTGTAAGTAGGAGCAGAGTAGTCCTCCACGCGGAACCCGTTGCTGCTGAGAAAGCGGTCGCGTGCTTCACGCAAGGTGAGGGCGTCGGAATAGGCAGAACTAGCCACAGGGCGTCTTCGATGCCTTTGAGTTTAGCCGCAAAGCCCCGACAGCCCCAAGCTCGACACGTTGAAGGAAACTTCACAGATGCAGCTAGTATGTCCGTCGAATCTCAGAACATAGGATCCAGAGGTGATCCATCCACTCGCCATTCTTGACCTGGAAACCGACCATCGCGTAACCCGCGGGACACGCGACTTCCGTCGGCTTTCCCCCCGGCCTCGGTCTGGCAATGGCAGCCGTGGGCTCGGTACCGGGGCTTTCAAATCGGTCGCCAATATCCTTGACAGAACTACATTCGCCTGCCGCTTCGTCTATCGACTCACCGGTTCGTCCTGTGATACCACGCAGCACTCGACCATAGGAACATCGCGCGTAATGCTCGGTATTGCCACCGGGGCTGCCTATCCGGGCCGTCGTCCTTAGCTCTTCGCCCAGCGTCCCATCCGACCGTATGGGCAGACAGTCCAGCCAGGCCTGGTTGAAGTATTCGCCAGTCCTCACGTGAAAGCCGACCGCCAAGAAACCGGACTCGCACGCGGCCTCGGTTAGGTACCTTCCTCCCGTGCCGCCGCCAAAGTCACGCGACATTCGATCACTGGCAATCAGGTAGATGTAGTTACGGTACTGCGCCGTTCCAATCGCAACCAGAAATACCAGGCTTCCCAAGACTGCCATGGTTCGTTTCCACGCCGCCTCTTGCAACCCGTACTTCCCAGGCATCGCATCCCCTCTTTGTGACATCGTCATCGAGCACCGCTCTGTCGAATTACTCTTTCACCTTTCTGTTTTTTGACCAGCGGGCTTTGACAGCGTTTCGATCAGCATCTCAATCGCGACTCGGCTGATGGCGGTTAGTCGCGGTCTCCATGGTCGTGGTCGTCGTGATCACGATGGCCACGCCCATGATCGTGGGCGCGCCAATGGCCGTTGTCATGATCTTCGTGGTCCCAGTGTCCTTCGTGCCATTCCCACCCTTGCTGGTAGTGGTCGTAATGGGGATGCGTCCAGCATGCTCCTTCAAACGGAGGACGCTCCCAATGTCCGCGCACCCACTTGTAATGATGACCCACCGGTGCCCAATATCCCTCAATCCAAACGAACTCAGCCTCGGGAGGCGGCCCGGGTTCTTCATAGACAACCGCTGGCGGGGGCGCCCCGATGTACACCGAAATTTGCGCCGAACTCGGAGAGGCGATTGCGACTGCGAGCAGTGCGCCAGACATCCAGTTCCATTTCATTCTTGGGCCTCCTTCTCGGGCCTCACAGTCCCATGCTCCGACGGGTTCACCGGGGAGTCAATGAAATGTCCTCTGCGGCTCGCACGCTGAGGTACATGGCCTAGGGTCACTGAGAGACCTAGGGCCTCCAGCGGATCATGAAGAAGAAGGTGCGACTTTGGCTGTCGCTACTGGGGCGTCGCGGTCGGCAAAGGCAGTTGTCGACAGGACCAGATGAGAACGTTCCTTGCTCAGAGGCTCGGATGGTACCCGGATCTCCGAGCCTGTGGGACAACGGATTCGGCGTCAATCTCGCCGTTGGCATCCAGTCGTAGTCCGGTCCAGCAACCGCAAAGCACCGCTCGAAGCGAAAATAGGAAACCCTCCGGCATCAGTCGCAACGTCGGGAGGTCGCTGGGACCTGATGTCTACAGGCCTGTCCCGTAGGTTGCGAGCTGTAATTAGGCCACCCAATGGCCACGAACATCGGATCAATGACGCTAATGGCAAGTTCAAATCAACTACGAAAAGACCCCCAGGTTGCGGATTGCCGACGACTGGGCGAAATTGACCTGCTGTTGTGCTCGGAGAGAGACTCAGACGCTGTTATTTATGCTAGGATTCGGCGCATTATGCCACGCTCACAACCATCGAACCTGCCCGGATGTGCTTCTGAGGAACCTTGGTGTTGACGCCCGCCCTTGACCAGGCTATCCAAGCAAGATGCCATCATCGTGGAGGAAGAGATTAGTTCGTCGGCAGGCTCTATCCTCCCACTGCCTGATCTGCCGAGCCAAGCCGGGGGAAAGATGCACGCTTACAACCGGGCAACCTCGTAGAGAACCTCATCGGCAACGACGCGGGGCCGTGTCCTGTACAATTGCACGTCATGACCAATCTCACCTCGGTTTTCAGACAGCTCAAACAAGAGCGCGACCGTCTCGAATCTCGCCTTCAACAACTCAACCAAGCCATCGCAGCCCTGAATGGCGCAGGGACGGGCTTGGGGCGAAGAATCTCAGCCGCCGGTCGTGCCCGCATCGCAGCGGCACAGCGCGCAAGGTGGGCCAAAGCGAAAGGGAAGGTCGTCTCCATCGCCAGCCGGGGAAGACGCAAGATGCCCTCAGCGGCCATCGCTAAGATTCGAGCCGCGCAAAAAGCACGATGGGCAAAGTGGAGAAAGCAGCAAAAGGGCGCGTAAGTGAACTCCCAAGCTCAGCCCTGCCATCACCAGCTCGACCGCCCGCCAGAACTCATAGCGGACGTTGAGGGGGGTTCATACTTGCTCTTCGAGTGCGTGCTGTGCGGATGTGGGATCGCCCTGAGGCTCAACGCTGAAGGCGAGATCAATGGCGAGTTCGTGATCCCGCCTGCTCGAAAAAGCGCCTAAAGGCTACAGTGCTCTTGCGGCGACTCTGGATGGTCTCAGATGCGCTCCCGGCGCGGAGGGTCGTGTTCTCCATCCAGGAGGAGTTGTTTGTCCGTTTGTCCCGCATTGTCGAAGTGGGCGTAGATTCTCGTGAAATCGTTTGAAATCGCGCCTCTTCCGTGGGAAGTTTCGACCGTCAGGAACACTCCGGCACCTGGCGAGTCGATCCTCACTACCCGACTTGGCTTGCTACATGCCGTCAGGAGGAGGGCCTGTGCGAGCAGTGTTGCAAGAGAAGCACTGGCTTTCATGGCCTCTACCGCGGGCGGAGTGTACAACGAAAGGGCGCTCCGATCGGAGACAAAACTCAAGCGAAAGCCCCCATTCTTTCAGCCAATCCTTCGGTGTTCGGGGGCCGGACGTGATGTAGATCACAGACTCCCAAGCCTAGTTTCGCTAGCCTTGCTGAAGCTATAGGGTGGGATATGGGCACGCCGTCGCTTCAATGCAGCATAGCCAAGCTCGCTATTGCAGGAGAACAGGCCGGATTCACCGTCGAGCAGATGATTTGGCTGCTCAACTCCGGGGTAACAGTCGAGGGGCTGCTTCGGCTCATCGAGTGTCGGTTGACACCGATCATGGAAGGACCTCGCTCCAGCCGCTGGGTCGTGTAGCAGGCTTCCTGTTTTTGTAACAAGAAACATATCGTAAGCGGAGTAATTCCCCGACACCCATAGAATCCGCCTTAGCCAAGTTTGCCTCCAAGTAAGACGAACTGGTCAGGGCGGGGCAGGTGCGGCAACACTTGCTCCGGTCCGCTAAACGAAGCACCAAATTCTATGGCTCAGCCGAATCGCTGGGCGCATATCGCCCGAATGCAAATCCTGCGCAGCTACGATCCCAAGTTGAGCGACGTGTTGGCGAGGACAACCGCGTCCATCCGGATGAGTGAGGACCTTGTCAGGCGCACGAAGGAGCTGTTGGAGCAAAGCAGGATGCTACAAGAAACCAGCGCTGAAATTGCCATGGAAACCGGACTGTGGCGCGACCTAGCCACCGAGCTTGCGAGGGTGAAGTTGCGGCCAGTTAGCTCGCGGTAGTTCGCGAAGAGAACCGCATCGATGACCTACCGGCAGAGGTGCCGACATGCGTTCATCTCGTCGAGGTTCAAACATCGCTGCGATCCGTCAGGCCGGTGTTTAAAGTCACAATACCGAACGCATCGATTCCAGTGGTCCGAATTGCAGCTACACAGTATGCAAGGCTGTGCATCACGCCCGTCGCCGACCGCGACAGTTAGCAAGAAGAGCATCAAAACCAGTCTCAACGCTACCCCCAGGGGCATTGATTCCGGGGGAGTGAAGCTTGAGGCATTGATCAAGCAATCTGAAGGCCGCACCGCTGGTCCAGCGAAATCAAAGAAATGACAGTCATGCGACTGGGGGGCGTCCCCGCACCACGGAACTCGTGTACCGATACCGTGAATGTTTTTTCATCCCTGCAGTCCCCTCAGGCGGACAGTCGGCGCACGTTCCCCAGTCCCTACTCGGCTAGACCTCCGTAACACCACGTCAGAGCCATTGTCGAGATGCGGGCTTTTGTCTCAAACTCATCGGTAATTGGGGAGCGAGACATGAGAGCAAGCAGGCGAAGAGTGATGGCTGATCCGAGTAGCGACTGGTATACCTGGTTGCTGCCAATCCTGTGCCTAATCCTGCTCGCTGGTCTCTTGTTGAGCCGGTTAAGCTAGACCGATGCATTTCCCGCTCCGCCACATTCCCATTTCGTAAGCTGGAGATGTTCTAATGACCTCTGCCTGCAAGGGCGGTGGCAAGTTCGTGGGCAAGTGGAGCGTCAGCGTACGCAACACCACCCCATGCCCAGTCTGCCGCTCGTCTCAACCGGTAAGACCGTATGGCGATCGCTATAAGATCGCTGACCACCGAGAGCCGGAGCTTGATGCCGGAACATCACAGGCAGTTCAGAGTTAGTACGGTCTGTGGATGATAATGCCGATCGGGGCGCGGGGGATTTGCGCCTGCTATAGGTTCATCATGTCGCTGATGGCGTGGAGAGTTCTCCGGGTCCGGGAACCGAGGTAAAAATTACTCGTGGAGAGTATTCCCCCTTGCGACGACCCGCCCGCCAGTCCACAACGCGACCACAATCAGCAAAATAGTGAGCAGACCGATCAAGTAGGCGATCTTAGCCTCTCAAACGGCTCTGTCCAACTGACAGAGCCGTTTACTCACAAGGACATGGCCCGCACCCGCTTGAATCACCTGACTCCGCCGTCTCCGACGAGCCCGGGCAGCCCTTCGAGATCTTATTCCGGGTCCATCAGCCAGCCTCACTTTCGCCAGACCCGCTCGCCGCGTGTTACTTCCGTTTCGTCCCGCCTGGCTATTCTCTAAACAGAAAGTGGAGGAGTCCTCACTTTGGTGAGTGAGGAATCAGAGTTGCTGATCCCGAGCAATGAATGTAAGCGCGCCTGTGCAGCAGGACCGCACTAGTCTCGGATTGAAAGTATCCTCACTCCGGAACGCGCGTCTGTCGCGCTATTTAAGCCATTTGATTTTTTCCGTTTCATCTTGACAGGCCGTCGAGAGGAGGCCAAAATCCTTCGCAAAGTAGTCGGCTCGGGTTTCCTTTTTTCCCCTCGCAACTAGGCCCCTTTTTGAAAATAAAAAAATATGGAGGGTTCTATGCGACACCTCGTTGTGGCAATCTGTGTGGGGATTCTGGCTGGGTCACTCACTTATGCCAATGCTCAAGCGACAAAAACAATCATCATGCGGGACGCCTGTGATCCGAAGAGCTTCAACGCTGCTGTCGGAGCGGGAACCTGCATATCTGGGAACCATGGGAACACGCCGTTCGGTCTTTTCATTGCAGAATTGCAAAGCGACCACATCGCCGGAGCCTGGCGGTTCAATCCGCTGTTGAATGCGAATGAGGGACACTTCAGCTTGGCACGGTTAGATCTTACGCAAGGCGATCCGACCACCATCCAGAATGCGGGCGGAGAAGAGCACACCTTCACCCGGGTGGACAAATTCGCTGGCGGTTTTATACCCCCGCTCAACGGGCTCAGCGGAAATCCTGATTCGGCTCCGGAATGCGCTCAGGTGGTCAACGGAACGCTGGTCCCTCAGCCGGAGAGCGCTGCCAACCAAGTTGTCGAAGCCGGAAAGACTGAGTCTGGACCAACGGCTGGAAGTGCGGCGTTGCCGAATGGGGTATCCAAGTGGCAGTGCTGCATCCATCCCTGGATGCGAATGATGGTCGTGGTGCATGAGAAAGAGAACTGATTCACGACAAAAATGAGATCGGCCACTGCCGGCCCAGGCACCCGGCGGTGGCCGACTCTCAATAACAACGGCGGGGAAAACAGTTTGCGCTTCTCGTGGTTGACCTGATATCGCTCTTACACCAGTCTATGGTCACAGCCGCAAGCAGCATCGCCCAAGGCAGTTCGCCGCCCTTCGGCAACATGGTGCGGAGCGTACTTCGGAAATATTTCTACTTCTTGATGTCGCTACTGATTATCGCGGCGATCGTGTATGGCTTTAGCTTCACGATCGAGAAGAATCTTATCCATCCCGCGGTGCCGCGGCCGTGGATTCTTTATGTGCATGCGACGATCTTCACCGCTTGGCTGGCACTCTTTCTTCTTCAAACCATTTTGGTCCGCTCCCGTAGGGTGACATGGCATCGTCGTGTGGGCGGGCTTGGGGTAGTGCTGGGCGCACTGATTCCAATCGTCGGCGTCTCCACGGCCATCGTGATGGGGCGGTTCGATATGGGCGTGCTTCACCTGCCAGATGTGGAGAACTTCCTCATCGTTCCCTTGTTTGATATGGTTTGCTTCACCTCTACGTTCCCGCTGGCCGTCTACTGGCGCAAGCAGCCGGAGTTGCACCGGCGGCTGATGCTAGTGGCGAGTTGCGCACTCACCGCCGCAGGATTCGGGCGTTTCGTTCATCCCGACTACCTATTCTATGGTGGCGTCGATTTGCTGATTCTTCTTGGCGTGGTGCGAGACCTGATTTTGGATCGCAGGATCCATCGCATCTACCTCATCGTGCTCCCCCTGTTCCTTGTGGGGCAGGTGACTACGACTTATGTCGCCTGGCACGGCGTACCGTTCTGGGTGAGGATCGCGCACCGCTTGCTCGAGTAGCCGCTTGCCCGCATGGCCTTTTCATCGGTCGAGGGATACCCGCCCAGTCCCGTTCCGCCCGATTCCTGCACACCTCGTGACAGTGACTTGTGCGATCTCCGAGCACGTACTTCCCGGCAACGGCGCGCTTGAAAACACAGGAGACCGGCTGGACTATGCGGTTTGGGAACTGGGTGGCTTCTTCGCTGCGGACCGAGCCTGCTTGCCTTCGATCACGGCCCAAGCCTTGCGGACATTCATGCTCAGCTGGTCCTGGCGAGCTTTGACCCAGGGCGCGTAATGCTTTTCGGTGATCTTGACGCTCTTGTGGCCGAGTAACATCGACACCTGCTCCAGAGGAACGCCGGCCAGAAGCATCTCCACGGCAAAGGTGTCGCGGAACATGTGGGGGTGACAGCGCTTGGGGGTGCTGTCTTCGAGGCGTAGATCTGAGATTTTGAAGAGCCGACGATAGCTGCGCTGCCAATCTCCAACCAGGGTCTTCGGAGACCCATTGCCGGACCAGAAAAAATAACGCGGATTGGGTTTGGGTCCGGGAGGGATGCTGCGCAGTGCATCGGCTACGTGGGGCGGGAGCGGCACATACACGGGCGTGCCCGTCTTGGCACGATACAATAGCAGCTCGTCCCGATCGCTCAGCCGTGAGCGCTCGAGCGTTACAGCGTCCCGGATGGCGAGGCCACTCCAGCGCATGAGCCAGGTCAGAATGCGCAGCCGAGTGGCTTGCTGTCGGCACTCCTTCCACCCCTTCGGTTGATACACATACGTCGCGTCAATGATTGCGGCGAACTCGGCCTTGGGAAAGTAGTCCGTGGGTGGACCTTCGGCTCGGATTCGACCCAGCATGACGGCAGGATTCTGTTTCACCCAGCCCATGCGCATGCAGTAATAGAAGAAACCGACGAGTCGCTCCTGCTTTTTCTTCTTGGCCAGTGCACGATCCTTCCACGTGTCACGGAACAGCTCCAGATCAGCCACGGTAATTTCGGCGAGGTAGGCAAAGGCCTCCGACCTTGCCCATTGCACGAAGTGCTTCTCAAAAATGGTTTTGAGTTTTTCCAGGGTGGACTCGGCCAGGTTCTCGTTCTTCTTGCTCAACAGAAATCGCGCGACCGCCGCTTCGACCGTGATCGGTGCCCGCTCCACGGGAGCCGCTTCGCCGAAGGCGGCGGCTTGTGCCCTTTGCTCGGCCTGCAGTTCCAGGCGGCGGCACCTTGCCTCGGCTCGTTCCCAACTCCGCGTGGCCGCGCTCTTGCGAAAGGGGCGGCCGTTCAGGACACCGCGAAGCCACTTGGGGCAGTGGCAGCGCCTCCAAAAACGATCGGATTTTTTGGGACAGTCGGCGACATGCCGGGTGTAAACGAACAAGGCCAAGTTTCTGTACCTCCACAAACTTTGCCGGATCGGCGGTACAAAAACGGTACAAAATTATTTGTGTCTTTGCAAGTTATTAATTTATAAGCAGTTAAGTGCTGGTGGAGGCGGCGGGAGTCGAACCCGCGTCCGAAAATGTCACTGGTCAAGAGCCTACATGCTTATTCGCGTTCATGCCCTGGCTATTACCCCAGGACGTTCGCGGTCCCCGCTCAGAACGGACAAGAAACGGAAAGCGCTAGCCTGTAGGTCTCGTCCCCTCGGCCCAGACGTAGCCGAGCGAACCAGCCCGCTGTGCGACGCCCACCGGAGGCCCACGGGCGAAGCCTCCTAGGACGGCTGCCTAAACTAGTTAGGCTGCGTATGCCATCTGTTGATTGGCAATTGTCATTTTGCCCACGATTACGGGTGTGTGCACCCCGGCATGCCTCCTGGCCGCAAGCATCTCCGTCGAAGCCGTGACGCCCCCACTGGTGGGATTGGCCTGTAAAGATCCACTTCCAGCCTAGGTGGGAACCCGGGGAAAGTCAAACACCTATTAGATGCTGGCCAAATGCCAAACGCTCCGCGCCTTGCGACCAGCGCTGCCTCCCGGGCATCCATTCGGAGTCACCGGCAAGGAGGGAGACCATGCCACTGGTCAGAATCTCG
>Ga0306924_10006454_pt1 | contig 11697 bp, 10 predicted proteins | sample sta12Can44000111_FD_203756 | JGI IMG/M metagenome (GOLD analysis project Ga0306924, IMG submission 203756) | Lab enrichment of tropical soil microbial communities from Luquillo Experimental Forest, Puerto Rico - statanox.12C.anox.44.000.111 (v2)... | ecosystem: Environmental > Terrestrial >...
TCGTGCTCGAAACGACCGGCGATTTCACCGCGACCATCGGGGTGATGGTGGGGGTCGTCACCGCTGCCTTCGCGGTACGGCACTGGTTCGGCTATTCCTTTGCGACTTGGCGTTTCCATCTGCGCGGCCTGACGATCCGCAGCCCCGAAGATGTCGGTTGGATCAACGATCTGATGGTCGGCCCGTTGATGCGGCGTGACCCGGCGGTGATCGCCGCTGGGTTGCCGCTCGATGAGTTGCGCCGACGATACCCGGCCGGCAGTGTCAAGCAGGTGTTTGTCGTCAATGACCGCGGCGGCCTCTGCGGCATCATCGATCCAGCAGCGGTCGGCGCGCCGGACGGCGTCGGCGCGGCCAAGACGGTAATGGATGGCGCATCGAAGACCGCCGCGTTTCTGTTGCCCGGAGACGACTTGCGCACCGCTCTCGACCGCTTCAGCCGCAGCGCGCAAGAGAAGCTTCCGGTCGTCGACAATCCCGGGGATCGCAGGGTAATCGGATATCTGAGCGAGGCCTACGCATTGCGTCGATACGCGCACGAACTCGAGCGGCATCGCGGCGCCCGGCAGGACGACGCCGGCATTTTCAGCCCCGAGCCGAGCACGCACCATCGGGAACCGGACCCGCGGCAAAATAGGTGAGGTAATTTTACACTGCCGCGCTACAATCGGGCTCCAACCCCCGTCCCGGCGAATGCGGTTGCATGGTGGAGAGGATGAACTCGTCAACGATGTGGGCTCAGCGCGGAGCGCGCAGTGCTTGATCTGCGGGGGCCATCGAGCCGTGGTGCGAGGCGGTCGGTGCCGAACGCGAGGAACCCGTAAATGGCAGATGTGGTCGCCAGCGGTGTCCCAATTCCTGAGACCCATCGGCGGAACACCATGCAGAAATTTGTGCGGCGGAAGTCGACCGTCGCCTTCTTCATGACACTACCGCTGATCGCTATCGTCGCCTGTCTCGTCGTCTATCCGGCGTTCTACTCGATCAGCCTGGCGATGATGAACAAGTCGATGACTCACTTCGTCGGCTTCGGAAATTTTGCATTTCTATTCAAGCGCAGCACGTTTTGGATGGTGGTCGAGCAGACGGTGCTGTTCGCGGTCACTGCCGTCGTCTTCAAAGCGGCTATCGGGTTCGTCGCGGCGCACTTTGTGCACAACCTCCCGGCAAAGGGCCAACGCAAGTGGCGTGGGATGCTGTTGATCCCTTGGGTCATCCCGCCGGCGATGAGCACGCTCGCCTGGTTTTGGCTGTTTGACCCGTCCTATAGCGCCTTCAATTGGGTCTTGGCCCATTTGGGCATGCCGCAGGTAGCTTGGCTCGGTAATCAGTACTGGGCTCGCTTTGCCGTGATCCTGGTCAATGTCTGGGTCGGATCGCCGTTCTTTCTGATCATGTATCTCGCGGCTTTGAAATCGGTGCCCGAACAGTTGCATGAGGCAGCAGCGATCGATGGCGCCAATTGGTGGCAAAAAATCTGGTACGTCAACCTCCCGATGATGCGCAACATCATCCAGATTACCGCCCTGTTCTCGTTGATTGTGACGTTCGCCAATTTTGACATCGTCAAGATCCTGACTAACGGTGGTCCGGTGGATCAAACCCATGTGTTCGCCACTTGGGCGTTCAACTTGGCAATCTCGGGGAACGACATTCCGCTAGGTGCGGCTGTGTCGCTGTTTATGGCGCCGATTCTGGCGGTTGCAGCGTTTTTGATCTTGCGTAACGTTCGGCGTCGCGGAAACGAAGCATGACGACGACTACGACAATTGGCGAACTGACAGCCGGCCAGCGCCAACTTACCGGTTATGGTAGCATTTCTCGCGGTCGGCGCCGGACGTTGTGCTGGTCGTATTTCTTCCTGATCCTGTTTGTGATCTTCTTTCTCACTCCGCCAATTTATATGTTCATCACCTCGCTCAAATCGAGCGCGGAGATCTCGGCGGCAACCAACCCATGGTGGGTGTATCACCCAACACTTGCGAATTACGTCGATTTGTTGACCCAGAAGACGTACCTGATCTTTTTTAGAAATTCTGCCGTCGTGTCGCTATGCGTCGTGTCTATCACGATGGTGATTAGCGTGCTCGCGGCGTTTTCGCTCGCACGGCTGAAGTTCTGGGGGTCGGCAACACTGGCTACCGGCGTGTTTTTGGCGTATCTGATCCCGGATACGCTGGTCTTCATCCCACTGTTTAAAACATTCGCCTTTGTCCACGATAAGACGGGTATCGAGCTGATCAATCACTGGTGGGTCCTGATTATACTGTTGCCGACGTTGACGGTTCCGTTTTGCACCTGGATCATGATTGGATATTTTGCCAGCATCCCGAGAGAGCTCGACGAGGCGGCACTGATCGACGGTGCCGGTTATATTCAGATGCTGAGGAAGATCTTTATTCCGGTTGCGCTTCCTGGGATAATCGCCGCCACGATATTCTGCTTTACGGTTTCGTGGGCGAATTTTCTCTACGGGCTCGCCTTCACCACATCGGCTGATCAGCTCACGCTGCCCGTGGGCATCGTAACTACCCTGATCAGGGGTGACGTGTATGCTTGGGGGCAGATCATGACCGGCGCGTTGCTGGGAGCGGCACCGCCGTTGATCATCTACGCGTTTCTGATGGATTACTACATCGCCGGCCTGACCGCCGGCGCGACGAAAGGGTGACAGATGGCGCAAGTCGCGCTTCGCAACATCGTCAAGACGTTCGATCGTACCCCCGCGGTACAGGGCATCAATCTCGATATTCCTGATCGCGAGTTCATCGTGCTGGTCGGGCCCTCCGGATGCGGCAAGAGCACGACCTTACGCATGATCGCCGGGCTCGAAGAGGCTACTTCCGGGGAGATCTATATCGGCGATCAGCTCGTCAATGACGTGCCACCCAAGGACCGGGACATCGCGATGGTGTTCCAGAATTACGCGCTCTACCCTCATATGACAGTCTTCGAGAATATGTCCTTTGGCCTCCGATTGAAAAAGTTTCCAAAAGCCGAGATCAAGGAGCGCGTTCAGGGCGCTGCCCGCATTCTCGATATCACCGATCTTTTGGATCGTCGGCCAAAGCAGCTTTCGGGGGGGCAGCGTCAGCGCGTAGCGATGGGCCGCGCGATTGTCCGCAACCCCAAGGTATTCCTGTTTGACGAGCCGCTCTCCAATCTCGATGCCAAACTCCGCGTCCAAATGCGCACCGAGATCAAAAAGATCCACCAACAGGTTACGACCACGACAGTCTATGTTACCCACGATCAGGTCGAGGCGATGACGCTCGCCGATCGAGTGGTGATCATGAATGCTGGAAGGATCGACCAGATCGGCACGCCGCATGAGGTCTATCATACGCCGAAGACCCAATTCGTTGCGGGCTTCATCGGCTCGCCAACAATGAACATGCTGCCCTGTCGGCTCGTCGAGAATGGCGACGGGCTGACCGTGCGGCTTTCCGACTGGCTCTCTTTCCCGGTGCCTACTTCGCGGGTCGCCCGCTACCGTCCACGCGTCGGCAGCGAACTGACCTTTGGTCTGCGTCCTGAGCACATCATCGAGGGCCGCGGAGACGTACCACCGGGCGCTGCCTCCTTCGAGGCGCGCCTCGATGTCGTCGAGCCGATGGGCATGGAGACCATGGTCTATTTCATCGTCGATGGGGTGGAGGTCTGTGGGCGGGTCAATCCGGCCGCCGCGGGACGGGTGGGTGAGTCGATGCGGCTCGTCGCCGACCTTAATCAGATGCATCTGATCGACCCGCGCACCGAGTCGGTCATTTGAACTAGGGCGGACGAGCGCGCCTCAAGCCTCGGTCAACTCGAGCACCTCACCGCCCGCGCCGAAGCAAGCGGCGGTAAGCGGCCCACATCCTCCTGTGCCGCCGTTGAGCGATACCGCGAATTCCCGGTCTGTGAAGCTCCGCTTCTCAGGGTCGATCCCCCTGACGACCCGCCGAAATCCTTCGAACGAGCCCCTGAGTTCTAAAATATCGTCGCGTCCCCACCAGAAGGCGTCCCCTTGCGCGGACAGAGGGCGTGAAGGATCAATGGCCGCATGGACAAACAGCACGCTCAGATCAAGGCTAAGGGCTGCATGACGCAGCGCCGAGAACAGCGTCGTATGTCCAGGGGTGGCGTTCATAGCGCCGCGGAGTATCCCGGTCCAACGCGTGATCGTACGGGGTCCGTCTCGTGTTGCGGCAAATCCTTGACGCAGGTCGCCCCCATAGGCGCGCACGGTGGCGTCCATACCGGCACTAACCATCCATTGTAGCACCTCGCCCGGATTAGGCGCGAATTGCAGTTGCAATAATTTCTGCCACATTTCCTCCTGCGCCCCGCGCAAGAAGGCGACATCGCAGGCGCAGCCACGCTGGCGTCCGACGACCCGGCGACGGAAATTGAGAAGCTCGTCGATCGTGGCGAGCACGGCATCCCCATAGCCGATGTAATTACCAAGATAAACGATGCGATCTCCCTCCTGGAACCGGTCGCTGATCATATCGTGCAAACGGATAAGGCGTTGCGCCGCGCCGTTTATGGCAGCAATCGCCCAAACTCGTCGGGCATTCCGCAATTGGACAAATTGCGTTTCCAGCCGTCCGCGGTTGACCCGCGGTCGCGGTGCAGATCCCATCCGGCTTGAACGTTCAAGCTGTAAGCAGCTCTTCGACCCGCTGGGTCGCTGTTGTCTCATCGATCCGCTCGACCGCAGCAAACTCGCGCACCAAGCGATCGAGCGCGGCTTGGTAAATTTGCCGCTCGCTATAAGATTGCTCCGGTTGACCGACATTGCGATAGAGGTCGCGAACCACCTCGGCGATCGAACCGGGATCACCGGAGGCGATCTTGGCCTGATATTCTTGAGCGCGCCGGCTCCACATCGTTCGTTTAGCCCGCGAGCGACCTCGCAGCTTGGCGAGGGCTGCGTCCATCTCCTTGCGGCTCGACAGCCGGCGTAGACCGGAAACCTTTGCCTTGGCTAAAGGTACACGCAGAGTCATACGGTCCTTATCGAAATGCACAACGAAGACATTGAGCGTATGGCCGGCGATCTCCTGCGTTTCTATTCCAACGATCTTGCCAACTCCATGGGTTGGGTACACGACGAGATCGCCGGCGGCAAATGGAACCTTTTCCGAAGTCATATCCGCCTCTCACAATCGAATCGCCTGGTACCGCCGGGACGCTTCCGCCGGTCGCCGGCGTCGCCGCGCCGCAGCAACGGCCGACGATTTGACTAGAGGCATGACGCGTCACTGCATCAACGTCAGAATACCGTAAAAAGCCTGTTTGAGGCTAGCAGATCGCAACTTGACATATCGGATATTGGAGCCGCAGCCCTTCACCTCACGGTGCCTGCCTCGGCTAAGCTCCGCCCGGATTGGGGGTAAAATACTTGTCGTACTTGTCGGGGACATCTTTCCATTGATCAGCATCGACGGGGTAGGGCTTCTTGCGCGTGATGTTGGGCCATACCGCGGCGTATTCCCTGTTGAGCTCTAACCACCGCTCGGCCGGCGGTTCGCTGTCCGGAATGATGGCCTCGACTGGGCATTCAGGCTCGCATACCCCGCAGTCGATGCATTCGTCAGGATGGATGACCAACATGTTCTCGCCCTCGTAGAAGCAGTCGACAGGACAGACCTCCACGCAATCCATGTATTTGCAGCGGATGCAGGCTTCTGTGACGATATATGTCATGGTGCTGGCTAATCTCCTGAGCTGGACAAGCGACTCGCTGTTAGGCGAGACAGATTATCTGGGTACCCGTTGTCCGAGAACAACTCGCTCTATGCCGCGTAATCTGTAGATGGGCAATGCGCTAAGGTGGTGCACCAAGCTTTCACCTGTTTTGGTGATCACAACGCGGGCTCAGGCGACGGCTGCCCCAGACCGGACGGGCCTGCCGAGACGACGCGACGGATGGTTGGGACGAGCGTAAGCCCAATACCTCCGGCCGGCCCATCCTGCTCGAACCGTCTCGCAACGATGATTAATCATGGTCTTTTGCTAACATGCGAGCTTGCCAATAGGCAACCCTCTGCCGGTTGGGGTTTTCTCCAAATACGCGGAAAAATGGTTGCCGTACCGAATGCGACAGATCCCGGTAGCAGGACAACCTCAGAGGCGTTTTGAGGTGTTAGCTCGGGAATCTCGATGCGAGCTCGATTCGCCACAAGGTGCTGGTTGATGTGGCAATTCTACTTTGTGGGCCCCGATATGAATTGCTGTAGTCGCCGCGGATATGTGGTGGAAGCACGGAAGCCGCAGCGCTGAGGTAGTCTTCATCGGTCACGCTGCACCACCGCTCTTGACAACGACTTTGTCCATAAAGCGGTTACCCGCTTCCGAGGGAACCACGGGTTGTGCTTCTAGAGTGACCTTTTCACGTTCACGTTAGCGTTTCCGTTTCCAGGGGGCAGGCACCAGCCAAGCCAACGCTTCGATTTGGGGCCAGATCTTCTTGAAAGACCCAGTTCCGAAAATCGGTCGTGCGTTCAAATCACCTCATTTCCATGTCGCACCATGCCGGGGGAAATTAACCGCCGTCTCCACCGTTGTTAGCCGGTAGGCTGCTCCAACCATGGATTTGATCGTGAAGAGGCGTGGGAAGATCGTTGTTCTCCATTTCGCCGGTCAAATGCCGCTGGCAGGCGTCGCATATCAAGCGCTGCATTATCTCTTAGGGATTGAACAACTCGGCTTCGAAGCCTGGTACATTGAAGATAGCGGCGCCAATCCTTACGATCCGCGGGCAAATAGTGTCGTTATGGGATGCGACTACAATGTTGCTTATCTCGGGAGAATAATGGAGCACTACGGATTTTCAGGTCGGTGGGCCTATTGGGATGCAGTCCAAAATGTTTGTCACGGATTATCCTACAGTGACATACGGTCGCTTTATGCCGAGGCCGCTGCCGTGATCAACCTATGCGGCGCGACTAGGTTGCGCGAAGAGCATCTTGCTTGTCCTGTCCGCATCATGATCGATACCGATCCCGTCTATGAGCAGATCAAATACGCGAAGGCCGATCAAGCGTCCCGCACCTATATTGATGCTCACACGCATTTCTTCACATATGGCGAGAATCTTGGCGCGCCTGATTGTCCTGTGCCACTTTGTGGTGTTCCATGGCGTCCGACTCGACCTCCGATAGTTACCCAGCTTTGGCCTGAACCGCGCGACACACCCTCATGTCTTACGACCATCGCCACTTGGGAGAACAGTGGTAAGAACATCGAATTCGAAGGCTCGGAATATGTTTGGTCAAAACACGTCAATTTTCTGCAGTTTCTCGATTTGCCGAGATCCCGGCCGAGGACATGTTTTCGGTTAGCAACACTACCGCCCGATGAGCGAGCACGCAACGTCATAGAAGCGCGTGGCTGGAGCTTGGTCGATCCGCGTCCGATCTCGGCGGAAATATCGCGTTACCGCGATTTCATAGCTCATTCGGGCGGCGAGTTTACCGTTACAAAGGACATCTATGTGCGACCGAACAGCGGCTGGTTTAGTGATCGTAGCGCTTGCTATCTTGCCGCCGGCCGACCGGTGGTGACGATGCGCACCGGATCTAGCAAATTCTATCCGGTCGGCCGCGGCCTCCTGGAGTATAACAACTATGAAGAGGCGCTTGCCGCTATCGATGCCGTATCTGCCGACTATGCTCGTCACAGCCGTGAGGCTCGAGCGCTCGCGCATGAATATTTTTCGTCCGATCGCGTCATCGGCGCAATGCTGGCGGAAATCGGTCTCTGAGGAGAGGTGCCGCGGCGTCACGGATAGTACGACAGAAACCTATGAGATCTGAGATAAGGGACATAATCACCCTTTCAGCGCCGATGCTCGCAATTTAACGATGGAAGTCTTTACAACCCGACTCGGCCGCAACCTCATTTCGGCCAGAACGATCCGGGTCTTGCCGTCGCCTCGTACGTCCAACGAATTATACTGGGAGCGCTTGTTCTTTGGGTTGGTGATATTCGCTACAACGCTCGTGCTTGTCACTTTCCGCGACTACGGTGTCACTTGGGATGAGGACGTCCATAACTGGTATGGAAACTTTGTGCTTGATTATTATCTATCGCTGTTCATTGACCATAATGCTCTCCATTGGCGTGATTTGTACAACTACGGAGCAATATTCGATACACTCGCTGCAGCACTGAACAGAGTTTCTCCGATCGGGATCTATGAAACCCGCCACCTTCTCAATGCCCTGGTCGGTATACTCGGACTGGTCGGCTGCTACAGACTCGGTTACGCAATGGGCGGGACGCGTGTCGGGTTTCTCGCTGCTTTGTTTCTTCTTTTGACGCCGAACTATTACGGGCAGATGTTTAACAACCCAAAAGACATCCCTTTCGGGACCGGTGTCGTGTGGGCAACTTATTACATGGTTCGAATCGTGATGGTACTGCCGCGACCGCCGCTCAGACTGCTGGTCAAGTTCGGCACGGTTGTCGGAATGACGATGGGAGTGCGCGTCGGGGGGTTAATGCTGCTTTGCTACCTTACTCTGTTGCTCGCCGTCGATGGCGTCTGGAGGACAATCGTTACACGACGACGGGTTTCTGTGTTGATGGAAAGCGCTTCGACCGCATTTTGGCGGGCCCTCTTTCCAGCTGTGGTTGTCGCCTATCCGGTTATGCTGCTATTCTGGCCGTGGGGACAGACCGACCCGATCGAGAACCCGCTACGCGCTCTCGCCTTCTTTTCGCATCAGACCTTTCCGTTCAGCACGTTGTTCGATGGACGGTTCGTCCCCGCGTCCGACCTCCCTTGGACTTATCTTCCCACCTATATCGCCCTTGCCCTCCCCGAACTCGTCCTGGTTCTCGTGCTATGCGCCCCAGTCCTTGCCGGGATCAAGCTGCTCCGCGAATGGCCCTATCTTCGCCGCGAACCAACGCTGGCCCACTTCGTCCTTGGGTTCGGCATTGTCTTCCCGGTCACATTTGCGATCGCGATCAAAGCCGTCCTTTTCGATGGCATGCGCCATTTTATCTTTGTCCTGCCGCTGATTGCGGTTGCCGCCGCCCTTGTAGCCGACCAGGCTTGCAACTGGCTGGCACGCCTTCCGTATAGGCTACCGATCTTTGTGACGCTTCTACTCTACGGCATCGGTCATGTTTCGATCATGGTGATGCTGCACCCGAATCAATATGTATATTATAACGCCTTTGTCGGCGGTGTTGAAGGCGCACAGCGTAAATTTAAACTCGACTATTGGGCCAACTCCTACGCTGAGGCGGTGCAAGGTTTGCAGAGTTATTTGTATACTGTCTACGGCCCCGATTTTGAAGACCACGAATTCACGGTCGCGGTGTGTGGACCGCCGATCTCGGCAGACTATTATTTTCCGGCAAACTTCCGCTTCACCAATCAACGTACCAAGGCCGATTTCTTTATCGCGTTTACCAAAGACAATTGCGATCGCTCGCTCCCCGGTCGACCTGTATACCGGGTTGAACGCATGGGAGTTCTTCTTTCGGTTGTACTCGATCGTCGCAGTGCAGTCGGCGAGCAACGGACCGTCAAGTGATCGGAATAAGCGCGGCCACCCCCGCGTTTTTTGTTACGGCAGCGATCGAACCGGATACGAGTGAGCCCCAAGACCGCGAATGGAACGTTCTGAATACGATAAGCTGGACCACCTCGAGGACCGCATGTGGTGGTTCGCCGCCAGTCATCGAAACCTGCTAACATTGTCATGGCAACGGATTGAGCTCGAAGCCGGAGGGCGACCCATCTTGGATGCAGGTTGTGGGACGGGCCTCTTCCTCGCACAACTGGCCGCGCGGTACCCCAATCGCGCTCTATTTGGGCTCGACGTCGATCTGCTAGCCTGTCGGCGCGCTGCCGCCAAGAGCACCCTACCGGTGTGTACCGGATCAATCAACGCGCTCCCCTTCCGGGAAGGCGTATTTGCCGCAGTTTTTAGTGCTGACGTGTTGTGCCATGGCGCCGTCGACGAGTTCTCCGCCTTGTTGCAATTTCGCCGCTGTCTGATGGACAATGGCTGGCTGATCATCAACGTGCCGGCATACGGTTGGATGTTGTCGCAGCATGACGCTGCGGTGCATAACGTCCGGCGTTACACTGCAGCGGGACTGCGCGGGCTTCTAGAAGCTTTTAATTTCCGCGTAATTTATTCTACGTACTGGAACGCCGTGTTATTTCCGTTGATGGTGATAACGCGCAAGTTTCTTCCCAGGCGCAGCGCGACAAGTGATGTTATAGAATATCCGCGCCTGGTCGATGCGCTGTGCCGAGGCGCTACAGCCTTTGAAACGTCCTTGCTGAGAAGGGGATGGAGACTCCCATTCGGCGGCTCGATTATCGCGATTGCAACCAAAGGGGACCCCGCTTGTGGGTAGGAGCCGTGAGACTGCGCCGCGTCGCCTCGCACTGTCCATCGTAATTCCGGTCTACAACGGTGCGAGCAGCATCACCGATTTGGTTCGCGCGCTCGAAAGTCTTCCGATCGGAGGCGGACACGAGATCGTCCTCGTCAATGACGGCAGCGCCGACGATAGCCTTGCTGTCTGCCGCGGCCTTTTCGACAGCGCGCGCGTCCCAATGACCATCGTCAGCTTGGCGCGTAACTTCGGCGAGCATAATGCAGTGATGGCCGGGCTACGCCACTCCAACGGAGAGCATGTCATCACAATGGACGATGATTTGCAGAACCCGCCGGAGGAGGTGCTACGCCTGCTAGCCTTCGCCCAGCGCAACGGCAAGGAAGTAGTCTACACTTATTACGACGACAAGCAACATGCGGTGTGGCGCAACATTGCCAGCCGACTCGCCAACCGGGTTGCGGACTTCGTTCTCGATAAGCCGAGGGGCTTGTATCTGTCGAGTTTCCGCTGCATGACCGCATTCGTTGCGCGGGAGATCATTCGCTACGATGGTCCGTTCCCCTATGTCGATGGATTAATCCTTCAGGTGACGCACGACATTGATCGACTGCTAGTCACTCACCAGCCACGTGCTGCGGGAAACAGCAACTATACGGTGCGGCGGCTCTTGCGGTTATGGATGAACATGTTCGTCAACTTTTCGGTAATGCCCCTGCGGATCAGCACAGTAACCGGCTTTGCCTTGAGCGCGTTCGGAGCGGTCGGAGTGGCTATGGCGATCGGTGAGGCGTTGCTCTTCTCTCCCCCACCGGGCTGGGCGTCACTAATGGCAGCGGTTTTGCTGTTGTCTGGCGTACAGCTGTTGATCCTCGGTATCATAGGCGAATACCTGGGTCGGCTCTATCTTACTGCCAACTATAGACCTCAGTCTGTGGTTAAAGAAGTGCGGCATACCGAGCCCCGGGATTCGGCTGTAGAGGAGACACCCGGTTGGCTCCGCGAGCGCGCCTGAACGCGTTCGCGCCCCATCGCCATTAGCCTCACGGCCATCCACTGAGTTGCTCGGACGAAGAGCCCGCGATCGGCCTACCGATGGCCGGTGCGTCGCTGATCCGGTAGCGGCGTTCTGATTGTTCATCGGCATTGAGACATTGCGGAGGCTTGCGAGATTAGCTACCTCGGCTGAAAAAACCTTGGACGTGGCCGATAATGCGATCGATCATCGCTTCGGAGAGCTGCGGATACATCGGCAGGCTCAGGATCTGTCGTGCCGCGCGTTCGGTTTCGCCGAGGCCCGATGGGCCGGCCGCGAGCCGGCCGCGATAGGCGGGTTGCAGA
>Ga0306924_10006461_pt1:7500-11691 | contig 11691 bp, 5 predicted proteins | sample sta12Can44000111_FD_203756 | JGI IMG/M metagenome (GOLD analysis project Ga0306924, IMG submission 203756) | Lab enrichment of tropical soil microbial communities from Luquillo Experimental Forest, Puerto Rico - statanox.12C.anox.44.000.111 (v2)... | ecosystem: Environmental >...
GAAGCTGATCGAGGAGATCCTCGGAAACGTGAAGGCGGCCACCCAGCACGCGCTCGAGCTCATCCGCCGCGCAATCCCCCAGGTCGCGGCCGCGGCCGAGAAGCCGTGCCCGTGCCAGTCCGCGCTCGAGCTCGCGATCTGGTCCGACCGGAGCCGGATCCCCTCGCACGTGCGAGAGAAGCTGCGACCGATCCTGGGCAAGTACCTCGACGGCGACGCCGGTCGCGCCCCCTGACGCGCTCGGCTCAGTCCGCGTGGTCGGCGCCCTCGGCGGCCTCCCCGGCGCGGGGCGGCGACGGGCGGAGCGCCGCCGCGATGGACGCGAGGTCGTCGACGAAGCGCCCGAGTTCGGCCCGGCGCGCCTCGTCGTCAGGGGCCCGCAGTATGGACGACGGGTGGACCGTCGCCATCACGAGCGGGGCGAGCGACGATGCGCTGACGAGCTCACCCCGGTGCTGCGTCACGCGGAAGTCCCGCCCGAGGAGCGCCTGGGCCGCGGTCGCTCCGAGGCACACGATCGCCCGCGGGCGGACGACCCGGATCTCGGCGTCGAGCCAGGGTCGACACGCCCGGATCTCGCTCGCGTTCGGCTTCTGGTGGATGCGGCGCTTGCCGCGCGGCTCCCACTTGAAGTGCTTCACGGCGTTCGTGACGTAGACCGCGCGCCGGTCGATGCCCGCCGCGGCGAGCGCGCGGTCGAGGAGGCGGCCCGCGGGCCCGACGAACGGCTGACCGGCGCGGTCCTCGTCGTTGCCCGGCTGCTCGCCGACGAGCATCACCGCAGCGAGCGGCGGCCCCTCGCCGAAGACGGTCTGCGTGCCGCGCTCCCAGAGCGGGCACGCCTGGCAGCCACGCGCGGCCTCGCGCAGCGTGGCGAGGGACGGTCGGTCTGGCACGAGCGGAGCGGCTGTGCCGTCGGCGGCGTCGCGGGACCTGCGCGGCATGCTCCCATGGGTAGTCACCGCGGCCGCGCCGGGCTGGCGGCGCGCTCGGTCCGGGCGAGGTGGCGCGCGTGCGTCGCGCGTCGTAGGCAAAGCCCGTGAGCGCCTCCGCACGAGCACCGGCGGCTCCTGCCGCCCACGTCCGCGGGGGCGCCACCGGGAGCGCGGATCTCCCGCTGCACGGCGGGCGCGTTCCGCCCTGGCTCTTCCACCGCATGGCGCGGCTGGGCAGGGTCCTCGCGGAGGCGATCGTGCTCGAGTACGGCCGGACGGAGCTGCTGCGCCGGCTGTCGCATCCGTTCTGGTTCCAGTCGCTCGGCTGCCTGATGGGGATGGACTGGCACTCCTCGGGGATCACGACGAGCGTCGTCGGGGCGCTCCAGCGCGGGCTCGCGCCGCTCGAGGGGGAGCTCGGGATCAAGGTGTGCGGCGGGCGCGGGCGTCACTCGCGGCGCACGCCCGAGGAGCTCGTCGCGTTCGGCGAGCGCACCGGCGCGGACGGGGCCGCGCTCGCGCGGACGAGCCGCCTCGTCGCGAAGGTGGACGGCGCCGCGGTGCAGGACGGGTACGAGCTGTACCTGCACGCCTTCGTCGTCGCGGACGACGGCGCGTGGACGGTCGTGCAGCAGGGGATGGATCCGGTCCGCCGGCGCGCGCGTCGTTATCACTGGCTCTCCGAGGGGCTCGGGAGCTTCGTCGACACGCCCCACGCCGCCATCGAGGGGCGGCCCGGCGGCGCCATCGTGAACCTCACCGACCGCCGTGCCGGATCGGCGCGCGCGGCGCAGCTCGCGCTCGTCGCGGCCGGGCCGGATCGCGCGGTCGCGGCCGTCCGGAGCGCGATCGGGCGCGCGCCGCACCTCGCGATGCCCGCGCGCCACCAGGTCACGCCGTCCGACGTGGTCGTCCGGCGCCTCCACGCGACGCTCGCCGCCGCCGCCGAGCGGGGACCCGCGGACTTTGCCGAGCTCCTCCTCACGCCGGGGCTCGGCGCGCGCACGGTCCTCGCGCTCGCCATGGCCGCGGAGGTGATCCATGGAGCGCCGTGCCGCTTCAGCGACCCCGCGCGCTTCTCGCTCTCGCACGGCGGGAAGGACGGCCACCCGTTCCCGGTGCCGATCCGCGTCTACGACGAGACGCTCGCGGTGCTCCGGCGTGCGGTCGACCGGGCGAAGCTGGGGGAGGACGATCGGCTCGCCGCCGTCCGTCGTCTCGACGCGGAGTCGCGCCGCCTGGAGGATGTAGCGGAGGGGCCCGGCGTCGCGGCGTTCCTCGCGTCTGAGCGGCAGGCGAGCGCCGCCTACGGCGGGCGGACCGTGTTCGGCCCCGCCCGGACCCCGACCCCGCCCTCGACGACGAAAGCAACCGCGACCGCGGATCCCCAGCTCCGCCTCCCCCTGCGCCCGCGCTGAGGCCTCACCGCCCGCCCGGCGCCGCGAGCGCGAGGCGCGCGAGCTGCCGGACGTTCTCGGGGCAGGAGATGCCCCCGAGCCCGTCGGCCTCGACCCAGCGGGCGTCGTCCCACTCGTCGCAGGGCGAGAGCGCGCGCGTCGAGACGTCGGCGACGAACGCGAAGTTCATGTGGAGTCCCTTGGAGCCCGCGGGGTGCTCCTCGTAGCCGACGAGCCCAGTGGGCGTCCCGGTCACGCCGAGGCCGGGCGGGAAGGCGCCCTCGAGTCCGGTCTCCTCGCGCAGCTCGCGCCGGGCGGCCTCGAGCGGCGTCTCGCCGGGCTCGAGCTCGCCGCCGACCGGAAGCCAGGTGCCCAGCCGTCGGTGTCGAATGAGCAGGACGGCGCCGGCGTGCCGGCAGAAGATGGAGACGGAGAATGCGCGTCGCGGCTCGGCGGGCACGCGCGGAGGGTAGCATGGCGCGGCGCGGTCGGATCGGCGCCGATCCGTCACGGGGGCTCGACGGCGCTGGCCGTGGAGGACGCCGCGCGCAGCGGCCCGCGCTGATCGAACGGCGGGCGCGCGGCCGCGCCCTCGCCCCGGACTGTCGCGGGCCGGCCGATACCGACCCCGATGCGGGGCGCGCCCGCGGCGCACGTCCGAGCGCTCGGACCCAAGGGGGAAGATCGCGAGCCACCGCGGCGGGTTACCGTGGCGCGTCGGGATCGGGAGGTCGCATGGCCACCGTCTTCTTCACCGGGTTCCCCGGTTTCCTCGGCGTCGAGCTGCTCCCGCGCGTGCTCGCGCGTCGCGCCGGGGACGAGGCCACCTGCCTCGTGCAGCCGAAGTTCGCGGAGCTCGCCCGGCGGCGCGCCGCGGACCTCGCCGCCGCGCGGCCCGAGCTGGCGGGCCGGATCAGGCTCGTCGAGGGTGACGTCACGCGCCCCGGGCTCGGACTCGCCGATCCCGCGGCGGCCGCCTCGGACGTCGCCGAGGTCTTCCACCTGGCGGCGATCTACGACCTCTCCGTCGCGCGCGACGTCGGGATGAAGGTGAACGTGGAGGGCACGAAGAACGTCCTCGACTTCGCCGCGCGGAGCGGCCGCCTCTCGCGGTTCCAGTACGTGTCGACCTGCTACGTCTCGGGTCGCCACCCCGGGACGTTCACCGAGGCGGATCTCGAGCTCGGGCAGCGGTTCAACAACTTCTACGAGGAGACGAAGTACCTCGCCGAGGTCGAGGTGCGGCGGCGGATGAAGGAGGGCCTCCCCGCGACCGTCTACCGCCCGGCGATCACCGTCGGCGACAGCGCGACGGGCGCGACGCAGAAATACGATGGGCCGTACTTCATCATCCAGTGGGTGCTCCGGCAGATGCGGATCGCCGTGGTGCCGACCGTGGGCGACCTCTCGACCCAGGTCAACGTGGTGCCGCGGGACTTCGTCGTCTCCGCGCTCTCCCACCTGGCGGGGCTGGAGGCGTCGCGCGGGAAGACGTATCAGCTCGCCGACCCCTCGCCGCTCCGCGTCTCGGAGATGCTCGACGAGCTCGAGCGCGCGACGGGCAAGCGGCTCCTCAAGATTCCTCTCACCGTGAATGTCGCGAAGGGCGCGATCCGGCGCGTGCCCGGCGTCTACGAGCTGATGCGCATCCCGGCCGACGCGATCGACTACTTCGTGCACCCGACCCGCTACGACACGCGGAACACGCAGGCGGACCTCGCCGGCAGCGGCATCGCCTGCCCGCCGTTCGCGTCCTACGTGGACCGGCTGGTCGAGTTCGTCCGCGCGCACCCCGAGTTCGGCTCCGCCGCGATGGCGTGACGACGCCGGCGCGCATGCGCCCCGCCGCGCTGCGCTGC
>Ga0306924_10006463_pt1 | contig 11689 bp, 10 predicted proteins | sample sta12Can44000111_FD_203756 | JGI IMG/M metagenome (GOLD analysis project Ga0306924, IMG submission 203756) | Lab enrichment of tropical soil microbial communities from Luquillo Experimental Forest, Puerto Rico - statanox.12C.anox.44.000.111 (v2)... | ecosystem: Environmental > Terrestrial >...
TTCTATCCGATCCAGCAAACGCGCATCGCCGTCGAAGATCAACAAATTGCCTCGGCCCTGCTGTAAGACCAACATCTCCCATTGTCGCGAATGGTGATGCGGCCGCACATAGGTGTTCGGTTGGAGCACAATGATAAGCCGCTGGACGGGATCAGCTGGGCCTTCGTGCAGCAGCAAATGCGCGCGCTTACGAGGCACGGCTCCAGCTCGAGTCGCCAACTCTGCGATTTGCTGATGATCAATCACCTGTACGTTGTGCGCTTCTAACATTTGGGGGTCTCCAGCCAACTGCCTGTAGGTTGCCCGAATGCGGATGGTGGTGCAAACTGAGTGGCATGCCTCGTACCAAGGTTGGGAAGTTGGCACCCGTGACTCTGGGCCATATGCGGTCCCAGGGTTGCCGTGACCTTCTGGTCTATTGCAATTCTGGCCGTTGCAAGTACAGCACGATCATGAATGTCGGCCATCTGCGGGATGAGACTCCAATCAAATCACTAGGCGATGGCTTTGTGTGTGCGAAGTGCGGCCATCTCGGTGCGGACGCGGTGCCGAATTGGCCGACCTACGCCACGTCACGTTCGTCATGATCATCCGCGCTCCTGCTCGGCCTTCATGACTGAAGGTCTTCCGCCAAATCACGCTTCTCGGCCCAAGCCGCGGGCTAAGTCCCAAACATCGGAGTGGCCCTTGTCCCGCACGATTTGGGTTCGTTCTGCCAAAAATTGAAATTTGGTTGTACTTCATTCTTTATCAATTCCAGGTGTTGCAGCGGCGCTGGGCAACTCGCAAAATCTGAGCCCTCCGGGATTACGGCATGTGGTTGATCGCCATGAAAGTCTCGATGGCCCGCTTGCGGCGTGATAACGCCCGGCGTTCATAGCGTTCGAGCCGATTAAGGTCCCGTGCGGCGAGGCCCATGGCTTTAAGCTCATCCCGGGCTGGGGCGGGCTTGCACTGGGACGCCCCCAGTTCGGCTCTGCCTGCGGCGTCAGCATCGGTCATGTGCGCAGAAGTGCTGCCGAGCGACTGCTCGATCAGCGCGATGCGTTCGTCCTGTACGCAGACCAGAACGGTCGTGCACTCGCCGATGATCAGGGCCTGCTCCCGGAGCGCTGAATTGGTCGTCTCAGGGCAGATCTCCCGAGCAATAGCCTCAATCCGTTGCGCGAAAAGCGGATTATTGTGGCTAATCGTGCTCAATGCGTGTTTGCGGCTATTGCGGCTGGCACGAGCTTTGCCCGCCGCTGTTCGCGGTCCCTTGCTTTTTTGCGCGTTCCTCAGATTGGCTTCGATCTGCTTTTGTGAGCTCATTTCGGGGCCTCCGCGGAGGCGGCGACTGTGGGCGCAGCTTGGATGCTGCGCCAGCTCCGGGCAAAGCTGATCCGGCCGGATAACCTTGCGATCCACCACGAGGTTCTGAACCAGCCACTTCTTCGACGTGGAGGGCTGCTTGAAGTCCTTGTGCGCGCCTTTCGACAACGCGAGCCAGGTGTATCTCTCGGCACCCGTGAGCCAGCCGACCCAGTTGATCGGCTCGTCGTCCGCGGGAGCGCGCGGAGGCGCAGCTTCTGCGCCCTCATCCGCGGGCGGGACCGCGGGCGCGAAGTCGGCGGCAGTCTCCTCCGAGGGCGGGACCGCGGGCGCGATGTCGGCGGCGGTGTCCTCCGACGACGGGACCGCGGAGGCGATGCCGGCGGTCCCCTCCGACGACCGGACCGCGAGGGCGATGTCGGCAGCGGTCTCTGCCGAAGGCGGGACCGCGGGCGCGATGTCGGCGGCAGTCTCCTCCGAAGTCGGGACCGCAGGGGCGATGTCGGCAGCGTCGCCAACGGGAGCGAGCTGGGGCGCCGCTTCCATCGCCTCGTCCGCATTGTTGTCGGTCTCTGCGTCGGCAAGGAGGTGCACGGCATCGTAGCGCTCGGCCAGGGCCTGCTCCAGGGCCTGCTCGGCAATGAACTTGTCGGAGAGCGCGCGCGCTTTCGCGCCGAGACCGTCGCGCCAGCGCGCGATCTGGCGGAGGGCGTTGTCGCGTCGCTTGATCGCGCGCGACTGCGCTATATCGAGGGCCTGGTAATACTTAAATCCGGCTTCAAGGCCGAGGCTGTGATCAAGCGCGGTTGCCGGCTTGGCCGCGGTGGTCTCGGCGGCGCGTGTTCTTCGCCTCTCAAGTTCTGCCAAAACTTTAAGCCGCTGCTGGCATTTCCGCTCGGGCAAACCGTTTTTTTCGCGGGCTATGCGGGCCACCTCCCAGCTTGCATCGGCCGCCTCTTTGGTCGACATGAGCTCCATCATGTCGCGTGGCTCCAGCATCTGCGTAAAGTCGTTGAGCAGCTCGTTGTAGGCCTCAATGTTTTCGGTGCTCCACACCGGCGGCCCGCCCACCAGGGGGTACACTTTGCTCCAATCGGGTGGGATGTATTTTCGCTCTACCCAGTCCGCTCGCCACCCGCGTTCGCAATTGGCACGAACTTGGTCCTCCCATTCATTGACGCGAGCATCCCAAGGGACACGCAGTTCTTTCGCCAGCTCGCGATCGCATTCAAAGTTCTGCACGGAACGGTAGATCGCGCGCGCTTCCGGGTGGTCCTGCATCCATCCCAGGAACACCTCTCCGATGGGCATCGGGGGCTTGGCGCAGATCTCCCGGAGATCCTCTTTCTCGAGGAGCCTCCTGCAAATCGAGATGAAGAGCTCCCTGTCGTATACGATCTGCCGCCCGTATCGGGTCGTCGGGCCGGATTGTTTTACTACTTTACTCATGATACTTCCTTTCGGTTTCGTAGGGCTCTTGGCACAGTTTTCCGGATCAGCCGGTCCGCGACCCGATGGCGGTGTGCTAGACGCAGGCGGCGACGGCGGGCGAACTGCTCGCGGCCAGAGACCGTGACTATCTTTGCGCCCGTTACCCGCTTCCGGCGCTCAGTGTCCGCATTGTCGGCGACGCTGACGGCCTCCGCGGCGAGAACTTCCGCCAGCAGCTGGTACGTGAACACATATTCGTCGAGAAACGTCGGGTACTGCGCCAGCAAGCGCATCACGGTTGGCTTGTCGGGCATGGCAGGGTCGCGGGAGATCTCGGAAAGGGTCTCGCCGTCGAAGAGCCGGTCACAGATGGTGCTTCCGATCTCCAGCGTGTAGTCGACCGGCCGCAAACTCGGTTTGTTTTCCTTCTCAGTAGTCATGGCCGCTCTCCTGCGCTCGTACTTCTCGTACTCCGTCACGCATATTCAAACTCCGTAATTCGAGGTCGTTGGCCCCGATTTCGATCGGGGGCGAGCGGCGCGCATTGTGGGCGCTGTACCGGGTCTCGAGCTCGATGGCGTTCATGGCACGTCTCTGCACTGCGGCGGGCGAATCACCGCTCGCATGCGATTGAGATTTGTGTGGTGGCTGCGGCCCGCGCCGGCGGAACTGGGAACGCACCGCGGCGGATTCTGCGGTTTGCGCGGCCTCGCGCGGCGGAAACGGCGGTTGCTACATTCCCGAGCCCAGCAGGCGCTCGACTCATCAACAGTGGGCATCCCTTCAGGATTTTCAGGGTCCTGGCAGAAACCGAAGTAACCCACCGTGCGTGTTCAGCGGCTGAGCCGGCTGCGGCCGTCTTCTTGGAAAGTCACCCGAGAACTCCTTTAGAATCAATGACATGGCCCATGGCAAACTCTTAACTTCAAGAGCCGGCATTATTTATTTGCGCGGCGCCATAGTCTCGCTACGTAGTTGCCAACGCGGTCAAGCCACCCACGGGCCAGAGTCTTGCCAGCCAACGAACGAGCGCAAGCTCGATCACTTGGATCGATGGTGGGAAGGTCCGAGACAGTCACGATCGTCGACCGTCCAGCTGCGCTGGCTCTGCTAATCGGGAAGATCCGATAAGCGCGGTTCTTCTTGCGGCGTTGCGGTGGCGCTGATGTCCTCGTTCTTTGGGTCAGGGGAGGTGGCAACGCCATGCGGCCGACGTAATGCGGGTCGTTGAGGCCGCCGTCGGCCTAGTCCGTGCGTCTCTTTCCAGAGCCTGCGGGCAACTTTGATCGGGTCAATGGCGGCTTGCCTCCACCACCCGCGCTCGTCGTGGGAGCGATGCGCCGCCCGATGATGCCCTCGACAGAGCGGGACCGCGAACTCATCACTGACCTTGCGGCCGAGCGCACGGGGCTGCGTGAACCCGAGATGATGGGGGTCCGAGGGCTTGCGGCCGCACACGAGACACGCCTGTTGGGCGACATAGCGCAGGTGCTCCCGGTTGCGATAGCGCCGCGGAGCAGGGACTGTGAGGATGCTCTTGTCGATGCCCTTCGCTTGATCCGGGTAGGTGCTTTCCGCGGGCGCAGTCTCTTGGGGGCCGGCAGTCTGAGGCACCGAAGAAAGATCGTTCGAGGGTGCGGCCGCATCGGACGATGGAAGCTCGGATAGCTTGCGCTCAAAAGCGTCCTCCACGAGCTTGGCATCGGCTGTGGTGAGACTGTTCTTGACGGTGAGCGCCTCACGGGCCCAAGCCACGGCGAGATCAGCCGAGGTGATGTTGCCCACCTGCGCTAGCAGCTCTTCGCGCAGCGCGGCCGATTGCTCAGGATCGAGGGTGATGGATTCGCTCTTGCGGCCACCGCGGCCATGTCCGTTGCCAGGTGTTCCTTTCGGCTTGAACGAGCGGTCAACCGCCGACGGCAACAATGAGGGTGGTCCATCGCAGAGGTCCGGGGCATCCAGATCGTCCTCGCCGGCAATGCCAACGAGGGTGAACAGTGCGTAGCGGCGGGCGTAGGTCAGCGCGGCGCCCATGCGCTGGGGGGTTGCCATGTCGGCGATTGCGCAGACCGGCCAGTCCGAGGCAATCCACTCGCCGGAGGCGTGGGCCAACATGGTGGTCAAATTGACGATGCCGGCCGCTTGGTCGACGGCTGTCGTCTGGACAGTGGCAATCTCGTGCTGCCCTAGCGTCTTGCGCACGATGTCGAGGCCACTGGAAAGGGGCGCATAGCGGAAGCTGCGCTCGCCTTCCCCTGCTCGGCCGGTGCGGATGGTAGCCGTGAGCGACTTTTCCGGATTGACAAGTTCGGCCTGCGCCTTGGCCAAGGCGGAGGCCAGCGCCGCGACCGTTTCACTGGACCGGGGCATGGGTTGCCTCCATCTCCAGCACATCAAAGCTCACCGCCCCGGCTTTGGAGCGCTTGGCGCGCACGCCGTGCCCAATGGCCTCCTTGGCATCCTCTGGCATCAAGGCTTTGAGCTCGCTTTTGGCCCGTTCGTGGTCGAGAGAGGCGCTCCGGGTGTTGCGGAAGAGCGCGGCGAACTCGGCCCAGGAATTCGATGAGCTCATATCTACGATGCGGATGGCCTCGATGCGCGGCCGCGGCGGCTCGGCATTGATTAGGTGAGGCGGTTCGCCGGATTGCACGCAGCGCCAGAACTTCTTTTCCGCCGACACCAGGACGGTCAGATAGAGTGGGTCCATGGGGATCGTGATCTCGACCCATTTGCCGCCCCCAGTGATGATCGACAGCACCGAAGTCCTTAAGTGGGTAACCCACATATTGTGCTGGACCTGGGCCATGTACTTCTCGGCCGCAGCCTCCTCCGAGAACGACCACGGCAGCATGAACTTCGCTTCGAATACGGCTTCAGTTCCCTCTACGATCGCGTCGAGGGTTGCTGCCATCCAAGGGATTGCTGAGTGCTTGACGCGACGCTGCACGTCGCGGACGCCCCGGCCCGTGTTGCGCTGGTACCAGTTGCGGTTAAGCTCCTCGGTAGCGGTCCCCAGCTGCACGATCAAATTGCCAGAGAGGTCGTCAGGCTCAGCCTCACCGCGTTTCTCGCGCCAGAGGCGTATCAGAGCCGCTTCGTCGCTGCCCATGATGACCCGAGCATCAGATCCGCCGATGAACCAGCGGCGATCGAGGTGACGGTGTATCTTCTGGTCGACCCGCACTGTAATCTCCTGTTCCCAACTGGCGTATCACGCAGTGCTGAATGACGCGTACAATCCTCCAATGATCCATTTTGGATCATACCAAATGATCCAAAATGGGTCAAGGACTTTTTACGTGATTACGATTGAACAGATGCGGGCTGCCCGCGGGCTTCTTGGATGGTCCCAGTCTGAACTTGCAAGGCGTGCAGGGCTCTCCCTGCCTACGGTGAAACGGGTGGAGGCTGGATCGGGACCGCGGGTATCGGATGAAGCGCGACGCCGCATTCAGCAAGCACTGGAGATAGGTGGCGTTCGGTTCATTGCAGAAAATGGCGGTGGTCCGGGGGTACGATTACGAAAGCGTCCACGGCCAAAGGCAGCCAAGGGCTGAGTTTTTCTTGTGCCTGTCAGCAAGATTTTCCCGGACACATCTAGCAGGCCGGCGAGTCCCTTCGTCGGAAAAAAGAGCCCAAGCCCGGCCACCGGTGCGAAGCCCCGATTTTGCTAGCGTTGAGCGCACATCGCGACAATCGTTCCCACCGTGCAACACTGATGCCGCAGGAGGTTGCGCAAGCGCTCAGATAGCCCAGCACGAAGGCCACATAGCAGGACAAGATCACAATCGATGGCCCGATGGACTCCGCAACCTATATTGTGAGATTAAGGACGGCGCCGGCGAGTGGCTCACCATCCCTTTTCGCGGTATATTGAGTTGCTGTCCACTTGGAAACGCATCAGGAAGCAAGCAATGAGGCTGCTTTTCAGCGGTCGATACGCAAAACTGGAAACGATGAACCGCATTCTAACCGACGCTGCTCGAAAAAGGACGGAGCGGATCGAAGAACTGGATACTCAACTGGCCCAGTTGGAATGCCAAGTGGCTCACTTAAAACAAGAACTGGAAACTGCGCGCAAACGCGCGAGCGAGCTTGAGGTAGTCGCCGCCCAACGCGCTGACTTGCTTAATGAAAAGGACAAAGAGCTCGCGGCTGCACGCGAAGCTCTCGTCCAACGCGCTGAGTTACTCAATGAGAAGGATAAAGAGCTTGCGTTTGTACGCCAAACTCTCTCGGTACGAATTCTAGAGTTGGAACGCACTCTGGCCCAAATTGACCGGAAGTGACAGCCCTCAATTGCCGGTACTTGCGACCGGCCTTCACCGCGATACTCAATTGACAGCGCCGCCCGCCTCAATCGGATTGGTTGACAACGCACATCCTGCGCCTTGGCGGCGGATCGGACTAGCGGCCGCGACAATCTCGTTCGTCCTCTACGCCGGCACTCTGTTCGCTCTGCCTCAGATGCGAGATGTCCCACTTTGCTGCGAACTCAGCAGCCTCGCAGCGGCTGTTTCGAATATCGTTTACAATGCGCCTCTCGGCACGGTCTATTCCGAGGTTTTGCAAGGCTTTTTGCCTGATAGCGCGGGGAATTGGGCGCCGATACTCCAAACGCTCAGCAAGGCGCGATGGGCTGGCGTTGAGCCTGGTGTCCTGCTGCAAACGACGGCAGATGGGAATGGCGTCGGGTACGTTGTGTTTGCTACCGCGGCCCTGCGCCTGTTTGGGCTTCACCTGTGGGTGTTACCCGCCTTCATGCTCGTGTTAATGGGGATCTCGGGCATCGCATTTCTCTGGCGATTTTCTAGCGATCTGGCCAGCGTCGTTGTTCTATATTTCTGCATTCTAACAGTGATGCTGTTTACGCCGCTGGTATCGCACCCTGGAATCTTGGGCGGGACGGCACCCGGAGGCATCAGGTACTTCTCGCTCGTAGCGATACTCCCGGCTTTTCACATCACGTTCGACATGATGAAGATTTCGTCCTTCAATATCTCCGTGCGGAATTATCTGCTGCTTCCCATTCAGGTAGCGATCTTTGCCTTTGCTGTTCTGGTCCGCGGCAGTGCGGCCTCGCTGATCGGTGCAATCGTGCTCGTCTGGCTTGTGCTCGCCTGGCAAAATCGGGGGAACCCTCGCCGATTTCGGTTGCTGGCCGGCAAGCTCGTGATCCTGGTGCTCGTTCCCGCCGTCCTGGTGGGCACAATCGCGCTCCTGGTGCCCCGGGATTACCTGACCCAAGGCCGGTTCGGTACGGTCGTTTGGCACCGCGTCTTCACTAGTCTCGGACTAAACCCCGCTTATCCCTTTCCCGACGTCAATGAGATGTTCGACTGCAAGCGCTATATTCCAGAAGGGATCGGGCCAGGTATAACCGATCGCAATGGAAATTGCATTTGGTGGGACTACACGATAAGGCACCACATCAGCGAGACCGACACCGTCTACGGAACCTATGGCGGCCGCTACGAAACCGCGGCGCGGGAGGCATTCTTCAAGATTGCGCGCCGCTATCCTGGCGAGGTTTTGGTGACGTTCTTCTATTACAAGCCACCGCTGATTCTGGATTCTCTCAGGCAAAGCCTCAAAATGGACATGAGCGCCTATCCCCCATTCGCGATCGGCCTGCTGATCGCAGCGCTCGCCAACTTGCTTTTGTATTTCTGCTCCCCGGCCGGTCAACCAACCGCGAATACCCGATGGGTGGCCGGATTGACACTACTATGCGCCGCATTCAGCATCCCGCAGTTGCTGGTGGTCTGGGCCCTTCCCAACACGGCGGCGGATCTATTTTTCTTTTGTATTTTTGGTGCCAGCCTCGCCCTCGGCACAGCCGTAGCCGCCGGCACGCGGTTGGCATTGCGGCACCAGCCGAGCATGAACTAACCCGTGATGCGGTCACACATTAAAGACGCGGACATCAGGATCAGCAACGCCATGCTGATCGACACAAAATCGTCTCGCCTGCCAAGGGCAGGCCATGATTGAAATTAGCCGTTATATCCTTGCAACAATGGTCGCGCAGACGCACTTGTGGCCGTTCGGGGCGGCCTGGACTGGCAATATTGCGGTGTTCGCCTTCTACACGCTGAGCGGATACCTGATGACGCGCGTCCTCAATGAGCGCTACGGATTCAGTGGACGAGGCACAGTGGCGTTTCTGCTAAATCGTGTGCTGCGGCTGTGGCCCGCCTATCTCACGATTCTCGGCCTGACCCTGATCGCGCTGTCGTTCCTTCCGCTGTCTAGTTTCTTTTCTCTGATCCGTATGCCAACCACGCTGGCCGACATCGTGACCAATCTGGCAATTTTGGGTCAAGTGACCTTCGACTTTAGGCAGTGGTTGCCCCTTGCAAAACCTGTCGTCACATCGTGGTCGCTATCGATCGAGCTGTTTAGCTACGTCTTGCTTGCTCTGTACTTCGCGCGAACACCCGTGCGGCTCTGGGCTTTCGCCACGCTCGGCGCAGTCGCGATGGCCATCTCGACGTGGTATTGCGCTGTCGGGTCGGAGCCGGCCGCGTATGGGCCATATTGCAGCCAGAACAGATACGGCGTCCTACAAGCCGGCTTCATTCCGTTCGCAATGGGTGGATTGTTCTACTTCCATCGAGACGCACTGAGTGTCTGGATCAAGGCGAATTGGCGCGCGCTGATTGTTCTATTGATTTCCGGGCACGCCGCTATGTTTCTCGGGGACTCGCTCACCGCTACCATCGGCCCCTACCTCGGCATCGGCGTGATGTTTTGCCTGCTGTCGGTTTGGACGGGGGAGATCGCCAGTCGCACTCAGGACTTTTTCGGTCGAGCCTCCTATCACCTCTTCATCAGTCACATGCCTATCGCCGCCATCTTGGTTACTGGTCTAGGATTGAAGGCGGAAAGCATGTTCGTCTTTTTCGCCACGATCGTCGTGGCGCTCGCCCTCAGTACGGGCCTGGTACCGATGGAGCGCACCATCAACCTCGTGCGGCAGCGCATTTCCAGCTCAGTTACGCAGGCGGAAATCTATCGCTACGCTGATCCTCAAGAAGGTATCGGCCAGCCGAGCGTCCAGAGAGTGGAACGATGATGACTCCGACGTTCTTGCTGACAGCGCTGTCGTCGGCCGCATTCTGAAGGAGCACTCAGCGCCGGTGGGAACACCCTGGATGTGCAGGCTCGCCTTTGGGCCTCAGACGGAACCCGCTTCAATTCGCTCCGTCAACCGCCGAAAAGTCTTAGTGATGGCCTCTTCCGTATCGTCTTCCCATACCCATTCCTGCAGCGGCGTCGCAAACGGCAACGATTTGCCGGGTTCAAAACCGAAGGAACGAATGAAGCCGAGCGACGACTGCGGCACCTCGGCGGTCTCTATCTTGAGGGTGGCGTAACATACGCGCGCATTGAGCCAGGCGAGACCCATGGGGCCATTGTTGACACCAAGATTTATGAACGCGCGCTCGTAGAGCGCCATGCGCAACGGCACGTTCCACGCCGCCTCGGGAAAGACCAAGAAATCCCGCAGCTCCCTTGGTAACCCTTCGGTGGTGTCGTTGGTGTCAGGAACGAACACGGGACAATATCGGCTCGCATCCAAACCACGGGCGAATGCGACCCAGGCCGGAAGGTTGCTGTTGCGCGCCGGCATGTAAGAATACCGCCGAAGCGTGATCGCCACCAAGCGCCGCGAGCCTGCATGCGTCTTGGCCCATGCGTCGACAGCTCGCAGTTCTTCCGCAGGCGCGCGCAGGCACGCGATCCCACCCTGCCCCTGACGCGCCGCCTGCAGGCAGCTGTGCGGCCCCGGAAAGACCGGAAGCGCGAGCTCATAGTCCACCGGCAGGATGTGGCGTGCGACAACCGAGCGCAGAAACGCAGCTTCCGCGCGCGAGGTTGCCAACGTCAAGCCACCGCAGCTCGGCAACACCCGGCAAGCCTGGATGAGGATATTTTGAATGCGCGCTTGCCGTGCCGTTGCATCGATCACCGATTCATAGTCGTTGCGTTCCCGGCGAACGCCATCATGGCCACCAGGCACAATCACCACGTGGACAGATTTGAGCCCTAGGCGGCGGCGCTCAAGGTCCGCCGCGGCTAAGAACCACAAAAAGTCGAAGGTCACGGGAGCGACCTGGAGGTCCCAGAAGGCGAACAACACCTCATGTGCGTGCGGATGGGCGGCGGCTACGGATCGGCGAACAGCACGAGGAATCGCCGCAGCAGCGCCCAATCCGCGGCGCGCGAAGAGGTGGATGGATTGACCGATTCGCGTGCTCGGAAACGCCATCTCGGAGGCCAGCCGGCTTTTTAGCCAAGCAAATCCTTCCGTGCGGAGTTTGAAGGCAAGACGAGGAAGACTTGAGTCAGGCGCTTTTTTTCCTCCCGCAACCGAGCCACGTCCATCCCGGACTTGTCGGCCGGCGGCCTGATCTAAGGACTGCTCGCCCATGGCTGCGGGGGCATGCTTGGTCACACCTGCCTTATACCAGTCCCTCTGGCGGCGGCTTGTGGCCGCCGAGCAGATTGCCCTTCCAACTCGAGAGCCGGCCAATCAGATTGTAATAAACATATTCCGGCGAGCGTCGGATCAACAGACCAGCTTTGATTTCTTCGGTGTATTCGTACTGAGCCCAGCCGTTGCATCCCTTGCAGAACGGGACTTTGTCCCACTGTGCAGTTTCGTGATAGTAGCGGGCCTTGGCGAATTCCTCGCCATGCCAGATCTCGCTCACGTTCTTTTCGAATACGTTGCCCATGTCGGTTGCCCGCACCCCGTCGAGACAGCACAAGCGTACGCTGCCGTCGTTGTGCACTGGCATGGTCTTGTAGATAACCGCGCAGGGCACGCGCTTGGGTGGCTCGACCATGTCGGGGAAGGTTCCGTTCTCGAATACGATCCCTGTTCGCACCACGTCGACAATACCGACCCAGCGGTCGACGAACTCGTCGGCTTCGTGCC
>Ga0306924_10006465_pt1 | contig 11686 bp, 7 predicted proteins | sample sta12Can44000111_FD_203756 | JGI IMG/M metagenome (GOLD analysis project Ga0306924, IMG submission 203756) | Lab enrichment of tropical soil microbial communities from Luquillo Experimental Forest, Puerto Rico - statanox.12C.anox.44.000.111 (v2)... | ecosystem: Environmental > Terrestrial > Soil...
TCAGTCCTGACAATGTGGCCTCTTACCGGCTGGCATCGCAGTACGGGTTCACCGAGGTCGGTGAACAGTGGGACGACGAGGACGGCCTAGAGATCATCTACGAGCTCGATGCCCAGCGCCGGTAGACGCAGCGAACGTCCGCACATGGTTGATATGTAGGTGATCGTGAGGCTCCAGGATCGAGGTGCGCAGCGCCTCGATCACCTACATGATCAGGCATTATGCGGGCCGAAGGCGTAATGATCTGGTCTTGATCACCCGCATAATGCCGAATAGCGGACGGCGCGTCCTCGCATATCTATGCCCTGACCTGGATGCTGTCGGCGACCACAGCGATGGTAATTCAGCGTTCTCGTCCAGCGGAGGGAGCTACCGAACTCCCTGCCGACTCTGTCTCTGCCAACCGCCGCCACTGCCGGGCTAGCCGCCGCGCACAGAACGCCCAGATCTGCGCGGGAACGCGGGCCAGGCCCGCGCTGTTCAAGCGCCGCTGCTGGGCGACCAGATGTTGACCGAGTGATCAAGCGGGTCGGCTGACGCGACGAGGCGGGTCCCGCTCGTGCGGGTGGACGCATGACTCATTGCAGGATGCATTTGTTGCCTTGTGTGTCGTGTCCGGAGGAGATCCAGACGTGTACTGGGCTGCCGATCGGGAGGAGTTCTCCGGGGGTCGGGTCTTGGTTAGCGACGAAACCGGCGGGGGCGATGCAACTGTTGTCGAAGGTGATCGTCCAGGTGAAGTGGGCTGTGCGCAGGTCGGCGAGTGCTGGGGTTTCGCGCTGGCCGGTGATGTCGGGCACCGGGGCGAGGATGCGCCAGGTGAAGGTGCTGGCGGAGGTGAGGTGATTGGTGTCGGTGACGGTGACGGTGACCAGGTTCGTCCCTTTGCCGGTGGGGTCGGCGGTTCCGTGCAGGTGGCCGTTGGGGTCTGCGGCGATGCCGGCCGGCAGGTTGGTGACGGTCCATGTGTACGGGGGTGTGCCGCCGTGGACAGGCAGGTCGAGGGCGATGGGTGCGCCGGCCATGCTGGTTTGGTCGGTCAGCGAGGATAGGGAAGGTCGGGAGGTGGGCAGCGCGGCCGTGCGTAGCTGTCGCGTGGTCAGGTAGCGCCACGGGCCGAAGGTGTCGGGGTACAGGCCCTGAGTGCGCAGCAGTGTTTGCCCGTCGGCGTCGAGGCCGAGCAGGGTGAGGAAGCCGTCGTTGCTGGTGGCGGCCAGTTGTCGGATGTTGTACGCGGCCCAGGTGGTGTCGGTGTCGAATTGGGTCCAGGAGCGCCAGGTTCCGCCAGGGGTGTCTTGGCGGGAGTGGAAGACTTGGCCGTCTTCTCCGCTGGCGAACGCGTGCAGGGCCCCGCCGGTGGAGGAGGTGAGGGCGATGGAGGTGGCCGTCTGGTCAAGCAGTTGCCATTGTGTTCCGATCCAGCTGCCGGGTGCGGTTTGGGTTCCGCGGATGATGCGAGCCCCGTCGTAGGTGATAGCGAACAGTTCGACCCGACCATCGGCGTTCGTGGCGGTGGCGACCGCGGTGACGGCGAGCTCGCCGTCGGCCAGAGGGGTCCAGTCGGTGAGTGTTGTCGCTCCGGGGGTCGTTTGGGATGCCTGCCACACGCCGCCGGGTAGCGCGTCCGGGGACGGTGGGGTGAGCGTGTCGGATCCGATGACATGCAGGCGCCCGTCACCGGCGCGGGTGACCGCGATCGAGGAGAGCCGCCCGGGCAGGGCGGTCCAGTCGCTCCACGGCCCGGCACCGCCGACGTTGGGTGTGAGTTGCCACCGGTGCCAGGGGGTGCCATTGGGGTCGACGCCGAAGATTTCCGCGCGGCCGTCGGTGTTTAGGGCCGCGCCGATCGACCGCAGTGGTTGACCGGCTGGTGTCAGCTCGAGAACCGTCTCTTGGATCACACCTTGGAGGGCCTGGTCCGCATTGTCGGTGGCAGAGACCAGCAGCTGGCTGTCGGTGCCGTGGCGCGCGCTGACGAGGGCCACGGGGGAGCCGAAGATCGGCGGGTCAGGCAGCGCGAACGGGGCTGGAAGGAGCAGTTGCACGTTGCGGTCTTCGGGGTGTCCGGGTCGGGACAGGACACCGTGGTCGCGTTGTTGCAGGTCGTTGGCGGCCAATTCCCGTGCGAGGGAGGCCAGGCCCTTTGGGGTGTGCAGGTTCCCGTCGCGCCAGTCAAGCGGGGCGTCCGGGTCCATGAGTGTCGTGAATACACTGATGACGCCGCCGCCGGAGGTGATTTCGAGCAGGCGGCTTTGGATGGGCCAGTCGATGTGGGAGGCGGTGGTGACTTCCCAGAATCCGCCCGGGATGGTGCCCGCCCACGGCCGCTGGTGGGCGGTGATGGTGTTCTTATGGTTGTGTCCATCGACCACCAAGATCACGTTCGGAAAGCGCAGCAGCAGGTTCTCCAGGGCGTGGCCGTCGTAGAACGTGGTGTCCGGCGGGAAGATCCCGTTGTCCATGGTTGAGATGGTGTGGTGGCAGTGGATGACGAACAACACGTCCTGGACCCCAGGGTGCTCGACGATAGTCGGGTTGCGCGGGTCGTCGGACAGGTACCGGGAACTTCCGGCCTTGAGGACTTGGATCAGCCACTGCCACTGGTCATCGAAGATGACCCCGTTGGCGCCACCGAGGGCGTTGGTTGTGTCGAGCATGACGTGCCGCACCAGGTCCTCAGGGGTGCCGGGCGCGACGTAATAGGTCGGGCCGGAGCCGGTCTGGAAGCCGTGACCGGAGGGAATCCCTCGCGTCGTCCAGTGCTCCGCGACAAACGCCGCCTTGTCCAGCAGTCGCCGGTCCGCATCGGCCGGCACCAGGACCCCGGCGAAGGTTTGGAAGATCCCCGACTCAGCGAGGGCGACCAGCTCGTCGAGGTTCAGTGGCCCGTCTGGGGGCAGTCCGGCGATGCCGGTGCGTTTGAAATCCCCGACGGCGGCGTTGCGCAGGTTCAACCCGAACAGGTCATAGAACTGCGGCACGTTGCCTTGCACGAGGGTGTCGTGGTTGCCGAACACGGCGAACCACGGCATGCCCAGTCCAGTGGGGGTGTATGCGGTTCGGGCGATGTCGGGCAGTTGCGTCACCTCGGGGAACCCGGCCTGGAACGCAAGATCGAGTCCCGGCCCGTTCTTGTTGCTAAGTTCGAACGCTTTGCTGGCCGGATGCCAGTAGTGGATGTCCAGGCCGAGGCTGTCGCCGGTGACGCTGTGGTCGAAGGAGTGTCCGGAGTTCGGGGTGATGGCCGCGCCGCCGTCGAGCAGGTCGATGTACCAGCGGACCTCGTTGAACTGGCAATTGTCCACGGCGTCACCGGACACGACGGTGAACTGCAGCGGCATCCCCGAGCGCGGGGCCCGCGCCACTGCGCGCAGCGCCCGGCACATCGCGTCCACGACGTGGGTGGACATGCTTTCGTGCGCCCGGTATGCCGCCGAGGTGGGCAGCCGCGTCCCGCCGGGGGGGCCTGGGTCGGCGTACCGGTCGAGGAACTCGACCCGCAGCGGGGACTGGTCATCGACAATGTGGAGGTCCGTCATCTGTGCGAACGCCGCGAGCGCGAACGAGGGCCTGGTTCGCGCGCTGGTGATGTCGCCGCGAACGAGGTGCGGTTCCCCGGGGCCGGCGACAAGGAGGCAGTAGCCGACGCTGTCCCGAGCGCCGGTGAGCACCGTCGTGCCTAGCGTGGTCAACGCGGCGGCTTGGCCAAGAGGCGAGGTGGGCATGGTGGGCTCGTGCTGAACGGTGGTCGCCGGTGATGGCTGCTCGGATGCCGGGGTTGGCGTGGTGGATGTGGTCATGACCTTGGTCTTTCTCCGCTGGGCGGCCCGGGTGGGTGCGTCGATGGGTTACCGGGGGTGGGTAGGTAGGTAGTGCCCGGTGAGGGGCGTTTGGTGGCGGTGAGTGGCAGGAACTCCCAGTGCATGACGGGGGTTGCCGAGCTGGGCCGTCGACCGCTGTGTTTCCCGCCTTCATCGATTCCCCTCCCGGCTTCTCAGGGCCGTCGACGGCGTCCGTCTGCACCCTGCGGAGGGCCGATCGGCGCCGCTGATACTCCGTTCCTGACCTCCGCGATTCAACTTCAGGCCGGTGATCAGCGGTTTTTCGTACGTTCAGCATGCTGAGCTGCCGGTTTGCGCCTGTGACGGTGGCGCGGTGCCGCACCCGCTGGGTGCGGCGGATTTCAAAAGTCCGCGGGATGACGCGAGCCCGCCCGCGGATCCGGGCGGGAGCTGCGCAGTTCATGTAGCGAAGAGCGCCCGTTCGGGGGAGATTACGCGGTAACGACACCGTCGCAATCCCTGGGAACTGGAGCGCTCCTCAATGGGCCGCCCCGGCGCCAGAGCCGGACGGCCCGTGATCGCGGGACGCGCAAGCCCGGGCCGCCGACGCCTGCCGTAGCCGGCGGCGCGGCGAACGTTGCCGGCTCGCCTGCTGGTGGCAGGTTCTCGTCCTGCCGTATCAGGTGAGCGTTTCCTGCCTCCGTGTGTGCAGGCTGCACCCGGTGCGGGATCGGCATCCGCGTCCCGGTCAAGAAGAGAACATCTCATCTTCGTCCGGCCCGGGCACCGTACCGTGCCCCAGAGCGAGCGGAGCGCGAGACAATGAAAAAAATCATCACTCCACTGGTATTTGCGGCTTTGACGCCACTGGTGTTTGTGGCTTCGGCGGCCTTCGGGGGGCCGGAGGAGCCGCAGACGGCGCGGGCTATGCCGGCCGTGACGGCGACCGTGACCAAGGTGCACGACTTCACGAAGGCCGACGGCATCCGAGTGCGCGACTCGATGACCGCGGGGCCGGACGGGGCGCTGTACGGAACCGCGTGGCAGGGCGGCTCGGGCTCGTGCGGAACGGTGTTCCGGTTCGATCCGGTTGCCTCGGCCTATTCGGTGATTCACGACTTCACGCCACTGGTGAACGGCCGCAACCTGGACGGGTGCAACCCGGTGGCACCCGTGAGCTTCCACGACGGCAGGCTTTACGCCGTCACCCGCGGCGGCGGGCAGGGCGGAAACCCGCTGCGCGCCGCGCTCGGCGCTATCGTGAGCATGAATCTCGACGGATCGCATTTCGCGCGCGTCCACGACTTCGGAACGGCCAAGCCGGGGGGCGGCTACATCGACGGAGGCGGCTCACCGCAGGGCGGCCTGGTCTGGGACACCACCCACAACGTGGCCTACGCGGCCGAGACGGCGGGCATATACCGGTTCAACCCGGCAGACGGCAGTGCCGTGCTCCTGTACGCCTTTCCCCCGGTGAACGCCAACAGGGTCAACGTGATCGGCTCCAATCCGTATGGCAGCCCGGCCTTCGGAGCCGACGGCCGGCTCTACGGGTTCACGATGTACGGCGGGGCCAACGGGCGCGGCACGGTGTATGCGTTCGACCTAGCAGCGAACCGTCCGCGGCTGATCTACACCAATCCGGCGTACTCGTTCTCCGGCAACACGGACAACACTCCGCTCAATAGCCCGATCATGGCGTCCGACGGTGCCAGCTACTTCGCGATGGAGTTCGGCTGCGCCAATGGCTCAGGCTGCCTGGCGAAAGTAGAACGGACGGTGACGATCATCCACGAATTCGGCGTGTACCCGTACTCGCCGGACGGATCGCTCCCGCTGGGCACCCTCGTGGAGGCGCCGGATGGCTACCTGTACGGGACCACCATGTACGGCTCCGCGGGCTACGGAACCATCTACCGGATCGGAAAGGACGGCCGGGGATTCCAGAGCCTGTATCACTTCATGCTAGACCGGCACGGCGGCCCAACCAGCATGTGCTGGCCCTACGCGGGTTTGACCGTGGTGGGCACCTCGCTGTACGGGACCACCGGCCTATGCGGCAAGTACGGTGGCGGCACCATCTTCCGCGTGGACCTCCACTGAATGGTCACCGCCAGCAGCACCAACGCGGCCGAGCGCAGACTGTCCACTCTGGAGCGCAGGAAGCAGGCTCCTAGCAGCCTCCCGAAACAGTACATCAGGCGGGTCCGCGCGCGGTTATCCAGCGGGCTTCGTGTCGCTGGCTACCCGTTATGGCCCAGCGCGATCGGCCCGACCTGAATTTTATGCAGCGCCGTCCTCGAGGTGAACGTCCGCTACTGCCGCATAGCGCGTCAGGCCGTGCGTCATGCGGCCGTCTCACGCTCAGGATGTCGCTCGACTGGTAGCTTAGTGGTCGACCGCTGGCGACAGCCGTCAGCTAAGTAGCTCTCGCTGAGTGAAGACCGAAGGCTGCGCGGGTCGTCGTCACTCTCAGTAACTGTAGAACTCGAAGAGAACGCGCACAATGCCGCCGATCTGCGCGGTCGTGAGGGCCCTCGACGTTCATCGGGAGAGGCGCGCAGATCGGGATGTTCTGCGTGGCGCCGTGCTGCCCGGCCGCGCGTGCCGGGACGGGTGACCTGGCTAGACCAGGCCTGCGGCCAGGGCCAGCCGGTTCATGTGCGGCGCGGGAGTGTCAGTCGGCTGGTTGCGGAGCTGACGCGGGGTAGTTGGCGAGGAATAGTGCTTCGGCCAGGGCCATGTGCTCGATCTCGGCCGGGTCGACGCTTTCGTTGGGCGCGTGGGCCAGGCAGCTGGGGTCCTCGACGCCGGTGAGCATGATCTCGGCGTCGGGGTAGGTCTGCTGCAGGACATGGACCAGGGGTATCGATCCGCCCTGTCCCCCCGTGGTGGTCGGCCGGCCGTAGGCCTGCTCGAGGGCGTGGCTCATCGCGGCGTAGGCCGGGCCGTCGGTGCGGGCGGTGAACGGCGGTCCAAGGGCCACGCGCTCGATCCCGACTCTGGCGTGCCAGGGAGTGACCGCGTGCAGGTGGGCTATCAGCGCGTTCTGGGCGTGCTGGGGGTCCATGCCGGGCGGGACCCGGAGGTTGACCAGGGCGCGGGCCCGTGCCGGAATCGACGGTGTGGATCCGACGACCGGCGGGCAGTCGATGCCCAGCACGGTGACGGCGGGCCGGGACCAGAGCATGTCGGCCACGGTTCCCGAGCCGAGCAGATCGGTCCCCGGCAGCATGTGGGTGTTGGCGCGGAACTGCCCCGCCGGGTAGCCGGGCCCCGGCCATGTCGCCTCCGCGTCGAGGCCCTGGATCGTGGTGTTGCCCCGCGCGTCACGCAGGGTGGCCAGCATGCGGATGAGGGCCTGCAGCGCGTCGGGCGCCGGGCCGCCGAACGTGCCCGAATGGAGCGGGTTCTCCAGCGTGCTGACAGTCACCGTGACGTTCGCGATGCCGCGCAGCGTGGTGGTGAGGGTGGGGATGCCCACGGCGGAGTTGCCGACGTCGGCCACGATGATCGTGTCGGCGCGCAGCAGGTCAGGGTGGGCCGGGATGAAGTCCTCCAGGCCGCGAGCGTACTGTTCCTCGGCACCCTCGACGATCAGCTTGATGCCGACGGGAGGATTTACCCCCAGGGCGCGCAGGGCCCGCAGTGCGGTTAGGTGGACGACGAGATTACCTTTGCAGTCGGCGGCGCCGCGGCCGTACCAGCGGCCGTCGCGCTCGGTGAGCTGGAACGCCGGGGACTTCCATGCGGTGCCGGTGGGGTCCAGTGGCGGCTCGACGTCGTAGTGGCCGTAGAACAGGACGGTAGGAGCGCCGTGCGGGGCCGGGATATGGCCGAAGACCGCGGGATGCCCGTCGGGCATCTGCTCCAGCCGGGTGTCGCGCATCCCCGCCGCGGTGAAATCGTCGATCACCAGCTGGGCCGCCCTCAGGGGCTCTGATTCGGGGTACTGCTGTGGGTCGGCGACCGACTGGCAGGCGACGAGCGCCGCCAGGTCGCTGCGGGCTTGGGGCATCAGCGCGTGGATGCGATTGTGCAGTTCGGTCACTGTGGTGGCCATAGCCGATCCCTCCTTCGGTGGCGGGTCACTAGCAGAAGGCGCAGAGTTGGACTGCGTCCAGGGCAGACGGCGACGGCGGCTCCGGCCAGGAGACCTCCGGGTACCTGCCGCGGGCGGTATGAGGCAGTGCTTTTCGGTGCGCATGTCCGTCGACGCCGGGCGTCAGGCCGCGCCGGGCACGCCGGACGCCTGGTGGCCGGCCCGGGCGTCGTCCGGCCCGGGCTCCAGGGGCGGCGCGCCGACCGGGCAGTTGATCGTGCATTCGGGCTTGGCCGCGGTCGGTGCCGCGCGCAGCGCGTCGTCGCGGATCGTGAGGAATGACAGCACCGCGCCGCAGGCGACCAGCGCGGCGCTGGCCAGGATCGCGATCCGGAAGCCGTGCAGGAACACTAGCGGGTGCGACTGCGCGTTGCCGGTCAGGCCGGCCAGCGGCGGGATCGCGGCGACAAACAGCAGCGACGCCGCCCGGGCGACCGCGTTGTTGACCCCGCTGGCCACCCCGGCGTGCCGCAGGTCCGCCGTCGCCAGCACGGTCGCGGTGAGCGGCGCTACCACGGCCGACAAGCCCAGCGCGAACACCACGACCGCGGGCAGCACGACGGTCAGGTACGAGGTGTGCAGCCCGATCCGGGTCATCAGTACCATCCCGGCCGTGAGGACCACCAGCCCGGCGGTCATCGGGATCCGCGGGCCGATCTTCTGCGCCAGCGCGCCCGCCCGCGCGGACAGCAGCAGCAACAAGAGCGTGGCCGGCAGCAGCGACGCGCCCGCCGCGATCGGCGAGTACCCGGCGACGACCTGCAGTGTCACCACGAACAAGAAGAACACCACGCCTATCCCGCCGTACACCACGAACGTGACCAGGTTGACCGCGGTGAACTCCTTCGACGCGAACACGTCCAGCGGCACCATCGCCTCCGGGTTGCCTGTGCGGGTGCGCTCGCGCTCGGTCAGCATGAACCCCGCGCCGCACGCCAGACCAAGCACAGCCGCCACGATGACCGCCGCCCGCGATACACCTGGCTGCGGCGCCTCGGTCAGCGCGTACGTGATCCCGGCCAGCGCGAGCGCGGCGAGCGTCGCTCCGCGCACGTCGAACCGGCCCTGCGCGGTCTCGTCCCTGGTCTCGGGGACGTGCCGGACGGCCACCGCCACCACGATCGCCGCCAGCGGCAGGTTGATCAGGAACACCCAGCGCCAGCTTGCCGCGCTCACCAGCCAGCCGCCGAGAAACGGGCCGATCGCGGCCGCGATGCCGCCCAGCCCGGACCAGGCGACCACCGCCTTCGGCCGGTCCTCCTTCAGGTACGAGGCCTGGATGATCGCCAGCGAGCCCGGCGTCAGCAGCGCGCCGCCGATCCCCTCCAGGGCCCGCGCCGCGATCAGCAGCTGCACGTCCACCGCGGCGGCGCACAGCGCGGAGGCCACCGCGAACCAGATCGCGCCGAGCACGAACACCCGGCGCCTGCCGTACCGGTCGCCGAGCGAGCCGCCGAGCAGGATCAGCCCGGCCAGCGTGAGCGTGTAGGCGTTCACGATCCACTGCAGCTGGGCCACCGTCGCGTGCAGCTCTTTGCCGATCGTCGGGAGGGCGACGTTGACGACGGTAGCGTCCAGAAATGCGACCCCGGAGCCAAGCACTGTCGCCAGCAGCACCCAGCGTCCCCTGCGGGACTTCAGCTGGATGCCGGGATCCATGACATCATCCTGCCACCACAGTCGGCCCTGCCGGCAGGCCGCCAACCAGGGCTGTTACGGGAACCACCATGCGTTCTGAAATCAGCGATGCGGACCGGAGCGATGTCAGGCGACCTCGGCCGCCCGCATGAGCCTGTCGGGTGAAGGAAGTTAACCGCGCAGAGAAGCGCGGCTGATCACCGGAGCGGGCTGGTCGCCTCCCGATCAGGCGGCGCGGCAAGTCAATAGGGCTTTACTTCAAATCTCGGGAACTCCAGCAAGATTCCGGTCGGCGAAGCTGGAGCGCCGGCCCGGAATCCACCTTCGGGAGGGGTGTTGTACAGCCCTCAGCCGTGTGGCATCGTCAGCTGCGGACGGCGCCCACGCCGTCTTCTTGCACGAAAGCCCCGTCAGGCCTTGTGAAGGGAGATTGTCATGAGCTCATCGTCCACCGGCCTTCCTACCCCGGAAGGCCCCGGTTCCGTCTCCGGCGCGCCCAACCTCCCCGCCGGGTTCGCCGGCACGTTCACCAGCCGGTACGTAGACACCGGTGAGCTGCGCCAGCACGTGGTCACCGGCGGCGACGGCCCGCCGCTGCTGCTGGTGCACGGCTGGCCCGAGACCTGGTACGCCTGGCGCCTGGTGATGCCGGGGCTGGCCCGCGGCTTCTCCATCGTCGTGCCCGACCAGCGCGGTGCGGGACTGTCCGGCAAGCCGGCGGGCGGGTACGACACCGGTGCCCTGGCCGGCGACCTAGTGGCGCTGATGGACGCGCTGGGTCATGAGCGGTTCGCCGTGGTCGGCCACGACACCGGCTTGTGGATCGGCTACGCCCTGGCCGCCGATCACCCGGACCGGGTCGCCCGGCTGGCCGTCGCCGAGGCGGCGATGCCGGGCGTGTCTGCCTCGCCGCCGCTGTTCGGCAGCGCGCAGGCCAACAATCAGCTGTGGCACTTCGCGTTCAACCGCCTCGCCGAGGTGAACGAGCAGCTCGCCGCCGGGCGCGAAGACATCTACTTCGGGTTCCAGTTCGCCAAGGCCGCAAACAAGCTGCCCGATGACGTCGTGCGGTACTACGTCGACGCGCTCGCGGCCGACCCCGACGCCCTGCGCGGCAGCTTCGCGGCCTACCGCGCGCTAGATGCCACCATCGCGCAGAACCAGCGGCGCAAGGAACGGCGGCTGACTCTGCCGGTGCTGGCGATCGGCGGGGCGGAAGGCATCGGCGAGGGGGCCGCGAACACGATGAAGCTGGCCGCCGACGACGTGCAAAGCGTGGTCATTCCCGGCTCCGGCCACTACTGCCTCGAGGAAGCTCCCGAGGAGGTACTGGCCGCGCTGACCGCGTTCCTGGCCCCGTACCGGGGCTAACCGGCCGTGGCGCACCGCCCCAGGACGCAAGATGCCGCGGACCAGCCGCCCGCGGCCGGGGCGGCGCGTGGGCCCGGACCTGATCCTTTGCCAGCACAACCGCCGTGCCCGGGGCGCGGCTGTGGTTTCACGAAAGGAACTGCTTATGTCCATCGAGGGCAAGACGCCCGCCGAGGGAGGCACCCGGGTTTATATCACCCGCTTCGACGGCGTCCGCGTCCCGGCTACCGACTACCGTCCGGTCTGGATCGACAGCCTGGCCGACGACGTCACCATAGAGGGCTCGGCGATGAACGGCGTCGTGCAGGGCGCCGAGGCCGTCCGTTCAATCGTGACCTGCATCCGCGCGCTCTATGTCTCCCAGGAGTTCACCTTCGCCGGCCCTTACGGCGAGAACGGCTTCCTGGAGGACTACACGGCCCAGGTCCGCGGTGGCGGGCAGGTCGGCAACGTCGTCCTGGTGACCCGCAATGCCGCCGGGCAGGCGCAGCACATCGTGGCCAACTACCGGCCCAGGACCACATTGCTGCACTTGTCCCGGCTGATCGGCGAGCAACTGGCTGGCACCCCCACCGGCGAGCATTTCGCTACCAGCGCCCCGGAGTGAGGGTCCGATGGGCGCACCCCGCTGCGTTTGGGGTCCTGCCCATATCCCCGTAGGCACTGACCGCTGGCGAGCGGACGCTGTGGCTATGTCCGGAGAACTACAGATCACCTTGTTCCGTCCGCCTACGTCTCAGCGACGAATCTGTAGACCGACAGCGCATAGTCGGCAGGGAGGTAATTGCTGGAG
>Ga0306924_10006466_pt1 | contig 11686 bp, 15 predicted proteins | sample sta12Can44000111_FD_203756 | JGI IMG/M metagenome (GOLD analysis project Ga0306924, IMG submission 203756) | Lab enrichment of tropical soil microbial communities from Luquillo Experimental Forest, Puerto Rico - statanox.12C.anox.44.000.111 (v2)... | ecosystem: Environmental > Terrestrial >...
CACCCCGGCGCCGCAACTTGCATGCAGCCGCAAGTCAAAGGGCTGACCATCATGGTCAACAGCCAGTACAATGGCTGGCGCATGGAAGGCGTCTGGCTCGACCGATAACCAAAATCAGATTTTCGGTCAGGGCCCTGTTCGACAGTCCCCGTTGCTGTTGGGCTAAGCTCACATCGCGTTGCGGATATCCTTGGCAACGTCATCGAGGTCGGCGCGCGACGGTAAGACAAAATAGTTCGGGCTGAATTTCAGGCCGAAGCCGTCGCCCGCGAAGCGTGGGAAGACATGGAGGTGAGCATGGAAGATTTCCTGACCGGCCGCTTCCCTGTCGGCCAAGAACAGGTTCACGCCCTCACAACGAACGCCACACGTTCGGAGGGCCGCAGCAACGCGCATTCCCATCGCCAATATTTGCCCAGCTAATGTCGGGTCCAGGTCGGATAGGTATGGCGCGTGGCGCTTCGGAACTACCAAGGCATGACCGGGGTTGACCGGTTGAATATCCATAAATGCCAGAACGTCTGCCGTTTCACCGATAACGCTGATCGACCGCTTGCCGGCGACCAGTTCACAGAAAACGCAGGTGTCCAACTCAACCTTCCGGCACGTTGACGTCGAGTAGTGGGCCATATTGCTGACTTCCGAAAATGTCCACGTCGCCGGGGCTGCCGCTCGGCATCCGGCGGTAGATGGTGAACTTTATCGCCAAGGCCAGGTCGAACTCGACATGGTCGGTGATCTCTGCCGCATCGATGTCAAAGATCCGGCAGACGGCCGCGCACGACAAGACACCGCTTTCGCGCACCCAGTCATAAGTTGCACGGTCGGGAAAGATAATGTCGAAGGTGATCTTGTCGACCCCGGCGTTCTTGCTGCGGATCGTCTTGGCGAGCTCGGACAATTTACGGCTCGGCATCACACCCCGGCCTCGGTGACGAAGGTCGGGAACAATGCGAGCGGATCGTCGAGCCTCATCGTGTGGTTCAAGGTCCAGCGATAGGCCGGGCTTGCCGGCATGACCTCGTCAAGCACAAAGGCGACACCGCCAGCAGTGCCCTTCACCTGGGGCAGGCGGGCGTAGAACATCTGGCGCGTGGCGATCATGCACACCTCTTTGGCCACCGCCTTGGTAGGCGCAATCCCCTGTACGACGATACCGAGCTCATGGGCCTGTCTCTCCTTCAGCGGCTCGCGCTCGCCGAGGATCGCATTGCGCCCGTAGACGGTGAAATGCAGCTCGTAGCCGGCCCTCCCGAAGCGTTCGGCGACCTGCTGTCGCGCCCAGCCGGCCCAGTCACCCGCACGGTGCGCTCGTCGTATTGTACATAACGACATCGGCTCATGTCGATGTGGCCACCGAGGAAATGTTCGTAGAACGGGTTGGCCCGCTCGTACATCGCGTGGCTGGCGACCGAGGCGATCGTGCAGCGCTGCTCGGGCAACAGCGCGGTAACCTTGACATCGTCCATCGTGATCTCGCCGAGCACCGATTCCTTCGCGCCATAAGGCTCGGCGCAGAACGAGGCGCATTCGAACACCTTGCCGTAGAAATAGGCGAGCGCCTCCGGAAAACCTCGGCGGATGGCCGGCGCTGCGAAAATCGCGCAATCGCTGCTGCGGCCCCCGACAATCACGTCGGCACCGTCATCGAGGAGCTTGATGTAGGGATGGATCCCGGCCATGGCGACGATACGCTCAGTAGCGTCCAAGGTGGCAAGATCGAGCGGCGGCCGTGCGTCGAGCCCCGTGATCTGATCGCCGGCCACAATGCGGTGGCGCAGCACATCTTTGCCGACCTCCGAATAGAAATAACCGACGCGAAACTTGGCCAGTCCGTGCTTCTTGGCGAGGTCCCGGATGATCCCGACGAACAGGTCGACGCGGGTGTTGCTGCCGGTGTCCCCAGCCGAGCCGACGATCATCGCCACGCCGAGGCGCCGGGCCGCGAGCAGCATCGTCTCGAGATCGTCCATCTGCCATTGCAGCGGACTGGAGGAGATGTCGGCACCGAGGGGGACTGGCCCGACATCGCACGATCCGGAATCGGCGCAGATCAGATCCGGTTCATAGTCGCAGCCAATGTGAAAGCTTCCGGCCTTTATCGGCGCGAAACCGAGATGCCCGTTCGGGCAAACGATCCGCAGCGTATGATGGGCCGAACGTCCGTGCTAGATCGATGCGGGCATAGACAGCTGTCCTCGTTTCAATCGCTAGTAACCAATACGCTGCTTCCCGGCGAACTTTCCGCCGGCTCGTGGTGTTGTCCTCACAGCGGCTGCGATCCGGTGAGCCGTCTCCAACTGACGTTAGCCGGTGCAGGATGCGCCGCTCTCGTTCTGTTTCCGGCTTTCTCCGGTGCCCAGTCGCCGCCCGCAAACGGCGACTGGGCGGGTCGCAATCTTACTCAGAAGGCGCAGAACGAGACCGCGATCGCGTTGCCGAGCTTTGCGCCGTTAGCCGAGCACGTGCTGCCCGCGGTCGTCAACATCTCGGTCGAGTTGACGGAACGGGCCGCCGCGCAGGAAGAGGGCGACACGGAAGGTGAGGGCGGTCTCGTGCCCTCTGTACCTGGCGGAACCCCGTTCGAGCAGTTTTTGCGTCGCTTTTTCGAAAACCCGTACCAAAATTCACAGGAAAAAACGATCGCGCTGGGTTCCGGGTTCGTCATCGATCCCACCGGTCATGTCGTCACCAATAATCATGTCGTTGCAAATGCCGAGAAGGTGACGGTTACTTTTCAGGACAACAGTCAGCATCCGGCAAAGGTCGTCGGACGTGATCCGAAGACCGACATAGCTCTCCTCAAGATCGAGACCAAACAACGACTCCCCTTCGTCACTTGGGGCAACAGCGACGACGCCAAGGTCGGCGATTGGGTGGTCGCGGTCGGCAACCCCTTTGGGCTCGGCGGGACCGTGACCGCGGGTATCGTCTGGGCGCTCGGGCGCAACATCAATGAGGGTCCCTATGACGACTTTCTGCAAATCGACGCGCCAATCAATCGTGGAAACTCGGGTGGTCCGACCTTCGATCTGCATGGCCAGGTGATAGGCATCAACACCGCTATCTAATCCCCCTCGGGCGGTTCGGTCGGGATTGGGTTCGCGGTCCCTTCGAACATTGCCGAGCATGTCGTCGCCCAGCTCAAGGAGCATGACCACGTGACTTGGGCCTGGCTCGGCGTTGCGATTCAGGCCATCACGCCATCGATCGCCAGAAGCCTCAGCCTCGACCCCAACCATCCGAGCGGTGCGCTGGTTGCCTCGGTGACGCCAGACAGCCCGGCGCATAAGGCTGGCTTGAAGCCGGGTGACGTCATCATCAAGGCGGGTGGTCGCGATATCGAGACGGTCCACCAGCTTCCGCGCCTCGTCGCCGAGTCGCCGATCGGCAGCAAGCTGGACCTGACGGTCCGTCGCGGCGACGAACAGCAGAAGCTCGAAGCCACGATCGCCGAGATGCCCCGGACGGTGGCCTCCGCGGAAGAAAGGGGGTCGAGCCCGGAAACATGAACGCCAGTGCCCTCGGCATGGAGCTCGTACCGCTCGCGCCAAAGCTGCGCAGCGAGCTGCATGTGCCAAAGGATGTGAGCGGGGTCGTCGTCGGTCGCATCGCGCCTGACAGCCCCGCCCGCGCATTGGGCATCCAGTCCGGAGACGTGATCTTATCGATCGACCAGAAGCCGGCGGCGACACCGCAAGAGGCTGCCGCCGAGTTGAAGGAAGCCGCGGCCCATGGCGACGTCTTATTGCTTGTCAACCGACACGGAGCCAGTGAATTTGTCGGCTTGTCGGTCGAGAACAATGGGATAGCGGGCAGTAGCCGCTGACCCTGCTGGCCAGCTACCGCCCCTTGACGTGCTCCAGAAAGTGCAGCACGTCGCTGGTGAATTGCCGCGGGTCCTGTAGAAACGAGAAATGGCTGACTTGCGGCTGCAACAGGAGCCCCGCATTGGGGATTTGGCTTGCCATGAACTCGGTGTTTTCGCGCTTGATCGCCTCGTCGTGATCGGCGTCGACGATCCATGTCGGCACGGTAATGACGCGCAGCTCGTCCGCGGTAAAATTCGGTTGGGTCTCCCACATCTTGCTGGTCTGGTCGAAAAAGGATTTGTATTGGTCGGGTGTGGTTGACAGCGCCTGATATTCCTTCTCGGCGCGCGCGATATAGGCGTTGAACACTAGGCTCTTGGCATGTCGGCGACACCGCTCGGGTCGGAGTTGGCGGCAAAGGCAAAGAGCTTCGTCAGCCGCTCAGGATGATGGATGGCAATGTCGAGACCGAGGATCGCGCCGTCGCTCCAGCCGACGACCGCGGTTTTGGACACCTTTAGGAAGTCCATCAGGCCGAGAACGTCAGACGCCATCAGATAGTAGCCATAAGGGCGCTCGTCGCGGGTGCTGCGCCCATGGCCGCGGCTGTCCATGACGATGACCCGATAGCTCCGGGCCAATGCCGGGACTTGGTTGCCCCAATAGTTCGAATTGGCGAGCCCGCCATGCAGCAACAGCACCGGCTCGCCGCGGCCGAACGCGGCGTACCAGATTCGGATGCCGTTTACCGGGGCATAGCCGCTCTGCGACGGCTTTGGCAGGCTCGGGGTCGGTGGTAAGGTCAGCCACTGCGGCTCAGCGCGCGGCGCCGCAGCACTCGCCAAAAACGTCAAGACATAGAGGATCAGAGGAAAGCGGCGAGCTCGCATTCTTCACCGCGGCCGTCTCGCTCGCCCGGCCTCCGACTCCTCGCCCGATCGCGCTTCCCGCGGAGCGTCGATGACAGTGCCGGAAACCGGCTCGACCCAGACGAGGTGGTCCTCGACCGCTTTGACCCCGGGCACGTTCTCGGCGGCGACGCGCACCGCCTCGCGTTCCTTCTCGTCGAGGATGACGCCGTTCAAATCGACGATCCCGTTCTCGACGGTGATCGAGATACCGTCGCGCGGCACCCAAGCTGCCTTCGCCAGCTCGGCGAGGATCCGCTCGCGGATCTCCTCGTCGCTGGTCGCCGCAGCCGGGGTTGCCTCGAGTGCGCCGGCGAGACCGCGCAACAGGTCGGCGCGGCTGAGGATGCCGACCGGCTCGTCGCCATCGAGAACCGGCACGCGCTTGATCCGGTGGCGCTCCATCAGCTCAACGATCTCCTTGAGCGGCGTGTCAGGGGTTACGGTCACCGGCTCGCGGGTCATGACCTCGGCGATCCGGCGCGCGTGGGTCCGTACATACTCCTCGGCGAGCCGGCCCGGACCCATCAGGATCTCGAGCCAGCGCGGGCGATGGCGCTCGGTTCCGGTCTCGCCGCGGCGCAACAAATCGCCTTCGGTCAAAATCCCGACCAGGCGGCCCGTCTCGTCGATCACCGGCAGACCGCTGATCCGGTTGTCGAGCATCGTCCGAATGGCTTCGGCAATCGTCGCATTCGGCCTGACCGACAGGATTTTGCGGGTCATGACATCCGCGGCGTTCATGCAGCGCCTCCGCTCGAGGTACCGCGCGCAGCTGCAGCAAGCGCCGCGACACCCGGTAATTCACGGCCTTCCAGCCACTCGAGAAAGGCGCCGCCCGCGGTCGAGACATAGGATAGCCGGTCGGTGAGGCCGGCATCAGCGAGAGCCGCGACGGTGTCACCGCCGCCGGCGACGCTGAGCAATTTGCCGGCTTGCGTAAGGTCGGCGACCTTCTTCGCCACCGCCGCCGTGCCATGGTCGAAAGGCGGCGTCTCGAAGGCGCCGAGCGGGCCATTCCAGACCAAAGTACGCGTCTTATCGAGCTCGGCGGCAATCCGGGCCACCGTCTTCGGACCGATATCGAGGATCATCATATCCGCCGGGACCGCGTCGCTCGCGACATTGCGGGCTGGGGTCCCGGGTACCAGCTCGGCTGCAACGACCGCGTCTTCGGGGAGGATCACGCGGCAATTGCGCTCGCGTGCGAGCGCTAAAAGCCGGCGCGCGTTATCGGCCATGTCGCGCTCGGTGAGCGAGCGGCCGACCTCCTTTCCCTCGGCGAACAGCAGGGTGTTGGCCATCGCCCCGCCGATTGCCAAGAGATCCACCTTGCCGATCACAAAGCGCAAGAGGTCGAGCTTGGTCGACACTTTGGCGCCGCCGACGAGCGCCAGAACCGGCCGCGCCGGGTCTTCAAGAGCAGAAGTCAGCGCGCCGAGCTCCGCTTCCATCAATTTGCCGGCGGCGGCGGGCAGCAGCTGCGCCAGGGCCGCAATCGAGGCATGCGCGCGATGCGCGGCCGAGAACGCGTCATCAACGTAAACGTCGCCCAGCTCGGCCAGCGCCCGCGCAAAATCGGGCGAATTCTGCTCTTCACCCTTGTGGAAACGAAGGTTTTCGAGAAGTGCGACCTGCCCGGGGCGAAGTGCGGTGACGACGCTTTTTGCCTCTTCGCCGATACAATCGGCAGCGAAGGCGACCTCTCGGCCGCCGATCGCCTTGCTCAGCGGCGCCACCAGTGGCCGGAGTGAAAAGGCCGGGTCTGGCCGACCATCCGGGCGGCCAAAGTGCGACATCACAATCACCTTGGCGCCCTTCTCGATCAGCGCCTCGATCGTCGGCGCGAGCCGATCGATGCGGGTAGCATCGGTGACGGCACCGCCCTTGACCGGAACATTCAGATCGGCGCGCAATAGCACCCGCTTGCCGCGGACGTCGATGTCTTCGAGGGTTTGGAATCTCGGCATGGGGTTGGCTCCTGGTGCTCGCCTCCGCGCGGCGGACCTCTCCCGCGATGACGCGGGACGCGCCCGGTATTATCTCTGCAGAGAGCTCGCATCGGACCCGATCAACTCCGCGGAGACACGATGATCAAGACAATACTCGTTCCGGCGACCGGCAGCGACAGTGACGGCGCGGTATTCGCCTCGGCGCTGACCATCGCCCGCCGGTTCTCTGCGCATCTCGAATTCCTGCATGTGCGCCCGGACGCTACGGCCATGGCGGTAGCCATATCCGCCGATACCGGCGGCGCGACGATGGTCGGCGGTATCGTCGAGCGGCTCGAAGAGGACGCCAGCCAACGCGAGGCAAAGGCGAGAGGGTTGTTCGACGGTTTTTGCCAGCGCGAAGGGCTGGCGCTCGGGGACAGCCCGTCCGGGGCGCCGGGGCCGTCGGCGGAGTGGCTGCGGGAGACCGGCGCCGAGCCGTATTGGGTCGCGGACCGCGGGCGGACCGCCGATCTTCTGGTCATCGGGCGCCCGGCAGCGGACGAGGGTGTTTTGCTGGAGACGCTCGAGGGGGTGCTGATCGACAGCGGCCGCCCGCTGTTGATCCCTGCCACGGCGCCGCTGACCGCTTTGCCCGATACCGTCGCGATCGCGTGGAAGCCGTCGCCGCAGGCGGCCCGCGCGCTGACCGCAGCCTCGCCCTTCCTGGACATCGCCAAGCAGATCGTGATCTTGACCGTGGCCGAGGATCAACGCGGGCCCGCGGAAGAGACGGACCGCCTGACGGCGGCGTTGCGCTGGCGCGGCGTTCCGGTGTCGGTTCGTCATCTGCAGCCGGACGCGCAGAGTGCCCCGGAGACCTTGCTGTCAGCCGCCGCCGAGCACGCGGCACTGCTGGTGATGGGCGGGTACGGTCGCAGCCGCCTGCGCGAATGGATCTTTGGCGGGTTTACCCTGCATGTGCTGCGCGGCGCCGACGTGCCGGTGCTGATGGCGCATTGAGAATGCCGAGCCAACAAGAAGGAAGCTTTATAGTCGGCGAAGGCGATCTCCACCGCGAGCTCGTGCTCGTCCGCAATGCCGCAGCCGAGAACCCTGCCGGCGCGTTCGGCCCGAGCTCGATGACGTGGCAGATCGACAAGGAGGCGGCGATCTTTCTCGGCGCGGGCCGGGCGTTGCTGCTCCAGCTGGCCCATCCGTGGATCGCCGCCGCCATCGCCCAGCATTCACAAACATTGGCTGACCCGATCGGCCGGTTTCACCGCACCTTCAACGCAATGTTTACGATCGTGTTCGGCGCGACGGAGCAGGCGCTGGTGGCCGCGCGGCGGCTGCACCGGCGCCATCGCCGAGTCAGCGGCACATTGGCCGAAGCGGCCGGGCCTTTTGCCGCGGGTTCGCGATATGAAGCCAACGATGTCGCGGCGCTCTCTTGGGTCCACGCCACATTGATTGAGACCGCATTGATCGCCTACCAGCTCGTCTGCCCGCCGCTTTCTCCTACCGAACGCGAGCGTTATTGGACCGAAGCGCGACTGTTCGCCGCGTTCTTTGGGATTGCTCAGGATACCCTGCCCCAAAGCTGGGAGGATTTTGCCGCCGGCAACGACCGGATGTTGAGGTCGGATCTTCTGTCCGTCAGCGACGAGGTACGTAAAATCGCCCGAGTCGTTCTTTCCGGCGCCGGAACGTGGCTGCCGATACCGCCGTGGTATCGCTCCTTGACTGCTCGATTGTTGCCGGCGCGGCTGCGCGAGGAGTTCGGGCTTCCATATGGGAAAATCGAGCACCGAAAGACCGAGCGGGCGCTTGCTGTGCTGCGACGGGTCTATCCTTGGGTGCCGCCCCTGCTGCGCCATGTCGGGCCGTACCAGGAGGCGTGTGCGCGGCTCGCCGGAGAGGTGCGACCGGGAGTAGCGACGCAACTCGTAAACCGCCTGTGGATCGGGCAGAAATCGATGGCCGGGTGAGGGAAGAGAGGATGGCACAGCAGGTGGAGGCGGCGAGGCGGGTCGAGAGGGCCGATGCAAATGTCGAGAAGGCCGATGCAAATGTTGTTCGGGTGCCGGCCGGGACGGACCTCGTCGAATGGTATTTCGAGCAGGGCTGGACCGACGGGCTGCCGGTGGTGCCGCCGACCAGAGAGCGGGTCGATGCCGTGGTCGAAGCGTTGGGCGGCGAGGCCGATTTCGTCGAATGCAAGGTGCCGCCGCGGCACGGCAGCCTGTCGCGCGAGGTGCTGGCGGTCAACATGGTGATGGCCGGCTGCAAGCCAGAGTATGCTCCGGTCGTGCGCGCTGCGATGCTGGCGCTGGCGAGTGATGCTTTCAACTTGAACGGGGTCCAAGCGACGACCCACATGGCGGCACCGCTGCTGATCGTCAACGGACCGGTCGCGCGCGAGATCGGGATGAACGGCGGCTGCAATGCGTTCGGCTCGGGCAACCGCGCCAATGCGACGATCGGGCGGGCACTGCGCCTGGTTCTGCTCAATGTCGGCGGCGGCTGGCCTGGCGAGCTCGACAAGAGCACATTGGGGCATCCCGGCAAATACACCTATTGCGTTGCCGAGAACGAGGCGGCGAGCCCGTGGGCGCCCTATCATGTCGAAAAGGGCTTCGAGGCCGACGATTCCACGGTCTTTGTGCTGGCCGCCGAGCCGCCGCACAGTGTCACTAATCATGTCGCAAACGACCCGGAGGGTGTGCTCGACAGCATCGCTTCGGCGATGAGCACGATTGCCAACAACAATGCGGTGTCGAGCGGCCATTGCGCGGTGATTATCGGCCCCGAGCACGCCCGCACCATCGCGGCCAAGGGCTGGACCCGACACGATGTGCGCAATTATCTGGTGATGCATGCCTACAACCTCTTCTCGGAGCTCACTTTCAAGGAGCGCTACGGCAAGATCTACAATCGCAACCTGCCGAAATGGTACAAGCGCGACCCCGAAGCGCGCATTCCGATCGTGCCGAGCCCCGACCACATTCACCTCTTTGTCGTCGGCGGTATGGCCGGCCGATTTTCCGCCTTCATCCCGGGCTGGGGCCACATGTCGTCACCGGTGCTGCGCCGCATCGAAACCGTCGATGACGGCGGTGTTCGCAAGGCGCCGATCTGTGTCGACGGCACCTGCTATCTCTGATCAAAGGAGACCATCATCAAATGACGGGACTGAGTGATGTGATCGCTTTCGACCCGCGCGGCGTCGTCGACACCGAGCCGCTAGCGCTTGCCGTGCGAACCGGCGGCCTCGACGGGCTGCGTCTGGGCGTGCTCGACAATACCAAGTGGAATGCCAACCGGCTGCTGCGCCAGACCGTCGGAAGGCTTCGGAAAGAGACCTCGTTTGCGGCAGTCAACTACTATCGCAAGAAGAGCTTTTCCAAAGACGCCGACCCGGCACTGATCGAGACCATCGCCGCCAATAGCGATATTGTACTGACGGCGATTGGCGACTGAGGGTCGTGCACCTCGTGCTGTACGCATGACGGCATCAGACTCGAAGCATTGGGCCGGCCGACGGCGGTTATCGTCACCGCCGAGTTCCTGCACGAGGCGGAGGTGCAGCGCGACGCCCTGGGCATGCGCGATCTCGTCCCCGTGGTCATCGACCATCCGCTCAGCACCTTGACCGATGCCGAGATCGAAGCGCGCGCCGAGCAAGCCGTCGGGCAGTGCGTAGCCGTCTGGTGCGGGCAGGGTTCGCATCGGTAAAGTCCTCGTGACCGATGGCTGGCACGGACATCCCCGGCTGGACTGCCTTACCCGAGAGTGTTAAACGTCTGTGTTGGCCGCGTCATACGCGTAATTTGCGCAAACTGGGAGGAACGGGAGGAGACAGATGGAGAAGCCTACTAACGCAAGCCGCCGCGATTTTCTCAACAAGCTCGGTGTCACCGTCGGCGGTGCCGGGCTCGTCGGGGCAGGTGCCGTAGCCGGCCCGCCATTATTGCGCGCCGCCGAGCCTGCCAAAGGAAAGATTCCCGACACCCCGTTCAGAACGGGCCACTTGACCTTCTTGAGCGGTCCCGCGGCGGTACTCGGCGAGCCCTCGCTAAAGGGGCATACGCTTGCCGCTGAGGAGATCAATGCGCAAGGTGGGTACCTCGGCAAGCGCAAGATCGAGATCGTCAAAGCCGACGAGGCGGCGGGAACCGACGCCAATGTCAAAGAGCTTCGCCGCATGAAGCTTTCCGAGAATATCGACCTGTTCACCGGGGTGATTTCGAGCGGCAACTCGCCAGCGCTCGGTCCGGTCTGCGAGGAGCTGAACCTGCTGTCGATCTTTACCGACGGCTGCACTGATTTCCTCTTCGACAAGGCGGTGCCCAACCCGAAATACCTGTTCCGCATCACCAACATCCAATCCGCCGACGGCATCACCGCGGCGATCGGCGCCGCTCAGGCCTGGCCAAACGTGCGCAAGATCGCGCATCTTCATCCGGACTACAGCTACGGCCGTAACGCCGCCGAGCATTTCACCCTGGCAATCGAGAGGCTGATCCCAGGCACCCAGACGGTGTCGGAGAACTGGCCGGCGCTCGGCACCTCGGACTTCACCGCCCATATCACCAAGATCCTGTCATCCGAGCCTGACCTGCTGTTCTCCTCGGTGTGGGGCGGTGACTATGTGGCTTTCTACAAGCAGGCGCTGCGCTACGGCCTGTTTGACAAGATGAAGGTTGCCACTACCCTGGCGCTTGGTGTTGCACCGCACGCGATCGGCAAGGACCATCCCGAGGGTGTCCTCGCCGGCGTCCACGCCAATTACCACTTCACCTATCCGGGCGGTGACCGCTGGCCGCTCAACAAGGCGTTTGTCGAGCGCTACTACAAGCGCTGGAACGAGTACCCGAACTTCCAGTCGGAGGGTGCGTACACGGCACTCTATATTCTGAAGAACGCGATCGAGCGGGCCAATAAGCTGACCGGTGGATGGCCGGAGGACGAGGCGATCATCAGCCAGCTCGAAGGGCTCGGGATCGATGCGCCGTCCGGGTATCTCTACATT
>Ga0306924_10006468_pt1 | contig 11685 bp, 6 predicted proteins | sample sta12Can44000111_FD_203756 | JGI IMG/M metagenome (GOLD analysis project Ga0306924, IMG submission 203756) | Lab enrichment of tropical soil microbial communities from Luquillo Experimental Forest, Puerto Rico - statanox.12C.anox.44.000.111 (v2)... | ecosystem: Environmental > Terrestrial > Soil...
TGATGTCGTCGTTGCTGGTGCCGGCCGCGACCATCGGCCACACCATCGCGTCCTTGTGGACGATGAAGTCGATCACGACCGGCTGGTCGTTGATGGCCATGGCCTGCTCGATGACCGCGTCGACGTCTTCCTTCGTCTCGCAGCGCAGCCCGATGCAGCCGTAGGCCTCCGCCAGCTTCACGAAGTCCGGGATCCGGGTGCCGGCGACCTCGGCCTTCTTATCGTCGAGGTTGGTGTTGGAGTACCGCTCGTCGTAGAAGAGCGTCTGCCACTGCCGGACCATGCCGAGGCTGCCGTTGTTGATGACCGCGATCTTGACCGGGATGCCCTCGATCGCGCAGGTGGCCAGCTCCTGGTTGGTCATCTGGAAGCACCCATCGCCGTCGATCGCCCACACCTTGGCGTCCGGCAGGCCGACCTTGGCGCCCATCGCGGCCGGGACCGCGTACCCCATCGTGCCGGCCCCGCCGGAGTTGAGCCAGGTCCGCGGGTTCTCGTAGCCGATGAACTGCGCCGCCCACATCTGGTGCTGGCCCACGCCCGCCACGTAGATCGCGTCCGAGCCAGCCAGCTTGCCGATCCGCTCGATCACGTACTGCGGCGCGAGGCTGCCGTCGTCCGGGTCGTCGTAGCCGAGCGGGTACTTCTGGCGCCACTGATCGAGCTGCGCCCACCAATCGGTGTGATCACCCTGGCGGCCATGCGCGTGCTCGGCCGCGACGGCGACGATGAGGTCGGCGATGACTTCCTTGCAATCACCTACGATCGGCACGTCCGCGCGGCGGTTCTTGGAGATCTCCGCCGGGTCGATGTCCGCGTGCACGATGAGCGCGTCGGGCGCGAAGGTGTCCAGCTTGCCGGTCACCCGGTCGTCGAACCGGGCGCCGAGGGCCACGATCAGGTCCGCCCGCTGCAGGGCGCCGACCGCGGCGACCGTGCCGTGCATGCCGGGCATGCCAAGGTGCAGCGGGTGGCTGTCCGGGAACGCCCCGCGCGCCATCAGCGTGGTGACCACCGGGGCGCCGGTGAGCTCGGCCAGCTGCCGCAGTTCGTCCGAGGCCTGGGCCTTGAGCACCCCGCCGCCGACGTATAGCACCGGCCGCTTCGCGTCGGTGATCATCCGCGCCGCCTCCCGCACCTGCCGGGAGTGCGGCCTTGTCACCGGGTGGTAGCCGGGCAGGTCGAACGGCACTGGCCAGGTGAACTCGGTCGTCGCCTGCATCGCGTCCTTGGCGACGTCCACCAGGACCGGGCCGGGACGGCCGGTGCTCGCCAGGTGGAAGGCCTCGCCGATGGTGCGGGCGATGTCCTGGGGCTTGGTGACGAGGAAGTTGTGCTTGGTGATCGGCAGCGTGATCCCGGAGATGTCTGCCTCCTGGAACCCGTCGGTGCCGATGAGGTTGGTAGACACCTGGCCGGTGATCGCCACCACGGGGACGGAGTCCATGTAGGCGTCGGCGAGCGGCGTGACCAGGTTGGTAGCACCGGGGCCGCTCGTCGCCATGCAGACGCCGGTGCGGCCGGTGGCCTGCGCGTACCCAGTCGCCGCGTGGCCGGCGCCCTGCTCGTGGCGGACCAGGATGTGCCGGATCTGCTTGGAGTCGAGCAGCGGGTCGTAAGCCGGCAGCACGGCGCCGCCGGGAATCCCGAACACGACATCGACGCCCACCCGTTCCAGGGCCATGACAAGGGCCTGGGCGCCGGTGACCGTCATCTTGACGGCCGGCGAGGTGCCAGTGCTCGGCGGCGCCCCGGCGGTGGCCGCCGCGGCCTGCGGCCGCGGCGGCTGCGCGGCGCCCGGCTGCCCCGCCGGCGGCTGCGGCGCGGCCGGCTCTGGCGTGCCGGCGGACTGTGCGGGTGCGGTTGACCGGGGCGGCGCTGGCTTGGGGCTGGCAGGCCTCGCCGGGATGTCCAGTGGCGAGGGACCGGGGTGGGATCTGCCGGGTGGCTGATCCGCTTGTCCGGAGGCAGCGTGTGCCTTCGGAGGGACTGGGCTCGTCTGCTCGGTCATCGGGTGGCTTCCTTGTCACGATGTGCGCGGGTAGCGGCATTAAAAAACCCCTCGTGCCGGGCGGCAGTCGAGGGGCGCGCGCAGAACCTGGCTGGAGTCAGGTCTCTGCGCGCCAGCCAAGTACGAGGATGTGATTCCGCTTCACGGATACCACCCTCGCCCACGACACCGCCCCGCGTCAAATTATCGCAAGAATCGTCTCACTATGCGAGATGGCGATCTCGGGCCCCAACCCGTTAAGCAGCCGGCACGCCCGGCTTTGCCGCACCGGAAACATCCGCGATACCTGACGTGGCCGTACCGCCGCCGCGACCGCTCATGCCATCGCCATCGGGCCCGGACGCCGGCTCGGCCGTCCCGGTCCTGACCAGGGCCTCGACACCGGGGACGCCCATCGGCCTGGCCACCAGGAATCCCTGCCCGTAGCCGCAGCCCATCTCCCTGAGCTCAGCCAGCTGGCGCGGGTGCTCGATTCCCTCGGCCACGACCTGCATCCCGAGATCGCGGCCGACCTGCACGATCGTCCTGGTGAGCAGCGTGAGGGTGGGATCCTGGCCGAGCCCGGAGACGAAGGACGGGTCGATCTTGATGATGTCGACGGGCAGCTCTCGCAGATGAGCCAGCGAGGCGTAGCCGATGCCGAAGTCATCGATGGCGAGCTTGACGCCAAGATCCCGCAGCTCCGCGAGCCGGTCCACGATCAGCCCGGCGTCTTCCACGAGCATGCGCTCGCCCACCTCGAGGGTGAGCGCGCCCGGCGGCAGGCCACTCTCCGCGAGCGCGGCGGCCACCTGCGCGGGGAACTGCGGGGCGTTCAGCTGCCGCAGCGACAGGTTCACTGATACGTCGAGATCCAACGAAGCCGCACGCCACGCCGCACCCTGGGCGCAGGCCTTCCGCAGCACCCACTCGCCAAGCGAGACGATCAGCCCCGAGTCTTCCGCCACCGCGAGGAACGCGCGGGGATTGACCGCCTCGTCGCCGCGCCACCAGCGCACCAGCGCCTCGGCACCGGTCACCCGCGACGTCGCCAGCTCCACGATCGGCTGATATTGCAGGGTCAGCTCTTCGCGCGCGATCGCCCGCTGCAGGTCGCTGGCCATGTCAAGACGGCGAACCACGTCCGCGTGCATATGCGCGGCGTAGACCTCCGCCCGGGCCCCGCCGCCGTCCTTGGCCCGGGCCATCGCCACGTCCGCGTTCCGCAGCACCGTGCCAGGCGGACTCCCGTCGGCGAGAGCCACGCCCACGCTCGCGGTCAGCCTGATACCCCTGTCGGCCACCCGGAACGGCTCCCCGGCGATCGAGCCGACGAGCCGCTCGGCGAGTTCGGCGATCTCCTGAGCACCCTGCGCGTTCTCCACCAGCACGGCGAACTCGTCACCGCCCCAGCGGGCGACCGTCTCCTGAGCGGGCACGACGGCCCGCAGCCGCCGCGCCGCCTGGGCGAGCACCAGGTCGCCCGCGCCGTGCCCGACGAGATCGTTGACCGCGGTGAAGCCATCCAGGTCGAGGAATATGACACCAGCCTGGCGCCCGGTGCTCTCGGTGGCGGCGAGCGCCTCGCGGGAGCGCTCCTCCACGTACGCGCGGTTCGGCAGGCCGGTCAGCCCGTCATGGAACGTCAGGTGCGCGACCTGCTGGCGCAGCGCCACCTGGTCGCTGACGTCCCGGGCGCTGACCAGCATCTGCGCGGGCTCGCCGGGCAGCCGGTAAAGCAGGACGGCGCACTCGATATGCCGCCACGAGCCGTCGGCAGCGCGTACCCGGCAGGCGAAGCGGCCCTTGCCCGCCTCGCCGCCGACGGAGTCGGCCGAGTCGCCTGGCGTGCCCGCCTCGCCGGCGGCCGCCGGCTCCGCGCCGGGCGCGTCCTCGCCGGCGCCAAGCACCTCCTGCACCGCGGCCCGCACGGCCGCGACGTCCTCCGGGTGCACGAACTCGAGGAGAGCCTTGCCGACAATCCCTTCCGGGGGATAGCTGAAGCCGGCGACCGCCGGGCTCGCGTACGTGATCATCCCGTCGAGGTCGCAGATCAGCACGATGTCGCCGGTCCGGTCCGCGAGGTCACGCAGGCTGTTGCTCGACTCGCGCCACATCCGCGCGGCGACGCCGTTCTCCCTGACCAGCATCAGGACGCGGATGCTCACGACGAGCACGGCCGCGCCGCCGGCGATCACCAGCGCGAGACCAGCGGCGGGAGCGCTCGCCAGGCCGTTGATTATGACGACGAACGCGGCGACCACCACGGCCACCGCCGCGATGATGGTGGCGGCGCCAGCGCTGGTGACCGGTGCGTTCCGGCCGCCGAACGCGCCCGGCAAGCCTTCCGCCGCTCGCTCCTGGCGCTCCTGGCGCTCCTCGCGCCGCCACGGCTGCAAGTCGAAGCGCGCGGCGATCGTGCCCACCCAGGGCGCGACGCCGAGCAGGCAGGCCGCCACGATGAACGCGAGCTGCTCCCGGATGCCCTGGTGGCCCCCGGAGATCCGGGCGCCGACGCCGAAGGAGTCCGCACCGGTCAGCACGAGCAGCGACAGGTACGGCAAGAGCACGAGCCGCCACGCGACGGTGAGCACCGGCAGCAGGGCACCCAGGACCGCCAGGTCGGCCAGCGGGTGCAGCAAGTCAAGCAGGAACGTCCCCGGCCGCTCGTTCGAGTGATGAAACTCCGAGCCGAACGCCACGACCCAGCCGATGACGAGCAAGGCGACAGCCATCACGTAGCCGTCGGCGAGCCCGGGCAGCACCGACCCGGATGTGCCGGCTTTCTCCCCTGGCGGCGACGAGGCCAGCACCATGATCCCGGTCGCGGCGGCTGCCAGCGCCAGCAGGGGCGCCACGTCGGCCAGCGACGGCGGCGCGGACGTGGAGCTCAGCAGGCCGGCCAGGGCCGTGCTCACGATCAGCCCGACCAGCCAGAACAGGGCAGCCCCACCCAGCCACCGGTACCCCCTGGCCACAGGGCCGCTGTGACGCGCCGCGCCCGTCCACAGGCCGACGACCGCCCCGGCCGCGGCGAGCATGGCGAGGACGCTCACTGTCGCTCCCCCGTGAAGTTCGGGCGCAACCGGTGCTCCTTCCGAGGTCTCGTTGCGTGCGCAGCATGCGGTGTGCGTAGCATGCGGTGCCGGCATGGTTTGTCGCTGAGTATTTGGTAACGGATCTGCAACGACCCGTTACCGGTGACGGGCGCCATGCAGCGCCCGTCAGCGACCAGGATTCGCCACCCAGGGTCGACGGTATGGCGATCCGGCCTACGTTCACTCTACGTACCCGAGATCACGCTTCGGTTGAGGAAGGGCGTCCACCGGGAGACAAGTACGGCGCCGGCGCGCTGGTTACTTTGAACATCTTAAGACAGCCATGCTCAATATGTGCCGCTGATCACATTGCGCAACGGATCGCCGCGCAAGCAGGCCCCGGCCTGCACCCGCATCAGCACCCGTCTCCCCCTACTGTTCTAGACTCCGTCCAGCTACGAACAATGCCCCTCTCCCCTACGAAGAGGCCGAATTGCGGAAAGTTCTGATCGCGAACCGCGGCGAGATCGCGGTTCGGGTGGCGCGTGCCTGCCGGGACGCCGGGCTCACCAGCATTGCCATCTACGCCGACTCTGACCTCGACGCCTTGCACGTCAAGGTCGCCGACGAGTCGTACGCGCTGAACGGCAGCTCGCCGGCGCAGACGTACCTGGACATCGACAAGATCATCAAGATCGCGGCCAGGTCCGGCGCCGACGCCGTCCACCCCGGCTACGGCTTCCTAGCCGAGAACGCGGCGTTCGCCGCGGCGGTCATCGACGCGGGCCTGACGTGGATCGGGCCGCCGCCGCACGCCATCGAGGCGCTCGGCGACAAGGTAAAGGCCAGGGACATCGCCAAGCGCGTCGGCGCGCCGCTCGCGCCGGGCACCGACGGCCCGGTCAGCTCCGCGGCCGAGGTGAAGGAGTTCGCCGCGCAGTTCGGCCTGCCTGTCGCGATCAAGGCCGCCTTCGGCGGCGGCGGCCGCGGGCTCAAGGTCGCGCGTACTGCCGAAGAGATCGAGGAGCGCTACGACTCGGCGGTCCGCGAGGCCACCGCGGCGTTCGGGAACGGGCAGTGCTTCGTCGAGCGCTACCTCGACCGGCCGCGGCACGTGGAGACGCAGTGCCTGGCTGACGCCCACGGCAATGTCGTGGTGGTCTCGACACGGGACTGCTCGCTGCAGCGGCGGCACCAGAAGCTCGTCGAGGAGGCTCCCGCACCGTTCCTGTCCGACGCGCAGAACGAGCAGCTCTACGACGCGTCGAAGGCGATCTTGCGGGAGGCCGGCTACGTCGGTGCGGGCACTTGCGAGTTTCTCGTCGCGGCCGACGGGACGATCAGCTTCCTGGAAGTGAACACCCGGCTACAGGTGGAGCACCCGGTCTCGGAAGAGGTCACGGGCCTGGACCTGGTCAGGGAGATGTTCCGCATCGCCGAGGGTGAGCCGCTCGGGTACGGGGACCCGCCGCGCCGGGGGCACTCGATCGAGTTCCGGATCAACGCCGAGGACCCCGCCAGGAACTTCCTCCCGGCGCCGGGCACGATCACCGAGTGGAACCCGCCGTCGGGCCCGGGCGTACGGCTGGACGCCGGGTACACCGAGGGCATGACGGTGCCGCAGGCGTTCGACTCGCTGATCGGCAAGCTGATCGTCACCGGCGCCACGCGAGAGCAGGCGCTGCAGCGGTCCCGCCGCGCGCTCGCCGAGTTCACCGTCGGCGGGATGCCCACCGTGCTGCCGTTCCACCGCGCCGTCGTCGACGACCCCGCCTTCGCCGGCGACCATTTCGACGTGCACACCCGGTGGATCGAGACGGAATTCGCCGCCGCGCTCGAGCCCCAGGCCGGCGCGGTAACCGCCGAGGACCCGCCCCGCGAGCGGCTGACGGTGGAGGTTGGCGGCAAAAGGCTGGAGGTGGTGCTGCCCGCCGTACTCTCCCTGCCCGCCGCGCCCGGCGCCTCTTCTTCATCTCCCGAACGGACCCGTGGTTCCCGCACCGGCTCCCGCCGCTCCCGCGGGGTGAGCGGCGCCGGGAGCGGTGATTCCCTTGTCACGCCAATGCAGGGCACGATCGTGAAGATCGTGGCGGCCGAGGGGCAGCGGGTCTCCGCCGGCGAGACGGTGGTGATACTGGAAGCGATGAAGATGGAACAGCCGCTGGCCGCGCACAAGGCCGGGACGGTCACGGGCCTGGCCGTCGAGGTGGGGCAGACCGTCGCGGCCGACACAGTCATCTGCGAGATCAAGGACTGAGTACCAGATGCGCCGGCTCCCGGGTGATCCAAGCGTCGGGCGCTGGCTGTTGTTCGCGGTCGGGTTCCGGTTGCCGCCCGAGAACCGGGAGTGGGTCCGGCACGAGCTGACCGACGCCGGCTGGCGCGGCCGGACGATCAGGCGGCTGCTCGTGCTGATGATCCCGATCTGTGTCGCCTTGGCGTTCCTGCCGGGCCCGGACTGGCTGCGCATCGCAGTGCCCGCGTTCGCGCTGATCGCGAGCGTGGGCACGGTCCTGATCAGCGCCGACGACGTGCGCGCCGCCAGACTGCGGCAGCACGGCCTCCCGGTCCCCGACGACCCGGACCTAGGCCGCCCCGCCCACTAAGGTGCCCCGCCACGTCTCCGCCCGCCGCCCAGCCCGCGCCTCCACCGCGTCTCCGCCGCCATCGCCCCCGCCCGCGCCTCCCGCACCGCCTCGCGCTGTCTTCTACGTCACATTGGCCTCGTATGTCACTAGAGTTCCGGATTCCCTGGGCTGGTAATGAGGTCTGTGGCCCACACGCCTCATCTTGTGAGGTCAGTGGGCCACAGACCTCATATTTTTCCTGGGTTGCGGCCCTCCCGCGGCGGGGCAGGGGGTGATATTTGATGGTGTTTGAGGCTGGTGGGATGAGCGGCGTGGCCAGCGTGCTCGCGGCCGCCGTGCGGAAGGCGCCGGCGCGGGCGGGGCGGGCGCGGGTACTGGCGATTGACGGGCGGTCAGGGGCCGGGAAGAGCTCGCTGGCGGCCGTGCTGAGCGGGGAGCTGGGCGCGCCGGTGGTGTCGCTCGAGGATCTCTACGGCGGCTGGGGCGGGCTTGAACGCGGGATAGACCTGCTCGTTTCCGAGGTTCTCGAGCCGCTCGCGACCGGGCAGGCCGTGCGGGTCCCGCGTTACGACTGGGTCGCGGGGCAGTGGGCCGAACCTGTGCCCCTCGAATCGCCGGAGCTGCTGATCGTGGAGGGAGTCGGAGCCGGCGCGCGTCGTGCCGCTGTCTTCGAGAGCTTGGTGGTGTGGCTGGAGGCAGCCGGGTCCGTTCGGAAGAAAAGGGCTCTTGAGCGCGACGGGGGGGTGTTCGCGCCGTACTGGGACCGGTGGGCGGCTCAGGAGGACGCGATGCTCGGCCGCGAGCGGACGCCGGAGCGGGCCGACATGGTGATCGGCACCTTAGAAGATAGCGTCGGGGCCGAACTCCATGACCGTGCGGGCCGCTTCGGTGACGCTGCCGGACAGCGAGGGGTAGACCGAGAACGTGTGCGCGATCTGATCCACCGACAGGTTCTGCTCGATCGCGATCGAGATCGGCAGGATGAGCTCGCTGGCACGGGGCGCGACGACCACGCCGCCGAGCACCATGCCGGTGCCCGGGCGGGCGAAGAGCTTCACGAACCCGTCCCGGATCCCGGCCATCTTGGCGCGCGGGTTGGTGGCCAGCGGCTGCTTTACCACGCGGGCGGCGACCTCGCCGCGGTCCACCGCCGCCTGCGACACGCCGACCGACGCGATCTCCGGGTCGGTGAAGATGGTCGAGGCCACGTGGCTGAGCCGGATCGGCTGCACCGCCTCGCCGAGCGCGTGCCACATCGCGATCCGTCCCTGCATCGCCGCGAACGAGGCGAGCATCAGCACGCCCGTGCAGTCACCGGCCGCGTAGACGCCGGGCGTGGACGTGCGTGACACCCGGTCCACCTCGATGAAGCCCCGGCCGTCCAGGTTGACGCCCGCCTGTTCGCAGCCGATCCCCGCCGTGCTCGGCACCATCCCGACGGTGAGCAGGCAGTGCGAGCCGGACAGCGTCCGGCCGTCGGCCAGGGTGACTATGACGGTGTCGCCCTTGCGGTGCACCGCCTGCGCGCGGGACCGGCCGAGCACGTTCATGCCGCGCCGCCGGAACACGCCCTCGATGACCATCGCGGCGTCCTTGTCCTCATGCGGCAGCACGCGCTCGCGCGAGGACACCAGCGTGACGTGGGTACCGAGGGCCTGGTAGGCGCCGGCGAACTCGGCTCCGGTCACCCCGGAGCCGACCACGATGAGCTCTTCGGGCAGTTCGGGGAGGTCATAGACCTGCCGCCAGGTGAGGATGCGCTCGCCGTCCGGCACGGCGTCCGGCAGCACCCGGGGGTTCGCGCCGGTCGCGATCAGCACCACGTCCGCCGCGACCGTCGTGCCCGCGGCCTCGATCGTGTGCGCGCTGGTGAGCTGGCCTCTGGCCTGGATGATCCGGACGCCCTCGGCGGCCACGTGCTCGGCTATGTCGTGCGACTGCGCGGCGGCCAGCGCCTTGATCCGGGCGTACAGCGCGGGCGCGTCCACCTCGACCTCGGGGTTGTCGCCGTTCGCGAGCTGCAGGCCCAGCGAGGGCGCGCGGCCCAGCGAGATCATCGTGGACGATGACTCGATGAGTGTCTTGCTGGGGACACAGTCGGTGAGTACGCAGGCGCCGCCGAGGCCGTCTTCGTCAACGACGGTTACCTCGGCACCGAGCTGGGCGGCCACCAGTGCGGCCTCATAGCCGCCGGGGCCGCCGCCCAGGATGGCGATGCGTGGACGGGGCAATGTCACGTTAGGCAATTATCCCGCACGTTCCCCTCTGCGTTGTACGCCGCCCTCGGCCATTTCGCCGTACGCTTAGGCAGCGTGGCACTATACGCCGCCTACGGCAGCAACATGGACCCGGCGCGGATGCTCGCGCGCTGCCCCCACTCCCCGCAGCGGGGCCCCGGGTGGCTTGAGGGCTGGCGCCTGACTTTCGGCGGGGAGGACGTCGGCTGGGACGGTGCGCTCACCACCGTCGTCGAGGACGCCGCCGAGCGGGTGTTCGTCGTGCTCTACGACGTTCCGGAGATCGACGAGAAGGAACTCGACAGCTGGGACGGGGTAACCCTCGGCTTTTACCGCAAGCTCAAGGTACGGGTGCAGACCCTGGACGATGACGTGCTGGCGTGGCTGTACGTACTCGACGCATATGAGGGCGGGCTCCCGTCCGCGGGACATCTTGCCATCCTGGTCGACGCGGCGATCAAGGCCGGGGCGCCCGCCGACTACATCGACTGGCTGCGCGACCGGCCGTCCAACCCGCCGACCGGTACCGACGGCCAGCTGCCGGGGTTACGGGGTTAGGCGAGGATCGCGACCACGAGGGCGAGCGCCGGGATGATGATCGCGGCGGACGCCGGCCAGTACCAGGTGCTCACAGGCGGCTCCGCCGGCGTGCCCGCGGTGGCGGCGCGGCCCTGTTCGGCGAGCGTGGTCAGCAGCGTCACCGCCTGCTCGGCGTCCCCGCCGATAAGCGGCTGGTCGCTGGTGTCAGGCGGCTCGGGCATGCCGAACACGCCTCCGGTTCGCGCTGCTGACCGGCCGCGGGACGCGCGGCGCGCGGCGCGCATCTGGGCGGCGGCCTGCCTGCGCCGGTTTGGCTGCACCGCCCACACGTAGATCGCCCGCTTCCCGATGTTGTCCGCATCCGCGCCGCCGCCGAGCGGCCACTCGCACTGCACGCGGAGCAGGCTGGCGGAGTCGATCCCGGCGACGGCGCCCCAGCCGACCCGGTGATCGCGCAGCGGGTTGATGATCCTCATCCCCGTCTCGTCGGTGACGACGCGCGGGCGCTGCGCCGTCGTATACACCACGCCGGTGACCAGCAGCAGGATGCAGGCGGCCACCACCGACACGTGATCACGGCCCTGCACCGCCAGGTCGATCAGGTTGGCGGCCGCGAACAGCACCCATAGCCACCAGATAACGACAGCGAACGGTGACCGGAACGTCTGCCGGGACTGGATGCTGGGCGCGTAACTCACTGCGCCAGGGTGGTCTCGGGGACGTGGGACCGTACTGCCACAGGGCGGTCATGGCGGTGGCCGACAGGACCCGGACGCCCACGCCGATCGCTCGCTCGTCGACGTCGAATGTCGGCTGGTGCAGGTCATACTCCACCGCGGACCCCGGGGTCCGGGTACCGAGCCGGGCCAGCGCCCCGGGTACCGTCGCCAGGTACCAGGCGAAGTCCTCGGCGCCCAGGCTCTGCGGCGTGTGCGTCACGGCGTCCTGGCCGAGCACGCCAGCCGCCGCGGCGGCGAGCATCGCCGCGCTCGTCTCCTCGTTCACCGTCGGCGGGACGTCGTGCAGGTACTCCAGCTTCGCGGTCACCCCGTAGGCGGACGCCACAGACCGGACGAGGTCTTCGACCAGGCCGGGCGCCGAGTTCCGGGCCTCGTCGTCCAGGCAGCGGACGGTGCCCTCCGCGAACCCTTCGTCGGGGATCGCGTTCGCCGCCGAGCCGGCGCTGATCCTGCCCCAGACCAGGCTCAGGCTGGACCGCGGGTCCACCCGGCGGGACAGCGCGGCCGGCAGTTCGGTTACGATCTTCCCCAGCGCGTACACCACGTCGGCGG
>Ga0306924_10006474_pt1 | contig 11681 bp, 15 predicted proteins | sample sta12Can44000111_FD_203756 | JGI IMG/M metagenome (GOLD analysis project Ga0306924, IMG submission 203756) | Lab enrichment of tropical soil microbial communities from Luquillo Experimental Forest, Puerto Rico - statanox.12C.anox.44.000.111 (v2)... | ecosystem: Environmental > Terrestrial >...
TCGCGAATAGGCCACCTAACGCCAACCCAAACAGGCGGGCAATTCGCTTCTCGTCCATCATCATTCTCCGTGTGAACGTCTCAACACAGCTTGAACGGATACGTTCCCGGAGCGAAGCGAACCGCGGGTGCGTCGTCGGTATAATCATGGCGATCCCGATAACGTGATTGCGTTCGCGATGGTCTGCTACTGCGCCTAATGCAATATTACGTCAGGCGCTGTCGCAGGCCCCAACCTCAGCCCCCTGGGAGCCTGAGCGCGCGCCACCACCGGGGCCTTGCCTTAGCGCTCGGTCGCAATTCAATTTTGGTTGATAAAGATCACATATTTTTTCGACGCGATGTTTTCGCTGAATTCGATAAATTTTCTGCGATCTGGTCGTCGTGTCAAATGATGTTCACACAGTTGTGGCGTATGGCGCCGCAATAGAACGACGAAACAGGGAGAGTTCAATGGGCGCCGTCATGGTCAAATGTCCAGAGACGGGACGCGATATCCCTACCGGCATCGTTACCGACCGCAGGAGTTTCAACGCCACCCCGGTCTTCTTCGCGCGCGTTTACTGCCCGATTTGTCGCACCGAGCATGAATGGTTTGCCAAGGAGGCCTGGGTATGTGAGGCCGGGGTGATCCGTCACTCCTTTGCGCCGCAAGGTACTGCATCTTGAGTGCGTCTATGCATAGGAAGGGGCTGGGTATGCCCATAGCTCAGTTTGTGGACGATTCGGAATTCGACCCCGAGACCAAGCGGGTCATGGACGCCCAATTCGAAATGGCTCGCGAAGCCCTCCAGCTTGGCGACGAACGCACTCTTGCTAATGAACGAATTGCTAGATCAATCATCGAACTTGCAAAAGCCGGGGAACACAATGCTGATGTTTTGTGTGAATCCGTGAGTTGTACGGACGTAAACCCGCTGGGGCGGCCAGCATGTCACCTTATTCGATCGACGATCCCAAGCACTGGCTCGAGCGCGCTAAGGAAGCTCGCACTCTTGCGGAGCAGATAGACGATCCCGAAGTCAAGCGCATAATTCGCCAGAATGCCGATGATTATGAGCGGCTCGCCAAGAGAGCCGAAGAGCGCTCAGTAGGTCGCTGGCCAAAGTCAAAGTAGTTGTTTGCGGTCCTCAAATTGATGTTCACTTCCGAATTGCAGCGAAGGCCACCCACGCGCCTTCAAAAATTTCCTTAAACTCTCGCCGTTGTTGTTAGATTTTGACGGGAGGCGATCGAGGGTCGTTCGGACGCACTCAGTGTCTGTGGCGACAAAACGCGCGGCCACGCAGGGCCGCGCAATCGGCCCTTAGAACGCGGCGACGGTCTGGATTTCCAGCAAGTAGGATTCGTGCGCGAGGCGCTCGATCACCAACAAAGTATTCGGTGGAAAGCCGCCGCCGGAGAACATGGTCGGGAATTCTCGATGGCGGTAAGCGACGAAGGCGGGCACGTCTTGAGAACGAACGAGGTAGGACGTGAATTCTACGACGTTCCTCCATTCTGCTCCGACCGAACGTAACGCCGCGTGAATATTGACGAAGACCTGCGCACATTGCGCATCGAAGTCGCCAGCCCCGATAGGGGCTCCGGACGTGTCGACAGACACCTGCCCGGCGATGAACGCAAACTCGGATGTCTTGACTCGCGCGACTTGCATGTATGGCGAGCGCGGCTTGCTAAGTTCGGCGGGATTGAAGAGTCTTGATGTCGGGCATGCAACCTCCTTGCGGTCAGGCCGCTCGATGGCGGAGGAAAAATGGGTCGCCGTTCTATGATAGTCTTTTCCGAGCTACTGCGCTGCCAACACTGCCGCCTTGTTACTCCGCGGCGCGTCCATGCACCTTCTTCCCGGCGGGTTTCAGCGGAGAGATGAATGATTGTCGACGTTCACGCGCATGCCGTAAGCGAGCGGTTCCTGGCTGACCTCCAGCGACGGCCGATTGCCGGCATTTCTGCCGAGCGCGGCGATAACGGCACCTATTTCATGCGCGGCGGAGGCTGGGATCGTCCTTCGTCGCTCGACGTCAACCTGCACGACTTGCCACGCCGATTGGCGAGTCTCAAGCGACGCGAGGTCGAGTTGCAATTGTTTGCGCCACCGCCTGGTTTTTTTTCCTGGGCCGGCGGGTCGGCCAGCCGCGAATGGGTCCAAGCGCTGCACGCACAAGAGCTCGACATTGCCGCGCAAGCGCAAGGCTTGATGGAGCCGATGGTCGTGTTCGCACTCGGCGAGCCTGAGCATGCCGTGGACGAGATTCGACGGGCGATGGACCTCTATCCTTTTCGAGCCGGAATGTTGCCGAGCACTGCGGGCGGGCGGCCGCTCGATGACCCGATCTTCGAGCCGATGTGGTCGCTGATCGAAGAGCTAGGGTTGTTGATTTTCCTGCACCCGACCTCCGCGGTAGGTTCGGAGCGGTTCGGCCTCCATGGCGTGCATGTCCTGGTGGGATGGCCCTTCGAAACGACGCTTGCCGTCACACGGTTGATCTTTGAGGGCATGCTGGAGCGGCATCCCGGACTCAAGATCATTCTTTCGCACGGAGGTGGAAATCTCGTTTTTCTGCGCGGTCGGCTCGATTCGGCCTACAACGCGGAGGGATGGGAGGCGAACCCCTACTACCGCAAGAATATCAGCCGCCCCCCGAGTGCATATCTGGATCGGCTCTATTACGATACATGCGCACTCAGCGTCGAAAGCAATCGTTTCGTGGTCGAGACCATGGGTGAAGACCGGGTCATGTTCGGGAGCGATTACCCCTTCGAAATCGGAGATCCCGAAGGCAAACGCGCAGTCCCGGTGGTCGCGAGCCTGTCCGATGCGGCACGCGAAAAGGTATGTCGTGGCAATGCCTACGCCGCACTGAGGAAAATAGGAAAGAGCCTGCATAATTGAAGGACAATGGGGATGCCGCCGTGCTACTCGATGGCTCTTCCGCTGTTGAGGTGTTCACGCACCTGGCGAGTGAATTGCGCAAACGCCATCGTTTCAATTGACTCGACGGTGCGTGGGCGCGGCAAGTCCACATTGATCTCGCCGACAATACGGCCGGGCCGGGACGACATGACCAGAACGCGGTCGGCAAGATAGACGGCCTCGGAAATGCTGTGAGTGATGAACAGCACGGTCTTGCGACGCTCAATCCAGATGCGCTGCAGTTCGGCGTTCATCTGCTCACGCGTCAGCGCATCCAGTGCGCCGAAGGGCTCGTCCATCAGCAGCAGGTCCGGGTCGTGAATCAGCGCCCGGCAGAGACCGACGCGTTGCTGCATGCCGCCCGAAAGCTGATGCGGATATGCATTTTCAAAGCCCTCGAGCCCGACGAGCTCGATCAACTCCTGCGCGGTCGCCCGATAATTCTCGACCGGCAGATCGCGGATCTCGATCTGAAGGAGAACGTTCCGCAAGGCAGAGCGCCACGCCATCAGCAGCGGATTCTGGAACACGATTCCAATCGAGGCGGTGGGTCCGCGAACCGGCTGCCTATTCACGCGGATGACGCCGCCGGACGGTAAAATCAGTCCCGCCACCAGCTTGATGAGCGTGCTTTTTCCGCAGCCGCTCGGACCAACCACGGCGACAAACTCGCCCTCGGAAGCCCGCAAAGATACTCGGTCGAGGGCATGCACTGCCGAATTCTTGGCACGGTAGGTGAGGCTGACGTCGTCGATTCCGATGACCTCGCGGTCCATCGTTCCCATCGTCATCAGCGCTGCGGCACGAACGCATTGCTGTAAAAGTTCGCGGCGGGGAAGGGCTTTTCGGTCGCGCCCGTGTTCAAGAGAATCTCGGAGGATTCCTGCCAATCCGCCTCGCTCATCCAGCCATAGGGTTTGCTCATGCTGTTCTTCGTCTGCAGCCTCGGAATGGTCTCCTGCCATTGCAGCTTCACCGATTCCCGGCGGTCCTCGGCGGTTCCTGCCAGTCGCATGGCGACGTCGACGCCTTCCTCGAGATTCTCCGGTTTGACGACATCGTTCAGCCCGCGCGCCGTCGCCCGTACGAAACGGGCCACAAGGTCGGGCTTCTGCGCAATCGTTTGCTCGTGGACGACAACGCCCTGCCCGAGGGGAGCGACGCCGAAATCCTCGAACTGCATGAAGTGCAACGGTTTGCCTTTGCCTTCACGGGCGCGGACGACCAGGTATCAACCTGGCCATTGACAAAGACCGTGTTACGGGTGGCCGGGCTCGTGACCCGGATCGAGACCTTCTCCGGCGGGATCTTGTTGACGGCGAGCAGCAGGTCGAGCAGGGCCTTGTGGTCCGCCGTCACCGCCACTGACCTGCCGATCAGATCCTGCGGCTTCGTGATCGGATTGTCGGCCAGCGAGATCACGGCCCATGCCCCGTTCTGCACGACCGCATAGACGCCCTTGAGCTTCATGCCTTTGACCACCCCCGCAGCCATCAGCATGTAGTCGGCAAGCCCGATATCGTCTTGTTGGCCGGCGATCAGGCTCACCGTCTTGCCCGAACCAGCCCCCTCCTTGATTTCAACGTTCAGGTTTTCTGTCGTGTAATACCCTTTGTGCTTCGCCCAATAGAAAGGCAGATGGTAGCCGGAGAGCGTCCAATCCAGCCGTAGGCTCACCAAGTCTGCCGCTGATGAGAGCGGAATCGGGAGTAGCGAGGCGCTCAGGAGCGCGAAAACACCTGCCCAAAATCGTCGTCGTAAAGTCGACATGTCGCCTGTTCCTTTGGCCTCACGATTGATACACGGCGGTCTCCTCGGCGCGGATCGAAACATGCCAAGGAATCGCAAGCGTTCGAACTTCGACACCATCGCGAACAGTACGATGCCAATGGCGATCAGTATGAACAACGCGGACCACACCAGCGTGCCGTCGAGCGTCCCAGTCGCGGTTAGCAGCAGGTAACCGAGCCCCTTGTCCGATCCGACGAACTCGCCAACGATCGCCCCGACAACCGACAAACATATGGCGATCTTAAATCCTGCGAACATCTGCGGAAGCGCCGTCGGTCCCCGCACTCTGAGCATGATCTTCAAGGTCCTGGCGCCCATCGAACGCACGAGGTCGATCATATCGCTCTCGACGCTTTTGAGCCCGACGACGGTCGACACGACGATGGGGAAGAAGGCGATCAGGAATACGATCGCGATTTTCGGCAGAATGCCGAAGCCAAGCCAAACGACCAGGATCGGAGCGATCGCGACCTTCGGAATCGTCGGCGACATCACCAGGAATGGCATTGTGACCCGCTCGACGCTGCGGCTCAACACCACAGCGAACGCGAGCGGCACGCCGACGAGTACGGCTGCCGCGAAGCCACTCAGCACGGATTGCACCGTGTAGGATGCATTCCTGGCGAGCACATACCAGTCACGCGCGATACGCCTGATCACATCCTCAGGCGCGGGTAGCAGATAATCGGGGATTTCGAACACTCGCACTCCCGCCGACCACAAGACGAGGAAAGCGATCACAGCGATGAATGGCAGCAGAATGTTCAACGCTCGTTCGCGGCGCATCGGATCGCCGGGCAGCCCATTCCGCGGCCCGATCGCCGCAGACATCGTCCTCGCGGGCGTAGGACTCGAGGAGTTGGCTTCCATTGGTCTTCTCGCCTTGGTACTGCAACCTATTACCGGCAATACGCCATATCTTCCACGAGGCAATCGCATTCTCGCGCCGAGGAGTTCATGAAGAAGCGCACGGTCAGCGTGTCCGGCATGGCCAATCCTGTTCCCTCGCACCCGATGGCGACGCGAGCCGGTCCCTTCCTCTTCATGTCTGGGCCGATGGGCCTTTCCGAAAAAAGCGGCCGGCCTTTCGTTACCCAGACCAAGACCATCTACGATCGCATCGCGACGCTTTTGGGGGATCAGGCTTCGACCCTCCAGGACATCGTGTTCCACAGCGTGTACCTGCGCGACATGCGCAATTTTCCTGTGCTGGCGCGCACGCGCTCCCACCTATTCGCCGGCGGACTGGCACCACCGGTCACCACATCGCAGGTTGCAGGGCTGCCGCTGGCCGACGCGGTCGTCTATTTCGATCCGATCGGCTTTGTCGCAGCGGATGATTGCAAGCTCGAAACGCTGCGGTCGGGCCAACTCGAACAAGCCGCGCTCTCGAACTATCAATTCGGCAGCAAAGTCGGCTCGCTGATGTTCTTCGCCGGCGTGGTCGCCGCCGTCCCGGAGCGGGGCAGGATCATCCACGTTCTGCGCGACCTGCCGCCCGACATTCACGTCACCGAGCCTCCGCTGAGTGCGTCCGCGCGAGCATTCCACGCTCCGCTGCGGGCCCAGACTGCCTTCGTCTATGACCTCTTTCGCCGCTTCCTTCACGAACAAGGCGCGCGCCTCGAGGATCTGGTGAAGCTCAACATCTACCTACGTGACGTTCGCGGCACCGATGTCATAGAGCAGGTGGCGGCGGAGTTGGCTCCGGCAGCCAATCCTGCAGTCTCGCTCTATGGAGTTGAAAGCCTCGCGACGCGCTTCTTTCACGTCGAGATCGAGGGCATTGCGGTCGATCCCCGGGGATCGTGGGACAAGGAAACGGTGGCTAGCCTTGACGATCCGTCCGACGCCATCGTCCCACACGGACGCCACGCTCTCGCGACGCGCGTAGGGCCATTCGTCTTCACCTCCACGTTGACGGCCTATCGAGCGCAAACGGGGGACGTCTTGGACGACTATCGCGATTTGCCCGACAGCGGACGCCGAGCCGTCGAGGATGTAGTCTTCCGGCAAGTCCAATCCCGCCGTAGCGCGACTGCTGCGCGCACTGCCGCGCAAGCCTGGCTCATTTACGATCGTTTGTTCCGTATCGCCGGCCGCTTGGGCGTCGGTCGCGACGGTTTCCTGAAAACAACCATTTATCTCGACGACATGAACGATTTCGCCGCTGTCGAAGCGATCGCGCAATGTTTCTTCCCGCACGATCTGCCGGCGCTGACGCTGCTTCAACCGTCTGGTCTATCGATGCCCGGTGCCCGTGTGCAGATCGATGCGGTGTTGTTGAGTTCCGGCTGATAAGTTGCGTGCGTGCTCGGCGCGCGTGCATTCAGCGATCGACCCAGCCGGTGTGCCGCTTGACAGGGATTATCGGCCAAACGCTTAATTGTGCATACAAACGGAGCCTCCCGATGATGAAACGATTCATCGAGCTTCCCGGATTGCGGGAGGCCTATATGGCCACGCTGACGCCCATCATTCCGGAATACAGGCCGATCAGCATCGCGCATGGAGTCGTCAGCGAAGGCGGCAAGACTCTCCGGATGTCCGGATGGCCGGCGATCGGCCCTAACGGCATCATCGGCAAAGGCGACATGCGAACCCAGACGCTGCAGGCGATGGATTACGTCCGGCAAACGATCGAGGCGGCCGGCGCGACGTGGGACGATGTCGTCTACCTGCTGTTCTATTTCGTGGATCGCGAGAAATGGTGGAGGGAAGCGCTTCCCGCTCGCACCGAGTTTATCCAGAAGCACTCCAAGACGGGTCGTTCGCCCTGCGTCACAGCCGTCGGCGTTGCTGGCCTGATGCATCCGGATATGCTGATCGAAGTCGAGGCCACCGCCGTCTTCGACTGAGGTGGCGGCCGCTTCAATCCTGCCAAGCGAGGTTCGGATGCCTGAGCTATCGTCCCGCCGCGACCTCGAGCTCTTGCAGGGCGCGGTAGACATCCACATCCATCATGGCCCCGATCTGTACCCGCGAATCCAGGATCCGATCGAGCTAGCGCAGGACGCCAAAGCGGCGGGGATGCGTGCCGTCTGCCTCAAGACCCATAACTTCCCTACCGCGCCGATGGCCCTGCTGGCGCGTAAAGTGGTCCCTGACATTGATATCTTTGGCAGCATCGCCTGCAACCTGGAGGTCGGGGGCGTCAATCCAAGCGCGGTCGAAGCCGTCCTCAAATACGGGGCACGGCAGATTTGGCTGCCAACTATCGACTCGACCAATCATGCCAAGGTGACCGGTTCTGTCGGGCAGCACGGCAGAGGTCTCACCATCAAAGGGGGCATTTCAGATTATGCCCGCAACAGGCCGCGCCTGTTCTTGCTCGACTCCGACGCCGGTTTGGTGCCGGAGCTACACGAGGTGTTCCGGATGGTGGCGGACGCCGATGTCATCCTCAATCTCGGTCACATCTCGTTCAAAGAGATGGTCGCCATCGTGCCCGCAGCGAAGCGACTGGGCGTCAAACGGATTGTCTGCGACCATCCGTTTTTCTTGCATCTCACCCTGGCTCAGCAGATCGAGCTTGCCGATCAGGGCGTATGGATCAACTTCACCGCTGGAGAGCTGTTGCCGCGCTGGTGGCGCGTGTCGGTTGCCGATTTCGCTGGGGCGATCCGCAACGTCGGGGTGGCGCGCGCGGTCATCTCCAGTGATTGCGGGCAGCTACATAATCCTCCGATGGTCGAAGCCCTTCGCATCACCTGCCAATTGTTACTTGAAGAGGAGTTCACCGACGACGAGATCAAGGTGTTGCTGCACCACAATCCGGCGCACTTGCTCTATCCCTGAGATTGCAGCCGTTCGACTGCCAAATCGTCAGCGCTGTCTTCGAGCAGTTTCCGGCGGTGCAAGCGCATATCATTGGGACCTTCTAGATATCTGAAAATTTATTCCGAGAGACCCGGTTCGAGTCCTGCCTGCGCCCAACCAGTCCAGCCAGAAGGTGCACATCACGCTTGGAGCACCTTGCCCGCGAGAAGTCTCTGGTCCCCAAAGATTTCCGAAATCGGGGCAAATTCGCCACACATTTCAAAGGGCATTTTCGAAATCGACATTTGTCGGTTCGAATCCTCCCCCCCCCCCCAGCCACGCAGTCGTGTCGACCAGGCTGATTGCGACCCGGAACGCCATAGCCTTCCTCCCAGGCCTGAGAGAAAATCAGCCCCCGGCCGCTTGCTTAGGAGCGCCTGCGGCCAGCCATCGCGTATAGCAGGGCAGACAGAGGCCGGATCCCTTCGGCAGTGCCGAGCAGTAGCAAATTTCTGGCTTTTCATTTGGGTTCGGAGCTCGGTCCGATTGCTCAGTCTTATCGAGCATTTTTCATCTCGATCAGGTTGCCCTCCGCTGGTTGCCTGAAGGTCCGTTGGCGCCGAGCGGCCTTAGTGCCTTTGTCATCGCCTACCGGTGCCGCTCGGGCGGCCAGCTTTTGCAACCTTCCTGTCAACCGTTTGAGCTGCTCGTTTGCGCCGAGTTCTTGCAGGCGGTCCACGCAAACTTGAACCGTTTGGGCGTGGTTGTCAGCGATACTGTAGATGTGTTCGGCGTCACTCATTTTGATCGTCTCCGTGCATTACGGTCCCGGTTGCGAATTCAGTAACAGCGACGGCGCCCGTATGGGCTCCAACCGCGACGACTACGAACGGGGATCAAGAGGAAGACCCCACCGGAAGAGGGGCCAGGTCCTAATCAGCATGTTTTTTGCGGAAGACCGCTCCCCTGTTCCCAACAAAGCAAACGGGCAACGCGGAAAAGGGTTCCATAGTCCTGCCAGAAAAACGAGGTCGCCCCGGCATTCGGCAAAACGAAAACCCCGCCCGAGCCGATGCCAATCTCAAAAAGGCGAAATGTCGGAAACCTCTTGGCCGATCGAGCGCGAGCTGATCAGGGCGCGCACAGACGATGGCAGGAAGCGTGCGCAAGCCCGTGGCATGAATTTTCGCGGCTCGTTGCAGATTTGCCACATCACGGTGCCTCGCATGTCGAGGCACGCACGCGTGGACATCGGCGCAAATCCGATCCAGTCACTGGCTGCCGCGATCGGTGTGGAGGTAAACCCGATTAATGTACGCGATGCTTCGGAAATCGAGCGCGCCATTTTGGCGACGCGGAATAGTGGTTTGATTGTGACGGGGGTGCGTTGACGAGCGTCCATTGCAATCTGGACGCAGGCAAGCGGTCAACGCGTCTTTATATGTCGCCCGATGAGCCAGGGTCGCCCACGATCGCATGGAGCAACATTCATGTGCAGGGCCGCGGACGCCGCGAAGGACCACAACGCGTGAATAATCTTTTTGTCTGGGCAAGGCAGCCAAACAGCCGACACTGGCGCAAAGGAGCCCTGCCGGTCGAGGAAATCGGCAAAAGCGCGAGGCACATTAGCCATTGCTGCTGGATGGAACGCACCGCTTTGCTCGGCACGCATCCCGATCACGTTGAGATTGTCATTGCCGATGATGGATGCGGCATGACTCCAGAAGTCAAGCGCCGAGCATTCGATCCATTCTTCACTACCGGCCGCCATCGCGGCGCGCGCGGACTCGGACTGCACACCGTCTACAACATCGTCGCCGAACGGCTGGGCGGGCACGTAAAGCTTGATAGCGAGTCCGGAACAGGTACAACCGTTCAACTTATATTACCGCGATCGGCACCACGCGCAGATTGAAAGAATTGGTCTTGCGCCGCCGCCCCCCCCAACGAGTTCCGGTTGCGTGGGAGGACTTCTATAAAGCCGCACGCTGGCGACGGCTGCGTGAGTTCCAGCTGGCGCAGCATCCGCTATGCAAGTTCTGTTTGCATGTCGACAGCAACGGACGCCGATCTGATCGCGCTCGGTGAGCGATTCGAGAAGCTCTTGCTCGAGCACATGGATGCTTGGCTCCAGTGGGCGCCGCGGATGCGGGCCGCGCTCGCGGAAGTCAGAGACAACACGGCCGCGCTCGCCGTCGCAATACGGCGCAACGGCTGCGATGTGGGGCAGAGCCGGCAAGTCGGGGGCAGCCCTGAATTGTTCTGAATCGAGGTGTCGGTTTTAGCGGTCGCGATTGTAAAAAACGACAACTTTTCAAGAAAGGGGCCTGTAAAAGTCTTGAAATCATTAGGACCCCCCAAATCGTTCTGAATCGGCCTGTCGCCGCTCGCTGCAGCCGCTCAGCCCGATTCAGAACGATTCAGATCTAGCCCAAGGACCTTAAGGCTACTTTGGAGGATGATTGTTCAGCAGCGCAAATAGGTCGTGTCAGAAATCTCCGGAGGCGGGGAGCTGAGATGTAGGGGACAAAACAAAAAGATTGACGCTCCCTCAACGCCAGGTTCTGGCAAACTTGAGGACAGAACCATGTTAACCAGCAACGAAGTACAAAAGCGAAATGCCTTTGCCGTTTTTGCTGCATTTCGCATCGAGGGCCTTGAAGCCTCTTTGGATCGTGCTCGCGAGATTGCATTCCAGGGAGAGCAAGACGCCGTAGGGCACCACATTGAAGACGCACAAAGATACCTGGCTCAAATTCGGTTCTTGCATCAGGAAGCCCTAGATGAGTACTGCAGAGCTCAGGGAGAATAGAACTCTTGGGCGGTCCGCAAGCGGCGATGGGCGCACCAGTGACTGTCCCGACGAGGTGACCCTGTCTCGCAAAGGTGCAAATAGTCCAACGCGCGCCCGCAAGCTTCGTTCGACCGGAACCAAGGCGAAAGCGCGCGGTAGCAACAGGCCCAATTCGCTGAGCGAGTTGAAAAAGCAACTCGAAGCGCGCACCCGTGAGCTTAACGAATCGCTGCAACAGCAGACTGCCACCGCCGACATGCTGAAGGTCATCAGCCGCTCGACCTTCGATCTGCAAGCGGTGCTCGACACGCTCACCGAGTCGGCGGCACGCCTTTGCCGCGCGGATCGGGCTGCCATCCGGCTCGCCAAGGACGGCGCCTACCATCATGTCGCGAGCTACGGCTTCACCCCGGAGCAGAAG
>Ga0306924_10006475_pt1 | contig 11679 bp, 11 predicted proteins | sample sta12Can44000111_FD_203756 | JGI IMG/M metagenome (GOLD analysis project Ga0306924, IMG submission 203756) | Lab enrichment of tropical soil microbial communities from Luquillo Experimental Forest, Puerto Rico - statanox.12C.anox.44.000.111 (v2)... | ecosystem: Environmental > Terrestrial >...
GCCCACCGCGGCGGGCGGCTCCGTCCCGTTCGCGCCGGAGATCGCGATCCCGACGCTGCTTCACTTCCGTGAGCAATTCGGGGATCGGCTGTACGGACAGTACGGGTTCCGGGACGCGTTCAACCTGTCCCACCCCGGCAGGTCCGCCGAGGCCCAGGGCTGGTTCGACGACCAGTACCTGGCCATCGATCAGGGGCCCATCCTGCTGATGATCGAGAACTACCGCACGGGGTTCCTCTGGAACCTCCTCAAGAAGAGCCCCTACGTCAGGGCCGGGCTCGAGAGGGCGGGGTTCACCGGTGGTTGGCTGGACACGCCTCCTCCTCCTGCCGAGGTGAGCGTGGCTCAGCCGACCGCGCCGAAGCTGGATGCGCCTCCTCCTCACACCGAGGTGAGCGTGGCCCAGCCGACCGCGCCGAAGCTGGACGCGCCCGCGCCTCACGCCGAGGTGGAGACCGTGGCTCAGCCGACCGCGCCGAAGCTGGACGCGCCTCCTCCTCACGCCGAGGTGGAGACCGTGGCTCAGCCGACCGCGCCGAAGTAGCGATCCAGCGGCTCCAGCCGTCCGGACTCGCTCCCCGTTGGGTCGCCGCAGGGTCGATCGAGTGCGCGGCAGGCGTGCCGTCCGCAATAGACGCCGCATGGCCGCACCGAGCCCGCTGGCGCGGACGTTCTCCTCGGCGGCGCCCCATCTGCTGAGCGTCCTCCGCATCGTCGCCGCGTTCCTCATCGTGCAGTTCGGCACCGCGAAGCTGTTCGCGTTCCCGGGCGCGTTGATCGACGGCGGGAGGGTGCCCATCACCTCGCTCCCGGGCGTCGCCGGGATCCTGGAGACGTTCGGCGGCGCGCTCCTGCTCGTCGGGCTCTTCACGCGCCCGGTGGCGTTCCTGCTCTCGGGTGAGATGGCCTTCGCGTACTTCCACGTCCACGCGCCCCACGGCTTCTGGCCCGTCCTGAACGGCGGACACCCGGCCGTCCTGTTCTGCTTCGTCTGGCTCTACCTGTCCGCGGCGGGGCCCGGCCCGTGGAGCATCGACGCGCTGCGCGCCCGCCGCTCCCGCGCCTGAACTCCCTGCCCTCGTCGCCGCGCGACGCGCGGCCTACGCACGCTTCCGAGGCCTCCCGGTCGGAGTCGCGATCTCGAGCGCGGGCCCCGGTCGCAGCTCGTGTTCGGCGCGGTCTTCCTCGCGGCGCTCCTCGGCATCGGCGTGCCGTGAGTTCTCGCCGTCGGCGGCTGAGCCGGGACGACTCGGGCTCAACGCGACGGCGCATCGCGCGGCAGGTCCAGTGTGAACGTCGATCCGGCGCCGATCGCACTGCTTACGGAGATCTGCCCGCCGTGCGCGGCCACGATCTGCCGCGCGATGTAGAGCCCGAGCCCCAGCCCCAGAGCGCCTCCGGCGGCGACCGCCCGCTCGAACTGCTCGAAGATCCGCTGCTGGTCCTCGGGCGCGATGCCCGCGCCGTGATCGTGGACGGCGACCCGCGCGCGGCTCGGGTCGGCCTCGACGGTGACCTCGATCGGCTTTCCCTCGCCGAACTTCGTGGCGTTCAGCAGCAGGTTCGCGATCACCTGCTCGATCCGGATCGGATCCCAGCGCCCGCGGACCGGGGCCACCGCCTGCACCGTGACCGGCGAGCCCGAGCGCTCGATCTCCTCCCGGAGGCTCGCGACGGCCTCGCGGGTCAGCTCCGCGAGGTCGGCGTCCTCGACCTTGAGCGGCAGGTTCCCGTAGCGGACGTGCGCGGAGTCGAGGAGCTGGTCGATCAGGCGCCCGAGCCGCCGCGTGTAGCCCTCGAGCTTCCGCACCCGATCGCCGATCGCGGTGAGCTCGCCGCTCGCCACGCCGGTGCGCTGGTGGATCGCGCGCAGCTCGCCCGCGGCCTCCCTCGCGACGCGCTGCAGCATCGACGTCTGGAGGCGCATGCTCCCCACCGGCGTCCGGAGCTCGTGCGAGGCGATCGCGAGGACCTCGTCGCGGTGCCGGATCTCCGACTCCGCCGCCCTGAGCTCCCTCTCCCGCTGCTCGAGCGCCCGGCGCTCGCTGACGTCGCGGATCACGGCGATCGCGCACGCCTCGTCGCCGAGCCTCATCGGAGCGAGGGCGATGTCCACCGGGAGCTCTCGACCGTCGCTGCGGAGCGCGGTGAGGTCGAGCCCGATCCCCATCGGCCGCACCCGGGGCGCCGCGAAGTACACGTCCAGCGCGGCGGCGTGGCGCAACCGGAAGCGATCCGGCATGAGGACGCTCAATGGTCGTCCGATCAGCGCCTGCGGGTCGAAGCCGAGCAGTGCCGCAGTCCGCCGGTTCGCGTAGCGGATCGTGCCGCTCCGATCGCACACGATGACCGCGTCCGGCAGGGAGTCGAGCAACTCGACGAACGCGGCGGCGAGCGGGGGCTGGTTCATCTCCGGGGCCTCAAGAGCGGAGTAATGCGCCGCCCGCGCCGGCCGCGGCCGGCCCTCTCGGGCCGAACCTCGCGGGTCCATGACGGCGAGGCGGCGAGCGGGCGCCCGGTCGACGGATCGTCACCGGCAGTCACCGCGCGCGCGTCTGTCACGACAGGCGGTCGAGCCGGTCGAGCTCCTCACGCCCGAGCTCGAGCTCCATCGCCCCCGCCGCCTCCGCCGCCTGCTCCGGCCTCGACGCATGGCGGCTCCGCTCCGACTCGCCGCGGCCGTAGACCTCGGCGGTGTCGAACCACGAGATGCCGCCGTCGATCGCCTTCACGACGGCGACCGTGACCTCGTCGTCGAGGCTCCGCCAGAAGCCCCCACGACCCTCGACCCTTCGAGAACTGCCAGGTGCCGAGCCCGATGGGCGTCACCTCGATCGCGCTCGTCCCGAGCCTGCGCTTCCTCATCTCGCGTGCCCTCCGCGTCGGCGGGCCGCGACCGCGGTCGTTATAGACGGCGACGGGGGCACGCCCATGACGATCCGGCGCGAGGAGCTCGACATCCAGACCGCGGACGGCGTCGCGCACGCATGGACGTACCGCACCGGCGAGGGCCCCCGGCCCGCCGTCCTCCTGTACACCGACGCCTACGGCGTCCGCCCGGCGATGCAGGCGATGGCCGAGCGCATCGCGGGCCTCGGGTACCTCGTGCTCCTGCCGAACGTCTTCTACCGCGCAGGGAGCTACCCGCCGTTCGACGCGGCGACGGTCTGGAGCGAGCCGTCCGAGCGCGAGCGGCTCATGGCGCTCATCCGCTCCCTGACACCGGAGCGCATGCGCGCCGACGGCGGAGCCTACCTCGACACGATCGCCGCGCAGCGCGGCGTCCGCGCCGATCGTGTCGGCGCGACGGGCTACTGCATGGGCGGTCGGCTCGCGTTCCTCGCGGCGGCCCAGCACCCGGAGAAGGTGCGCGCCGCCGCCTCGTTCCACGGCGGCGGGCTCGTGACGGACGCGTCCGACAGCCCGCATCGCCTCGCGGACCGGGTGAACGCGTCGCTCTACTTCGGCGTCGCCGACGAGGATCGGAGCTGCACGCCCGAGCACCAGGGCGCGCTCGCAGCGGCGCTCGGCGCCGCGCACGTCGAGTACTGCATCGAGCTGTACCGGGGAAAGCGGCACGGGTTCGCGGTGAGCGATCACGCCGGCGGGTACGACGCGGCCGCGGCCGATCGCCACTGGCGGCGGCTCGAGTCGTTCCTCGGCGAGACCCTCTCGCCGTCACCGCCCTGAACACGCTAGTGCGCGATCGGGACGGGCGCCGTCAGACCTTGAACAGCCCCGTCGACAGGTACTTGTCCCCGCGGTCCGGCAGGATCGTGACGATCGTCGCCGCGTCGACCTCGCTCGCGAGCACGCGCGCCGCCCACAGCGCCGCGCCGCTGCTCATGCCGGCGAAGATCCCCTCCTCGAGGGCGACGCGCCGCGCGAGGTCGAACGCGTCCTCCGACTCGACCATGATGTGCCGGTCGATCTTCGCCTCGTCGTAGATCGCCGGGACGATCGCCTCCTCCAGGTTCTTGAGCCCCTGGATGTAGTGCCCGCGCACCGGGTGCGCGCTCACGATCTTCACGTTCGGCAAACGCTCCTTGAGCGCGAGCCCGACGCCCATCAGCGTCCCGCTCGTCCCGAGCGACGACACGAAGTAGTCCACCTCGCCGCGGGTCTGCTCGAGGATCTCGACCGCGGTCCCGTCGTAGTGCGCGAGCTGGTTGTAGTGGTTCGAGAACTGGTCCGGCATGAAGTACCGGTCCGGGAAGTCCTTCACGAGCTCGCGCGCCTTGAGGATCGCGCCGTCGGTCCCGAGCTTCGCGTCCGTGAGCGTCACCGTCGCGCCGAACGCCTGGATCATCTTCCGCCGCTCGATCGACACCGCCTCGCTCATGACGATCTCGACGGGGTAGCCCTTCACCGCGCCGATCATCGCGAGCCCGATCCCGGTGTTGCCGCTGGTCGGCTCGAGGATCGTCTTCCCGGGGACGAGCGTGCCCTCGCGCTCCGCCTGCTCGATCATCTTGAGCGCGATCCGGTCCTTGATGCTGCCCGTCGGGTTGAAGCCCTCGAGCTTCGCGAAGAGTTGAACGCGCGGGTTCGGGTTGAGCCGCCGGATCCGGACCATCGGCGTCTTTCCAATGAGGTCGAGGACGCTGTCGACGGGCTCGGGGAACGAGGTGCTGGACATCGGGCCTCCGGAAGGGGGGTGGAGTGTACCACCCCCGGTCCCCGGTACCGACGCGGCCCGGCCCCAACAGAGCGCGGCCGATGCCTCTCCTCGCGCTCATCCCTGCGCCCGGCGTCTCTCCGTCCGTCGTCAGGAGGCAATCCCATGAGCGCGCTCACGAAGGGGCTCACCCTCATCCTGGTCCTCCTCGCGACGGCGCCGTCGCCGGCGCGCGCGTGGAACCGCGGCCGCGCGCGCGTGTTCGCCACCCTGCCCGCCGGCGCTTCGGGCCCCGAGGGGCTGGAGGTCGACGGACATGGAATGGTCTACGTCACGACCTTCGGCTTCACCGCGACGGGCGCGGCGTCGGGCGAGGGCCAGCTCTTCGTGTTCGACCGGCGCGGCAACCTCATCCGTCAGGTCTCCATCTCCGGTTCGAGCGCGCACCTGCTCGGGCTCCGCTTCCACCCGGAGACCGGAGCGCTGCTCGTCAACGACTTCGGCAACGCGCAGGTCCTCAAGGTGGATCCGGTGACGGGAAGCTCGAGCGTCTTCATGACGCTGCCGTCGCCGCTCCCTCACGGCACGCCCCCGGGCGCCGGCCTCAATGACATCACCTTCGACGCCGTCGGCAACGTGTACGTATCCGACTCGTTCCAGGGGATCGTGTGGAAGACCGGCAAGGACGGGGGCGTCGCGTCCGTGTGGGTGGACTCGCCGCTCCTGCGGACGACCGGCGTGCCGCCGTTCGGCGCGAACGGGCTCCGCTTCAACCGGGAGGAGAGCGCGATGTTCGTCGCGAACACGGGCGACGACACGGTGATCGAGATCCCGGTCACGTCGAGCGGGTCGGGCCCCGTGGCCGGGACGCCGTCCGTGTTCACGAACAGCGTGAACGGCGCGGACGGCCTCGTCGTCGACCAGGACGACAACCTCTGGGTCGCTGCGAACCAGGCCGACGAGATCGTGGTGATCGACCCGACCGGCAAGGCGATCTCCAAGCTGGGCGACTTCGGCGGCCTCGACGACGGCGCGCCGATCCAGCTGCTGTTCCCGGCGAGCCTGCGCTTCCTCGGGGACGAGCTGATCGTGACGAACCTCGCGCTCGACCTGCGGCTGTTCAACGCCTCGTTCGTCACCGTCGACTCTGAGTACTGCGCCCAGGTCTCGCGCTACACGGTGGTGAAGATGCCGGCGCGGATCCGGGGGTTCGGGCGGAAGGACGCGGACGAGCGACCCTCTCAGCGGGACCCCTGAAGCGCCGCACGACGGCGATCGCGATCGGCTAGCGTGAGCCGTCGCCGGCGGCCTCCATGTCGCCCGCGACGAGGTGCGGATGGCCGGCCTCCACGCCCAGCGCGACGGACCCGGAGCCCCCGGCTCGCGGCGCCGCTGGCGCGCCTTGGGCCTCGCCGCGGCGGCGGTGATCGCGCTCGCCACCCTGCTCCACCTGGCGACCCGCGCCGCGCGCACGCACCGCTCCGCGCCAACTCCGACGCCGGCACCGCAATACGTGGGGAGCGATCGCTGCGGGGCCTGCCACGAGGCGCAGTACGCCGCCTGGAGGGGCTCGCACCACGCGCAGGCGATGGCGACCGCGCGCGACGGGACGGTGCGCGGGGACTTCCGCGGCGCGACGCTCGTGCACCGGGGCAAGACGTGGCGCTTCTTCCGGAACGACGGGAAGTTCATGGTCCGCGCCGAGGGTCCGGACGGCGAGCTGCGGGACTACGAGGTCGCGTACGCGTTCGGCGTCGAGCCGCTGCAGCAGTACCTCGTCGCGTTTCCGGGAGGGCGGCTGCAGGCGCTGTCGGCGGCCTGGGACACGCGCGCCGGGCGCTGGTTCTACGTGAACCCGGGGCCCGACGCTCCCCCCGGCGACTGGCTCCACTGGACCCGCCCCGGGCAACGCTGGAACGCCATGTGCGCCGACTGCCATTCCACGGCGGTCCGGAAGCGCTACGACCCGGACGGCGACGCCTACCAGACGACGTGGGCCGAGCTCAGCGTCGGCTGCGAGGCGTGCCACGGCCCCGGGTCCCGCCACGTGGCCTGGGCCGACCAGCCGGCCGCGCGGCGACCCGCCGTCGAGTGCGCTGCGCTCGTCACCCGCACCTCCGGCCTCGCCGGCGCCGAGCTCGTCACGCTCTGCGCGCCGTGCCACGCGCGGCGATCGCAGCTCGACGACCAGGGCACGCCCGGGGGTGAGCTCCTCGACCGCTATCTCCCGGCGCTCCTCTCCCCGGGCGCCTTCCACCCGGACGGCCAGATCCTCGACGAGGACTTCGAGTGGCAGGCGTTCACGCAGAGCAAGATGTTCGCGATGGGCGTGCGCTGCACGGACTGCCACGACGCGCACTCGGGGAGGCTTCGCGCGGAGGGGAACGCGCTCTGCACCCGGTGCCACCGGGCCGAGAGGTACGACGCGCCGTCGCACCACTTCCACGCGTCGGAGGCGGAGGGCCGGCCGAGCCCGGGCGCCCGCTGCGTCTCCTGCCACATGCCGGGCCAGAGCTTCATGCGGGTCCACTACCGCCGCGACCACTCGCTGCGCGTGCCCCGCCCCGACCTCACCGCGGCGATCGGCGTCCCGAACGCGTGCAGCGCGTGCCACTCGGACAGGCCGCTCCGCTGGGTCCAGGCCCGGTACGACGCCTGGTACGGCCAGGAGCGGAAGCCGCACTACGGGACCGTCCTCGCGGCGGGACGGCGGCGCGACCCGGCCGCCGAGAAGGCGCTGGTCCAGCTCGCGCAGGATCCGCAGCGGCCCATGATCGCGCGGGCGTCGGCCGTCGAGCTCCTCGCGCAGTACCCCGGCCCCGAGGCGCTCGCGGCGATGGAGCGGGCGCTCTCGGATCCGGAGGCGCTCGTGCGCGCCACGGCGGCGCGGCGGATCGCGGGTGACTCCGCTTCCCTGGCGCGGCTCCTCGGGCCGCTGCTCCAGGACCGGGTCCGGGCGGTGCGCGCGCAGGCGGCGGCGCGCCTCGCCGGAGCGACGTCCCTGCGGCTGACGGAGGCCCAGCGGAAGGCGCTGGCGGAGCCGCTCGAGGAGTACGTCCAGGAGCAGCGGTACATGTCGGACCTGCCGTCGGGCCCCTACGACCTCGGGAACCTGTACGCCGCCCTGGGTCGGCCCGCGGACGCCGAGCGCCAGTATCGTCGGGCCCTCGAGATCGACGACCAGCTCATCGCGGCCAAGGCGAACCTGGCGATGCTCGTGGGTGCGCAGGGGCGGCTCGCCGAGGCCGAGGCCCTCCTCCGGCAGGCCCACGCCGCGCAACCGCGGGACGCGACGATCTCCTTCGATCTCGGCTTGCTCCTCGCGGAGCAGGGCCAGCTGGACGAGGCGGAGCGGATGCTCAGGGCCGCGCTCGAGGCCGATCCGCAGCTCGCGCCTGCCGCTTACAACCTCGCGGTGATGGTCGGCGAGCGGCGCCCGGCGGAGGCGGTGGCGCTCGCGCGGAAGGCGGCGGCGCTCCGGCCGGACGTCCCTCGCTACGCGACGACGCTCGCCTTCTACCAGGTGCGGTCGGACGACCTCGGAGGCGCGGCCGACACGCTCGAGGCGCTGATCCGGGCGCACCCGGATCACGCCGAGGCCTACGCCTTGCTCGCCGACGTCTACGCCCGGCAAGGTCGCGACGCCGAGGCGCGGGAGCTGCGCCGGCGCGCGCCGCGGTGACGGGGTCGCCCGTCGGCGAGGACCCACGAAGTGCCTTTCGCTCGCGGGCGATGGCGCATTAGCGGTCCCGCGCATGGAGTGCGACGCCGCGTGGCGCTCGTGACGGTCCGTGGAAGCCGCACCGAAGGGGGAGACCGGATGAGACCGCTGACCGTGGTCGCCGCGGCGATCGGCACGCTGCTGGCGAGCTCGCCCGTCACCGCGCAGCCCGCCGCGAAGCCCAACATCGTCCTGATCCTCTCCGACGACTTCGGGTACGGCGACGCGGGGCCATACGGCGGTGGAGAGGGGCGCGGGATGCCGACGCCCAACCTCGATCGCCTGGCGGACGAGGGGATGACCTTCTTCTCGTTCTACGCCCAGCCGAGCTGCACGCCCGGGCGCGCCGCGGTGCAGACGGGCCGGATCCCGAACCGCAGCGGCATGACCACCGTCGCGTTCCAGGGGCAGGGCGGCGGCCTGCCCGCGGCGGAGTGGACGATCGCGTCGGTGCTGAAGCAGGGCGGCTACCAGACGTTCTTCACCGGCAAGTGGCACCTGGGCGAGTCGGACTACGCGCTGCCCAACGCCCAGGGATACGACGAGATGAGGTACGCGTTCCTCTACCACCTGAACGCATACACGTATGGTGATCCGACCTGGTTCCCTGACATGGATCCGGAGCTGCGCGCCCTCTTCGACAAGGTCACGACCGGCGCGCTCTCCGGCAGGGCCGGCGAGAAGGCTCACCAAGAGTGGAAGGTCAACGGACAGTACGTGAACACGCCCGAGAAGGGCGTCGTCGGCATCCCGTTCATTGACGCGTACGTCGAGCAGGCGGCGCTCGACTACCTCGACCGGGCGGCGAGAGCGGGGAAGCCGTTCTTCATGAGCGTGAACTTCATGAAGGTGCATCAGCCCAACCTTCCGCACCCCGACTTCGTCCACAAGTCGATGTCGAAGTCCAAGTACGCCGACTCGATCGTGGAGAACGACAGCCGGATCGGCCACATCGTGGACAGGCTGCACGCGCTCGGGCTCGACAAGGGCAACACCGTCGTGTTCTGGACCACCGACAACGGCGCGTGGCAGGACGTGTATCCGGACGCGGGCTACACGCCCTTCCGCGGCACGAAGGGGACCCTGCGGGAAGGGGGCAACCGCGTGCCGGCCATCGTCTGGTGGCCGGGCAAGGTGAAGCCGCGGCAGCGGAACCACGACATCCTCGGCGGCCTCGACCTCATGGCCACCTTCGCCGCCCTCGCCGGGGTGAAGCTGCCGACGAAGGACCGCGAGGGCAAGCCGATCATCTTCGACAGCTACGACATGTCGCCCGTGTGGCTCGGCACGGGGAAGTCGGCGCGGAAGAGCTGGTTCTACTTCACCGAGAACGAGCTCACGCCCGGAGCCGCCCGCGTCGGCAACTACAAGGCCGTCTTCAACCTGCGCGGGGACGACGGCGCCCAGACCGGCGGCCTGGCCGTCGACACCAACCTCGGCTGGAAGGGCGCGGACAAGTACGTCGCCACGGTGCCGCAGGTGTTCGACCTGTGGCAGGACCCGCAGGAGCGCTACGACATCTTCATGAACAACTTCACCGAGCGAACCTGGACGATGATCACCATCGGTGACGCTATCAAGACGCTGATGAAGACCTACGTCCAGTACCCGCCGCGCAAGGTCCAGAGCGAGAGCTACACCGGCCCGGTCACGCTCTCGCAGTATGAGCGCCTGAAGTACGTCCGTGACATCCTGGAGAAGGAGGGCATCAAGATCCCGCTGCCCACGGGCAACTAGAGGGAGAAGGCGCTCACCCGATCTCGGCCCCGCGCGCCGAGAGCAGCTCGCGCAGCACCGCGCGGTGGCAGCGCGCCTCGTCCTCGCAGTAGCAGCCCACCGAGAAGTCGGCCCCGTGCGAGAGCGCGGCGAGCAGGTCGAGCGAGCGGCTCGCCGCGGGCTCGCACATCTCGGCGCGGAACCGCTTGGCGAACGCGGCCCACTCGCGCTCCGTCTGCGCTGACTTGCCGAGCTTCATCGTCTCGACGCTCGGCGCGAGGTTCGGGAACCAGACGTCGTACCAGTCCTCCGCCGCGAAGCGCGCGGCCGGGACGCCGCGCGGGGGGCGGCGCACGGTGCCGATGCGCAGCCCCTCTCCGGCGACGCGGGGCGTCCCGAGGCGCACGATGCGAACGGGCATGGTCGCCTCAGCGGGACGCGATCCAGCGCGCGCCGCACTTCGGGCACGCGTAGGTCGTCAGGTTGCCGACGGTCTGCTCGGCGACGCCTTCGGCGCCGCACTTCGGGCACTTGTTCGTGGGCTGCGTGGGAGCGGGGACGTGGACGGGCATGGCGAGACGACTCTATCCCACCCCCGCGCGATCGTCCCCGCCCACTCGACCGGAGACCGACCTCGCGAGATGTTGTAGGTACCGGCTCGTCATGGTCGCGATCCGGGCACCCTCGGCCGATCTCGCCGCGCGGATCGACGCGTTCTGGTCCGTGCGGGGCGACGGCCGAGCCGGCACCTCGTTCCACGAGTTCTTCCCGGACGCCGGCGCGAACCTGATCCTCCGGCTCTCCCCCTCGGGCTGCCGGCTCGTCCTCCTCGGCCCCGTGACGGACCTGGCCGCCGTCGAGCGCGACGAGCGCGCCGAGTACCTGGGCGTCCGGTTCCGGACGGGCCAGACGCCCGCGCTCGCGGACGTGCGCTCCTCGGAGCTGACCAACGCGCACGTCGAGCTGTCGGCGCTCGGCGGCGTCCGGGTCGACGACCTCGCCGAGCGCCTCTCCTCGCGCACGGATCTCGCCTCGCGCCAGCTCGTGCTCGAGGAGCTCCTCCGGCGTTCCTCGCCGCTCGTCCGGTCCGCGCGCGCCCGGCAGCTCGCCGCCCTCGTCGACGCCCGCGGCGGCCACGTGCGCGTCGACGCGCTCGCCGCCGCGCTCGGGGTCCACGTGCGCAGCCTCGAGCGGCTCTGCGTCGGCGAGCTCGGCATGTCGCCCAAGCGGCTCGCCCGGCTCGCCCGGCTGCGCCACGTCCTGGCGCGGATGCACGCGGGCGGCTTCGGCACGCTCGCGGACCTCGCGATCGCGTGCGGGTACTCGGACCAGCCGCATCTGATCCGCGACTTCAAGGAGCTCACGGGGAGACCGCCAGGAGACGGGACCGCCTTCCGGCCCCGTCGGCTCGTCGCGTCGCCGCGCACGCAGGTCGTGCACCGGTACCGCGCCCGCGACGGCGCGCGGTCGGGCTGACGGGGCGGTCCCGCCGGCCCGCCGCCGCTGTCGCATTCTTACAAGACGCCCCCGGTGCGCCTTGCTAGAGGTGCCGCGCCCATCGAGCGAGGAAGCCATGACCGCCCCCGTCGCGCAGCGAAGCGAAGCCCTCCCCCCCGTCGCCCCT
>Ga0306924_10006476_pt1 | contig 11678 bp, 6 predicted proteins | sample sta12Can44000111_FD_203756 | JGI IMG/M metagenome (GOLD analysis project Ga0306924, IMG submission 203756) | Lab enrichment of tropical soil microbial communities from Luquillo Experimental Forest, Puerto Rico - statanox.12C.anox.44.000.111 (v2)... | ecosystem: Environmental > Terrestrial > Soil...
CAAGCCCAAGCCGATGCCATGCGGATTCTCCGCGAGATGAAGGCAGAGGCCGCCCTCCTGATCGCACTCGCCGACATCGGCGGATTGTGGCAGGTGATGCGGGTGACGCGGGCGCTCACTGAGGTGGCGGACACCGCGGTCGGCGCCGCGGTGCACCATCTGCTGGCCGGCGCCGCCCGTGCCGGGCATCTGGCGCCGCCCGATCCCGATCGCCCCGAGGTCGGCTCCGGCTACATCGTGCTCGCCATGGGCAAGATGGGCGCCGGCGAGCTCAACTATTCCAGCGACATCGACATCATGGTGTTCTTCGATCCGGCCGCGCCCGGGATCATGCCCGGCGTCGAGCCTGGCTCGCTTTACGTGCGCCTGACCCGGCAGCTCGTCAAAATGCTGCAGGAGCGCACCCCGCAAGGCTACGTGTTTCGCGTCGACCTGCGGCTGCGCCCGGACCCCTCCTCGACCCAGATCGCGATCTCGGTTCCGGCCGCCCTCGACTATTACGAGGGCAGGGGCCAGAACTGGGAACGTGCGGCGATGATCAAGGCCCGCCCCTGTGCCGGCGACATGGCCGCCGGCAAGGCGATGCTCGCGGACCTCTCGCCTTTCATATGGCGCAAGTATCTCGATTTCGCCGCGCTCGGCGATATCCACGAGATGAAGCGCCAGATCCAGGCCTATCGCGGCCATGGCGAGGTCGCGGTCGAGGGCCACAACATCAAGCTCGGCCGCGGCGGCATCCGCGAGATCGAGTTCTTCGTCCAGACCCAGCAGCTCATCGCCGGCGGCCGTCACCCGCAATTGCGCAACCGCGAGACCGTGGCGACGTTGCGGACCCTGGCGGAGGGCGGCTGGATCGACGGCGCGGCGCGGGACGATCTCGAACGCGCCTACCTGTTCCTGCGCGAAGTCGAGCACCGCCTGCAGATGATCGCGGACGAGCAGACCCATACGCTGCCATCGGCCCGGGCCGAGCTCGATCGGTTCGCGCGTTTCCTCGGCTACCCCGGCCGCGACGCCTTCGCGGACGTCCTGCTCGGCCATCTCGGTACCGTGCAACAGCATTATATGCGCCTGTTCGAGGATGCGCCGGTGCGCGCCGCCGAGCGCCGCGGCCTCGTCTTCCCGCCCGACGCCGACGCCCACGAGACCCTCGACAAGCTCAGCGAAATGGGGTTCCGCCATGCCCTCGAGGCTTCCGCCACGGTGCGGCGCTGGCTGGCCGGCGTTCCACGTGCGCTCAAGGGGACGACGGCCCGCACCGTGTTCGCCGAATTGGTGCCGGTGCTGATCGATCACATCGCGCGCGCCGAAAACCCCGATGCCGCCCTGATCGCCTTCGACCGCTTCCTCGGCAATCTGCACGGCGGGGCGCGGCTGTTCTCTCTTTTGCGGCAGAATCCGGACCTCGTCGCCCTCGTCGCCCGCGTGCTCGGCACCGCGCCGCGGCTCGCCGATACCCTGGCGCAGCATCCCCAGGTGATGGATGCGCTCACCGACCGGGCTTTTTTCGGCGCCTTGCCGGGACCCGAGACGCTCGAGGCGACCCTTGCGGTTTCGCTCACCGAAGCCCGCTCCTATGAGGATTTCCTCGACCGCGTCCGCCTGTTCGGCCAGGAGCAGATATTCCTGATCGGCGCCCGCATCCTGTCCGGCACCGTGTCCGCGCAGCAGGCCGGCGAGGCGTTCGCGGGTCTCGCCGATACGGTCGTGCGCGCGCTGCATTGGCGGGTCGGCACGACGTTCCGCGCCACCCATGGCGTCGTGCCCGGCGGCGCCAGCGCCGTGCTCGCCATGGGCAAGCTCGGCGGCCGCGAAATGACGGCGGGGTCCGATCTCGACCTGATCGTCGTCTACGACTTCGACGAGGCCTATCCGGAATCCGACGGTCCGCGTCCGCTCCATGCCGCGCCCTATTTCGCCCGCTTCACCCAGCGGCTGATCAACGCCATGACCACCCGGACCAATTACGGGCGCCTCTACGATGTCGACATGCGGCTGCGACCGTCGGGGCGCTCCGGCCCGGTCGCGACCTCGATCGCGGCGTTTTCCGACTACCAGCACACCGAGGCATGGACCTGGGAGCACATGGCGCTCACGCGCGCGCGCGTTGCGTCGGCGTCGTCGCCGGCGCTTGCGGCGCGGGTCGTGAGCGTGATCCGCGACGTGCTGTGCAGCCCGCGCGACCCCGACATGGTGGCGGGCGATGTCGTGGAGATGCGCAAAGCGGTCGCTGCGGAGAAGGGCGACGGCGAGCGCTGGGACCTCAAGAATGCCGCCGGCGGGCTCATCGACATCGAGTTCATCGCGCAATATCTCCAGCTCATCCACGCGGAACGCGAGCCGGGGATTCTCAATCCCTCGACGGGGCGGGTGTTGGAGCGGGCGGCGCGGCTGGGAATTCTCTCGGTCGAGGATGCCGAGGTGCTGCGGCCGGCGGAGCGGCTCTATCAGGACCTCGGCCAGATCCTGCGCCTGTGCCTCGCCGCCCCGTTCGATCCCAAATCCGCCGGCGGCAGCCTCCTGAGCCTGCTCGCGCGGGCCGCCGACGTGCCGGACTTCCCAGCCCTCGACGCCCATCTCGCCGAGACCCAGGAGCGCGTGCGCAAGCGGTTCGTGAGCATCCTCGGCAGCGCGCCGTAAGCGCCCCACACCGCCCCGACGATCCCTTGACTTTCTACGGACAATACGGAGAATGCAAATGATCCGTAATTTCGTGAGAAGGCTATGGCCCAGACAACCGCCATGGAGTTTCAGCGCAAGTTTGGCGAATTCCAGCACCAAGCCCAACGTGAGCCCGTGGAGATCACCCGGCATGGACGTCGTGAACTGGTGCTGATGTCGGCTGATCATTACGACTGGCTCGTGGCCGCGGCACGCCGGTCCCATCGGACAGCGGAGGCGGCCTCGGTCGTAGCGGGCGCGGTGCGGCGCGCGGAGATGGACCCGGAGCACGCGAGGCTCGACGACCTTTTGAAATGAGGCGATCGCCGTGTCTCTCCCGGAGCCCAGGCCCGGGCTGGTCATCCGTTACGATTATCTCTGGACCCACGAGGCTGCCGCCGGCCGCGATCAACGGAAAGAGCGTCCAGCATGCTTGGTCGCTGCTATGGATTCCTCCGCGTCGCCACGCTTCGTCGTCATTCTTCCGATCACGCACACGCGGCCTGTCAAGAAAACAGTCGGCATAGAGATTCCCGCTAAAGTCCGACAGGTACTTAGGCTGGACGATGCTCCGAGTTGGGTGATCGTCTCGGAACACAATGTCGACGAGTGGCCGAACGGCGGCTTGGCGCCGCTGCCGGGTCGGCCAGGTGTCTTCAGTTACGGCTTCATCCCGCCTGGTCTCTTCGCGCAGGTGAAAGCGAAGTTCATGCAGTTGTACGAGAAGGGACAGACTGGAGGCGTGCGCCGATGAGGAGCGCGTGGCACGAGGTTCGTCACCACCCTCGGCGGGATCGTGTGAGCGAGGTGGATTGAACAAGGAAATCCGGGTGTTTGTTATTTGTGGGCGCCGCCGCTCCCGGATTTCGCCGCCGCTCAATCCGGGGCTACGTCGCCACCGGAAACCGCAGCACTACCGTGGTGCCCTTGTCGAGCGTCGAGCGGATGCGCATGGCGCCGCCGTGCAGTTCGGTCAGCGATTTGGCGATGGCGAGGCCGAGGCCGGAGCCCTGGTGCGTCTTGGTGAGCAGGCTCTCCACCTGCTCGAACGGGCGGCCGAGCTTCTTCAACGCCGGCTTCGGGATGCCGACGCCGGTGTCCTCGAACACCAGGGCGACAGAGCTTCGCGAGGCGCGGGTGCGGACCCGCACGCGGCCGCCTTCGGGGGTGAACTTCACCGCATTCGACAACAGGTTCAGCGCGATCTGTTTGATGGCCCGCTTGTCAGCCCGCAGCCTTATGCCGGGCGCGAGATCGCAGACGAGCGCCAGCCGCTTTGCCTGGGCGCGGCCGGAGACGACGCGCACGGCATCGGCGAGGACCTGCTCGAGTTCGACGTCTTCGAAATCGAGCTTGATGCGCCCGGCTTCGATCTTCGACATGTCGAGCACGTCGTTGATCACCTCCAGAAGGAACTGGCCGCTGCGCCTGATGTCGCGGCAGTATTCGTCGTATTTGGCGGCGCCCAGCGGGCCGAACATGCCGGCTTCCATGATCTCCGAAAAGCCGATGATGGCGTTGAGCGGCGTGCGCAGCTCGTGGCTCATATTGGCGAGGAATTTCGACTTGGCCTGGTTGGCCTCCTCGGCGCGATTCTTCTCCTCGCCGTATTTCTCGGCGAGGTCGGCGAGCTGCTGGGCCTGGATTTCCAGCGCCTGCTGGGACTTGCGCAGGTCGGCGATGGTCGCGATCAGGCGCTGCTCGCCCTCGATCAGCCGGGCCTCGTGGCGCTTGATGGTGGTGATGTCGGTGCCGACCGAAACATAGCCGCCGTCCTTTGTGCGCCGCTCGCTGATATGCAGCCAGCGTCCGTCGTCGAGCTGGGCCTCGAAGGTGCGCGCACCGGGATCGCTCGCGATCTCGCCCCCCGCATGCTCGTCGGCCGACTGGCTGCGGACCTGCGGCTTGCGCCCGGCGGCGACGATCTCGTCATAGGGCATCCCGGCGGCGATCGCCTCGTCGGGCAGGTTGTGGAGCGCCTGGAAATTCGAATTGCACAGCACCAGCCGGTTGTCGGCGTCCCACAACACGAAGGCTTCGGGGATGGTCTCGATGGCGTCGCGCAGCCGCACGTCCGCTGCCACGGTCTGCTCCGCCATCGCCTTCTGCTCGGTCACGTCGACGGCGATGCCGAGCAGATGGGTCCCGGTGTCGTCGGGGTGGCGCGTGATCTCGCAGCGCGCCCGCAGCCAGACCCAGTGGCCGGCGGCGTGCCGCATGCGGAAGGCGCGGTCGATCGACTGGGTCTTGCCTTCGGCGATCTGGGTCGCGAGCTCGTAGAGCGAGACATCGTCTTGGTGCACGAGCGCGTTGAGCTCGCCGAAGTCGAGCAGCTTGTCGCGCGGCTCCTGTCCGAGGATCGCGAACATCGAATGCGACCAGAACACCCGGCCGCGCGCGAGATCCCAGTCCCACAAGCCGCAGCGGCCGCGGTTGAGCGCGGTGTCGACGCGCCGGCGCACCGTCTCGTGGATGAGGTCGGCTTCACGCGCCCTCGTCGATTGCCAGTGGAAGGCGAAGCCGAGGATGAGGACGACGAAGCCGGTGGTGGTGGAGAGCGTCACCGCCAATGCGGTGTCGGAACGCCACATCGAAATGGCCTGCGGCTTCGCATCGATGACCGCGACCTGGCCGGTCGGGGCGCGCAGGTTACGCACCGTCACGATCGCCCTGGTGCCGTCGGACAGCGGCGTCTCCAGCGCGCCGGCGGTGGCGCCGAACGTCGTGAGGGGCTGGTCGGGACCGAGCACGTCGAGGAGCGGATGTCCGACCGCGCCGTGCGTCGGCTCCGCGACGACGACGTTGCCGCCGGCGTCCGAGACGAGGACGGTGCGGTCGCCGCCGCCCCGGCGCTCGATCGCCTGGACCACGATCTCCTGCGGGCTGCGGCGAAGGTTCTTCGGCTTTGCCGCCTCGCCGTCGAGTCGGCTCGCGAGGTAATCGGCGAACAGCTCGATCTCGTCGACGGCGCCCGCGGAGGCCTCGCGCCGATGATCGAGAACCTGCACCGTGGTGGCGACCGCCATGGTGAGGAGAAACGTGATGATCAGCAGCGGAACCGCACGGCGCAAAGCGGGCTCGGCAACGAGCAGACGCCGGTAGGCCGGCTTAGCGAGCGATTGAGCCAGGCCCTTGATCGAATCCGTATTCGTCGACGCGCGCGCAACTTGAGCCGGCGCCATCGCAGTGCCCCCGAGGCCAGTGCTGTCGGGTTGGGATGTCCCCCATCACACCCCGAATCACCAGTATAAGAATCGAATCGCCATGCGTTGTCGAGAGTCCGGGAACCCTGGAGGTAAAATAATTCTCGGGCGCGAGCGAAGGTGAGAAGTCCCGATTCCACGCCGGTTTTGAAGGCGGGCGGGCCGACTTTTTCGAGTCCTTACAAGGGCCTTGACAGGATTTCGCACGGCGCGGTTTCGCCCTCTCCGGCAAGCGGCGTGGGGATGCAAACGTCCCGATGACGGATGCGAGTACCTCTCAGTGGGGGAACGTCGTTCGGCGATCCCCGATCAACCTCGTCCTGAGGAGCGCGCTCTGTTGCGCGCGTCTCGAAGGACGGCCACACTCGAGACCGTGCCAGCGTCGATCCTTCGAGACGCCGTGCTTCGCACGGCTCCTCAGGATGAGGTCCGCGGTAGTCACTGTCGTTGCGGGATTCCAGATTTTCCTGCGCTTCGCTGCTGCATGCTCCGGAATGCCGAAGTGGGTGTTCGGTGCGATGTGATCGACACGTCGAATCGATCCACCCGCTACCCGGTGCCCAGCGAGCGCGCCACGATGTCGTTCACGTCGCGCGACAGGTTGGGCGCAGCGGCGACGCGCTTGAGCGCTTCCTCGGCATGGCCGCGGCGCACCGGTTCGAGCGCGCGCCAGCTGCGGAACGCGGTCATCAGCCGCGCCGCGACCTGCGGATTGATGGCATCGAGCGCGATCATTGTGTCGGCGTGGAAGGCGTAGCCGGCGCCGTCGGCGCGGTTGAACTGGGTCTGGTTGGCTTGCACAAAATTGCCGACCAGGGCGCGGACGCGGTTGGGGTTGGCGAGCGAGAAGGCGGGATGGGCGGTCAGCGCGCGCACGCGGTCGAGCGTTTCCGGCTCGGGGATTACCGCCTGGAGCGCGAACCATTTGTCGATGACCAGGGCATCGCCGTCGTAGCGGCGATAGAAATCGTCGAGCGCCTCCTGGCGTTCCGGCCCGGCGTACAGCGAGAGGACGCCGAGCGACGCCATGCGGTCGGTCATGTTGTCGGCGTCGCGGTACTGCTTTGCGGCGCGTGCGACCCCGGCGCCGGGATCGCCGGCGGCGGCGAGATCGAGCGCGAGGTTCTTGAGCGAACGGCGGCCGGCGCTCGCCGCATCGGGGCTATAGGGGCCCTTATCGGTCATGCGTACATAGGCGGCTTCGAGCGCGCTGCCCAGCGCGCGGCCGACGGCGGCGCGCAATTCGCGGCGCGCGGCGAAGATGGCGTCGGGATCGACATCGGTCCCGATCTCGCGGGCGATGTCGCCTTCGGTAGGCATCGCCATCGCCTGGGCGACATAGGCGGGATCGAGGCCGTGATCGCCGATGATCGCCGCCAGCGCGACGATCAATTCGTCGGCGCCGCGCTTGGGGGCGCCGCCGCGATGGGCGGCGACGTTCTCGATCAGGAGGGCGGTCGCCAGCGTCTGCACCGCCTGCCAGCGGTTGAAGCTGTCGCTGTCATGGGCGGCGAGGAAGGCGAGATCGCCATCGCGCAGATTCGCCGTCAGCTTGATCGGAGCCGAAAAGCCGCGATTGAGCGACATCACCGGACGCTCGTCGAGGCCGGTGAACGCGAAGGTCTGCTTCGCCTGCGTCAGCGTGACCACGCCGCGCTCCAGCGTCGGGCCGCCGGCGAGCGTCACCGGGCGGTCGCGGCCGTCGGGGCCGAGGAACCCGATCGCCAGCGGAATGACCATGGGCTCCTTTACCGGCTGCCCCGGCGTCGGCGGCAGCATCTGGGTGATCTCCAGCGTGCAGGTCTTGGCGCCGGCATCGTAATTGGCCTCTACCGCGAGTTCCGGCGTACCGGCTTGGCGGTACCAGCGCATGAACTGAGTGAGGTCGTAATCGGCGGCGTCGGCGAAGCAGGCGACGAACTCGTCGACGGTCGCCGCACGGCCGTCGTGGCGCTCGAAATACAGGTCCATGCCGGCGCGGAACTTGGCCGGCCCGAGCAGGGTCTTGAGCATCCGCACCACCTCGGCGCCCTTCTCGTAGATGGTCGCGGTGTAGAAATTGCTGATCTCGCGATAGGCCTCGGGCCGCACCGGATGGGCGAGCGGGCCGGCATCCTCGACGAACTGGTGGCCGCGCAGCGCCCGCACGTCGGCGATGCGCTTGACTGGCCGCGAGCGGATGTCGGAGGAGAATTCCTGGTCGCGAAAGACGGTCAGGCCCTCCTTGAGGCAGAGCTGGAACCAGTCGCGGCAGGTGATCCGGTTGCCGGTCCAGTTGTGGAAATATTCGTGGGCGATGATCGCCTCGACGCTGTTGAAATCGGCGTCGGTCGCAGTCTCCTGGGACGCCAGCACGTTCTTGTCGTTGAAGATGTTGAGGCCCTTGTTCTCCATCGCCCCCATGTTGAAGTAGGACACCGCGACGATCATGAAGATGTCGAGATCGTATTCGCGCCCGAACGCCTGCTCGTCCCAACGCATCGCGCGTTTTAGCGCACCCATCGCATAGTCGGCGCGGCTCTCCTTGCCGGGCTCGACGAAGATCTTGAGGGCGACCTTGCGGCCGGACATGGTGGTGAAGGAGTCCTCGATCACCCCCAAGGCGCCGCCCACCAGCGCGAACAGATAGCTCGGCTTGGGGAACGGATCGTGCCACACCGCGTAGTGGCGCGTAGTGCCGAGGACATCGCCGGCATCGGCCAGATTGCCGTTCGCCAACAGCACCGGCGCCTCGGCCTTGTCGGCTTCGATGCGCGTGGTGAACACCGCCATCACGTCGGGCCGGTCGGGAAAATAGGTGATGCGGCGAAACCCTTCCGCCTCGCACTGGGTCGTATAGGCCTTGCCCGAGCGGTAGAGGCCCATCAGCTTGGTGTTGGCGGTCGGATCGAGCTCGGTCTCGGTTTCGAGCACGAAGGGCCGGTTCGGCGGCTGCAGGATGGTGAGGCGGTCGGGGGTCGCCACATATGCGTCGGCGGCCAGCGCCTCGCCGTCGAGCGTCACCGCGCGCAGCACCAACTCGTCGCCGTCGAGCACCACCGCGGCCGGCGCCGCGGCCTGCGGATTGGGTTTGAGCTTGAGCCGCGCGCGCACCCGCGTTCTGGTCGGATCGAGAGACACGTCGAGCGCGACCGTTTCCACCAGCCAGTCCGGCGGACGGTAGTCGACGAGGCGGACGGGAACAGCCTGTTCTGTGCGCATGCTCTTCACACCGGGATCAATGGAAAAACTCGCCATGATCTAAGCGGTTCGCCGGCAATTTCATAGGGCCGTGCGGTGGGCTCGGAATTCCCTCTCCCTTTTTCTTCAATGTTGGACGCACGCATCACGATGCTGATGGGAATCTCTCCCCGCTCGCGGGGAGAGGTCGCGCGCTCTTGCGCGCCGGGTGAGGGGGCCTTCCCACGAGTCCGAGCGTTCGAGAGTGTGCCGATCTCACCGCGCCCGCTCATCCGCAGGAGACGCCGTCCCTCGCAGCCCGCATAAAAATGCGGGTGTCCCCGGGTTCGCTTCGCTCGCCCGGGCTACCGACTCCCGCCCCGCAAGCGGGGCGAGGCAGCAGAGGCGCCGTGCCGGATGACAGTTGCCCAACCGAGATGCCCGCCGCTCATTCCGGCCCTATGTGCGCCGCCTTGATGATCGGCCACCACTTCTCGATCTCCGCCTTTTGGAGCGCGCCGAGGGCGGCCGGGGTCTGTTGGTCGAGCCGCGGGATGTCCTGGCCGAGATCGGCGAGCCGCGTTCGCACCGCAGGATTGGCGAGGGCCTCGGCCACGGCGGCATTCAGCCGCAAGATTGCGGCCTTGGGCGTTCCCGCGGGCGCCCAGAGAGCCGTCCATACCGAGATGTAGAATCCGGGCAGCCCGGCTTCGTCGACGGTCGGAATGTCCGGCGCCGAGGCGAGCCGCTCCCGGGCGGTGACGGCATAGGCCTTGATGGTACGGTTGCGCAGCTGCGGCAGGGAATTGGCGGCCTGGTCGAACATCATGTCGATCTGGCGGGCGACGAGATCCTGCATCGCCGGTCCGGCCCCGCGATACGGCACGAACACGAAGCGGGCGCCGGTGGTGTTCTGGAAATAGACCGCGGCGACGCGGTGAGACATCGAAGCCATCCCCACCGACACCTTGCCCTGGTTCGGCTTGAGCCAGGCGATCAATTCCGCGAGGTTCTTCGCGGGAATCGCGGTGTTGGTGACGATCACTTCGGGATTGGTCGCGATCAGCGCGACCGGCTCGAAGTCCTTCAACAGATCGTATGCGAGCGTGTAGGCGGCGCCATTGAGCACGTGGGTGCTCCATTGCCCGATGCTGAGCGTGTAGCCGTCGGGTGTGGCACGCGCGACCCGCCCGACGCCGATGCTGCCGTCCGCTCCCGTCACGTTCTCGATGATGACGGTCTGGCCGAGCGAGGTCCGCATGCGCTCGGCGACGATCCGCGTGATGGCATCGGTCGGCCCTCCAGCCGCGAACGGCACCACCATGGTGATGGGGCGCGTAGGATAGGTCTGGGCGTCGGCGGCAGGGCCGGCGGCGCAGGCGACGACGAGCAATGCGGCGCCGATGAAGCTGCAATGTCTCATGTCTCGATGCCTCGCGGTCAAATCTCGCCTGCAATCTACTCATTTTCGGCGTTGTGGTCGACCGGCCGCCCTGCCTCGTCCGCGTGGTGGGGTGGCAGGGCTGGGCCCCTCGGGTAGATTCCATCCAAGCTGGCGCTATCGGCGCCGCGCTGCGATGGAGGCTGACCAGCGCTTCCGGTCAACCACGGCTCGGCCAATGGAGGAATTCACATGAGGAAATCGGTTTACCTGTCCGCTGCCGCCGCAGCGCTGCTGCTCGCCAGTGCCGCGCTGCTGCAATTGCCCGGCCGCGAAGCCGCTGCCCAGGCCGGCGGCGCCTACATCAACGCGGTCGACCTCGACATCAACCCGGCCGACACCGCGAAGTTTCTCGAGTTCGTCAAGGAGAACGGCGCTGCCTCGGTGAAGGAGCCGGGATGCCGCGAGTTCAACATCACCGTTCTCGCCAAGGACCCGAACCACGTGTTCCTTTTCGAGGTCTATGACAACGAGGCCGCGCTCAACGCCCATCGCGCCACCGATCATTTCAAGAAATTCGCGGCCGCGACCGCCAACATGGTGACCAAGCGCGACGTACGGGCGCTGTCGCCGGTCGCATTCAATTCAAAGGCTCATTGAGCGCGCGAGCGAACGCGAGCGAAGTGGCTAGTTGGGCGACGATAGCCCCGGAAACATCAGGGCCGCGGGAGGTCGATGCCCATATTCGCCGCCGTCTCAGGGATGGCAGAAACCACTCGCGCGACGCCGGCCGTGATGACATCCACCAGAGGCTGCGTTTCCTGTTGCGGCACTTGCGTTCCCGCCGCGGCAGCATCAGGGCGGCTGCCGGGGCTGCGTTCTCCGGTCGAGGTAGACTGTTTTGCTTGAACCACCCGGGATGGAAGTGCGCCTACCCGCCGGCCTGGTTCTCCGGGAAGCTGGTACCGCTCGCCACCCGGGCGACGGAGGGTGTTCACCGCCTCGTCGCTGGCCTGTGACCGCCGATAATATGGGTTTGCGAAGCAGTAGGCGGCAACTCCGAAAGTCGTCCCCTGGCATTGCTCTTTGCTTGCGAAGTAACAATTATTGTAGTTATCCCCGTCGCCGCCGCGCGAACACCAGGGATAGGAAGTCGGCGATTGCGCCGAGGCAGCCTGCATTTCGCCGCACAGCACCGCAGAAATCAGCAAAAGCGATAGAGTTGGCAAGCGCATGGAGGCCTCCCGGAACTGCTCCAAACCCGTAGTCGGGTG
>Ga0306924_10006479_pt1 | contig 11677 bp, 8 predicted proteins | sample sta12Can44000111_FD_203756 | JGI IMG/M metagenome (GOLD analysis project Ga0306924, IMG submission 203756) | Lab enrichment of tropical soil microbial communities from Luquillo Experimental Forest, Puerto Rico - statanox.12C.anox.44.000.111 (v2)... | ecosystem: Environmental > Terrestrial > Soil...
ATCACACACCCAGACGTCGCGATTGACGCCAGCATGCCAGTTCAGGATTGGCCGCTGAACGCCCGCGGTCGTGCGCGCATGCAGGCCATGGTGTCTTTCCCTTGGCTTAGAGACGTCCAGAGCGTCTACGAGCGCAAAGCGCGCGATGGGGCAGAGATCCTCGCTGAAGGGCTCGGGCTAAACGGGTACAGCGTCGTCACGGACCTCGGCGAGAACGACCGATCCGCGATGGGCTTTCTCGAGAAGGAAGAGTTCGAAGCAACGGTCAACGCCTTTTTTGCGCAGCCGCACACGAGTGTGCGAGGCTGGGAGACTGCAACCGACGCCCAGGCGCGGATCGTTCGGGCGGTCGAGCAAATTATGTCGCAAGCTCACAACGCGGACATTGCCATTGTCGGGCACGGCGGTACTGGAACGCTGCTCTATTGCCATTTCGCAGGAGTTCCAATCTGTCGGCGTTTTGACCAGCCGCCAACTAATGGCGGAAACTGGTTTGGTATTAACCGGGCGAGCCGAACGCTTCTGCGCTTGGGCTGGCACTCGATTGAAGCAGAGTAGGAGGGCGCTTTTAGGGTGGCGGGGTGCAGGTCGGCGCTCCCGGCGCAGCGCTTGCAGTCTGTTGTCGGGATGTGGACAAAAGCTTATGGGAAGATCACCAAACTCGGTCGCGATCTGGTTGGCCGCTTTGGTTGGCTCCGTCGCAACCGTCGCGTTTGGTCAATCCTCGCCCGTATTAACTGGCGCCGCAGCTTATGGCGACTGGCGCAGCGATGCTCCGGGGCTGCGGCGCAAAATCTCTCCGGCGGATATGCCGCCACCATATGCGACCGCAAGCGCCAACAACGGCCCGGCGGTCGTGACGCGTCCTCCTGATGCCTGGCCGAATGCGCCGCCTGGGTTTGTGGTTGAGCTCCTGGACACCGATCTCAACGACCCTCGCCTCATCCGGGTCTCGCCGAGCGGCGATCTCTTCGTCGCAGAGAGCGGGCCAGGCCGAATTCGCGTGTTGCGCGCTGCCCAAAGGGGTGAAAAGCCCGCGATCCGGATTTTCGCGAAGGATCTCGATCAGCCATTTGGGATCGCCTTCTGGCCACCGGGAGCAAACCCGCGTTACGTCTATGTCGCGAACACCGACAGCGTGGTCCGGTTTCCCTATCGCCTGGGAGATCTTCAGCCCTCCGGGCCAGCCGAGACGGTTGTCGCGGGGCTGCCGCAGGGCGGGCATTGGACGCGCGACGTCGTCTTCTCCGAAGATGGCGGCCGCATGTTTGTTTCGATCGGATCGCGCAGCAATGTCGGCGAGCGGCCGATATATGCTCCGTGGCGATCGGATGCCGGCCGTGCCTTAGTGCTCGCCTTCACGCCGGAGGGCAAGGACCAACGGTTCTTTGCGACCGGTCTGCGCAACTGCGTCGGGATGGCGGTGCAGCCGCGGACCGGCGAGCTCTGGTGCTCGGTCAACGAGCGGGACGGCCTAGGCGACGACCTTGTGCCCGATTTTGTGACCCGAGTGCGCGAAGGCGCCTTCTATGGCTGGCCATGGTTCTATATCGGCGGCAATCAAGATCCTCGTCACGTGGGTGAAGAAGCCGCCCTACGCAACCAAGTCAGCGTGCCAGATGTGCTGCTACAGCCGCATTCGGCTTCGATGGAAATGGCCTTCTATGATCGTGACCAGTTTCCGGCGGAATATCGCGGCGACATTTTCGCGGCGTTCCACGGCTCGTGGAACCGCTCGCGGCGGACCGGCTACAAGGTGGTCCGCGTCTTGCTCAAAAACGGCCAGCCCACCGGCGAATACGAAGATTTCCTGACTGGTTTTGTGGCTAACGACACGAACGTCTGGGCCCGGCCGGTCGGGGTCGCCGTCGCGCCAGATGGCTCCCTCTTGATCAGCGAGGACGGTAACGGCTCGATTTGGCGGGTCTCTTACCGAGGGAACAAACACAGCTGAGCGCCGAACGGTAACGCTCAACCGAGCCGGCAACGGCGGGAGACTGAGATGCCCGAATTAGGCTCGTTCCCCCGGCACGCGCATCACATTCTCATTTTCCCGTAGGGAGAAGCGCGGCCTTCTCGACAGGGTTTTTTCTTCGTCCAATCCCATATTGGTCACCCACCCGGCTGGTCTTGCCGTCCGTGAAGTCGATCTCGAGCATGTCCTCCGACGAGTCGATCACACCGATTGAAATGTGGGTGCGCGCATCAAAAACTTCGGTCTTGTCATCGCTGTTCTTAAAGGGTGCGATGTAGGCATAGTCCCCTTTGATGTCGAAGGTCAGCCAGTGCGACCCGCGATCGCTACGCAATGTCAGCCTCTCCTTGAAAACCGGGGTCATCGGGTTGCGCATGTCCCAAATGTAGACGTGCGGATCACTTCTGCTCCCGCTCTGCCAAGCCTCGGTCTCGTCGGGAGTCCAGCCAATGCCGTGCAAAAGACCGGGATCGCCCGGCGGATGGTCGGGAATGATTGCAGTGATAGTCTGACCGGCCGTGAGATCGGCGACCTGCATCCCCCAGAGATTTCGCACATTGTTGACCGCATAGCGGCTTGCGCCGTCGACCGCATAAGGCCCCAGGACACCCGAATAGGGCCCAATCCGCGACACGGCATAGCTGTTGGGGTCGATCATATACAGGTAATTACCGCTCCCATCCTCAGCCTTCGTCTCTTGGAAAACTGGACCGGACAGCGGGTACTGCGTGTCGTGTGACCGATTTGAGAAATACACCCTGCGGACGACATCCCCGGTACCGGCCTCCACAACATTGATGTAGTCGGCCGAACCGCCTTCCCAGGTCGGGACATAAAGCAGCTGGCCGTTTGGATTGACGGCCAGCCGATCGACGCCAGGGCTGATCACGGTATTCCAGGCAATCTTCTCGCTGTACAAATCGAGGCAATAAACCTTGCCAGTGCCCGATGCGTCCTGGTAGGCGACGTAGAGCCTCCCGGTTGCTGCGCTGGCCGCCACCCCCCTCACGTCAGCAACGTCCGGCACCGTCGGAATGGTTTTGATCAGCCGATGCCCTACATCGATATCGTAGACCGAGATGGACCCTCGATCCCCCGAGGATTGATTGGCGGCATAGAGACTGCGCTGAGTCCCGGTCGACGCCGCGTCTGTCGTCGCCGGCACCGCAATGACCGTGAACAGGCCCAATAGAAGATGCCACGTCCTCACGTTGCTTCCCTCATATGGCCCCCGAAACTCGGCGAGCCGCCAGCGCTCACGCAGGATATCACTTCCCGGCGATCGCCATCGCGCTTTGTCTGATCCATAAGCAGTTGAATGCCCGCGTGACGCGGTCCGGCCGCGCGCACCCGGACAGGCGCGCCAACGCCTCGTGATAGGTTTGTAGCGTCACGGGGCGCCCACGCAGGCGCGACACCGGCGCGACGGTTCGATGATGCAAGTGGGCTGGAAGGCCCCGCGCCATCGGCATAGCCCGGTACGGGGAAAATCGGGGCCGCGCGGGGAGGGTGACGAGAAATTGCGGGGCGCCCTCGGAAAAGTGCGCGATTTTTAGGACCTCGTTGACGGCGCCTCGGTGCGCCGTCCGCCCGAAGTCGGAGGAACGGCTGCCGGCCGAATAAGCGGTGCCTTCATAGGGGGAGTGCCGGAAGCCCTGCCGCGTGCTGCCCAGCCCGAATGCCTAACCGACCCGCTGCGCCGCGCCGGCGCGCTCGGCGCTGGCCGCGTCTGCGACGTTGTCGTGGAAAGCGCACCCACCCAACCTTTCTGCCAGCGATCACCTCGTTGAGGGTCGCCAGAGAGTGATAGGCACGCCGGATATCCGGCGCTTTGTACCCCTTGCGGTGGCTAGCTCCCGGACCCCCGCTTCGCGAGACCCCTCTGGACGATCTGCCACGCTAGCCGTGCTGCCGCGCGACCGAACTCTCCAAGCGCGGCCACTCCGCGACAAACCGCTCGGTTCAGCAGACCGGCGCCACGGCCGAGGAGCCGGAGAACGCGGCGGGTCTCACTGACCGCGCGGTCGTTGAAGGACGCCAGCTTCGCCGTCGCTCCCGCGAGCTTGCCCCCGAGGAATATCGAAAACACCCCCAGGAAATACATCCAGCGATAGTTGCGGCTACGATGATCGTGCTCGACCTGAGCAGCCTGTCGCGTTGCCAACTTTCGTAGGCGGATCAAGTTTGGAATCACGCATTCGGACGCGAGGGCGACAGGAGTCCCTAAAAGAGTCTTGGGCACCTTGCCGGCGAGCGCGTCCGGGAAAGCTGTGCAGAACGGGTCCGGGGTGTCCTCGCATTGGGGAGAGAAGGCCGACCCTCTGAAGAATCCATGGCCTAAATCCTCCACCGGACAAAGTCTTTGATTGTAGGCTGCGATTTCCCGGCGGATCTGGTCCATTTCTGCCGGTGTCGCGGCGCGACGCTGATCTCCATACAGGGCCGCCGACGAGTCAGGACCCAGTTTGACAAACACCCTCGGGTCTTCGAATTCAATGTTGAGTAGCTTGGGATGCACGTGCGACGCCCAGCTACAGGACGCCGCATGGTCCGCAGCGTTCTGCCGGCACCAGGAGATATAGGCCTCGACCTGCTTCAACAGGTAGCCGCTGGCCCGCTGCACGTCGTTGCCGGTTTCGCGAAAATTCGCGTCGTGCTGCGACATCTGCGAGTCGGCGATGAAAAAGACCGCCGCGGTCAGACCAAGCACTAGCCAGAAAAGATCGTACACCTCCCAACCTTTGTTACGAATAGGCAGGCTGTCGGCGGCCAGAACGAACACCGTCCAGCCGACCGCGACGAGCAAAGCCACCAGAGAGAGCATGCCGAAGATATCTCCAGTCACCCCGACGCCGCCGATGACGAACGTCTCAGGTGCCGGCGCGACGCGCGGAAAGATGCCCGCGACGCTCGCGACGCCAGGCAACAGCAACACGACCGCGGTTACAAGGACGCCCAGTGTCCTTCCGATCGCGTATCCGGCAAGCATCACGAAGGGCACGAACAGCAGACAGGCGACGCAGAGAAGTCCAAGGATGCCAAGGACGGACGCTCCGGGGTCCCAACCGCTGACGGCGCCGGCGTGCATGGCGGCGGCCAAGGCGGCCAAGTCTGGCGCGGTCATGTCGGAGGACAACAGTCCGGCGCCCTCGAGATTTTGCTTGATATTCCAGGCTGCGCGGCTCAACACGGCTAAGTATGGAATCAGAAACTGGCTTAGCAAGTCGTCTTCCTTCTGGGCATGTCGTGTCGTATCAACGGACTCGATAAATCGACTCGCGCCTGCACCTTTGTCCTGTTGTTACGGCCGCGAGCTGGGTTTTGACGAAGCTTTTGCCTTCGATTACGAATCGTCGCCAATAACCAGCCCCTTCGTCGATCAGCAAAAGTCGCTGACCATCAATCAATGGCATCCGGTCGTGCAAAATTCCAGATTTGGTGCCCTGTGACAGCGTCGGCGGCCGCGCAAACATCTGGTGCGAATGTCGGCAATCCATGTGCGCCGTGACAAGGCATCTGGTCCAGTCCATTAGCGTCCGTGAATGTCCATCAAGCTCCTGAATTACCTTTATTTAATGTCCACTCGTGTCTACTATCGTCCCCTCCCATCTCCGGGATATTTCCGGGACACCAGGCCGATACGACATGGCACGCAGAACCCGAAACGCGAAACTGGAAACGCGGACGGCGCGCTTGAACCTGCCAGTGAGGAAACGGCCGTACTTCGTCACGATCGATCGCGGGACCTCGCTGGGGTATCGCCGCAACAAGACGGGCAGCGGGAGATGGGTGCTACGGAACGCGGACGGCAAAGGCGGTAAGGGTCCGGAGAAAACCTTCGCCCTTGCGGACGATTTTCAGGATGCGAATGGCGACGCCGTTCTCGACTTCTGGCAGGCGCAGGATCGCGCACGCGCCTCCTCCAGGGCCGGGAACAGCGAAACGACGGTTGGTTCCGCACTCGACCCCTACGAGGCAGACCTCAAGCTGCGCGGCGGCGACCCGGGTAATGCCGCACGGGTCAGAGCGCATCTTACGGAGGGATTGGCCAACAAGCCTCTAGCGGGGTCGACAATCCGGGATTTTCGTCAATGGCGCGATGGCCTCGCAGCGCACGGGATCGCCCCGTCAACGGTCAACCGAACCACCACATCGCTCAAGGCCGCCCTCAACACCGTAGCCGCTCAAGACGACCGTATTGCCGCTAACCGTCGCGCCTGGGAAGTCGGGCTCGCCGCGATCCCCGACGCCCAACAGACGCGCAATGTCATCCTCGGCGATTCGGCGATCCGCACCATCATCGGCAAGGCATACGAACAAAGCGACGAATTCGGGTTGCTGACCGAAACTGCAGGTGTAACCGGGGCACGCGTCAGTCAGCTCGCCCGGCTCGAGGTGCAGGATCTGCAGGATAGCCGCAGCGACCCCCGCCTGATGATGCCGAGCTCAAAAAAGGGCCGTGGTCAGAAGAAGATCTCGCGGCGGCCCGTGCCGATCCCGCCGTCGCTGGCCGTCAAGCTACGCAACATCGCGAAAGGCCGCGCCGCTGACACGCTGCTGCTGAGGAAGCCCACGGGCGAGCCATGGAAGAGGTCGGATCACGGGCCGCTGGTAGCTCGCGCAGTGCGCGCCGCCGGCCTCGATCCGCACGAGGTGACAATTTACGCCCTACGCCATTCCAGCATCGTGCGCCAGCTACTGGCCGGCGTCCCAGTGCGAGTCGTCGCGGTCAACCACGACACCTCGGTCGTTATGATTGAGCGCACCTATAGCCGGTACATCGGCGACCATGCCGACGCATTGGCGCGCAAGGCGCTGCTCGACCTTGGCGCCCCTACCTCCGGCAATGTGGTGCCGCTCGCTACGACGGCGGGGTGACATCGCAATCCCCTGCCCCAGCCCCAGCGTGGATGAGACATTTGCATGTGGGCGGCGAATTTTCTCGCGGTTGGTTGTGATGGATCGACAGGCGCAATCGGAGCTGCAGCTGCCCGCTGCGGCGGTAGGCCAAGGACCCGCTCGGAAGCCGTAGACGCGTCTACTGGACAGGATACAGCGGCGCGGGGGTGTTCGCGACACGATGAACGGTTTAGCATCGAGAAGCGGCGGGTAGGGTCTGCAGCCCGAGGCCCGGAACTCTGCGCCGGGTCCCGCCGCGCCTGTGGGCGAAATGCAGAGATACGCGAGCAGAGGCGCGGACCACATGGCTGCCCTAAATGAACGGCCGTTGTCGGTGAGCCAAGCACTCGCCGGTCTCGACGTCCTCGCCAGCAGCGCGGCGCGAGAGATCATCGGCCGCGGGCAAATCAGGGTCTTTGCCATCCGGGGTGACATGCCCGCCAGCACAACCCCGGAACCAGTTGAGGAGCTGCTGGCGAAGGCGACGCGGACGGACGTCTCGGGAGACGAGATCACGGTGCTCTACGATGCCGGGCAGGACGTTCAGTCGATCCTCGGTCCGCGGTCCAACGTGCGAAACACGCATGTAGTGGCGTGGCTGTATCGCAAGGCTGCCTGTACAGTCAACCTCCACAGCGCCAGCGTGTACTGGTCCGAACTGGTCGAGGCGCTGGCGCCGGCGGGATTTACAGGATACGTGGCGCCCCACGTTCGATGGCAGCAAGAAGGGCTTGGAACAAGGCGACGCAATTGCGGCATCCCGCAATCGTCCCGACGAGGGCCGGAGCCTGGGAAAACGGGCCTACTTGCTGCCGATCGACCCTTGTTCACGGTAATGAGGCAGATGCTGGAAAAGGGCGAGGCGCCATCACGTATCGCTGCGGCTCGGGTGCTTGTCGCGGCAGGGAGAGTCGCCGGCAAGGGGACTGACGAGAACCGCGCCAACCGGCTCGCCCGGAATTTCGGAAAGTATGGAGCTGGGCCCGAGGTTTGAACCCGCTACATACTCACTGCAAACCAAATCAAACACTCTGATGAAAAAGCGGTGTAATTAGCTGTCCTTCGTCTTCCATAACCATGGCGAGGGACATGAACCCTGATACCCCTGAGGTGAGTGAGATCGCGCTCTTGACCGACATCGGTCAGGCTAAAAGGCCCGCGACCGCCTTAAGGCCGCGTTATGTCAGCATCGATGACGCCTGCCGGTACATGGGCGTCGGCAAAAGCAAGTTTTACCGGGATTTCTTGCGGCGGCTGCGGACCTTGAGGATCGGGCGGCGAAACCTGGTCGAGCTCGACGCCGTGGACGAGGTCCTCGACCAGCTCCGCGCCGAGCAACCCTGATGGCCCGCTGCCATGGCCATACACGATCAGGGACGCGGACCCCCTGAAACGCGAAGGGGTGCAGCTCCCGCCACGGAGCCACACCCCAGGTCACTCTCAAATGCCGCCAGCAGCGACAGCGCAAATAGCCCGACCGAGGCCGCGCCGCAAGCCCTCGCTGCATTCCGTCAGGGGGGAAAAATGACCCCCGGACGATCCTCTCTCTGGGACCGCGGATTGAGTCGAAATCGTCCACTGAGGGACGAATCGCTGGCCTGTGAGAGAGACCATCGACGGGGTTTTCGCTTTCATTGGCAATACGGATCACCGCTGACCGGTCCGGGCCGATTTGTTGAGTGCGACTGCGCCGATTGTGTCGGGGTGCTGCGATGAGCACCGTGCTGTCTCCGGCTGATTACGAGCGGCTGCAGAGCTGGACGGTCGAGATCGCGTGCGCCCTTCTTCCTGATGTTGCTCCGTCTGTCGAAGGTAATGATCTGCGCTTTAACGGGCATGGTGGTTTGGTTGTTCATCGCCACCGTGGTTGTTGGTATTCCTACGCTGAGGGGCGCGGCGGCTCCGTATTGGAGTTGATTTGTCTGCTCCGCGGCTACTCGCGGACAGAAGCCATCGAATGGGCCGCAGCTTGGCTGGAGGCGCACCCCGGCACCGGCCCGTGCACAGAAGTCGGCAGCGACGATGACGATGCTGCCTCGCAGGTGCTGGCGCATCACGATAAGTACAAATGCGAGGAGGTTTTAAGGAATGCCGTCGCGGTCACGGGCACGATCGCGGAAGTTTATCTGACGCAAGCGCGGGGCATTTCTGGCCCGTACCCGGACTGGGTGCGATATCTGCAGCATGCACGTGTAGGCGAGGGGGCGCTTGTAGGCCTTCTGCGATCGCACGATCGCCTCGTCGGTGTGCAGGTCACCTACCTCGACACCTTCGGCAGCAAGAGCCTGGTGCGGCCGCAGCGGCGCCGCTTCATGCTCGAGCGGGCGCCAGACGCGGTCTTCGAGATCCCCTCCACTGCCGGCATCGTCGACAAGGACGCCGACCTGCTCGTCTTCGAGGGTCTTGAAGACCTGCTGACCGGATATATGCTCGGCAGGCCGGTTCGCCTGATAGGACTGCCGGGTGTAGGGACACTCAAGTACATTAAAATCCGAAAGGGCGAGCGCGTCGTTGTAATCCGAGACGGCGATCAGCCCGGGGCTCCGGCCGATAATGGTCTGGTCAAGGGGCTCGACAACCTGCTGCTGCGGGAAGCGGCTGTGCGTGTCACGCACACCCCATCCGGGGCAGACGCCAACTCTATCTTGCGAAATGAGGGCCTGGACGCGCTGCGGGAACTGATCACGAATGCCTCGTCGGCTGTATTGTCGGCGGAGGGACAGGTCGCTCGTTTGGCCTCTCTCGACCCAATCGCATACGATCAGCAGCGCAAGGAGGCTGCACCCCAGCTGGGCATCCGTCTCGGAACGCTCGACAAGATGGTGCGCGAGAGGCGTCCGGGGCCCGGGACGAAACCCGCATCACAGAGCGATATCCTTATCGAACTGGCCGAAGAGGTGGAACTGTTCCACACGCCTGACAATGTCGGATATGCCGATATCCGTGTCGGCGGGCATCGCGAAACTTGGCAGATCCGCTCGAAGTCCTTCAAGCGGTGGCTCGTCGGCCGCTTCTTCGAAAAGACCGACGGCGCACCGAACAGCGAAGCGCTACAGGCGGCGCTCGGCATCATCGAATCCAAGGCACAGTTCAAGTCGCCTGAGGAGAAGGTGCATGTTCGCGTCGCCGATCTAGACGATACGGTCTACATGGATCTCGCCGACAGCGAATGGCGTGCGGTGGCACTCGAGGCTGCCGGCTGGAGAGTGGTCAGTGATCCGCCAGTGCGGTTCCGGCGCACTAATGGCATGCGGCCGCTGCCGGTACCGCAGAGGGCCGGCAACATCGACGATCTTCGCCCGTTCCTAAACGTCAGCGACGAGCGCGATTTCATCTTAATGGTGATGTGGGTCTTGATGGCCTTGCGGGGCCGCGGGCCGTTCCCGGTTGCGGCACTTCACGGCGAGCCGGGAACGGCGAAAACCACCGCAGCCATGGTCCTGCGAGCACTCGTCGATCCCAATCGTGCAGCGATGCGATCCCCGCCGCGAGACGACCGGGACGTATTCATCGCGGGAAACAACGGTCATGTGATCGGCATCGACAACCTCAGCGGTCTGCCGACCTGGATGTCGAACGCCCTCTGCCGGATCTCCACAGGCGGCGGGTACGCAACCAGGCTGCTCTATTCGGACGATGACGAAGCAATATTCGACGTCCGCATCCCCATTATCCTCACCGGGATTGGCAACTACATCACCCGGTCGGACCTTGCCGATCGGGCTCTCAGGTTCGTGCTGGAGGCGATCCCGGATACCGCACGGCGGAGCGACAACGAGTTCTGGGAAGCATTCGATGCGGCGCACCCCAGAATTTTCGGTGTCCTGCTCGACGGTGTCGTACGCGGCCTGAACGAGTTCGCAAATGTGAACTTGGAACGAAAGCCGCGGATGGCGGATTTCGCGATCTGGAGCGTCGCTTGCGAGGGCGCGTTCTGGGAGAAGGGCACGTTCATGCGGGCCCATGACGCCACCAAAGCCGACCTCCTTGAAGATCTGATCGAAGAGGACCCGGTAGCCAGGGCCGTGCGCAGGTTCATAGATGGCCTCGAGGAATGGTCTGGGACCGCAACAGAGCTGCTCGATGCCTTGAACGAGCAAGAGGCCGATCTGGTCAAACAAAGCGACGGTTGGCCGAAGTTGGCGAATACACTGGGCGGGATGTTGCGAGAAGCCGCCCCCAACCTCCGCAGCGTCGGCATCGATGTTAAACGCGACAGAGCGGGCCGCAAGGGCACTCGGAAAATACACATCTCGCGGCTACCAGATGGAATAGCGGAAACCTCGTCAGCATCGTCAGCGCCGAAATCAAAGGACGTAATCCTCAAGCCTTCCAATAGCTTGGATGCTGACGATCCCACTGACGATCCTAGGAGGGATGCTGACGATGCTGACGATCCCAGGAGGGGTGCTGACGATATCGATGCAGCCGGTCCGCATGACCGTCAGCGTTTTAACGCCTTGAAACAAAGGGATCTTATAGGGTCGGCTGCCGATGCTGACGATGCTGACGGTCTTTTGCACTCCCTTGCTGGTCGGGACGAGAAAGGTAATTTTGGGGACGGCAGCTCCGACAGATGCCTGACGAACAGGAGTGCCGAGCACCGGGAAGTCGGCTCTCCGAAGAAATCGGCACGTCCTCTGGCTCCGCTCAAAAAGCTGCTGATCGAGATGCGCGCTACGTATCCCGACTGGTCGACCGCGCGGCTCGCCAAGCATCTGGGCCAGCCGCCATCCCGCATCAGTGTTCTACTAGGGAAGTTAGGCCTCTGATGGGCGCCAAGCTGCCGACCGGACAGTCGCG
>Ga0306924_10006480_pt1 | contig 11677 bp, 9 predicted proteins | sample sta12Can44000111_FD_203756 | JGI IMG/M metagenome (GOLD analysis project Ga0306924, IMG submission 203756) | Lab enrichment of tropical soil microbial communities from Luquillo Experimental Forest, Puerto Rico - statanox.12C.anox.44.000.111 (v2)... | ecosystem: Environmental > Terrestrial > Soil...
GTGCGTAATACGAGCGGATGCAGCTGGACCAAACGGTTTAATCCGGAGCCGCCGGTCTGCGACCGGTAGGCTCACGACGATGCCTCGCCGCTCGGTTACAGAGCTCCTGGTTCTGCATGCGCTGGGCCTGAAGGGCTTCGCCGACGCGACGGCTGTTGCACTGATCACCGGCCTCGACCCCGGTGTCGTCGAGAGCCAGCTTGATACCGCTCGCCGGGCTGGTCTGGTCGATCGACGAGAAGAACGCGTCTCGGGATTTGCGCTCACGCTTCTTGGTCGCGCCCGTCACCGTGCGCTGCTCGCGGCCGATGCCGACGCTTCCGGGGCCGCGGACGCGGTCATGAAGCTGTATGGGCGCTTCCTTTCGATCGATGCCCGTTTTCGACAGGTACGCGCAGAGTGGCAGCTGCGCGCCTGTCGAGGCCAGCTCCTGCCCAACCTCCATCAGGATGCGGAATACGATCGGTCAGTCGTGGCCGACCTCCATGACATCGATGAACGTGTCCAGCCGATCTGCGCCACGCTCGCCGGCATGGCCGAGCGAATGTCGCCATATGGCCGCCGCCTGTCGGCCGCGCTCGCGCGGGTTGACGGCGGCGACTGGGATGCCCTCGCTCGCCCACTGGCCGGCAGCTACGACGAGGTCTGGACCGACCTGCACACCGATCTTGAGTTGACGACAACGGCGGCGACCCGGGTGGCGCCCTGATGGCGCCGGCCGAGCCTGGCCCGGGTCGCTTCGGCGCCGTCCTCACCGCCATGGCGACTCCGTTCGACGAGGAGGGCGCGCTCGACCTCGACGGAGCGACGGTCCTGGCTCGCTGGCTGGTCGACCATGGCACCGACGGCCTGGTCGTCGCCGGCACGACCGGTGAGAGCCCGGTGCTCTCGGACAGCGAGAAGCGGGATCTTTGGAGGGCCGTCGCCGAAGCGGTCCCTGTTCCCGTCATTGCCGGCGCCGGCACCGCCGATACCGCTCATTCGGTCGAGCTGTCCAGGATGGCCAGGGACGCGGGGGCCGCCGGCATCCTTGCGGTCACGCCCTACTACAGCCGCCCGTCACAGTCCGGCATCGAAGCCCATGTTCGAGCCATCGCGGCCGCCACCGATCTGCCCGTGTTGATCTACGACATCCCTGTGCGGACCGGTCGCAAGGTCGAGCACGACACCATCATCCGGCTGGCGACCACCGTTCCCACCGTCGTCGGTGTGAAGGACGCCGCCGCCAACCCGGCCGCGTCAGCCCGTCTCATTGCCGAGGCTCCCGCCGGATTTGACCTCTACAGCGGAGACGACAGCCTGACTCTGTCACTGCTCGCGGTCGGCGGCTGCGGCCTGATTGGAGTGGCTAGCCATTGGGCCGGCGAACAGTTCCAGGAGATGGTGAGCACGTTCGGGAAGGGCGATGTCCAGGCCGCTCGTCAGATCAACGCCCGGCTTCTCGAGTCCTACCGGTTCGAGACGGGCGACGTGACGCCCAACCCGATGCCGACCAAGGCGATGCTGCGCGTCCTTGGCTTGCCCGCCGGGCAGTGCCGGCTCCCGATCGGCCCGGCGCCGGCCGAGCTCGAAGGTCTGGCCCGGCAGGTTCTCGATCGGCTCGTCGGTCCCGCAGATGCGAGCGGCCTTGGCTGATCTCGGCGGAGCGGTCCGCCTGGTCTTCCTCGGCGGGCTGGGCGAAATCGGCCGCAACTGCGCATGCATCGAAGTCGCCGGCCGCATCCTCATCCTCGATTGCGGGCTCATGTTCCCTGACACCGAGATGCCAGGTATCGACCTGGTCCTGCCCGATTTCACCTACCTGCTCGACAACCGCGATCGGGTCGAGGCGTGCGTGCTCACCCACGGCCACGAAGATCACGTCGGCGGGCTGCCCTTTCTGCTGCGCCACCTCCGGGTCCCGGTTTACGGATCGCCCCTGACCCTCGGGTTGGCCCGTCATCGCATTGAGGAGGCTGGGCTGCTCGGGCAGACCGAGCTGCATCCCGTTCACGACGGAGAGCGGCGTCAGATCGGCCCGTTCGACGTCGAGTTCATTCCGGTGACTCATTCCGTGCCCCACGGGTTTGCGACGGCGTTCCACACGCCCCAGGGGGCAATTCTTCACTCCGGCGACTTCAAGCTCGACCTCACGCCGGTTGACGGCCGGTCGACTGACCTGGCTCGCATCGGCGCGATCGCGACCGACGAAGGAGTGCGGCTGCTTCTTTCCGACTCGACCAATGCGGAGGAGGCCGGTCACACCTTGAGCGAGCGGGTCGTGGGCCGGGTGCTCAACGACTTGTTCGCCGCCTACCAGGGACGGCGGGTCATCGTGACCTGCTTTGCCAGCCACATCCATCGGATTCAGCAGATTGCCAACGCCGCGGTTGCGCATGGCCGGGCCATCGCGACGGTTGGCCGATCGATGGGAAAGAACGTCGCCCTGGCTCGGACGATGGGGCTCCTCGCCATCCCGGACGGCGCACTCGTCGATGTGGAGAAGATTGGCGACCTCGAGCCCGGCGAGGTGTGCATCATCTCCACCGGGTCGCAAGGTGAGCCGATGTCGGCGCTGGCCCTGATGGCGGCCGGCGAAAGCAAATGGGTCACGGTCGGCGAGGGCGACATCGTGATCCTGTCCTCTCACGCCATCCCGGGGAACGAGGCAAACGTCGGCAAGGTCATCGACGGCCTCTACCGGCTGGGTGCGGAAGTGGTGCACTCTGGCGTGGCCGAGGTCCACGTCAGCGGACACGCGAAACGAGAGGAGCTCAAGACCCTCCTTTCCATCGCCCGCCCCGACGCCTTCATCCCGGTGCACGGTGAATTCCGCCATCTGACTCACCACGCTCGTCTCGCCACCGAAATGGGCGTGGCGCGGTCGCGTGTCTTGCTGGCCGAGGACGGCGATGTCGTCGAGCTGCGCGACAACAGCATTGATTTCGTCGACGAGGTGCCAGCCGGCTATCTGTACGTGGACGGCATCGTCGGCGACGTCGGGCGGGGCGTGCTCCGGGACCGGCGGGTGCTGGCGGAGGAAGGCGTGGTCGTCGTGGTGGTGACCGTCGACGCCAAGTCGGGCGAGGTACTGACGGGACCCGAGATCATTACCCGAGGATGGGTCTTCGCGCCCGAAGCCGAGGCCTTGATCGACGAAGCACGAGCCGCGGTGGTGGCCAGCCTCGAGGAGGCGGCGGACAGTGGCGGGACGGACTACGAGACGCTCAAGCGCCACGCCCGCTCGGCGCTCGGCCGGTTCGTGAACGAACGAACCCGGCGCCGGCCGATGATCGTTCCGGTCGTGATGGAAGTATAACACCTCTCTTGCTGTTTCAGCGTGTTCTATGGCGCGCTCGTTGAAACTGATCCTGCTGTGGGTGAAGAGACCAGTGTTAGCGTTGGGCGTGCTGTGGCTACCACGACCCGCCGGTCCGCCCGCAGGGGGCCTGCCCGCCCCAACCTGCTGGCGCGGCTCAAGGCTGGCCTCACCGCGATTGTCGGACGGCAGGCCGACGACATCTGGGGAGTGGTCTTCCTCGTGCTGGCCGCTCTCGCCGCCCTCGGCATCTACGTCGACCTGACCGGTCCGGCCGGCCGCGCCGCCAGGTCGGGCACCGCCGACTTGCTGGGATGGGCCCGGATGCTCGTTCCTCCACTGCTCGCCCTGATCGGCGCGACCCTGGTTCGGGGCCGGCTCCGGCAGCAGCCCGCCCGAAGTGCCCTGGGGTGCGCATTTCTCTTGGCCGGAGTGAGCGGGCTCCTTCACGTCTTCCGCGGCCCGGCCCACTGGCACGGCGAGCTCTCGGGCCAGGGTGGCGTGGCCGCGGCAGGCGGAGTCCTCGGGACCGCTGTCGGGGCGCCACTGCGAGCACTGCTCGCCCCGTGGGGAGCCGCCATCGTCCTCGTGACCCTGGTGGTCCTCTCCGTGCTGGTCCTCACCGGCACACCCGTCCGACGGGCCAGCGACCACCTGGTAGCCGGCGTACGACTGGGGGCGCGGAGTGGGCTCGGGTTCGTCCGATCATGGACACAGAGCGAGGAAGTATTCGATCCGGCCGCCACCGGCTGGTTGCGGCAGGCGCCGCGGCCGCGCCCGACCGACCTGTTCGACCAGGATGCGGATCTGGAGCCGCCCGAAGGCCGCCCGGGCGAGGAGGAAGCCGGCCGGGCCACAGCGCCGGCCGGCCGGGCGGAAGCGGAGGCGATCCACATCCGGGTTCCCGCTGATGCGGCCAGCGAGGCTGCGGCCGAACAGTTGTCGATCGCCCTCGGGCCGGCTGCCCAGGAGGGATCGTGGCGGCTGCCGCCCCTCACCCTCCTGAAGCGGGGCAAGGTGGCAGAGGTCGACAAGCGCATGGTCCAGTCACTCGGGCGCACACTGGAGGACGCCCTGGCGGCCCACGGCGTCGAGACCCGGCTGGCCGGGATGACCGTCGGTCCTACCGTGACCCGATACGAGCTCGAACTTGGCTCGGGCGTCAAGGTCGCCAGGGTGACCAGCCTGCACAAGGACATTGCCTACGCCATGGCGTCGGCCGACGTGCGAATACTTGCGCCCATACCGGGGCGATCTGCCATCGGGGTCGAGGTCCCCAACCGCAGGCGGGAAGTGGTCGCGCTGGGTGACATCCTGGCCTCGCCTGAGGCCCACCGGGCGACCCATCCCCTCCAGGTCGCCATGGGCCGTGACATCGCGGGCCGGGCGGTCATGGCCAACCTGGCGGAGATGCCCCACCTGCTGATCGCCGGAGCGACCGGGGCCGGCAAGTCGAGCTGCATCAACTCGTTGATCAGCTCGGTTCTCGTCCGCTCGACGCCGGATCAGGTGCGCTTGATACTGGTCGATCCCAAGAGGGTCGAGCTCGGCCACTACAACGGCCTGCCACACCTGCTCACTCAGGTTGTCGTCAACCCGAAGAAAGCCGCCAACGCCCTGTCATGGGCAGTCCAGGAAATGGAGCGGCGCTATGACCTGCTGGCCGAGGTCGGCGTCCGGGATATCACCGGCTACAACGCGGCCCACGACCGCGGTGATCTCCAGCCCGAGCCGAGTAGCGACCGGGAGTACGCCCGGCTGCCGTTCATCCTGGTGATCGTGGACGAGTTGAACGACCTGATGATGGTGGCGGCGCGCGACGTCGAAGAGTCGATCTGTCGCATTGCCCAGATGGCGCGGGCAGTCGGTATCCATCTGGTCATCGCCACCCAGCGACCCTCGGTCGATGTCATCACCGGCGTCATCAAGGCCAACATTCCCTCGCGACTGGCGTTCGCAGTCTCGTCGCTGGCGGACAGCCGGGTCATCCTTGACCAGCCCGGGGCGGAACGGCTCATCGGCCAGGGCGACATGCTGCTGCTCGGCGCCTCTTCCAGCGTGCCCCGCCGCATCCAGGGCGCATGGGTCGGGGAGGACGAGGTCCGCAAGGCGGTGGGCTACTGGCGCCGCCAGGCTGAGCCGGCCTACGTCGAGGGCGTCGATGGCGACGCGGCCGGCCCGGGTGGTTCCGCGGTAGCCGAGCCGGATGACGACGACTTACTCGAGGCGGCTCTGGAGCTGGTCGTGCGCTCCCAGCTGGGCTCGACGTCGATGTTGCAGCGCAAACTGCGGGTCGGCTTCGCCCGGGCTGGCCGGCTGATGGACCTGCTGGAGCAGCGAGGAGTCGTTGGTCCCTCGGAGGGCTCGAAGGTGCGGGCGGTGCTGATGACCGCGGACGAGCTGGACGAACGGTCCCGGAGCCGGGGCGAGGCAAGCCGTTCCGCATAGTCTCACCCGTCGATGCGAGCTCGAGCCCCCGCGTCATCGGCCAACCTTGGCCCTGGCTTTGACGTGCTTGCGCTCGCCCTCGGCCTCTATGTCGAGGTCACGGTTGAGCCAGCCGAGCGGCTCACCGTCACGACGTCGGGCGAGGGCGCCGACCTGCCGGCCGATGCCACCCACCTGGCCGCGGTGGTAGCTACCGAAGTCGCCGGCCACGACCGGCTCGCCGTCGATGTGACCTCGGAGATCCCGGTCGGCCGGGGTCTCGGGTCGTCCGCCGCCCTGGCCGTGGCAGCCGCGGCCGCAGCCGGGGCCAGAGACCCGATGGCGGTGGCGGTCCGGTTGGACGGCCACGCCGATAACGCCGCCGCCTCCGCCCTCGGAGGCCTGATTGCCACGACGACAGTCGAGGGGCGGCCGGTGGTCAGGCGTCTGTCGCTCGATCCGCACCTGGCGTTCGTCGTGCTCGTCCCCGACGTCGCCCTGCCGACCACTCAGGCGCGCGCCGTCCTGCCGGCGTCGGTCACCTACCCGGACGCAGTGTTCAATCTCGGCCGGATGGGCCTCGTGGTCGCCGGCCTGGCCGACCATCGTCACCTCCTTCCGGCGGCGACAGAGGACCGGCTGCACCAGGCCGCACGCGCTCAGCTCTTCCCCGAAGCCCCGGCTCTTCTTGCCGGATTGCTCGAGGTGGGCGCACTGGCTACTTGCTGGTCAGGCGCGGGCTCGAGCCTCCTCGCCATCACCACCGTCGGGGCAGCCGGGGAGGTGGCGGCCGGTGCGGCCGGCCTGATGGCCGAGGCCGGCGTGGCCGGACAGGTTCTGCGACTGGTGGCCGACCACCGGGGAGTCGTGATCTCTGGGTAGAGGGTGATCCCTGGCTAGAGCGGTCACCGGTACGCTCCCCGGGGTGAGGTCTGGTGAGCACCGCTGACCGGCTGGGATGCCTCGGCCTGCCGGCGCCCGTGCGCGAGCTGGCCGGGCGGAGTTGGCACGCGGTGGTGGTCGGAGGGGGACACAACGGCCTGGCCGCGGCTGCCTACCTGGCCCTCGCCGGGCGCTCGGTCCTCGTGCTGGAGCGCCGGGAGCGGGTGGGGGGAGCCTGCACGTCGGAGCGGCCCTTTCCTGACCCCCGATACGTGATCAGCCCCTGTGCCTATCTGGTGGGGCTCCTCCACCCGCTGGTCATCGACGAGCTTGGCCTCGCCCGGCACGGGTATCGCGTCCATCGGTGCGATCCGAGCCAGTGGTCACCGTTTCTCGATGGCCAGTCGCTCACCGAGTGGAAGGACCCTGGGCAGACGGCGGAGTCGATCCGCCGGATTTCACCATCGGACGTCGAGGGGTACTTCGCCTATCAGGATGTGTATACGCGGATCCGCGATCGGCTCCGTTCTCGCGATCCGTCGTGCGACGCGTGGGTTGGAGACTCGCCCGATGATGAAACGCTCCGCTCCCTCCTGGCGGACGACGAGGCGGAAGCGGTGGTCTTCGAACTGTCGGTCGCCGAGCTGGTCGAGCGGTACGTGAAGGACGAGCGGCTTCGCGCCGCCCTCCATGGCGCTGGGGTCATCGGGACCTGGGCCGGGCCGCGAGATCCGGGCACGGCTTCCGTCCGGCTCATGCACAACCTCGGGCTGATAGGGGGCTGGGGCTACGTCACCGGCGGCATGGGCACGGTCTCGTTCGCGCTGGCCGACGTCGCCATCGAGGCAGGGGCCGCCGTGGCCTGTGGCGTGCCCGTCGCCGCCATCGAGCCGGGAGTGGGCGTGCGCCTGGAGGGAGGGGACCTGATCCGGGCCGACGTCATCGTGAGCAACGCCGACCCGCTGCGAACCCTCTCCCTTGTCGGAAGCGCCGCCCCCGGCCACTGGCGGTCCCGGCTCGAGGGATGGGACGTTCGCAGTCCGGTCGTCAAGCTGAACTGCGGGCTGGTCCGCCTGCCGCGTTTCACCGCGGGCGGATCGATCGGCCGCGATGCCTACCGGGCGATGGTCGTCCTCTCGACCGGTATCGACGACACTCAGGCTGCTTTCGAGGCCTGCCAGCAAGGCCGGCCCGCTCCTGACTGGTGTGAGCTGTACTTCCAAACGGCGTATGACCCGAGCGTGGCTCCACCGGGCCGGCATACCATGAGCGCCTTCTGCCAGTACGCGCCCTACGTCCTGGCGTCGGGCGATTGGGACAGCCGCCGAGAGGAGATCGCCGGCCAGATCCTTGACCGCATCGCCCTGTTCGCCCCGGATGTGAGGGACTGCGTCGAGTGCTGGGACCTGCTCGGCCCGCCCGACATCGAGGCCCGGGCCGGCCTCACTGGCGGACATATCTTTCAGGGCTCGTGCCTGCCCGGGCAGATGTGGCAACGGCGGCTGGCTGCTCGCACGCCCGTGGACGGCCTCTACCTGTGCGGCGCCGCGATCCACCCCGGGGGCAGCGTGATCGGCATCAACGGCCGCAACGCCGCCATGGCCGTCATCGCGGACGCGGTTCGAGCCAAGGCGTAGCATTCGGGCGATGTCACCCGTCCAGACCGAGCCTGCCCTTCACCCCGACCTCACCCCCCTGGCCTTCCTGCTCGGCATCTGGGTGGGCGAGGGGCAGGGGATGTACCCGACCATCGACACCTTCGACTACGGCGAGGAGATCCGCTTCTGGCACGTAGGCAAGCCGTGGCTCGGCTACGCCCAGCGAACGTGGGCGCTCGACGACGGCCGGTCCCTGCACTCCGAGCTGGGCTACTGGCGTCCGCAGAAGGGGGGGCGCGTCGAACTCGTGCTGGCCCACCCGACCGGTTTGACCGAGGTCGACGAGGGGACGGTCGCGGGAACCACGCTCGAGCTGACATCGACCTCGATCGAGCGCACCTCGACCGCAAAGGACGTCACCGCGCTCACCCGCCGCTACGAAGCCCACGGCCATCTGCTGATTTACAGCGTCGCCATGGCGGCGGTCGGCCAACCCCTTCTGCCCCACCTGCGCGCCGAGCTCGAGCACAGCAGCTGAGGCGGCGCCGCCGCGCCAGACGGCAGCCGAGCCGGCTCAGAGCCAGGTCGCAGTAGCGGCCCGACGCGTGCAAAGGTGGAATGGTGTACATCGGCGTGCTCGGAGGAACCGGCCCCGCGGGCAGGGCGGTCGCGGCCCGGCTCGCGTCGGTGGGAATCGACGTCACGGTCGGGTCGCGTTCCCATGACCGGGCTCGGGCGACGTGCGACGCCATCTGCGACGAGTGGTCGTCCCGGGCGCTGCCACTCGTGGGTGGTGAGAACACCGACGCGGCCGCGGCCGACCTCGTCATCGTGGCCACGCCGTGGGACGCGGCGCCGGCGACCGTCGCCGGAGTGGCCTCTCAGCTCGAGGGCAAGGTGCTCGTCTCGATGGCCAACGCCGTCGTCCGGTTGGGCGACGAGTTCGTGCCGCTGCTGCCTCCGCGAGGATCGGTCGCCGCCTCGATCCAGGCCGTCGCCCCGCGGTCGATGGTGGCCGCCGCCCTGCACCACCTTCCGGCCCGCGAGCTGCTCGACCTCGACCATGACCTCCAGGCCGACGTTCTCGTCTGCTCCGACCATCCGGAGGCGATTGCCGCCACATCCGAGCTCATCAGCAAGGTGCCCGGGTTGCGAGCGATCAACGCCGGTTCGCTCTCGGCCGCGACGGCCATCGAAGCGCTGACGCCGGTGCTTCTCAATATCAACCGCCACTACCACACCCGTGCCTCGATCCAGCTGACCAATCTCGAAGTCCGATGACGTCACCCATGCGGCTCTACGACACCGCTCGCGAGGACGTGGTCCCCTTCCAGCCGGGACGAGTCGTGACCATGTACACCTGCGGCATCACCCCCTATGACGCCGCCCACCTCGGCCACGCCCGGACCTACCTGACCTACGACCTGCTGCAGCGCCGGCTGCGAGACCGGGGCCACGAGACCCAGTGCGTCCGAAACATCACCGACGTCGACGACGACATCTTGCGGAAGGCCCGGCAGCTCGGGGTCAACTACCTGGACCTGGCGGCCGAGGAAATGGCCCGTTTTGACGCCGACATGAGGGTGCTTGGTTTGCTGCCCGCGTTCAGCGAGCCGCGTGCGACGTCAGCCATCCCCGACATCCTCGGCTTCATCGGCATGGTGCTCGAGTCCGGCCACGCCTACCAGGCGGGTGGCGGTGTCTACTTCAAAGTTGCGTCGTTCCCCCGTTTTGGCCAGATCAGCCATCTGAATCGAGACGCCATGCTCCGGCTCGCGGCTGACAATGGCGGCAACCCCGAGGATCCCAACAAGTCCGACCCCCTGGACTTTGTGCTCTGGCAGCCGTCGGCGCCGGACGAGCCGGCCTGGGAGTCCTTGTGGGGAAGCGGCCGGCCCGGCTGGCACGTCGAGTGCTCTGCCCTCGCCATGCGGGAGCTCGGCACAACGATCGACCTGCACGGTGGTGGGACCGACCTCATCTTCCCGCACCACGAGTGCGAAGCAGCGCAGTCGGAGGCGGCGACAGGAGAGCCGTTCGTGCGGCACTGGATGCATAGCGGCCTCGTCCAGCTCGGCGGCACCAAGATGTCGAAGTCCCTCGGCAACCTGGTCTTCATCTCGGACCTCTTGAAGGAATGGGAGGCCGGGGTCGTCCGCCTGGCCATCGTGGCCGAGCACTATCGGTCAACCTGGGAATGGGATGACCAGCTGCTTCCGGCCGCGGCCAGGCGGCTCGAGACGTGGAGGTCGGCGGGACCGGGCGATGGGGCCATCGACGAGGTGCGGCGGGCGCTCGATGATGACCTCGACACGCCGCGGGCGATCGCCGCCATCGATGATGCCGCCACCTCGGGGCACGGTGTCTCGGGCTCGGCCGGGCTTTTGGGCGTCGTCTGATCGACTCCGATTCCCGTAACCTCCCTTAACAATGGCCGGCACGATCACGATCACCCTTCCCGATGGCTCGAGCCGGGAACTGGCGACGGGCTCGACCGCGGCCGACCTGGCCGCCTCAATCGGCCGGGGCCTGGCCCGCGCCGCGGTGGCGGCAAGCGTTGACGGCGGACTTACCGATCTCACCGCGCCCCTCTCCGATGGCGCTTCAGTTGCCATCATCACCGCCGACAGCCCTGAGGGCCGGTTCGTTCTTCGTCACTCGACAGCGCACGTGATGGCCCAGGCCGTAACCGATCTCTGGCCGGGGGCCAAATACGCCATTGGACCGCCGATCGAGGACGGCTTCTACTACGACTTCGAGCTGCCCGGTGGGGCCCATTTCAGCGAGGACGATCTGGCCCGGATCGAAAACCGCATGCGGGAGATCATCGCCGACGATCAGCCGTTCAGCCGGGAGGAGCACAGCGTCGACGAAGGTCTCGCCCTCTTTCGAGACCAGCCGTACAAGGTGGAGATCATCGCGGGGGTTGACACCTCGGAAGGTGCGGGCGATGGCGTGGTCAGCGCCTATCGGAACAACGAGAGATTCGTGGACCTCTGCCGTGGCCCTCACGTTCCGACCACGGGAAGGCTCGGACACTTCCGCCTCACCAAGGTGGCCGCCGCCTACTGGCGAGGAGACGAGCACCGTCCTCAGCTTCAGCGTATTTATGGCACGGCGTGGGAATCGGATGCCGCTCTGAAGGACCACCTTCACCGGCTCGAAGAAGCCGAAAAGCGGGATCATCGCCGGCTCGGGGCGGAACTCGATCTCTTTCATTTCCCCTCCGAGATCGGCAGCGGGCTGCCCGTTTTTCACCCCAAAGGCGGCCTGGTCCGAAAGCTCATGGAGGACCACGCCCGGGCCGAACACGAGCGAGCCGGCTACCAGTTCGTCGTCACACCCCATCTCGCCAAGTCGACCCTGTTTGAGACTTCTGGTCACCTGCAGTGGTACGCCGAGAGCATGTACCCCCCGATGCAGCTCGAAGGGGCGACCTACTACCCGAAGCCGATGAACTGCCCGATGCACA
>Ga0306924_10006481_pt1 | contig 11676 bp, 13 predicted proteins | sample sta12Can44000111_FD_203756 | JGI IMG/M metagenome (GOLD analysis project Ga0306924, IMG submission 203756) | Lab enrichment of tropical soil microbial communities from Luquillo Experimental Forest, Puerto Rico - statanox.12C.anox.44.000.111 (v2)... | ecosystem: Environmental > Terrestrial >...
CATGATCTGCTCTGGCTCGTCGGTAAGCTCGCCGTCCGGGTACAGCGGCGGCCCTTCCGGCAGGTGCCCGACCAGGACGTCGGCGAGCACGTCGAGCTGGTACCCGGTCACCGCGGAGACCGGTACCACGTCGGCCCAGTCGCCAAGTTCGCTGACCGCCAGGAGTTGCCGCGCGACCTGTTCCTGGCTCGCCCTGTCGGTCTTGGTCACGATCGCGACGACCGGCGTGCTCTTCAGGCTGGCGAGCTCGCGGGCGAGGTACTTGTCGCCCGGCCCCACCGGATCCGCCGCCGGGACGCAGAACCCGATCACGTCGACCTCGGTGAGCGTCGAGCGGACCAGGCTGTCGAGCCGCTCGCCGAGCAGGGTGCGGGGCCGGTGCAGGCCCGGCGTGTCCACCAGGACCAGCTGCGCGTCCGGCCGGTGCACGATCCCGCGGATCACCCTCCTGGTGGTCTGGGGACGGTCGCTGGTGATCGCCACCTTGGCACCGACCAGGGCGTTCGTGAGGGTGGACTTGCCGACGTTCGGCCGGCCTGCGAGGCAGGCGAAACCCGAGCGGAACACGGTGCCCTCGGCTTTCGTGCTCGCCGGGGTCGCGTCCTTTCGCGGCGCGCGGCCGGCTTGCCTGGCGGTCACGTGCTGCGGGCTCATCCTACGATTGTCCCGCATCCCCGCCACCACATGCGTCCGGCGCGTCAGGGTCTTGGAAGCAGGGCCTGATGAGGTCATCACGAATCTTTGCGCGATGTTTGACCCCTTCCAGGGGTCCTAACATCGCGCAATCTTTTCTGTGGTGCGTAGCGGGGAGCCGGCCGGGTCTGTAGCGTCAGCAGGCGTGGATGTGACGCCGGTCTGGCGCCCGACGGCCAGGATTTTCGTGCTCGATCCGCTCGGCCGGGTGCTGCTGTTCAGCGCGGCGGATCCGGACGGGAAGACGTGGTGGTTCACGCCCGGCGGCGGAGTGCGCCGCGGGGAGACGCTGACCGCGGCGGCCGTCAGGGAACTCTCCGAGGAGATCGGGTACGTCTGCGCGGAAGCCGACCTCGGCCCGGTGGTGGCGACATGCGCGGGCGTGTGGGCGGAGCCGGGGGACGACGGACGGCGGTATTTCGCCGCCGATTCGTTCTTCCTCTTGCGGGTTCCCGAACCGGTGGTCGACACGGGGGGCCAGGAAGAGCTGGAGCGGTCGGTCATCACCGGGCACCGCTGGTGGACGGTAGACGACCTGCGGCACGCGGCCGACGAGGTCTTCCCCTACGGGCTGGGTGACCTGGTCGCGGGCGTGCTGGCCGGCGGCGTCCCCGAACGTCCGATACGTCTACCGTGGCGGTGATCGGTCAGGGGACCAGGGTCGCGCGCAGCGTGCCGTCCGGCCCGGCATGGAAGACGGGCGCGTCCGGGCCCAGGTCACGCACGGCGGCCAGGTCGCCGGGGTCTGGCTCCGAATCGCTGACCAGGGCCGCGGCCTCCAGCCGCTCCGCGCCGCTGGACACGGCCATCGCGACGGCGAGCCGCAGCGCGGACAGCCGCAGCGACGGCAGGGCGACCGCCGCCGCCGTGTAGGTCCGGCCTGTCTCGTCGCGGACCGCCGCGCCCTCGGACGCCGCCACCCGGGCCCGGGTCGACCGGGCCAGCGTGATGATCTTCCGGTCCTCCGGGCCAAGCCCGTCCCCTGGTGTCGCTTCGCTCACGCCGACGAGTGTAGGGGCGGCTCGAAGACCCCGGTCAGGCGGGCTGGCCCGCCTGCCGCTCGACGAGGACGGTGCCCAGCTTGTTCCGGCGGCCCGCGGGATTCTCCGCGGTCAGCCGGAGGCCGGCCACGGTGGCTTCGGCGCCGGCGATCGGCACCCGGCCCAGCTCGTGGGCGAGCAGGCCGCCGACGGTCTCCACGTCCTCCGCGTCCACCGCGACGCCGAACATCTCCTCGAGCTCGGTGACCGGCAGCCGCGCGGTAACCCGTGCGGTGCCAGGGGCGAGCCATTCCACCGGGGCGCGCTCGTTGTCGTACTCGTCGGCGATCTCGCCGACGATCTCTTCGAGGATGTCCTCGATCGTGACCAGGCCGGCCGTGCCGCCGTACTCGTCGATGACGATGGCCACGTGTATCCGCTGGGTCTGCATCTGCCTGAGCAGCTCGTCGATCGGCTTGCTCTCCGGCACGTAGGTGGCCGACCGCATGACGTTGCCGATCAGCTCGGTCTGCTCCGCGCCAGGATGCTCGTGCGACCAGGCGACGATGTCCTTCAGGTAGGCGATGCCCACCACGTCGTCGGTGTTCTCGCCGACGACCGGGATGCGGGAGAAGCCGCTGCGCAGCGCCAGCATCAGCGTCTGGCCGAGGGTCTTGTCCCGCTCGATGAACACCATGTCGGTGCGCGGCACCATGACCTCGCGGACGATGGTGTCCCCGAGTTCGAATACGGAGCGGACCATCTCCCGCTCCCCCGGCTCGATCGCGGGCCGCCCCTCGATGTAGTCGACCAGGCCCTGGACTTCCGGCCGCCCGCTCAGCTCGTTATCGGCGCTATGACGGCCGAGCGGCAAGGCATCCGTTAGCGAGTTGAGCAGCCGGGGAAGCGGCCCGAGCACCCGGTACAACGGGCGCAGCAGCGCCTCCGCGGTGCCCGTGACCCGCTCGGCACGCTTCTTGCCCATCGCACGCGGTCCCGCCCCGATCAGCACGTACCGCGCGACGAGCAAGGTGCCGACCGCGGGCAGGAACACCTGCCAGCCACCGTGCAGCCAGTGCGCGTACGCCAGCGTTACCAGGACGGCGGCGGTTACTTCGGCGCACACCCGTATCAGGGTCAGCAGGCTGCCGTACCGCGCGAGCCCGTCGGGGTCCACCTTGGCCATGGCGGACTGCGCGCCCGCGCACCAGACCGCGGCGAATATCAGCACGATCGCGGCTACCACCAGCAACGCTGCGGGTGACATAACCCCGGTCCTTCCCGTCCTTCCGTCGCTTCCGCGCGCCAGGCCGCAAGCAACTCCCCCTGCAGCCCGAACATCTCGGCTTCCTCCTCAGGATCGGCGTGGTCGTAGCCGAGGAGGTGCAGTATCCCGTGCACGCAGAGCAGCTCTAGCTCCTCCTGCGCGGAGTGGCCGGCCTTCCGCGCCTGCGCGGCCGCGACCTGCGGGCACAGCACCACATCGCCAAGCAGGCCAGGCTCCGGCCCGGCTTCTTCGCCGCCGGCCCGGGCGCCGTGCGCACCGCCCATCGACGGCGGACGCAGCTCGTCCATCGGGAACGACAGCACGTCCGTCGGACCTGGCTCGTCCATCCACTTCACGTGCAGGTCGGTCATGGTGGTCTCGTCGACAAGCAGGACGGACAGCTCGGCCAGCGGATGGATCCGCAGCTGGTCGAGCACGAAACGGGCGACCGAGGCGAGGGCCACCTCGTCGACCATCACCCCCGACTCGTTGGCGATTTCGATGGTCACCTGATCTCCCCGTTTCAGTGCTCGCGGCCGCCGCGGCGACGCGGCGGGCCGCCGCCCGTCCGTGCTCCGGCGGCCGCGTCGTAGCGTTCATACGCGTCGACGATCTTCCCGACGAGCTTGTGCCGGACCACATCGTGACTGGTCAGCTTGGCGAAGTGAATGTCGGGGATGCCGTCGAGGATGTCTTGGACCACACGCAGGCCGCTGACCTGACCGGGCGGCAGGTCGACCTGCGTGACGTCGCCGGTGACCACGATCCTGGACCCGAAGCCGAGCCGGGTCAGAAACATCTTCATCTGTTCGGGCGAGGTGTTCTGCGCCTCGTCCAAGATGATGAACGAATCGTTCAGCGAGCGACCGCGCATGTACGCCAGCGGGGCGATCTCGATCGTCCCGGCCGCGGTCAGCTTGGGGATCGAGTCCGGGTCGACCATATCGTGCAGCGCGTCGTATAGCGGCCGGAGGTAGGGGTCGATCTTCTCGTACAGGGTGCCGGGCAGGAAGCCCAGCCGCTCTCCCGCCTCGACGGCCGGCCTGGTCAAGATGATCCGGTTGACCTCCTTGGCTTGCAGCGCCTTGACCGCCTTGGCCATCGCCAGGTAGGTCTTGCCGGTTCCCGCGGGGCCGATGGCGAACACGATCGTGTGCTTGTCGATCGCGTCCGCGTAGTGCTTCTGGTTGAGCGTCTTCGGCCGGATCGTCCGGCCGCGGGACGACAGGATGCCCTGGGTGAGCACGTCCGCCGGCCGCACGCCCTGCTCGGCCCGGAGCATCCCGACCGCGCGCTCGACGGCGTCGGCTGAGAGGTCCGCGCCCTTGCGCTGCAGCTCCATGAGCTCGCTGAACAGCTTGGCTACCAGCGCCGTCTCGGCGGGCGGCCCGGACACGGTGATCTCGTTGCCGCGGACGTGAATATCGGCGGCGAACTCCCGCTCGATGACGTGCAGCAACTCATCCCTAGTCCCGAGCAAACCGACCATTGATTGGTCATCAGGAATGACGATCCGTATCTGGGAACCCGGTAGGTCGCTGCGAGTATCTGTCAATTCACTGCTCTCGGGAGGTCAGCCGGGCCTGGGAGACGAGTTCGTCTAGCAGGCCGTCACCCGCGCCGGCCAGGAGGGCCACGTCAGGGTAGTGGTCACGCGGAATCACCAGGACGTGCGTGGGCGCCTCCGGGCTGGTGTCACGGGAAGCGATCACTCGCTTTCCGTCCAGCACGGTCGTCGCCGGGATCGCCCCGGTCGCGATTCCGCAGGACAGGCACTCTGGCACACCACGATCATAGTGGCCCGACGGCAGCATCCGGTGCTGGACCCCGCACCGGCACCGGATTTTCGAATTCACGCCGGATCTAACTTTTACCCATCTGTAGTTGGATAGCTAGCCATCCAGCGTTACCGGGTTGATCCCGGCAACTGGTGTCTTCAGCGAACCATGATGGATATTCTTGTCTTTCCGCAATCCTGCGGCGGTTTCTGGGGTGGAGTTACCGAATGTGGGTTGGGCAGTGCAAGAGCGTGGCGGAACGCCACAGGGCGTGGCGCGCACCGGCGCGGAAGCGGCACGGGCGTGGGCGGTGAACCAGTGAATGGCCAATCCGCGGAGGCTGTCCTAGACAGCATGGAAGCGGAGGCGACCCTAGCGGCGCCGCAGGCCGACGGCGCTGTCGACGGCAGCGCCGTCGATGGCGCTGCTCTTGATGGTGAGGCCGCGCTTGATGGCGAGGCCGCGCTTGATAACACCGCCATGCCTGACGGCAAAGCGGCGCTCAATGGCAGAGCGACGCTCAATGGCGAGGCCGCTGACGCCGCGCCGGACGCTTCGGTCACCGAGGTCCGCGGTGAACCGCGAGCGCCGGACGCGGATGCCGCGATCGGGGATTCACCGGCGCGGGCCGGCCTCGACGCGGAGCCCGCGGATGACGTGGTGTACAGTGCCGGCACGGACAGTGACTTCGCCGAAACGGCCGTGGAAGGGGCGCTGGGCGGCCCAGCCGCGGATACCGCCTTGGCTACTGGCGCCGCGGTCGAAGTGGCAGGGGAACCCGAGACAGTCATCGCCCTAGGCGACATGGACACCCAGAGTTACCCGGCTGTGGAAGCCGAGGCAGACGGGGATCAGGATGCCGCTGGCACAAAATTGGCCGCGGACGGTGAACCTTCGGACCTGGTCGCGCGTCCTACCAACGTGACGGAAACCCTCACGGCGACCGCACTAGTCCCCGAGATACGCGAGATACGGTCGGCCCCTTCCGTGTGGGACGCCGACCGTGCTGTCACCGAGATCTATCACGGTGAGTACAAGTCGCTGGTGCGGCTTGCGGTGCTACTAGTGCACGACGTGCCGACCGCTGAAGAAGTGGTGCAGGACGCGTTCGAGGCCATGCACACGGCGTGGCGTCGCCTGCGCGACTCGGAGAAGGCGCTGTCGTACCTGCGGCAGGCGGTCGTCAACAGGTCGCGATCGGTGCTGCGGCATCGTACGGTCGTCGATAAGAACGCGCCCAAGCCCGCGCCGGACGAACCGAGCGCGGAGCACGCCGCCATGGCGCTCATCGAGCGCTCAGCGGTGATAGAGGCGCTGCGCACGCTGCCGGACAGGCAGCGCGAAGCTATCGTGCTCCGGTACTACGCTGACCTTTCCGAGGCGGACATCGCCGCGACGATGGGTATCAGCAAGGGTGCTGTGAAGAGCCATACGGCTCGTGCGATGGCGGCGCTTAAGTCAATCTTGGAGCAGGAGACGGCATGACCCCCGTGCCCGAGGACGACCTGGAACAGGCGCTGCGGCGGGCGTTGTCCGCCGCCGTCAGCCAGGTCGAGCCCGGAGCCGACGGACTCGAGCGAATCCGCGCCCGGACTAAGAAGCGCCCGCCTCAGCCATGGCTGCTTGCCATGGCCGGCGGGGTTCTCAGCCGCGCGCGCTACTGGGTCTGGCGCGGTCACTGGGTATGGCCCGACTCTCTTCCCCGGCTCCGCGCACTGACCTGGCCGAGTTTCCTGCCCTGGCCGCGGCTGCGCAGGCTGCCGCTGTCGGCCGGCGGGACGCTGGCCAGCCAGGCACAGACCCCGCCCGTCGGCCCGCTGGCCAAGTGGCGCCGGATCCTCACCGGCCCGGACGGCGCCAACTGGCTGCGGCCGGTAGGCGTGCTGGCGGGTGTCGCGTTCATCGCCAGCATCGCGCTGGCGGTGCCCCCGTTCCGGTCAGCGATCGTTCAGGTCAGCTCCACCGTGCTGACCGGCGGGAACTCCTCGAACGGGTCGGGGGGCGGCACCGACGGCTCGGGGAACCGGACCGGGAACGGGACCGGGACCTCATCGAGCGGAACGCGGGGCGCCACGGGTGCGAGCACGTCGTCCGCGGGTGCCGCGGCGGTTCCCGGCGCGAGCGGCACGTCGGGCTGCGCGCCGTCCGGCACGGGCAGCTCAGGACAAAGCGGTTCCGGTGCCTCTACGGCCGCGACCACGGTCCTGGGGCCGACGGGCGCCGGCCCCGGCGTGGTGCCGTCGGTCCATCCATACCCGGGCACCACCGCGTCGATGTGCCCGACGCCTGGCGGTTCCCCCGCGGCCAGCCCGTCGGTGTCGCCGTCGCTGTCGCCGTCCCCGAGCGTGTCGCCCACGTCGGCATCACCGACCCCGACCAGCACCGGCACTGCGACCCCGACCAGCACCAGCAGCCCGACGCCGACCGACACCGGCAGCGGCAGCGCCAGCCCGTCGGCAGGCCCGTCGGTGGCCCCCTCCACGTCCGGCTCGGGCACTGGGACCACGAATTCGGGAACGAACCCGACCGATCCGGCGACGTCCGGCAGTGCCGGCACCGGCACCGCCGGCACCGGCAGCGCGAGTTAACCACGGAGCCGCTCGTCCCGGTCGCTGGCCCCCCGCTCTTCCTGGTGCCGCCGGGCGGCCTGCGGGCGGAGACCGTCACGCTGACCGGCCCGGAAGGTCACCACGCGGCGGCGGTGCGCCGGCTGCGCGTGGGCGAGCGCGCCGACGTCGGCGACGGCGCCGGGACGCTCGCCGAGGGCGTGGTCACTTCCCTCGCCAGGGATTCGGTGACGCTCACCGTCCGGTCGGTCCGTACGGTGCCGCCGCCCGAGCCCCGGATCACCGTGGTGCAGGCACTGCCCAAAGGGGACCGCGGCGAGCTGGCGGTTGAGCTGATGACCGAGATCGGCGCCGACTCCGTGATCGCCTGGGCCGCCGAACGCTGCGTCACCCGCTGGCACGGCGACCGGGGCGCACGAGCCCTCGGCAAGTGGCAGTCAACCGCTCGCGAGGCGGCCAAACAGTCACGCCGCGCCTGGATCCCCCAGGTAACGGGCCCGGCCACGCTGGCCGACGTGACGAAGCACGTCTCCGGCGCCGCGTGCGCGGTCGTCCTGGAGGCGGACGCGGCAGCGTCGCTGTCGCACCTGGCGCTCCCGGGGAAAGGCGAGATACTGCTCGTCGTCGGCCCCGAAGGGGGCATCAGCCCCGCCGAACGCGCGGCTTTGGCGGCCGCGGGCGCTGTGGAGGCAAGGCTCGGTCCCACGGTGCTCCGCACCTCCACGGCCGGCGCGGCGGCAGCCGCTGTCCTGCTAACCCGCAGTGGCCGCTGGTGATCCTGTTACGGATGACAGAAGCTAACGGCCGTTGAAGGCGTCCCGCAGCCGGGAGAAGAAGCCCTGCTGGCCGGGCTGGAACTTGCCGGGCGGCTGCTCCTCGCCGCGAAGCTTGGCCAGCTCGCGCATCAGCTTCTCCTGCTCGGTGTCCAGCCGCGTGGGGGTCTCCACCGTCACGTGGATCACCAGGTCGCCGCGGCCGTTGCCGTTCAGGTGCTTCACGCCCAGGCCATACAGCGGGATGACCTGCCCGGACTGGGTGCCCGGCCGGATGTCGACGTCGCTCGGCCCGTCCAGGGATTCCACCTGCACGGTCGCGCCCAGCGCCGCGGCCACCATCGGGATCGTCAGCGTGCAGTGCAGATCGTCGCCCTGCCGCTCGAAGATCGCGTGCGGCCGCTGCACGACCTCGAGGAAGAGGTCGCCGGGCGGGCCGCCGCCGGGGCCGGTCTCGCCCTCGCCGGCCAGCTGGATGTGTGTCCCGTCCTCGACGCCGGCCGGGATCCGCACCTTCATCGTCCGCCGGGTGCGCACGCGGCCGTCGCCGTCGCACTCCGGGCACGGACGCGGCAGCACGGTCCCGTAGCCGCTGCAGGCCGGGCACGGCTGCGTGGTCATCACCTGGCCGAGGAAGGACCGCCGCACCTGGCTGATCTCGCCGCGGCCGCCACAGACCTCACAGGTCACCGGGTGAGTGCCGGGCGCGGTCCCCTCGCCCGAACACGTCGGGCAGACCACCGCCGTGTCCACGGTGAGCTCCCGGGTGGCGCCGAACGCGCACTCCGAGAGGTCCAGCTCGATGCGGATCGTCGCGTTCCGGCCGCGCCGCGCCCGGCTGCGCGGGCCGCGCGTCGCGCTCTGCCCAGCCGCGCCGAAGACGGCGTCGACGAAGTCGCTGAACGGGAACCCGGCCGCGCCGAACCCGCCGAACCCGCCCGCGCCCGTGGTCGCTCCCGCGAAGGGATCCCCGCCGAGGTCGTACATCTGGCGCTTCTCCGGGTCGGAGAGCACCTCGTAGGCCTGGCTGATCTCCTTGAACTTCTCCTGTGTCTGCGGATCGGGGTTCACGTCCGGGTGCAGCTCACGGGCCAGCCTGCGGTAGGCGCGCTTGATCTCGTCCGGCCCGGCGTCGCGTCGCACGCCGAGCATCGCGTAATAGTCCTCCGCCACCTTATGACTCCCCGAGGATCTGGCCGACGTACCGGGCCACCGCGCGCACCGCGCCCATCGTGCCCGGGTAGTCCATCCGGGTCGGCCCGAGCACGCCGAGCTTGGCCACGGCCTGCCCGTGGGCGCCGTACGCGGCGGACACCACAGACGTGCCCTGCAGCCCGGTCTCGACACCGATCCGGACGGTCAGGGCAGACGGACTGGCGGCCTCGCCGAGGAGCCGCATCAGCACCACTTGTTCCTCCAGTGCTTCGAGCACGTCACGCAGTCCCTTGCCAAAGTCCGGGGCGGCGAGGTTCGCGGCCCCGCCGAACACGATTCGTTCCTCGGTCCGCTCGGCCAGGCTGTCCAGCAGAACAGAGAACACCGCACCAGCGTTCGCCCGCTCGGGGGCGGGGATGCGGTCGGTGAGGCCGACCACCGTCGCGGCGGCGTCGGCGAGCTTATGACCGTCCAGGCACGTGTTGAGCAGCGCGCGCAGGTGGCCGATCGATTCCGGTTCCGCGATGTCGGGCAGGTCCACCGGGGCCTGCTCGACGCGCCCGGTGTCGGTGATGAGCACGAGCAGCACCCGCTGCGGGCTGAGCGAGACCAGCTCGATGTGCCTGACGGCCGAGCGCGACAAGGACGGGTACTGCACCACCGCCACCTGCCGGGTCAGCTGGGCGAGCAGCCGGACCGTCCGCGTCACGATGTCGTCGAGGCTGTATGCCCCGGCCAGGAACGTCTCGATCGCCCGGCGCTCCGCCACCGACATCGGCTTGACGCTGGACAGCCTGTCAACGAACAGGCGGTACCCCTTGTCGGTGGGGATTCGCCCCGCGCTCGTGTGCGGCTGCGCGATGAAACCCTGCTCCTCGAGGACGGCCATGTCGTTGCGGATCGTTGCGGGGGACACGTCGAGACCGTGCCTGTCCACGAGGGACTTCGACCCCACCGGCTCGGTGGTGGACACGTAGTCCTCGACTATGGCGCGTAGCACCGCGAGCTTCCGCTCGTCAAGCACGTGTTCACCTCCCTGCCTGTTGGCACAAATCGCCGGCCTAGCACTCAACGTTCCTGAGTGCCAATTCTATTGCGCCACGAGACTCCCCGGACGGCAAGAACATCACTGGGTCTGAGTGGGCTACGCTTCCTTCGTGCAGAGCAGGCGGTACGAGCGTGACGTCCTGGCACCCGAGCTTAAGCGCCCGCGCCCAGGTCAGGGGCCGGTTCAGCAAGTCGAGGCGGAGCCAGGGCTGGTCGTCGAGGACGTCGAGGGCCGGTTCTGCGGCGCGGTCATCGCCTTCGAGAAGGATGCCGTGACCCTCGAAGACAGGCACGGCAAGCGGCGCGCGTTCCCGCTGCCCGGCACGTTCCTGCTCGACGGCGAGCGGGTCACCCTCGTCCGCCCGGCCCCGAAGCAGGCCGCGGGGGCGAATAAAACCGCGTCTGGCTCGATCGCCGCCCCGGACCAACGGGCGAAGGTGGCCCGCGCCAGCCGGATCTACGTCGAGGGCAAGCACGACGCCGAGCTCGTGGAGAAGATCTGGGGCGACGACCTGCGCGACGTCGGCGTGGTGGTCGAGTACCTGGAGGGCGTCGACGACCTGCCAGCCATCGTGAAAACCTTCGAGCCCGGGCCGGGCCGCCGTCTCGGCGTGCTCGTCGACCACCTGGTCAGCGGCTCCAAGGAGAGCCGCATCGCGGCCGCGGCGCGCTCGCCGCACGTGCTCGTGGTCGGCCACCCGTTCATCGACATCTGGGCCGCGGTCAAGCCCGCTAACCTCGGCCTGCGAACGTGGCCGGACGTACCGCCGGGGCAGCCGTGGAAGGAAGGCGTCCTGGACCGGATCGGCTGGCCCGCGCGGACGCCGGCCGACGTCGCCGCCGCCTGGCGCCGCATCCTGCGCTCGGTGACCAGCTACGCCGACCTAGAGCCAGAGCTGCTGGGACGCGTCGAGGAACTCATCGACTTCGTCACCGCCCCGGAGGACGGATGACCGTGATCGGCAAGGCGTCACAGCGCCGGCTGCCGCACGGCCCGGCGACGCGGGCCGAGGAAACGCTGAGCGCGCTGGCCTACCTCGGCGCGATCGCCCTCGGCCCGCTGGTGCCGCTGGTCGTCTACCTGGCCAGGCGGCACACCTCCTGGTTCGTCAGGTGGCACGCCACGCAAGCGCTGAACGTCGCGCTGACCTGCCTGCTCTACGCCGTCTCCGGCGCGATCGTGGGGGCCCTGCTCGCCCTCGACAGCATCACCGCCGCGCTCATCGTCATGGTCCCGGTCGCCGCGGCCGGCTGGCTGATCATGGCGGTCCACCTAATCCGCGGCGCGATCATCGCCAGCCGGGGGGACGCCCACTCGATGCCGGCCTGGATCTGCTCGCCCCTCATCAAGTAGTTGCCGGGGGGTGCGGGGCCGGGGGGTGATCGGGGGGCGGGCAGCCCCCCGATGCAGGGGAA
>Ga0306924_10006484_pt1 | contig 11674 bp, 12 predicted proteins | sample sta12Can44000111_FD_203756 | JGI IMG/M metagenome (GOLD analysis project Ga0306924, IMG submission 203756) | Lab enrichment of tropical soil microbial communities from Luquillo Experimental Forest, Puerto Rico - statanox.12C.anox.44.000.111 (v2)... | ecosystem: Environmental > Terrestrial >...
CGGCAGAGGTGCGATTGGACCGTCAAGAAGCTCCACGATTTCGAGTACAAACATGTCACTCGGCCGCTTGCGCAACGAGTACCCGCCACCGACCCCCCTTTTACTCGTCAACAAACCTTCGTTGCGCAGACTTAACAGGATCTGTTCCAGAAATTTGACGGGAATATTGCCTCGCTCCGATAAATCCTGGATCTGGTGAACTTTTTCCGCGGAGTCGCTGGCGATTAAAATCAACGCTCTGAGGGCATACTCCGCTCTCCTGGAAATCCGCATGTACCACCAATAAACCGCAAAACCTAGAAAACTTCTAGTCCGTTTGCTTTTTGCGACCTGTGCGGTGTATGTTTTTCTCTTCCGCAATACTGTTGGGGGCGTACTGGTTTCGACTTAAGGTTTGAGATCCAGACGGCATGCCGAGGATGACTCGTTGGCCTCGTAAAAAATCGGGTCAAAACAATAAATGCTGAGACTAACGATCTCGCTCTCGCGGCCTAATTAAACCGTGACGTGTCCGGCCGGACGCCTGCTAAGGCTGGATGCGACGACAGCAGGCTGGTCCGGAAGCGGGGTGACCGCGCTCGAGGACGAGTGTTATTTCGTGGACACAAGAGTGAGCGAGGTGCGCCGATCCGCTGAACTCGCTCTCTATTTCGATCGGCTACGCATGTAGAAGTTTGGAACGACAGTCTTAAGGACAGGGGTTCAACTCCCCTCGCCTCCAAGTGTCTTAAATTCAATTACTTACAAAGATTGCGTGATAACGGATATGATAACATGCCCATCGATATCCGGTAGTTTCCGCCGACGTTTATACGCAAAGTAGCCTTCATGTTTTCATGAAGCAGCTAGCTCATTCTCAGGAACTTACGGAGTTCTTCAAAAAAACCTTTTAGCCAGTTCATAGCCATCTTCGCAAGGTTTCGAGTTTCCGGTCTGCTCTGCTTACCCGCTTACCGGCAACCCGTAGTGTGGGGCGGATACTACTCCATTAGAATTTTGATAAATAGATCGCTCGATGGTCAATGGGCCTTAAATCAAGCTCGTGACGCCCCTGAGCGAACGATCGCGGCGGCATTCGCCCGTTGTGCGACTGGCCGAGTTGTGGCGAGACAGTGTCTCGCTCTATGCATTATGTCCTAGAGGTTTGGGAATGAAGGAAAACCGTCAGGCACAACCCAGTATTGGGGCGTTCCACACCGAATAAGGCGGAGCGCGCGGCAGTTCTTCAGAGGCCACTTAGCCGCAGCGCTGAAAAGGCATCTCGCTGGTGATTCACGGGCAGCTCCGGACCCTCCACAAAACAGGCACGCATTGCCGACCTAATCGATCTCGACCTCCGCTTCGATAATGACCGGGTAATCCAAAGGGAGGTTAGCTGCTTCGATAGCGCTTCGGCTGTCGGCGTCCGCGAGAAATTTCCCGTGATGATCGAAGACCGCTTCCATCTCGGATCTGACACCAAGGCGTTCACGTCGCTACTGGCGGGGCAATTCGTTGAGGCAGCGAAACTGCGTTGGGATTCGACACTCGCCGAAATCTTCCCCGAACTGGAGGACAAGATGGATGCCGAATTCGCTAAGATTGCGCTTGAGCAATTGCTCTCCACGTGGTGGATGGCAAACCGAAAGCGATGCTGGCCGGTCGAAACGGAGACAATCCCTTCATTCTTGGGCCCGCCGGCACGATACACATGTCAGTCCTGGATTTTGAAAAATGGGTCGCCTGGCATGGGGAGAGGACAAGCGTCCCCCCGCTCTGGTTTCGACCGAAACCGTGAAGAAGCTCCCTACTACGGGGATCGGTACAGGCCTGCGCGAGCACGCCCGGCCAGGCACGCCGAAGACTGAAAAATATGCGCTTGGTGGGGAGAGGTCACGGGGGCGTCCGGTCGTGATCCTCTCCAAGTCGATCTGCAACATAGATAGGGTAAAGGGCTTAGCGGTCGTCACATGAACCAAGATAAGGAGCTCCGTTTTCCGCTTTGTTTCGCCCCGCGCTAGTCTTGAGCTTATGACAACCATTTATGTTCGCTTCTGAAGCTGCACAGTGCGATATCGCCGATCGTCTCGACTCATCGCTTTGATCGCATTTAAAAATCTTGCATCGGACTCGTGATCCTCTTCATCTAGCGCATCGAGCACAACGTTAAAAGCCGTCTCGCTCAGGATCCACTCCGCTCCCGGTATCGTCATTACCATCGTCGGTGCGTGAACATCCAGGTTTCGCACGTCTACAATGTACCAGTCTCTCACCCTTTGATACCGGGGGAAGTTACCGGCTTTCACGATCTGATCCACGTCAAAGCCACAATCTCTGCACAGCCTTTCGATAAACTTGACTCCTTCCAAGTGTTTTTGGGCGCGGGCATCGTCTGAAGACGGCTCAGCTCGATGTTCCCCCAACAGAATCATTTCCATCAGCTTTAAGTCTTCCTGTGGCTTTGACTTAATCTGTCCGACCACGAGTTCGTAAGACAAATCAAGGCTCCGGATTGCAAGATCCGGCACGTAATAAATCGCAGTGGGCGATTCGGCACCCTGGCCGTGCATATCGATAACACAGAAATCCCGAATGAACTCGTAACGGGACACATTCATTGTCTTCAGCAGTGTCCGCAGAGCGGCCTTGCAATCTCCACCGTGCAATTCGATCAAACGTCTGTTCATTTCTTCGCGGCTTTTGGGCTTCGCTGTATCTCGGTTTCTGTTTTTTTGCTTGCCCATTTTCGGACTATGTTCCCGCTCCGATTCGTGTGTAGCAAGGCTTCGTTCTGCTCGGTGGTCAGAAGTTCACGGCGGACACGCTACGATCCTGATCGTGAATTCGGTTTTTGGAAACTGCGATCTTTCCGATTTTCGCGATTCAATGACCGGCCCCATCCTTAACGTCGGGCGCCGACTGACCACACCGAATCCTCGGCGGCCCGCGTCAACTCCGTCCAACATTCGTCGCGTCTCTTTATTCAAATCCTTAGCCCACGCAATTTCCGTTTCGCGCGCGAAGCCGCGCAGCATCGGAGATGGTTATAACGACAAACTGGCGAAAAAGGGAAAGGGAGAGCAAAAGGCCCTTTCTACATAGATGACCATTCCCTGTAGCGCATTTAACCACTCGAACCACTCCTCCCTTTGGGGGCAGAGAGTCACCAAGCGCATTCGCATTTGAATGCGCCGTACTGGAAGTATACCGAAACGACGCTGCGCTATACCGGCAACTATGACTCTATTTTCGACGGACAAATGGTTCAATCATCGCTTGATCACACGTCGTCGAAGATTCCGGTCGGCAGCTTTGCCCAAGCGTCACCGCTGGGCTCTTCATTCAAATGTTCAAAAGGGTTATCGAAATGCTCTTGGAACGCTAAAAACGCACTGGATGTGCTCTTGGATTCTTGTTCGAGCAGTTCGGAAACCTCGACCGTAATCCCTTTGAGTTGTTTCTGAAAGAGGTTTTTCATTTGGGCGGCCTCGCTCGGATAGATGTGAGGCGAAATAATAACGCGGCTGATCAGTTTGGTGGGATCGACTTCCTCGATGATGATTCCGCCTGACCCGTTACTGCTGCAGCTATCGGGATTGATCTCCGCTACGAAACGAATCTCATGTTCGTATTCGTATGCCATAGACTTGACATAATAGGGCCGCGTTTTGAGCGGAGGATTAATCAGGCAATCGTCGTTGTTTGGCTGATCGGCTCGGCGGTACAAGACCCTTCCCATCGGCGTAGTGCCACGGATTTTTCCATTCAGAGCCTCCCGGATCCTCGCCGGCGTCGATTCAACAGCAACCCCGGCGTCTCCGTAGATCTTCCATTGAGCCATCGACTCTACCGTGCTGCCGTACCAGCACCAAATACACCGGCGTCGGGCAAGTTCGTCAATCCAGGTGCGCAGATAGTGTTTCCCAGTAAAATCCGGCAAACTGCCTTGATTGAGCAAAACGTAATCCTGCCTCCACTTAGGCATTTTCGCGACTAGCCAAGCGCGAGTTGCGTTGTCCAGAACTGGGTCGAAGTAGGTTTCGAACCCAAAGTAAGTGGTCGCGGGAATATTTGATTCGAGCGGATCGCCTTTGCGTAAAGTTACGAGCGTTGGCACAAATAGCCTTCCTTCAAGTAACATCAAAAATGTTGTCAGTCTCATGTACCGCGTTATGGCGTCTTTATCCGCGGTCGAATTAAACAGGTCGGGAAATAAAGAGCTGAAGGCACTCATAAATCGATTTTAAGGCTTTCGAGCTGCCGTGGAAGTCGCTGGCCAGGGTACAGCCCAAAAAGTATCATCGAGCGCCAATCATCGCTGGCGAGGTCTAAGACACTTCGAAGTTCCGCCGGTGCAAAATGGGCGTCTGATCTTGGGTTTCCTTTCCCTCCGTACAGTCTCAACAAATTTCGCTCGGATCTTCAGTGACGACGCCGTCTCTTCGGGCACTCTTAAAGAGCATTTTGGCGACCTTGAAGCACTTGGAACGATCTTCTCGTGTACGGATCTCAAAAAGCAGCCGCGCGACAAGGTTAATAGCCGGAGTGTCATCAGGTGGCGGAGGAAATCGGAAACAGCGCGGCAATCGTCCGGGCGCCACTACCATGCGGTTCTGCAATCTTCAAAGGCGATTGCATGGTGGGAAATCCACCCGAAGGAGCCTGGAATCGTTGTACCAATGAAAGCGGTCGCCTGACAGTAAGATCCACCAGTTTTCAGTAGAAACGCCATTTTCACCGCGCAGTGAAACAGCCAATTTGGCTGAAAGCAGCCAGCCGAAGGTGTCATTTTCGGGGACGACCGATATTCCACTCGCGAGCTACAGCTTCTCTTATTGGGCTTAGGTTGGAATTTCGATCGTTATAGGCGTCTCGATCTGAGTTGCAATCTCACTATAGAGGTCGATCTCTTGCTCAGGAAGGGCGATCGTTACGACCAGACTGAAGCGCAATGTTGAATCATAGCATCCAAGAAATTTCCTGAGCCTCCACCAACCGTTCACGGGATAAACTCCGAGGAAATCTTTTTCAGCGAGCTCCGCCGCCGTTCCTCGCCATCGGTCAGAATGAATAGAGCCGTGATGCCTAAGATCGGAACCCAATAGCCACTGGTCGGAATCGGTCTCGGACTTAACCCGCTGTCCGTCATTAAGCGCTTTATTAATTCTTTTCCGGAAATCTTCCAGGCTTTCTGTCTGACGCTTTAGATCAAATCGAAGTCCGCATGAAGCATATCGATATCGGTTATTAACAATCTTTGGTCCGGGGTTAGGCTCAATGAAGTAGGATAGAGTCACTCTGAGCTCAGCCGTTTCGGCAGGATATTGCAGCAGCACACTTTTCGGCCAAGGAAGTGTGTAAAAGATCATCTCGTTAGTCTTAACTTCACCCTCTACTAACCGGAACGGCTTGATTATGTCCTGCGTAATTAGTGTTACCGAATTTGCGGCACTTGCGATTGCTTGGCCCACGCTCGGCACGCCGAAACCAAATTTTCGAATCAGGTTCCGAATCTCTGACTTTCTTATGCCCCAGAGATCAGGCGTCGGCTGCATTGCGGCCGTCCAGTCGGCCGAGTGGACGACGAGGGCTCGCACGGTTTCAGCCCAAAAATCGGGATATTCGTTTAACACTTCGGCACATCCACTTGCGACGAGACCACTCGCCGCACTCGTGTCGCCAATTATGGTGAGCGGCTGGCGCCGAAAATTTACGTTCGTAGTGAGCAGCTGAAGTGAGTCAATTTTCTCCGCCGTTTTCCCATTGGGATTCACGCCCAAATTGCCTCCTTCTTCTACTAGGTCGGGCTTAATGGGCCAGTCGTCATCCCAGAGAAGAGAGGTGGAGCTTGCCGGCCCAAGATCCCCAGAACGCGCTAGGGGAAGCCAGTCTGGAAATTTCTTTGGGTCGATGGATGTCAGATTGGTGTAAGCGCCAACAGACAGAACATTCCAGGCTTGGGCCGGATCTTGCACGCTCTCAGATTCATTGCGTGTTGGATAGTCGTCCGCGTGGTTGATATAAACGTTGCCGGCACTAACGCAGAAAAGCCGACCGGTATCAGCGCCGCGGTTGGCAGCCAATGCATCCAGTGCAGACGACCAGGAGCTAGGTCGACCTCGCATTATGTCGCTGCCGCTCGTCACCTGCAATGCGAACACGCGTTTCCGCGTCGCAGCGTTCACTTCTGCTCGAGCCGCGCATTCCTCGGTTATTGCTCCGTACAGCTCCGGCTCGTTACAAACCGGTGGCGGGGGAAAAAGTTTCACCGATTCAAGCCGATGATTCAGCTTTATCGGCCCGGTTCCAGCAAGAATAGCGGCCAAATCTCGATAGAGGGTTACCCCTGCAACTTGGGTGCCATGACCGTTGGGGTAGGTATCATCCACTCCCCACGCTTGATTATAGGAGAGGGCGTCTGCGGGATGCAAGGCCGGCTCCAACAAAGGATGGCCTTGGTTAACTCCGGTATCTAGCAAGCAAACAGCGGGAACATTAGGGCCAGGTGGTTCAAGGCGTGATCGGGCATCTTCGATCCAAAGGGCTTGCTCTACTGGGCTCTCCGCCAAGAAAAAGTCCGTCAGTGTAGAAGCTAAACGTATTTCTGTTAGACAATTTAGCAGTTCGAATGAAGCGGAAAGCTGTAACTTAGTAGCCCTTGCTATCCGGATGATGTTTTCAGGCAATCTAATCTGATCTGGCTTGACCTCGATTTGCTGGCCTTGGGCTGCACGCAAGAATCTTGCTTCAAACATGCCACTTTGTGCCTCGTTCTCGCCTCGATAAAGCCAGAGCTCCCACCAAACGTTCTCGGTGTCTGGAGGTATTTCCGTGGTGCCCGTCCAGAAGGCTTCAAAAGCGGCCTCGCGAATCCCACTGATGCTGGCGACCAGATCTTCGTTTCTGGGACGCCCTTCATCAGTCGTTTGATCCCGATATGCCTCGATTTTGTGTACCAAAACGTCCAGCTTTCCGTACGGAACGAAGACCGTGGCGAATTCAACGGTTCCTTCTGAACCGTCTCGAATAACTTGTTTTGACCTGGTATTAAGGAGTCGAATACCAGACTGTCTTTGCTCGATAGAGCCGAGCTTCAGCGAGTAACCTGGACTGCTCTCGAATTCTAGGACCAAGCCGAATGCTGTTCCGAGGCCGCTGTACGAGCGGTCTCGAAGCACTTCCTGCTCTCGTACTTTCAGCGTTGCAAACGATCGAAGGAGATGTTCGGAGTGGGTTCTGACGTTTCGATCGGGGATCCGGAACTACCGAGGACCGCCGGAAGACACGGCGGTATACGGAACGCGTTCCGTACGTAGAACATTGATAAAATGACGCAACTGTACTCCTCTAGCATTGGAGCGTCACTCGTGTCGAGCGCCGTCTATGAACCGGCGTCGCTCTTGAATGGCCTCGATCAGGTCGCTATCTCGAATCGAGCGGCCTTCGATGACTGCTCTTTTTAAGGCGTCATCACAACACTTCGAAATATCTCCAAAGCTGAAGCCTTTCGCGCTAGCAACGATTTCGGATAGACCTAGGTCATGTCCCAACAGGTTGCCCCCCGAAAGGCCGATGCGGGTACTCAAGAGCTCTTCAACTAATTCCTCACTCGGCAATGGAAACTCTAAGAAATCGTCGAATCTGCGAAAAAGGGCTTTGTCGAGACTCGTCGCATGATTTGTTGCGGCTATCAGCAAGCTTGTACCCCCGACCTTTTCGGACAACGATAGGAACGTGTTAAGAATACGGCGCGCTTCGCCCACGTCAGATGATGCACCTCGTTCGAGCCCAATCGAATCGAATTCATCGAATAAATAGACTGCGCGTGTGTCGGAGATCGCCTGAAATACAAGAGCAAGCTTGGCGCTGGTTTCACCCAGAAACTTTGTTATAAGGCTTTCCATCCTGACGGTGAGTAGGGGAATTCCTAACTCGCCGGCTATGGCGGCCGCGGCCATGGTCTTGCCGCACCCAGGTGGGCCAATAAATAAAAGCTTTCGCTGCGGATGTAGATTCTGAGCAGCGAGCAATGAAGATCTTCTTTGCTCTTGCAGCGTCCGCTCCAGTTTCTTCCGCAGCCGAGTCGATAACACCATACTCGAAAGCCGAATTTCAGGTTGCTCAACGAAAAGCAACTCAGCAAGCTCCCCTCTAGGAGACGCGATCGGCATGATCTTCGGTCCCACGCTCGAGATCGCCGACCGCCCGCGGATCGAATCGACGAGCTTCTGAATTTCTGTTGCAAAATCATGTTTGCCTTTTCTTGCTTGGTCTGCGGCAACCTGCATTGCGACAGCGCAGAATCGAGCATCGTCTCGTTCGGCGTAGCTCCGAATCAAAGCTTTTATCTGTTCTGCGTTCGCCATCGAAGATTCTCAAAAAAGGTCTTTGAATAGCTCATCCCAACCCACTTAGGTGGTTGCAAGACTTTAGACAAGAAATTACGGCGTTTCTGTTAAAGATGCAATTATTTGCAATAATTTGGTGAGCTTCTCGCTCTTTTCCACGTCGCCTCCAGTGATCTTTCCTATCGCTTCGTTGAGAGTCGCGTTTGTTTCCTTGCGCTGAGCGAACGCTTCGCCAGGGATCTTCAGGCCAACTACTTCGCAGATTTGTCGCACTGAGCGGTTCAGCGTCTTGTGCTTCTTCCTTAGGAGTCGGCTCACCTGAGAAGGATGAACGCCCACTCGGCGGGCGAGTGCTACTCCGGACTCCGAACTGTTTCTGCAGTGTGTAGCGAGCTGATCTGAAAGCAAGCCGATTCTCGGATCCCGCGGTCGCGATCTACGCATTAATTGCAAGTTATTGCAGCATTATTGGCGCAGCAAGCCATTTCCAAGCAACCCAGTTCGCTTACGAGCGTCCTGTTTTGGAATTGGAACCATGATCTGTCGACAGGCGATCATCCGGGAACGGCCCAAGAATTTCATCACTTTGCTTCTCTGTCTCTTTGGAGAAAAGACTTTCTCCCCGGCGAGCCCCAAAAGCGGTCTCGCCTTCCTCTTTCTCCTAGGACGAACTCAGGTTCGCCTAAGACCACTCCTTAACTCCACCCGCTGCGCGGCCATACTCTCAAAGCCGGCGTAAGAGCGCGCCGCAAGAGTACCGCCTGCGGCTTAAACAGGCTGCGCCCCTCTCTCGGCAAGCCTCGGGGGTCCTTACTATTTAAATCCTCGACCCGTCTCGATAAGCTCGCGGCTCTTGCGCCCCGATCCTATTACGCCGGCGCTCAGGGCGGCGTCTCAAAATAACGCAGAAGGTGGTTCCCAAAGCCTCGCGCTAGCCATAAACGAGGATGTGATAACAAAAGTGATAACATCCAGTGCCATCCGCAGCAGTCCACGCCTATTCCCTTGCTCGCGAATCCCCGCTAGCAGGACATTTGAGGACACCCTCGGAGAACTGTCATCGAAACAGGGGTTCGACTCCTCTCGCCTCCAAGTGCTTTGTAATCAATAAGTTACAAATATTGAGTGATAACAGATGTGATAACATGTCCATCGTTGTCCGCTAGTATCCGCTAGGGTTCGCGCGGATTTGCCTGCACTTCGCTGGACTTACCCGTGATAAGCGTGCGACGGGGAAAAAGTCAGATCGCTGTGGCCTAGAACGATCTTCATTGAGCTTCGGAAACGAACGATTCAATTGGGGTCAGTATCCACGAAATAGAGCGTGCCGGGTATTGGCCACTTTCGAGCAAAAGAGACGGGTTATGGTCGCTGCCGTGGACGTTGAGCCATTCCGTGCGGCTTGTCATATTTAATGCATCCAAGTACTCTTGGGATATGAGCACCTTGCAGGAGATCGAAGCAGCAATCCTTGGCTTGTCGGAACAAGATCGGCTGCGCCTCGCTGATAAGATTTTGCGCAGCTTACCGAAGCCGCCGGGAGCGATGGTATCCGAAGAAATTCTAGCGGAGGCGATTCGCCGCGATCAAGAACTTGAAAGCGGCGTGCTCGAGCCGCTGACCGAGGAAGCCTTTTGGGCCGGAGTGCGACGTGCCGGTGCATGAAGCTCGAGTTTCATCCCGCGGTGCAGCAGGATTTCATCCAGGCCCGGGATTATTATCAGACCAAAGGTGGCCCTCATTTGGCGGATCGGTTTAAGCGAGAATTCCAGGCATGCTGGTCGGCTATTCAAGTAGCACCAAGTCGGTTCCCGTTTTACCTCGGTAGTGAAATTTTCCGACGTATCAGACTCAGGCATTTTCCCTATTTAATCATTTACAGGGAAAAGGCGGATGCCGTTCGGGTGACGGTTCTGAAACATGAGAAGCGGGATCCCGGTTTTGCGATGGGCAGACGATGATTATCCAGGCAAGGTCCGCGTCGCATGCAGCTAAATCGAATATCCGATGAGCCCCACTACCTTGAAGCTAGCCTGAAGTCATGCTGAGTCCACCAGCGAGCAGGACTTACTCAGGAAGGGTGCCTTTTACGTGATCGAGCCGGGCGTCGAGGCCTTCGACGAGGGAACGCGTGCGGTCAAACAGAAAAGATTTACACAACAAATGAGCTACGCGCTCGGGTGCGGCGGTGGGCCAGTTAATGGCGCATTTCTCGCGTCCCTGCGAGAAATGCGCACGGAGTGCCGACACTTGTCAGGTCTGGCCGCGAATGCTTTCGCGGTTCCAAAGCATCGCAGGCCGAACGTGACTTCCGAAAACGTCAGATGATAGAAATTCTGGAATCTTTCTCGCCAGATTTGCCCCAAGCCACTCTGTTCAACGACGTTCCCGCTGCGCTCTTCTTCCTGAACGCGTTTTTGGTCGTGGTCGGTCGGCAGATGTAACTTCCCCACACGAATCCTTTGATGACGCGTCGCTCTGGGAACCCATCCATGTAGGTTAAACCCTGAAAAACAAGACTATGAGATGTCGACCCTGTGATCGATCTGATGACCCCGACGGAATAACTCTTTGAGTTATCTAAAAACCTTCTTTCTAGTGTCGGCTGGAACTTGACCCGATCCCGCTACCGAGGCTTTAACTCCAGCTTCCTTGCTATCAGAAATGAAGATCTCTTCGTTCTTAAGGAATTCCGGAGACGTCTCCCTGTGCTGCTTGATCACCTCGTAGGCTGCAACTCCCTTGACAGCCCGATTCTGGGCGCTTTCCCCTTTACCTCGATGCCGAAACTTTCCTTCTAAAACGATAGGTCGATATTCCATTTGTGCTCCGAGCGTCTACGCCACTCCGAGAGCACTTCATCGATGTACAGGACTGCGTCAGCCCGATGAGTTGGGGCATCGAAAACAACGTGATCGAACGATTTTCCGCGGCAGGGATTCCCGCTGGCAATATTGCGTTTATGCAGGACACGTTTACCTTCAACCATACTGGCGCTCCCGCTGCCTTCTTACAGGAATTCCGAGTCTATTACGGACCAACCATGAGCGCATTTGAAGCTGCGGAAAAGAACGGCCAGGCTAATGACTTGCAAAAGGAATTGGAAGAACTGTTCAACCGCGAAAACAAAAGCCCGGACAAGAATGCCACTTGCATTCCGGCCACCTTCCTGCGCGTCACGGTTGCGGTTTGAAAATACCCGGTGACACAGACAAATCATTTTTTTTTTAATCATCAAAGGGCACTTGGATCCAGGGCAATTTCTTGCCGCCCAGAAAATCACCTTCGACTTGAGCATACCGCAATTCTTGGAACGGGTTCATTAGATAGAAAAATATACCACCCGC
>Ga0306924_10006486_pt1 | contig 11673 bp, 8 predicted proteins | sample sta12Can44000111_FD_203756 | JGI IMG/M metagenome (GOLD analysis project Ga0306924, IMG submission 203756) | Lab enrichment of tropical soil microbial communities from Luquillo Experimental Forest, Puerto Rico - statanox.12C.anox.44.000.111 (v2)... | ecosystem: Environmental > Terrestrial > Soil...
TAGCGGCAGGGTTCTGTGAGCTGCCGTGAACTGGTACATGTCGTACGGCTCGCCGCTAGCGGTCGGCTTGTGCTGAAAAAAGCGACCATACCACGAAGCTTTGCCGATCTGGAACCTGCTGATTTTGGCTGGCTTGACGGTATCTGGACTGTGCTGCGGGCTTCCCTTGCTCGATTCCGGTGTCTTAATCCCGGGTGCCGCGCCTAGGGCGGTGACTAAACTCACGACCACCGCTGTCTGGCTAAGTACTCGTAACATTCAAACACCTCTCATCGTATGGTTTGGTCCTCCCTAAGCGCAGGGTCGAAAAACCATGCTAACTCGTTGAAACCTCGTAATCGGCTGGTATGATTTTTCATCCATTTTCGCGGGCCCGAAGGCGCTAAATGGCAGTTCCTAAAGTCTATCGGGCTGGCAAAGGCCTAGTCAACCCGAAACTGGGCGACTCCCATTTTCCCCTTGACATTTCAAAAAAGCTGTGCGTTGCAACAAAATACTTCTCGGAAACACAGCCCGCTTTCCTGCTGCCCTGGGAAAGACAACCAAATTGACGATTAGGACGCGGATTGTTGGATGGCGGGAGAGACGCCTCAGGTTGGAAACAAACCTAAGTAGCTGAATCAGTTGCAGGGATTGGACAAAGGTCTTGGATTTTTCCCTGCCGATGGCAGACCCGCCTTGTTTTCAAGCTGTTACAGGCGGCAGTTGCGTGTAGACTTGGCGCATGGCAGCCCGACCGGTCGTCCTAAGCATTGCCGGGTACGATCCCTCCTCGGGGGCGGGAGTGACCGCCGACATCAAGACCGCTGCCGCGCTAGGTTGCTACGCCGTCACTTGCCTCACGGCACTGACTGTCCAGTCTACCCAAGGAGTGTTCGCGGTCGAGCCGTTGGCCCCGAAACTGGTGGCTCATACCCTGAAAGTGCTGGCAGACGATTTTCCCATTGACGCTGTCCGGTTGGGAATGCTCGGGTCAGGCCAGACGGCTGAGGTGGTCGTCGACTTTCTGGAAAGCCGGCGGCCCCGCCACGTCGTCCTTGACCCGGTAATTCGGTCGTCGTCAGGAATGCCGCTAATCGATCCAGCCGGTCTGAAAGTCATACGCCAACGGCTGGTAGGAGTTTGTGATGTGATCACGCCAAATGTAGGTGAGGCGGCGCTTTTGACGGACAGCGAAACAATACCCAACAACGCACCCTGGGATGTGGTGTCACCGCAACTGCTGGTGTTGGCGGACAACCTCCACCTGTTAGGCGCTCCAGCCGTGGTAATAACCGGAGGGCACCTCGACCCTCCGAACGATCTGCTTAGTTACCTGCAGAATGGGTTGCGGCAGGAGCAGGTCTTCCCGGGTGCCCGGATCAAGTCACGGGCGACCCACGGAACGGGGTGTGCCTTCGCGACAGCCGTAGCCTGCGAACTGGCGCTTGGGCGCGGACTGCCGGAAGCGGTCAAGGCTGCCAAAGCGTTTGTGCGGAGTGCCATCGAAGCTGCCTATCCGCTGGGAAAGGGAGTTGGGCCAATGAATCATCTGTTCCGGAGATGAGAAAGGGAGAACGTTTTGTGAGAATCCGTGGCGCCGCGTTGAGCTTGATGGATTCATGGCCCCCGGTTTTTCCACGCTCGCTCTCTGGCGACCGGCGACGCAAGCCTGCAGCTCACCTTCCTGCACAATCATTTCTTGAGCTGTCAAGCGGCGATGCCGTCTGTGGACAACGGCTTACCAAACATCCTTCGGCTTGAAAATCGCTCCAAGGCTGACAGTTTGTTCTTGATTTGCAACAATAGCCGCCAGGTTGAGTTGGGGAGAGGATGAATGCGTTTCCTCGCAAGGATCCTGATTTGGCTGGCGGTTGCCCTGGGCGGAGCGGCTTCGCTGGCCGTGATCGCCGTCAGGCGTGGTGAGCCCATCAGCGCGATATGGATCATCACGGCAGCGCTATGCAGCTACGTCGTGGGTTACCGTTTCTACAGCAGATTCGTCGCTGTGAAGCTGCTGGCGATCGATCCAAGGCGCGCAACCCCTGCGGAGCGGCTGGAGAATGGCCGTGACTTTGTTCCGACCAACAAATGGGTGGTCTTCGGACATCATTTTGCGGCGATCGCCGGTCCTGGGCCGCTGGTTGGGCCGGTCTTGGCTGCGCAATTCGGTTATCTCCCGGGAACGCTCTGGATCATCGTGGGTGCGGTCTTCGGGGGATGCGTTCAGGACTTCGTGACGCTGCTGTTCTCCGTCCGGAGGGATGGACGCTCGCTGACGGATATGGCGCGTGAGGAGGTTGGACGCATCGGTGGACTGGTGGCGTTCGTTGCCGTGGTCAGCATCCTCGTGATCCTTCTGGGAGCGGTCGCGCTGATCGTGGTCAATGCCCTGAAGGCGAGCCCGTGGGGCACATTCACGATCGCCATGACCATCCCCATCGCCCTGTTCATGGGTGTTTACTTGCGGCATTGGCGCCCGGGGAAGGTGCTGGAGAGCTCGGTGGTTGGCTTTGGGTTGGTAATGCTGGCGATTTTCAGCGGGCAGTGGGTAGCAAGCTCCAGCCTGGCGAGGTATTTTACCTTCACAGCACCCGCGTTGGCGATCGCGATCATTCTTTATGGGTTCGCGGCGTCGGCGATGCCGGTCTGGCTGCTGCTGGCTCCGCGCGACTACCTGAGCACCTTCGTCAAACTCGGAACCATCGCCGTGCTTGCGCTTGGCATTATCGTCCTGCGGCCAACCTTGCACATGCCGGGGCTCACCCGGTTCATTGACGGCTCCGGGCCGGTTTTTGCGGGCGGCATCTTTCCTTTTGCATTTATCACAATTGCCTGTGGCGCGATCAGCGGATTTCATTCCCTCATTGCCAGCGGCACGACGCCGAAGCTGATCCAGCGCGAGTCGGAGACACGCATGGTAGGTTACGGCGCGATGCTGGCTGAGTCGACGGTTGCAACCATGGCGATGATCGCCGCCTGCGTTCTCCAGCCTGGAACCTACTTCGCCATTAACAGCCCGGCGGGCATCGTCGGTCAGGCACCGGCGGCCGCCGTCGCAACGATTTCATCCTGGGGCTTCCCCGTCGATGCTGCCCAGATGGCGCAGCTCGCACATGCGGTTGGCGAACAGACGCTTTTCAATCGCACCGGCGGCGCGCCGGCATTTGCCGTAGGTATGGCGCATATCTTCGCCCACAGCCTGGGTGGCCAGGCCCTGATGGCGATCTGGTACCACTTTGCCATTATGTTCGAAGCTCTGTTCATCCTAACGGTGCTCGATGCCGGCACACGGGTCGGCCGCTTCATGTTGCAGGAAGGCCTGGGTCATTTGTGGAAACCAATTGGCCACGCCGGCGGATACCCTAGCATTGTGGGTAGCAGTGCACTCATGGTGACGATGTGGGGCTACTTCCTGTGGATGGGTGTGAAGGACCCTCTGGGCGGCATTAACACCATGTGGCCTTTGTTCGGTATCGCCAACCAACTGCTCGCGGCGGTGGCGCTGTGCGTTGCCACGACGATCGTCATCAAGGCAGGACGTGTGAAATACTCCTGGGTCACGCTGGTGCCGCTGATTGTCCTGGTGACGGTGACGTTCACCGCGGCCTGGCAGAAGCTCTTCAGCCCATCGCCACGAATGGGCTTTCTGGCTCACGCTCAGCAGTTGGCATCGCAGGTAGCCACCGGACAGAATGTGCCACACGCGGCGCAGCTCATCTTCAATGATCACTTGGACGCCATGGTGGCGGGCGCCCTTCTGTTCCTGGTAACGCTGGTGTTGTTAGAGTCGTTGCGAGAATGGTATCGCGTGCTTTCGGGACGCAAACAGGTAAAGGTCACCGAGTCGCCGTTCGTTGCCTCACGTTTTGCGGTGGAGGAATTGTAATGAACAGAATGCACCACACCGCAACCGGAATCCTCATGCATACATCTCGAAGCATTTTTTCGGTTGCACGTGCTGTTCTCAGTGAGATCTTTGACGAGGCCGCCTATGCTCGGTATCTCAAGCGGGAAGGAATTGGGGGTTCCTGCGAGGCCTATCAAAGCTTCCTTCGTCAGAAAGAACAAAAAACAGGCAAACCGGTACGATGCTGCTAACGCTGCGGCGCGAAGTTTTTCTTGTTTTACCTCAGGGGTGAAGCCGGATCTCTGGAGAAATCTCTTGCTGCAGCGCGGAACCTAAAGTCACGTCACACATCGTCATCCGGAGCGAAGCGAGGTGGGTGCTGGGAGAGCAGTCGAAGGATCTGCGGCTAACTGTTCCAAACCGAAATCCGCCAATCCAAGTCCCTCGACTGGAACCGTGCTCGCGTGAGGCGAGTGCCGCACCTGACCCTCCGGCGCACCCTTCTTCCTCGGAGTAACCGCATTGCTGGGATCAGCAGTGATGAATGATCCAAGTGCCGCAGTGTTCCACCTGTCCCACTTCGCGTGAAGCCGTTGTTACCGGCTTTTCGCGAGGGGGATAACCATCCCCGACACCCCCCGCGATTCTCTACAGCGGGGGGGATCTTTCAGCTGATAAACTCTGGGCAACATGCGCGTGTTGGGCATCGATTGCGGCAGCGAATTCACGGGGTACGGAGTGGTCGAGCAAGATGATGGTGGCTCGCTGCGCCACCTCGCCAGCGGAGTCATTCGGCTTCGTCGCGACGCCTTGGAGCTTCGCTTAAAGAAGATTTGTGAAGAGTTGAGCTCGATCATCGCGATTTATCAACCGGAGCAGGTTGCCATTGAAGACGTGTTTTACGCCGTGAACGTCAAGTCGGCGCTCAAGCTCGGGCACGTTCGCGGGGTCGCGATGCTGACGGCCGCGCAGGCCGGGCTTGAGGTCGTGGCGTACGCACCGTTGGCCATCAAATCGGCGGTCGTGGGATACGGGAGGGCAGGGAAATCACAGGTGCAGGCGATGGTGGCGCGGCTTTTGAACCTGCCTTCTCCCCCCGAGCCGCCCGACGTGGCCGACGCGCTGGCCCTCGCGATCTGCCATCTGCACACCACCAGAACTTTCCGGCGTCAACATGGCAGTACGGGCTGGAGGCAACCTGGCTCATGCTCTTCAACGTGAGCTTTGTGCCTCGGAGGTGACGCTGGAGGCCGACCTCCTGCCAAGCGACACTCCGGCCCTCCCGCCTGCCCGTCGTAATCGGCTAGAATTTCTGAAGGAATGAGATTGGCCTGCACCCCTGTCCTTCTTGCCGCGGTGTTGTCTTGGCTTCCTGCCGTTGCTCAGCAAGCCACTGAGCCGCCGGCGCCGGTGAGGACCGGCCAGGAAGAGGTCATTTTTTTGTTCGATTGGCCACAGGGTCGGCCATGGACCAGCTATTCCCTTAGAGTACAGGCTGACGGGAAAACGCACTTCGAAGGCGACCCCAGCCCGGCGGAGACTGACAGCGACCCGTTTCAGCAGGACCTCCTTCTGTCGGAGACCAATCGGCGGAAGATCTTCGATCTGGCAAAGAGGGCCAATTACTTTCAAGGCAACTTCGACTATCCGAAAAAAATCGCCCAGACTGGTAAGAAGACGCTGGAATACCAGTCTCCTTCCGTTATGGCTTCGACCACCTACAACTGGTCGCAGAATACTGACATTCAGGAGCTTACCCGGATTTTTCAGGGCGTTGCGACCACCCTCGACTACGGCCGCAAGTTGACGTTCCAGTATCGCTTCGACAAGCTCGGCATGGACCAGAGGATCAAGGAACTTGAGCAACTGCAGCAGCAGGGTTACGTAGAGGAGCTTCAGGCGATTGAGCCCATCCTGCGAAGGATCGCCGACGACCCTAACATCATGCACATCACCCGCGAGAGCGCGAAGCACTTGTTGAAGACGATCAGCACCTCCGGGAACCCGGTCACCGCCTCGCAGCAGCAAGTCAGCCAGCCCTGAGGCGACATCGGGCCGCAGTGAGCGTGTGTCCTTTGCGCCAGCAGGCCCGAACGGGCACATAACTTTTACAACTTCCGTTTCTGAATTTCAGCAACATGGCACCAAAAAGGTGTTTAATAGCGCTAGAAGGGAAAGGCTGGCTTGGCTCGCCTGAATCCTGCCGGTGCTTTTCCGGGCTACGAGTGCAAGGGCCATAGCGGCCAAAGGAGTACGGACATGGCAAGGCGGGTGGGGTTCGCATTGTCAACGGCGATTGCGCTGGCTCTGGTAGCGGCGATAGCGGCGCAAGCGGAATCGCATGTCAGAATTGTTCGTTTGAGTTACATCGATGGGCAGGTCCAGATGGACCGCGCAACAGGGCAGGGACTAGAACGCGCCATTTTGAATGCTCCCATCGTCGAGGGTACCCGGCTGGTGACGGGCGGAAGCGGCTTGGCCGAGGTTGAGTTCGAGGATCAAAGCACCTTGCGGCTGGCTGATGACTCCGAGGTGAAGTTCCGTCAGCTTCTTGTGAATGACGCGGGCGCCAAAGTGAATGAGATTGAAGTTGTCCGCGGCATCGTCTACTTCGACGCAAAGAAGGACAACAGCATCGATCGCCTTGTCGCCAACGGCACCACCTTCATCGTGCAGCGGAATACCGAGATGCGGCTCAACGAACAGGACAGCCAATTGAAGCTGGCTGTTTTCAAGGGCGACGTGCAGTTCGAAAATCAGACGCAAACCTTTACCGTAAAGAAGAAGGAAACGCTCACAATAGCCGCAGACCATGGGGCGCCGGTAGCCATAGCGCCAGGTGTTGACTCGCTGCCATACGACGCATGGAACAATGAACGCGACGCGTATACAAGCGCATACATACAAAAAGAGGCAACCTTCGGCGGCCCGTCGGTCAGTGGCTACGGGTTGCAGGATCTCAACTACTATGGTGGGTTCTTCTATGCTCCCGGCTTCGGCTATGTCTGGCAGCCTTACGGCCTTGCCGGATGGCCGGGCTGGAATCCGTACACGACGGGCGCCTGGATGTTTTGTCCCGGAATGGGATACAGCTTCGCTTCGGCCTATCCCTGGGGCTGGCTACCTTACCATTACGGTTCATGGGCCTACCTCCCGAACGCCGGATGGGCCTGGCTTCCGGGCAACGGTTCGACCTACAAAGGAACCACCATTACTCAGAACTTTCAACCGTTGCCGAAGATCACACGTGCCCCAGCAGGCTTCGTCGCTCCGGCTCCCCCGGCGGAATCTGCCGCCCAGCAGCGCACCGTCATGGTGGGAACACTAGGATCGATGCCCGCATACATTCCCGGTGGACGGGTACCGCCAGATTTCCGCAGCGTTCTGCCGCCACCGGTTGGGCAACCAGTGGTGAAGACGACGAACGCTCGTGGAACAACCTTTGTCGCCCCCGCGAGCAGGCTGTCCACATTCTCGGCGGCGAACTCCACTGCAGGGGTGGGGAACAATGTGCATCAAGCTTCTGGCCACGTTTTTGCCCCTCCCGCAAGAGCAGGTGGTATGTCCTCTGGTTGGGAGCCTGAGGGTTTTGGGCAAGGCCCACGGGGAGTTTCCGGCGCTCCTGGTTCACACGCCGCAGCGGTCAGCGGAAACGGACATTCTTCGGGCGGGACCAGTCATCACTAGCCAGAACGAGCTTCAACACACCATATGGCGGCTTCCGGGCCGCCATTTTTCTAGCTCTGTTGCGTGACAGCACGCTTTGTCGCGACCAGGTCCCGTTGTCATTATGCAGCGCGACGTTTGGCCAGATTCCTCCTGTCTGCCCCACCTTCTTATCCACAGCAGCTCACAGGATTCACCGGGAAACGCACAACATTTCGAGAACAAACTGTTGACTGACTCGGTGATCCCGATTGCGCCAGACTCGACAGCGAGCCTAAGCTGGATCAATCTCTCCGATGGCCACCACCGACTACAGTCTGGAGCGTGGGTTACCTGTAAGCATCGATGCTGAGCGATCGATTCTCGGCGCGATTCTGCTCGACAACTCGCTCTACGACCAGGCTGCCGAGCTGCTCGGACCCGACGACTTCTCACTCGACGCGCATCGCCGCATCTACGCCCGCATGCGCGAGCTGCAGGAGACGGGCCGCCCTGTTGACATGATCACGCTCGCCGAAGAGCTCGACCGGAAACGCGAGGTCGAGGCGATCGGCGGCGTGGCATACCTGTCCTCGCTTATCGATGGCGTTCCGGAACGGCCGAGCATCGAGTATTACGTCCGCATCGTGCGCAACAAGGCATTGCTGCGCGGGCTGATCAATATCGCGCAGAATGCGATCGCCGAGGCTATCGAGCACACCGACGAAGCCGACGAAGTACTTAACCGGGCGGAGCAGGCCATCTTCCAGCTCTCCGAAGACCGCATTGGACAGGGGTTCATGAACATCCCCTCCATTGTGAAAGCGTCGTTCGGTTCGCTCGAAGACCTGTACAAGCGCGGCCAGGAGATCACCGGCCTGGCGACGCACTACACATTGCTCGATCGCATGACTAGCGGCCTCCAGCCTTCAGACCTGGTGATCATCGCCGCGCGGCCCTCGATGGGTAAGACCGCCTTCGCCATGAACATCGCTGAGAATGCCGCGGTGCTCGACGGCAAAGTGGTGGGCATCTTTTCGCTGGAAATGTCGAAAGAGGCGCTGCTGATGCGCATGCTGGCATCGCGCGCCATGGTTGATTCGCACAAGCTGCGCAGCGGATTCCTGGGCAGGGATGATATGCAGAAACTGACTCGCGCGATGGAACAACTCATGCAGGCGAAGCTCTACATCGATGACTCGCCGGGAATTTCCGTGAGCGAGATGCGCGCCAAGGCGCGCGGTCTGAAGCGGCAGCAGGGACTTGATCTGATCGTGGTGGATTACCTGCAACTCATGTCGGCCGTGCCGATCGGAGGCAAGCGCTTCGAGAACCGCACCCAGGAGGTCTCGGCCATTTCGCGCGGTCTGAAGGCGCTGGCGAAGGAGTTGAAGGTTCCGGTAGTGGCCCTGTCGCAATTGAGTCGGGCTCCCGAGAGCCGCGGCGGCGATCATCGGCCGCAACTTTCTGATTTACGGGAGTCCGGCTCAATCGAGCAGGACGCTGACGTGGTGGCCTTTATCTTTCGCGAAGAATACTACAAGCGCGACGATCCGGATCTTCAGGGCATCGCCGAGATCATCCTGTCGAAACAGCGCAACGGCCCGACGGGCATGATCAAGTTGTCGTTCATCGACTCGTACACCCGCTTTGAGAACATGGCGGATGAGGGCGATTACCGGGTGCAGCATCTCGGCCCGGATCCTGGGCAAGAGCCCTGACCACTGCCTGGCCGTTTCATTTGGCTCGCGATTGAAGCAGAATAGAGAGCCTAGTTGAACGGTATTCCTGCGATGTGCCGCGTTCTTCCGATCTTGGCGAGTGTGTCCTTCTCGCTGGCCAGCCTGGGTCAAAACCCCGCTTCGCCAGCCAGCCACCCCGCAGAGAAACAACCGGCCCCCTGCACCGTTTCGGGACAGGTGGTGACGGCAACGGACGGATTACCCCTGAAATCGGCGCGCGTGGGGCTGGCGGAGGAGGCTGGGCCTCATTCCCACGTTTTCGCTGCCTACACGGACAGCGACGGGCGGTTTGCAATCGAGAAAGTCAGCCCTGGACGATATCAGTTCTCGGTTTCTCACGCCGGGTATATCAGCCAACAGTTCCGGTCCAAGCGTCCCGGGGAACCGGGAGCTGTTCTCTCCCTATCCCCTGGCCAGGAAGTCACAGACGTCCTCTTTCGCTTAATACGCGCTGCGGTCATCACCGGACGGATCGTTGACGCAAATGGCGAACCGATGACCGGAGTGACTGTGACGGTATTGCGTAAGCCGAATGCTGACGAGAGGGAGGAGTTTGGCCCTGGCGCCAACACAGTGCAAGTGGTCGATTCGGCCGAGAGTGTGACCGACGATCGCGGTGAGTACCGGGTTTTTGGGCTGGTACCCGGCGACTATTACATCAAGGCTAGGGAGTCCGGCGACTCACCGGTAAGGCAACGTCTCACGGATGCTGTGGATACGAGAGTGCTGGAAGCGTTAGGCAGCCCACACGCGTCTATGTTCTATCCCGGGGTTCTGCGCCTGGAGCAGGCTGAGCCTATCAGCCTGCGTGCCGGAGAAGAGATGCGAGCGGACTTCTCCATGCGCCACGTAAAGACGCAGGAGGTGAGCGGGAAGGTCATTGCTGCGGGTGGAGGCCCTGCAACTGACGCGCGCGTTATGGTTCTGGACCCGGACAATCCCGACTTCAATGATCTGAATGTCAGTAGCGATGCAAAAGGCGAATTCACGCTGCAGGGGGTGCCTCCGGGGAGCTATCTCATCCGAGCCGAACAGTTTGACCAGGAAAAACACTATCAGGCAGGGCAAAAACTCGTCGTAGGTGATGAAAAAGTGGAGTCCGTCAGTCTCGCGTTGGGGCGGGGCTCAATCATCAAAGGTCAATTGCGGTCCCTCGGCGGGCGGTCAAAGCTTGATAATGTGCTGGTCGAATTGGAATCCACGGAAGACAGCCCGGCCGAGTCGTTGGACTGGGCGAAGATCAAGCAGGACGGAGCGTTTCAGTTCCTTGACGTAGCCGATGGAAGTTATGCTTTGAATCTTGTTGGTTTGGAGAACACCTGGTATGTGAAATCGGCGCGGTTAGGGGCGGACGACGTGCTGCAAAAAGGTTTACAGGTGGAGAAGGAATCGCCACCCGGTCAGCTTGAGGTGACGATTAGCTCGGTTGGTGCACAACTCGAAGGCGTAGTCACCGATCAGGATAAGCCCGTAGCCGCAGCACAGGTTCGCGCCCGTCCGGATCCGGAGACGGCTTTCAACCGTATGCGCTCGAAGACCACCATAACCGATCAGAACGGACACTTTATCCTGACTAGCCTGGCGGCCGGCAAGTATCGCGTCATAGCTAAGCTGCCCGCTGCGTCTGCCGACATTCCATCGGTCACATCGGAACCTACGGCGGTTACTTTGGGCGAGGGCGAACACCAACAGATCGGCATCGTTTTTGCGACCCCAAGAAATTGACCGGCCGAGCTCGTTCCGCTCGACCTTCCCCTGCTACCATTCAACGCGCAACCCTATGCCTTCATTGGGTTTGTGGACGGCTCTCGGGTGACGCTCCTCTATACTTTTCATCAGCATGCGAGAACGGTACATACGCTGGATGCACGGTTGGGAGACCCGCATCACCTCGCGGGACAACAACCGTGTAGTGCGTCCGTTTGAATGGGGGCTGGAGTGGACCAGGCATTGGCCACGGTTCGACGGCTCGACCTCTCTACCGGACCAGAGTGACAAGGCTGCAATGCTGCAGTACTGGTCGGACATTAACGAACGTCTCATCGCTCATAGCGACGAGTTCTACGCTTACAAGACGCCGACCGATTTCCGTCTCGAACGACGCAAGGTCGAGCTGTTCCACACCGGCAGTGAAGCTCCCAAGAAGCAACCGCGAGATGAATGGGGAACATTTCTGCGCTTCACCTCAGCGGTGAAGTCGCCGTATCCCGAGAATGATCACGCCAATGCGCGCTGGTTCCCGGCACGCGGTCACCGCGCGGTGATTGTGCTGCCGCAGTGGAATGCCGACGGCATAAGCCACAACGGGTTATGTCGAGTTTTTAACATGCTCGGCATCTCGGCGCTGCGCATGAGCATGCCCTATCACGATATCCGCCGCCCCGCAGGGGTGACCCGTGCGGATTACGCTGTCTCAGCCAACATCGGGCGAACGATTGACGCTACACGGCAGGGCAT
>Ga0306924_10006494_pt1 | contig 11663 bp, 10 predicted proteins | sample sta12Can44000111_FD_203756 | JGI IMG/M metagenome (GOLD analysis project Ga0306924, IMG submission 203756) | Lab enrichment of tropical soil microbial communities from Luquillo Experimental Forest, Puerto Rico - statanox.12C.anox.44.000.111 (v2)... | ecosystem: Environmental > Terrestrial >...
CCTGCGCCTCCTTGAGCAAGACGATGGGGCTGTTCGATGGCATCTCGACCCGGACGCCGATGACCTCCATCTGCCGCACTACAGCTCCGTCCTCACGTGCCTGGGAACCTCTGCTTGGCCACCACTCCCTTTGCCAAGGTACACCCGTAATCGCCCCGAGGCCGACCGCAGCCCCCCGGCTGCGGGTCCGGCCGCGTCCGGAGCGGGGCCGGATCCGGCCTGACCAAGGGCCTCGAACTCGAAGACACGGGCGTGCAAGGGCGCCGAGGCAAGCCCGGCTTCGCCGAGAGCGGACTCGACCAGCGTCGCGTGCAGCCGCAAGGTCAGGTCGGCGATCTGCCAGGCGATCCTGGCCGCCGCGTCCCGCGCGCCCGGCCCGCGTTGCCGCAGCTGAGGCGCCACCACCTGCTCGACCAGGTTGGCTTCCCGGTCGGCGGCCGCCTTGACCGCGCGCAGGTGCCTCGCCTGCACGCCGTACTGGCGCAGCGCGGCCAGCGCCCGGGCCACGGCCAGCGCGTCTGCGCCGTACTGCCTGCCCATCCGGCGGATCAGCCCGTAGTCTTCCAGCTCGGTCAGCTCGGTCTCGCTGATCTCGGCCGCGTCGAGTAGCTGGCGGCGGGTCATGTCGGCGGGCGCCCGGCCCGTGGAGGGCTGGCCGTCCGCCGCCTCCCCACCCGCCTCCCCGGCCTCCTTCGTGGCCAGCCGTTCCCTGATCACCCGCAGCGGCAGGTAGGAGTCCCGCTGCATGGTCAGGATGTACCGCAGCCGCTCGATGTCGGCCGCGGAGAACCGCCGGTACCCGGAGCGGGACCTGGCGGGCTCGATCAGCCCCTCGGCCTCCAGGAACCGGATCTTGGACGTGCTGATGTCCGCGAATTCCGGCTGGAGCTGAGCGAGCACCTCGCCGATGCCGAACTGGCCCCGCCCCTTCGGCTCGCTCATGGCCTGCTTCCCGCTTGCCTCCGGGGCGCTTCGAGGCGCCGCCTTCCCTCGTCGCTCCTTCGTCGCTCCTCGGTCCAGGCGGCACCGCGCCCCTTCGGCTCGCTCATGGTCTGCTTCCCGCTTGCCTCATGCGTAGTCCTGGGCGCCCCTGCCGCGGCGGTCGGCGGACGGGGTCGGAGGCCCCGGACCGAGGTCCTGGCTGGTCAGGAACAGCAGCCGGAACTTGCCGATCTGCACCTCGTCCCCGCCGATCAGCTCGGTCTCCTCGATCCGCTCTCGGTTCACGTACGTGCCGTTGAGACTGCCCACGTCGCGCACGGTGAACCGGGCGCCGTCCCGGTAGAACTCGGCGTGCCGCCGGGACACGGTCACGTCGTCGAGGAAGATGTCGCTGTCCGGATGGCGGCCCGCGGTGGTCAGCTCGCCGTCGAGCCGGAACCGGCTGCCCGCGTTCGGCCCGCGCATGACCAGCAGCAGGGCGCTTCCCGGCGGCAGCGCGCCGAATGACGCCGAATCGGGATACAGGTCCTCGCCGAGGTCATCCTCGGCCCGGCCCAGCGAGATCGTCGAGGTGGTCTCGCCCGGGCGGTCCGGCGGCCCGCCCGCCGGGTATCCGCCGGTCCCGCCGGGAGCGCCCGGCACCCCTGATCCGGCCGGCATCCCGGACCCGGGCGGCACCGGCGCGGTCAGCTGGGTCCCGCAGTACGAGCAGAACCTGGCCCCATCGGGATTCGGCCGGCCGCACCTGGCGCAGTAGACGCGTGGCATGGCTCCGCTCGGCCTCCCCGGGTCGTACTCGTCGTCTTCGAACGATCCAGCCCAAGGTACGCGAGAGGAGGCTGAGCGGTCCATGCGCCACGCGAACAGCCTGCGCCACCCGCGCCTGCCATTTTCGTCGCGACGCCTCCGCCACACCGCCGTCTCACCTCCGTCGTGCACCCGCGCCATGCACTCCTGCCCTACCGGGCCCGTCCCCGGGCCCGCCCCGGCGGGCGGTGACCGCCGGGCGAATCGCAATGCGCGATTCTCTCACATTCGCGAATTCCGCGTGGGTTGCCGCCTTTCGCATCATCGCGTAAGGGACACAGCTTACCTGGCGGCAGAGCGAATATCCGGGGACCTAACCGCAGTATCCGGGACTTTTGGCGGTAGCCGCCAGCCCGCTTCGGGGGGCACGGCGCTAGTTACCTGCTCGTTCCACCACCGAGGCCCACTCGTCGAGCAGCAGCTGCGCGGTGTCGGCGTCGTTTCCCTCGGCCCACAGGTGCGTGACGGCGTCCGCCAGGTCGGGCAGCACCAGCACCCAGCCGCGGTCCCGCTCGACCACCCGCACGCCGTCGGTGGTGTCGATCTCGTGCTCGCCCGCGGCCTCCATGACCGTGCGCATGACCCCGCCCTTGGCCGCCCAGGGCGTCGGCACCGACCGCCTGAGCAGATGCGCGACCGGGATCCTGGCGTCGATCTGGCTCAGCGTGAGCCGGGTCCGCGCGACCAGGCCGAGCAGCCGGACGAAGGCCGCGATGCCGTCGATGGTCCGGGCGCACTCGGGCACGACGAACCCGCCGTGGCCGTCGGCCGCGAAGATGACGTCGTCCTGGGCCGCGGCCAGGGTCAGCGCGTGCATCGTGGTCGGCGTCCATTCCACCTGGACGCCGTGGAACCGGCACACTTGCTCGGCCACCCGGGTGGTGGTCACCGGGAGCGCGACGCGTCCCCGCTTGCGTTCGGCCGCGACCAGGTCGAGCACGGCCAGCAGGGCCCGGTCCTCGCTGACCAGCTCGCCCTTCTCGTCCACCAGCTGGATCCGCTCCCCCACCGGGTCGAACCTGACGCCGAACGCGGCCCGGGACGAGGACACCACGTCGGCCAGCCGCTGCAGCCCGGCCCGCTGCTGCGCGGTGGTCTCAGTGGGCGAGGCCTCGTCCAGCCGGTTGTTCAGGGTGTGCACCTCCACCCCGATCGTGCCGAGCAGGCTGGGCAGCACCAGCGACGCGGTGCCGCCCGCGCAGTCCGCCACCACCCTCAGCCCGGCCTCGCGGATGCCGCTCATGTCGACGCACCGCAGCAGCTCGTGGGTGTACGACTCGACCACCCGGGGCGGGTAGCTGAGCTCGGCGATCTCGCCGGGGAAGGCCCGCCTGAACTCCTGCCGGGAGAACACCCGCTCCAGCTTGCGCCGGTCGGCCTGGGACAGCTCGGCGCCGCGCTCGTCCAGGAAGATGATGTCGACGGACTGCGGGTCGCCCGGCGTGGTGCGCAGCGCGACGCCGCCGCTGTAGTGGTCCCTGGCGGTCTCGAACCTGGCCACCGGGAGCGGCTGGGCCTCCAGGTCCACCACGTTGATCGCGCTGGCGTTGAGCGCGGACTGCACCGCCCGCTTGAGCGTCCGGGCGGCCCGGGACACGTCCCGTGAGGTGGTGACGGTGGAGCCCTTCCGCAGCATGGAGGCGTAGGCACTGGCCAGCCGGACCGCGAGCTCCGGGGTCACCTCGACGTTGATCAGTCCGGACACGCCCCGCAGGCTGCCGAACAGGGTGCGCTGTCCCCTTGACTCCCAGATCACGCTGGTGTTGACCACCGCGCCGGCCTCGATGGTCTTGAACGGGTAGACCTTCACCCCGGCGGACAGGTACGCCTCGGGCTCGATCACGCACTCGTCCCCGACGACGGCGCCCTCCTCGATCCTGGCCAGCCGCATCACGTCGGTGTTCTTTCCGATGACGCAGCCGCGCAGGGTGACACCCTGGCCGATGTAGACGTTGTTGTGCACCACGGCCCGGTGCAGGAACGCGCCCTCCTTGACCACCACGTTGCTGCCGATCACGGTGTACTCGCGCAGGTGCGCGCCGGCCTCGATCTTGGCGTAGTCGCCGACGCACAGCGGGCCGGTGAGCACCGCGTCGGTGTCGACCTCGGCGCCCTCGGCGACCCAGACGCCCGGCGAGACCTCAAAGCCGGCGATATCGGTCTGCACCCGCCCGGCCAGCACGTCGGCCTGGGCCTTCAGGTAGCTCTCATGGGTACCGACGTCCTCCCAGTAGCTGTCCGAGACGTAGCCGTAGAGCGGGGCGCCGCGGTCGAGCAGCTTGGGGAAGACGTCGGCGGACCAGTCGACCACCTCGCCCGGCGGGACCTCCGCGAGCACCTCGGGTTCCATCACGTAGAGCCCGGTGTTCACCGTGTCCGAGAACACCTGGCCCCAGCTCGGCTTCTCCAGGAACCGCTGGACCTGGCCGTCCTCCTCGGTGATCACGATGCCGAACTCCAGCGGGTTCGGCACCTTGGCCAGCGCCACCGTGACCAGCGCGCCCTTGTCCTTGTGGAAGCGGACCAGGCCGGTAAGGTCCATGTCGGTGAGCGCGTCGCCGGAGATGACCAGGAACGGCTCGTCCCGCAGCGCGTCCTCCGCGTTCCGCACGCTGCCCGCGGTGCCCAGCGGCATCTCCTCGGTGGCGTACTGCAGGCTCATCCCGAACTCCTCGCCGTCGCCGAAGTAGTTCCGGACGAGGGCGGCGAGGAACTGGACGGTCACCACGGTCTCGTCGAAGCCGTGCCGCTTGAGCAGCCGCAGCACGTGCTCCATGATCGGACGGTTGGCCACGGGGAGGAGGGGTTTGGGCTGGTTCGCGGTCATCGGTCGCAGCCGCGTCCCCTCGCCCCCTGCCATGACGACGGCCTTCAATGGCTTCGCGGCTCCTTCCCGGTTTCCGCCATTATGTGCACCCCGTCACGGGCGGAATCAAGGACGCGCCTTGTTACTTAACGAACTCGCAGTGTCACTTACCAGGCTCCTGACCTGGACCAGGTACAGCATCGCGGCCCACCAGTACAGGACGGTTCCCCAGGTCGCGAACGCCCAGCCTAGTACCCGGGCGAGCGTCCCGGCCCAGCCGGGGTGATCGCCAAGAAAGAGCAAGGGGAAAGCATAAAGCAGGCAAAGTGTCGCGGCCTTCCCGACGAAGCTGACCTGCAGGGTGCTGAACCCGGCCCGTCGCCGCAGCACGGTCAGGGCCACGCCGACCGTCAGCTCGCGCAGCGCCAGGACGGCGAGCAGCCACCACGGGATGATGTTCCGCACGGCCAGCGCGATGACGGTGGCCGCGATGTACAGCCGGTCCGCGGCCGGGTCGAGCACCTGGCCCAGCCGGCTGCCCTGGTTCAGCGCGCGGGCGATCTTGCCGTCCAGCCAGTCGGACAGGCCGGCCAGGATGAGCAGGGCGACCGCCCAGTAGTCGCCGGCCTGGGTTTGCACGCCCAGCACCAGCCACAGGAAGACCGGGACTCCGGCCAGCCGGGCAGCGCTTATCGCGTTCGGGATCGTCAGGACGCGGTCCACGGACCCAGTATCCTCAGAGAAATGACTATCGCGGAAACGGGGGCGCCTCCGCGGGCGGCCGACCTCAGAGTGCCCAGCGCTAAGGTTCTGGGCGAAGCGCGGAAGCGCCGGGCCTTCGCGGTCATCAGCCACCCGGACGCGGGCAAGTCGACCCTCACCGAGGCGCTGGCCCTGCACGCGTCGGCGATCACCCAGGCGGGTGCGGTGCACGGCAAGGCCGGCCGGCGCGGCGTGACATCGGACTGGATGGCGATGGAGCGCGCCCGGGGCATCTCGATCACCTCGGCGGCGCTTCGCTTCGACTACCACGACACCGTGCTCAACCTGCTGGACACGCCCGGTCACGCCGACTTCTCCGAGGACACCTACCGGGTGCTGTCCGCGGTGGACTGCGCGATCATGCTGCTGGACTCGGCCAAGGGCCTGGAGCCGCAGACGCTGAAGCTGTTCGACGTCTGCCGCAGCCGGGCCGTGCCGGTGATCACCTTCGTGAACAAGTGGGACCGGCCCGGCCGCGAGCCGCTGGAGCTGCTCGACGAGATCGAGCAGCGGATCGGCCTCCACCCGGCCCCGGTGAACTGGCCGGTCGGGGTGGCCGGCGACTTCCGCGGGCTGGTCGAGCGGGCCACCGGGGAGTATGTCACCTTCGAGCGGACTCCGGGCGGGGCCGGGCGGGCGCTGGAGACGGTCCTGGATCCGGCGGCCGCGCAGGCCCGCGACGGCGCCGCGTACGCCGCGGCGCGGGAGGAGCTGGCGCTGCTCGACGAGGTGTACGGCCCCTCGGTCGACATGGAGTCCTTCCTGGCCGGCGTGACCAGCCCGGTATTGTTCGGGGCCGCGCTGCCGAACTTCGGGGTGCGCCGCCTGCTCGACGCGGTGACCTCGTTCGCCCCCCCGCCGTCCGCGCGCGAGGACGCCAAGGGCGAGCCCCGGGCCGTCGACGCTCCGTTCTCCGGCCTGGTGTTCAAGGTGCAGGCCAACATGGACCCGGCGCACCGGGACCGGATGGCGTTCGTCCGGGTGTGCTCGGGCCGGTTCGAGCGCGGCATGGTGCTGACCCACGCCGCGACCGGGCGCCCGTTCGCGACCAAGTACGCCCAGTCCATGTTCGGGCAGGACCGGGAGACCGTCGAGGAGGCCTTTCCCGGCGACGTGATCGGCCTGGTCAACGCCACCGCGCTGCGCCCGGGCGACACGCTGTACGCCGGCGAGGTCCCGGTGGAGTTCCCGCCCATCCCGAGCTTCGCGCCCGAGCACTTCGCCGTGGTGCGCGGCAAGGAGGCGGGCAAGGCCAAGCAGTTCCGCCGCGGCATCGAGCAGCTCGACACCGAGGGCGTCGTCCAGGTGCTCTCCTCCGACCTGCGCGGCGACCAGGCCCCGGTGCTGGCCGCCGTCGGGCCGCTGCAGTTCGACGTGGTGCTGCACCGGCTCGAGCACGAGTTCGGCGCCCGGGCCGACCTCGATCACCTGGACTTCTCGATGGCCCGGCGCACCGATCTCGACGGGGCCCGGGCTCTGGCCGGCCAGCGGGCGGTGGAGGTGCTGACCCGCCGCCATGACGGCGCCCTGCTCGCCCTGTTCAGCGACAAGTGGCGGCTCACCCAGGTCCAGCGCGAGCACCCGGACATCCTGCTCGAGCCGCTGATCGCCGGCTAGCACGGCGTGGATGCCACATCTCGTACCAGGGCGTAAGGCGTGGATGCCACATCCACGTCGCATCAACAGCATGGCTGGGACATCCACGCCTTACCCGCCACGCGACCCGAGCGGCGGCCGCTTGTCACCAGTCACGGCAGCGTGCCAAGAGCGCAGAAACACCAGCAGCGCGCCGGATGCGGGCCCCGGCCCGGCTAGGGGTGCCGGATGCGGGCCCCGGCCCGGCTAGGGGTGCCGGGCGCCGTTGATCTGGTCCAGGTCGCCGTTGAAGCCGCCGATGCCATTGGTCACGCCGCCGCCGCCGGACCACTGCCACAAGAGGGCATTGCTGCTCGCCCGGCTGACGCCGCCGAAGAACTGCGCGCACGCGCCGCTGCCGTGGTTGAGGCACCAGCCGAACGGGGCGTTGCTGACGTAGTTGGCGGTCTCCGGCTCGTAGGTCCACTCGTCGGTGTGCGGGATGTAGCCCGGGCTGCCGGGGCTGGCGCTGTTGCTGCCGAAGACCGAATTCCACACCGGAACGGCAGAGTAGACACCCGGCTTGTACTTCGAGTGCGCGGTGACGTAGTCGAAGAAGCCGTTGAAGTCCGCGCGGTCGATGCTCGCCAGGATGTGCTGCTGCCTGACGACCCCGCTGCACGGCGAGGTGTACACGGTGTTCCAGCCGTTGTCGGGCGCCGGGGTGATGCCGGGTATCTCGATGTCCATCCAGACGACCGGGTAGTCGATGCCTCCCCCGTTGGCGATGTCGGCCAGCGCCCGGGCGGCCTGCTGCGCGCCCCAGCGGTAGGCCTCGGCAGCCGTCCCGTTCCAGTGCGGGTCCACGCCGGGCCCGCCCATGAACCAGTACGCGCCACGGCCGACGCCCAGGTGGTAGGTCACGAAGTTGGTGTGCGCCTGCGCGGCGTTGGTCGCGGACCAGGCGAGGAAGTGTTCGTGCCCGCTGCAGCCCAGCCACCATGCCCAGTTCCCGGTCATCCCGATGTAGCCGCCGTAGGCACCGCCGAGGAACGGCATGCTGTACGGCGCGCGGCCCGGCACGGAAACCGGGAGGCTGTCCGTGCCCCACCAGAACCCGGGTGGCCCGTCGCCGGCCAGCCGCAGCTCGGCGGCGCCGGTGACCTTCGCGGTCGGCGCCGTCGCGCTGGCGGCGGCGCTGGCTCCGCCCGCCAGCACCAGCGCCAGGCACGCGGCCAGGGCCAGCCAGGTCCGTCTCATGATGCCTCCTGTTGATCTTTGCTCCCCTCCATGACAGCACGTGCGGCCGTGATGGATTGGGGATCATCTGACTATCTGACTATTGCTGTGACCTAACGTGCCAGGCGCGTCCCCTCCCGCCGCATTCGGGCTCTGCCCGGCCAGGCCGGCGGCGCGGGTGGGGGCGTTACTGAGGAATCCGCCGCGGCACCGGGAGGCCGAGGGCGGGCAGTGCGCCGGGACCGTGCAGGATCGCCGCGCCCAGTTCGTTGACCCGGACGGCGGCCAGGCCGTCGTAGCGGGACAGGCTGTCGTGGCCGTCCGCGCCCCACAGCTCGCGGTAGTCGTCACGGGCATCTCGCGCGCCGGTGTAGGCCACGTCCACCACGCCGAGGGTGGCGACGTACTCGAAGAGCACGCACAGCGCGTACCGGCCCTCGAGGACGTTCCACGCCGTCGCGCCCGCCGGGCCGAGGGATCCGCGCCGCGGATCCTGGAGGTACAGACGCCAGCGGGTCAGCGGGCTGGTGGGCACGGCGAGCGGGGCAGCCTGCGCCCGCAGCAGCGCGAACAGGGCGTCGACCTCGACCCAGACACCGGGCACGAGCGCGGCGAGCCCGTCGGCCACCGCGGCGCGGCGCCGGGTCGGCGCGGTCAGCGTGCCGGTTCTCCGCTGGCCCCTGATCGCCTCGATCCGGGCCAGCTCGTCCTGGGACACGCTCCTCAGCCACCGCTCCCACAGCGCGCCGAGAGCCTGGTAGGACGGCTGGGCCAGCACCGCCTCGCCGCGCGGGGTCAGCTCGAGCCCGGGCCCGGCGAGACGCGCCAGGCCGCCGGCCTGCAACAGCATCGGCCAGGCGAATGCCGCGATGGGCTCGCCGCCGCCGTGGCGGTCGGTGCGCTCGTAGTAGTCCCCAGCGACGAGGGCATCCTCGACCAGCCTGAGCGTCGCGGCCAGCGGCCGCCTGGTGGCCGCGCTGCAGCGCAGCTGCCCGTCGGCGGCCAGCTCGAGGACGGAGATCAGGTTCGACAGCGCGTCCGGGCCGGTACCGCGGACGGTGACCGGACCGCGGGGAAAGGCCGAGGCGCGCAGGAGGACCGGGCCGGACCCGCTGCTCCTGACATACGCGGACCGCTCGCTGGCGACGCCGATCGTGCCCTCGGCCACCAGGAAACCGTAACGTCCCGGCACGCGGTCGCGGGGGAGCCTCGCCGGAGAAATGTGCCGGGATGCACGGAAAATGTGTCACGGTGGCGGTATGCGGGTAACCGGCATAGACGCCTGCCGGCGCGGCTGGGTCGCGGTCAGCCTGGACGGACCAGAACGGCTCGAAGGGGTCGAAGGGGTCGAAGGGGTCGAAGGGACTGGGCTGCTCCGGGTGGAGACAGTTCGCGTGCACGAGACCCTCGCGGGCGTGCTCGACGGGCACGGAGCCGGCGTGGCCGGGATCGACATGCCGCTGGGCCTGCTCGGGTCGGGCTGGCGCGAGGCCGACCGGGCGGCGCGCGGGCTGCTCGGGCCCAGGCGCAGCTCGGTTTTCGCGATCCCGCCCCGGGCGGTCTGGGAGCAGGCCAGCTATCAGGCGGCCAGCCAGCGCTGCCGCGAGCTGACCGGCCAGGGCCTGTCCATCCAGGCCTGGGGGCTGAGGGCCAGGCTGCTCGAGGCCGACGGGTTCCGCGACAGCTGCGGCTGCCCGCTGTACGAGGTCCATCCCGAGCTGGCCTTCTGCGCCCTGGCGGGCGCGCCGCTGGCGCACAGCAAGCACACCGCGGCCGGCCGCGAGCGGCGCCGTGAGCTGCTGAGCCTGGCCGGGATCGCGCTCCCCCGGGCTCCGCGGGCACCGGTCACGGACACGCTGGACGCGGCCGCGGTGGCGTGGAGCGCCTGGCGCATCGCTACCGGCCGGGCCGTGGTCATCCCGGCCCGGCCGCAGCTGGACGACCGGGGCCGCCAGATCGCGATCCGCTACTGAGCGGCCGCCCGCCGCCGGGCCCGCAGCCCGTCGAACGCCATCGCGCAGACCGCGTCGGCGAGCGGGGCCACCTTCGCGCGGCGGTCCGGCCGGTACCACTCGACGATGGAGTTGACCAGGCCGAACAGCAGCCGGGCGGTGATCATCGCGTCGACGTCGGGCCGGATGTCGCCGTCCCGGACGGCCTCGGCCACCAGCTCGGCCACGAACCGGTCAAAGGCGCGCCGCTGGTCCAGCGCGGCCCGCTCGACATCGGTGTTGCCGCGCACCCGGAGCAGCAGGGTGACGTAGGGCGACTCGGCCTCGAGCACCTCGACGCTGCCTCGGACGAGGTACTCGAGGCGCTCGACGGCCGGGGCGGGGAGCGCGCGGGCGCGGCTGGTCACCGTGGCCAGGCCGCCCAGGGCCCGGTCCAGGGCCAGGCTGAGCAGTTCCTCCTTGCCCGTGACGTGGTGGTAGATGGCCGACTTGGCGATGCCGAGCCTGGCGGCCAGGTCGCGCATGCTCGTGCCGTCATAGCCGCGCTCGTTGAACAGTTCGACGGCAACCGCCAGCACGGAGGCGAGATCGTAGCCGGGCCGACCGCGGCGACGACCCGCCGGGAGCACGGCCGGCGAGGTCACGAGACCGGCCCGAGCTGGTGACTGCGGCCGCGGAACTCCGCGATCACGTCGCCGTCCCGGCGCACGGTGACGTCGTAGAGCCCGGACCGGCCGAACCTGGTCCGCAGCACCGCCTCGGCTACCAGCACGTCCCCGGCGCGAGCCGGCGCCACGAACACGATCTCGGCCGACGCGGCCACGGTCACCGGCCCGAAGCTGTTGCAGGCGCAGGCGAACGCGGTGTCCGCCAGCGCGAAGACCAACCCGCCGTGGGCCATGGCGTGCCCGTTCACCATGTCGTCGCGCACCGTCATGCGGGTGACCGCCCGGCCCTCGCTCTGATCGATCAGCTCGATGCCCAGGCCACGGGAGGCCTCGTCGTTCGCCATCATCGCCTCGACGCTGGGCGCCCGCGCCATCGTCATCCGCCTCCTCCATTACTGACCGAACGTCCGGTATATAATACGACGAGCGGGCCGGGTGCATACGGCCCGACGATGTTTACCATGGTGCCGAGACGGCCCGGAGGGATGGTGGCGATGGCAGCGCTCCCTGAGGACGGAACGGCCGATCTGCAAGCGCACTTCGACCAGACGATCGAGCACGAGCGGCGGATCGAGCCGCGGGACTGGATGCCGGATGCCTACCGGGCCACGATGATCCGCCAGATCGCCCAGCACGCGCACTCGGAGATCATCGGCATGCAGCCCGAGGGCAACTGGATCACCCGGGCGCCCTCGCTGCGCCGCAAGGCGATCCTCATCGCGAAGGTGCAGGACGAGGCCGGCCACGGCATGTACCTGTACTCCGCCGCGGAGACGCTCGGCGCCGATCGCGCCGACCTCACCGCTCGGCTCGTCAGCGGGCGGCAGAAGTACTCCTCGATCTTCAACTACCCGACGCTGACCTACGCCGACGTGGGCGTGATCGGCTGGCTGGTGGACGGCGCGGCCATCT
>Ga0306924_10006496_pt1 | contig 11660 bp, 15 predicted proteins | sample sta12Can44000111_FD_203756 | JGI IMG/M metagenome (GOLD analysis project Ga0306924, IMG submission 203756) | Lab enrichment of tropical soil microbial communities from Luquillo Experimental Forest, Puerto Rico - statanox.12C.anox.44.000.111 (v2)... | ecosystem: Environmental > Terrestrial >...
CGACCGCTGTAATCCCCGCGCGATCAGAAATCCCAATATCGCCGCCACCGCTAGCGAACGCCCGGGATACTTCTTCACCACTCCCCGCACGTCTTCCACGATTCGTTCCACATCGCGTTCCCGCAGATAATTCGCCCCGACTTGAATCCTGTCCGCCGCCGAATGCGCCAACTGCGACATCTTGTCTGTCCGCGAGTGCAGCGACGTCGCCGTCCACGCCAATGCGTTCGCCGTTGATTCCCTCGAACCATCGATCCGGTCGGTCGTTTTTCGTCCTAAGTCGTTCAGGCTTTCTTTGGCATCCTGCGTTTTATCCTTAAGGTTTCTCTTCATCCGTGCGGCCGCGCCGCTTCCCGTCGATACGTCAGCCTCGGATTCCCGTTCATTCGCATCCATACAAACCTCCTGCATTTTACCTCGGTCATCGCCGATCCCTCTTCGTCGCTCGACAACCGATCTTCCAACCCTTATCGCCGAACAGACTAGGCGCTCGCCGCTTTCAATTCAAGGGCCAGTACCCATCCATGAAGGTTTCTCAGCCCGGTTGGGAAAGGGACCGCCTGCTGGCACGTTTTGTCGCGAGAGAGCTCGTCAGGGCGGTGGATAGCTCTCCAGGGTGATTGAAGGATGTTTTCGGTCGCGTTTATCGTATTCGTGTTTGAGCCGTGCCTTGAGCACCAATCGTAGTCAATCTAGGTCCTTGCGCCTTCGAAGTTGACGGCTCCCTGTACTTCGCAAAAACATAATCCGACCCTTACATTTTCGTCCTTACGCACACGGGATCAAGTGCCTCGATGTTCGGTAGAGGGGATGGGCGGATGTTGCAATGTGGGCAAACTCCCCTCCGTTAGGTGTAGGTTGTTATTTGTTTGATGCGCCGGATGGGGTGGTTGTCAAAAGTTGGGACTTTGTCCCGACACTGCTGGGAAGCCGCATAGCCTTCTCACCGTGCGGCCCCCAGCCGTGCCAGAAACATCGAGGCCACGGCTCCATAGAGGATAGCGCACATCGCCCTGAGTGTAAATTTTGCGCGTAAAATTTACACTTTGAGCGTCGGCAAAAGACGAACGAAGACGAGCGAAACGCAGCCCAGAGCCCGGGGTCCAGCGGCATTCCTCGGCCCTACCAGACTGACCGAAGGGCATGGCTCCTTGTTGCAAAGGGTACGCAATTTTTGCGGGTTACAGGATTTTGCTGGGATGCTAATTAATCGTAGCCGGCGCTGCGATCTCGGGAATTCACGACTGCGCGTTGTCAGCAAGCAGGGCTATGCGCAAGTCGTTTTTCTTGGCTGCGAACGGATTTGTGACTGTAACGCCGTTCCAAGTGAAGACCTTGGCGCCCCGCCTTGCACTCCGTGCGGATGCACTTCTACGGCCGCGAGCTTGGCCTCAACTTCGGCGAGCCTTTCTTCTAAGACGCGGACTCGCGCGTTCAGTTGGGCGATCTCCGTTTCCTGCGCGGAAACACCGCCGCTGCAGCCGAATACCATGAATAGAACCAAAGCGGATCGGCGCATGGATTTTCTCCCTCCTATAAGCTAGAAAGGGGTGCTTCCGGCAAATTTGAAGTGTAAATCTGTTTAGTTACGGCTTGATTGCGATTGGAAGGGACAGATTCCCAGAAATCGGTGGTCGAGACCTTGGGAAAAAATACGGATCGAGGAACTTCGACGATCAATCGGCGGCAGATCCGTGCGCGAAAACCTTTATGGGTTCTCTGGATCGCCCGAATACGCCCCTGCACTCGGGCAGTTATCCCCGAACAGTGATATAAAGTAGCCGAAAAAAAGTCGCTTACCGTGTCGTTCCTTCGTAAGCTCTGCATATAACCGCGGAGCGGACACAGTTTTCCTTGGAGTTGCCCATGATCGGACATTCTCTCAGTGCCGCCGATGAGCTCCTCGATGTCTGGCCCACCCTCCGTCGTTCCCAGCGCGTCGATCGCTTCGAGGCGCTGCCACGCGATCAAATGGACAATTTCTTTCTGGCTCTCGACGCGAGATCACAATCCAGGTTGCTGCTCTCTCTCCCCGACGGCGAACGCCGTCTCTACATGCGCCTGCTTGCGCCTGATGATGCCGCCGATGTCATCCAGGAATCCAAGGCGAAACGCCAATATCTTCTCGATCTCCTGGACGACAAAACAATGAACGAAGTGAAGGCCCTCCTCGCCTTCAGAGAAGATAGTGCCGGCGGCCTCATGAATCCTCGCTTCGCCCGCCTTCGTCCCGACGCTTCAATCGACGAAGCCATCAGCTATCTCCGCCAGCAGCTCGGGCATGTCGAAACCATCCATTACGCTTATGTCCTTGACGAAAATCAGACACTTCTCGGCGTGGTGGCCCTCAAAGACCTCGTCTCTGCCGATCCCACAAAGACCGTCAAGGCTGTAATGACCACCAAAATCTACTCCGTATCGCCCAACACCGACCAAAACGAAATCGCCCATTTGCTCACTGAGCATGGCATTAAGGCGGTCCCGGTCGTCGACGAGAACCGCCACATGCAGGGCATCGTCATGGCCGATGACCTTATCGACGTTCTGCGCGAGGAAGACACCGAAGACATTCAGAAAATGGGTGGCATGGAAGCCCTCGATGGCCCCTACCTCGAAACGGGCTTCCTTGCCATGATCAGGAAACGAGCCGGCTGGCTCGTCATTCTCTTCCTCGGTGAAATGCTAACCGCCAGCGCAATGACTCATTTCGAAGAAGAGATCCAACGCGCCGTGGTTCTAGCGCTTTTCATCCCTCTGCTCATCAGCAGCGGAGGCAATTCCGGTTCGCAGGCTACTTCGCTTATCATCCGAGCGTTGGCTCTTCGCGAAGTTCGACTCAGAAACTGGTGGCGCGTCATCAGGCGTGAAGTCGCCGCTGGCGTTGTGCTTGGCGCTATCCTCGGATTCGTGGGGCTCGTCCGTATTCTGATCTGGCAATCGTTATGGCATACCTACGGCGAGCACTATGTGCTCGTCGCACTCACCATCGCCTGCAGTCTCGTCGGCGTGGTGACGTTCGGAACCCTTGCGGGTTCTATGCTCCCCTTCATCCTACGCAGGTGTGGTCTCGACCCCGCCAGCGCGTCAGCTCCGTTTGTGGCGACTCTAGTCGATGTTACTGGCCTCATCATCTATTTCACGATCGCCAAAGTCGTACTCACTGGCACTCTCCTTTAGCACGAGAACTAAGGTCCCCACCGAAGCTGCTGTGCCTACTGAAAACTCCGTCTGATTCAAGGGTTGCTTCTGGCCAATGTAAAAATGTTGCATGCCTTGTTCACGGCTACCCCAGAAACGCCGGTATCGGACGCCCGAGGCCTCGTTGATCTGCTCTCTGGCATTTGGCGCGTTCCAAAGCCGTTTTTATCTCAATTTGAGGAGTTCAGAAAAAAGCGCGCAATCTATTTATACACACCTGGGCTGCGATAAGAGCGGGAACGATTAAATACGGTATCTTGTTGATTCTGAAGTCGGACGGGGTTCTCGCGAGGCACGGTTCTAACGTTTCAAAGGCATTCGGGCTGATGCTTTAGCACCTGACGGGATGCGCGTGGGATTTATTCGAGCATTGAGAAGGTGGTGGGCCGCTTGCCGCGCATATTCCGCCGGCCAAGGTTCGCCATGCAACTGTGAAGCAGCAATGGCGCCCTCGAACAACAAGTAAAGCTGCTCGGAGAGCGGCAAGGCATTCTGAGGATTGTCCCTGGATAGAAGCCCCCGGATGTAGGAACGTATCATTTCTTTGTGCTCTCTGGCGATCTGGTGCACTGGATGCGTGGGGTCTGGAAACTCCACACTTGCGCGAATGAACGCACAGCCATAATAACCTTCGGAACTGAATCGCTCATGCAGGCCTTCAAAGAGGCTCTCAATCCGATCAGCTGGCCGAGTGGAGCGTGCTTCGACAAAACTCGCGAGCCATTGCCGAAAGAGCTTGTCCTCGCGCCGAAGGGTAGCCACAATGAGGTCTTCCTTCGAACCGAAGTTTTTGTAGAGCGTCATGCGGGCGACGCCAGCTTCTTCGAGAATTGCGTCGACACTCACGGCACGAAAGCCTCTGGTGCAGAACATGCGCTGCGCAACAGAGAGCAGATGATCCTTTTTTCGTGCAGCCATAGCTAAGTATACCATACGTTCTACCTAGACAGCCAAGCCGATGATAAAAGAGCGTGCAGCAATCACATCCAAGTAGAAGAATCCTTCTATCTGCAGGCCACATCCCATTGCTTGACTGAGAGGCGCCGCGTCAGCGATGCCTAAATTATTCAGTCCAGGTGAACCATGAAATATTTTATCGACACGCATGATCGAACTAAGGGGAGTTGGCCCGCCCAGGGGGTAAGCGAAGCCGAGTTCATTGAGATCTATTTGCAATTTGAAACGGCATGCGAAGAGGAAGGCGGGGCAGATTTGGGCGCACACGTGAACGTTGCGGAAGGCAAAGCTTACTGCTTCACGAAAGGTCCGGACGCGGAGGCCATCCGCCGCGCACATGAAAAGCTCCATTTCCCATTTGATTCCATTACGGAAGTCAGGCGAGTAACTGGAGTCGATCTCAGGCCAGGTAATTCGACAGGAAAGTGAATCTGCAAGCCGTGCACAAGCGTGCTGCGCCGTCCAAGATCAAGGAATTATTGCAAGCGTCACCTGCGCCAGTGTCGATGTTTGTCGGGCCGAATGGCGAACAGCATGCTGACGCTGTCATCGGCGGCGAAGGCATGGTTGTGGCCGAGATCGACACGCCTAATCGCCCCCTGTGGATCAGAAGCCCGCGGTGTCGCGACGAACAGCCGCCTGACGAGTCGACTCAGAGCCCACAAGACGAGGGCATCTTAAGGAGCTGCCCTCAGCTACGAGAGGCATTTCCCTACGATACGCAGCGCAGGTGCCTGGTCTTCGATGATGACAAAAGTTCGCGAGCGAACTCCTGGCAGGAGTGGCGGCCGTTCGGCCCAACTATCCATTCAACTTTTGGGGGATAATGACAGCGCAGAGTTCTTTATTGGATCTAACCATTCACGGAGGAGATATGCACTGGATACCGCGAGCTCTACTCTGCTGCACAGCTATTCTTTCCGCTTTCAGCCTTTCCACGATAACGTCTGCACAGACGAATCCATTTACGAAGGGGCAAGTCGCCGACCGTATTCGCAAGGTGGAGGATGGCGTCGATGAGTTCCAGAAATATCTTAACAATCGCGGAGACGACGCGAAGAACCGCGCTGATTCGGCACAAAACAGTGGGGCGACATCACGCCGCCAGCGCGGAGATTCAGCCAACGCCCAAAACCGCAGGGACCAAGCCAAGCAAACAAAGGACGATCTCGAAGATGCTATGGACGATCTGAATCGCTCCACAAATCGATTGCGTCGCAAATTCGACCCCACCTCGAACTACTTGGAGACAAAAGTCCAGATGGAGCAGGTCATGGACAGCGCGCGTCGCGTCAATCAGGTAATGACCAAGGGAAACTACGGTACGCAAGCGGAACGCTATTGGGCTGCTTTGCGCGCGAATATCAACGACCTTGCGCGGTGCTATAACTTGACTCCCATGGGGACCTAGATAGAAAGTCGGCGCATTGATAAGCCAAGCCACAAAAACGTTGGGAGTGCGTCGTGAGCCAGGAGGCTGAAATATCCGCAGAGACGTCTATTTTGGCAAAGGCCTCAATCGCTACTTCATCGCTCGGTTTGGGAGCAGCGACCCCCTCGCTTTTGGGTGCCCAGAAGTGGGCCAGAAAAAGAAGACATTTCCATGTCCTAGTGAAGTGAAATATCGGGACGGTTCGCTCGCCGACGTTTCCGGCATTAGAGCATGATTTGTCTTCGCTGGCCACTCCCCAGAACGGAGGCCTGCGCCACAGGCGGGGTGGTTAGGCTGCAGTGGAGTGGCCAGCATCGAGACCGCAGTCCTGGCGCACCAGGGACAACGCGTGACTCCTTTACCGCGTGGCCTGTACCAACAGGACTTGATTGCCATCAGGCGCCGAACAGGTCGTCTTTGACTCCGTTGACCTCAGCGCCCTTTACGTTGAGCCTTGTGTACCGCAGCAAAGTCTGAAGTCGCAAAGTGCAGCGCCATTGAGATCAATTTCAGATTGTATTGAGGAAGCAACTGCAGTGTTACAGGCTTCCGCGTAAGCAGGTAATTTTGAAGTCGATCGTCATTTTCGCGAGTGGCAACTATGATCTTCAGCATAGCGATTAGGAGTTCTCCTCCTGGAAGATCGCTGACAACTTATCGAGCAAGCCCGGTGTGGGTAACTCCGACCACGCCACCTTATAATCCCGTCAGAACCTTTCCGAAGCTATTGAGAAGACGACGTAGGCCCGGTCAAGAGTGAGCGAAGAGGAGGGAGCATGTGCGATATCAGCAGGCGTAGGTTTTTAGCAGCGGGGACCGCATTCCTAAGTCTCGCGTCGGAGGGAGAGCTTTCGGCCGGGCCAATTCCCGCAGGAATGGCGCAGGCCGCGAAGGCGGATCTCGTGGCGCCTGACGTCTATTTTCACGAGGGCCATGTGTCGGATAACGCGGACGCAGTTTGCAACAACGGTTGGATCATTTTTGAAGACTACGTCCTGGTGATCGATGCGAATTTCCCTGCGGGGGCAAAATTGATCATCAGCAAAATACGCGCCCTGACGGACAAGCCTATAAGATTTGCTTTTGATACGCATCACCACGGCGATCATGCCTATGGGAATCAGATCTTTGTGGAAAACGGCGGGGTGCCAATTGCGCATACGGGCGTCATCGAGGAGATGAAACGATACGAAACCGGCTACTACGCCAACGAACCGGGGAGGTGGGAGGCGGCAACGAAGGATCGCGCCGACCTACGAACCACGAAGCTCAAGCCGCCATCCGTTCTCTTTCCGAAAGACTTATTTTTTGACGACGGTAAGCATCGCGTTGAGCTAATGCACCTGGGAGTGGCGCATACGCACGGCGATGCCGTGGCTTGGCTGCCGAAAGAGGGAATTCTTTTCACTGGCGATATGTGCGTGAACGGACCCTACAACTACGTAGGTGATGGGGACGTGGGCAAGTGGGTGGCGACGCTTGATGCGGCCAGGAAACTCGGCGCGAAGATGGTATGTACTGGTCACGGTCCTCGTTCCGCAGGAACGGTCTTGGACGACCAGCAGGCATTCTTCAAAGCCCTGCGGCAACAGGTGGACGCCACTATGAACAACAGCTCGCTCGAAGAAGCAAAGGCTCGCATCGAGTCGATACGGGCGACGCTGAAATCCAATGCCCAGATCGCGCGTTTTGTCAGCGACCGCGGGACAGGCGCGGAAGACGGGTTCCCTTCGCAAGTTGCAAAGGTATACGAGGAACTCACCGGCAAGAAACTTGCTCTCTTCAGGCACGAGCCGCATCGCGCGCAGCACGCCCACGCCCGCTCTCACGGCCTTGAGTCAGTCTGATGAGGTGGCCGACGGAGTATAAATCTGTCTTTGCATAAGATAAGGTCTTTCATGGACACAAGCTAATTTTCTCCGTTTGTGCCTATCGAAAGCTCCGAATGATTCTTCCAAGGGTTGTGTGCGGCCGAATCGATGTTACATGCCCGCTGCGTGGGCTACCCCACCGCGGAAGATCGACTGGGATGTTGTTGATTTTGTGGCTCTTCGAACGCGTTGATATTTTCGGCAGGCACAAGTGTCGGAAGCGAATCGAACGCTCTGAGCGAGTTCGATCCGGCCTGAGCTCTTTCAGTCGCTAAGCACGTACCGTTCCAGGATAAGCGACAGAAACCCACCGTCAGACGTGCAGGATTCACCTGATAGACTCGGGTCGCGCGGCGGTGGTATTGTCCCCGCAGGCGATGTTCCCCGAAGGCGCAAGAGGAGAATGTATGAATCCTCGTCTACGATCCTTCTTTCCAAGATTAGGAGTGCAGCGTGGACCTTCCGAGTACGATACATCTGTCCGTAACACGGAAGTGGTTTATGTTTCGGGAAATGACCTCGTAATCGACGGCCGCCAAGTAAGCGTATATGACCTCAAGCCGGGAACGAAACTAACGGAAACAACGACAAATTTCTGCGCGAGGTGAAAGCCATGAAGAGTACGAACATCAGCTGGGTCGCCATATTGTGCTTGCTGACGATGGTGAGTTTCGCTCTAGGCTCGGCTGGCTCGGCCCACTCTCACATGTTTCGAGCTTCCCCGGCTCAGGCGACAGCGGCCAGCGCCGGGCCGAGCGACACGCAAAAGGCCAATCTGGAGGCCTACGCGACCCTGTTGCAGGAAAACGTGGCCGACGAGAAGCAACAAGTGGTGGCGCTCGTGCTGTTCCTCAACGAAGCCGATGCCGCCAAATTCTGGCCGATCTACAACCAGTATGAAGCGGAGCTCGACAAGCTGAATGCGACCGCGGCCGCCTCCATCGACGACTACGCCAAGAATGCCGGCCACCTGAGCGAACAACAAGCCGATCAGGTCGTGCACAACCAGACGCAATTTCAGAGCCAGCGTGCGGCCCTGCTGGACAAGTACTACGGCCAGGTAAAAGGCGCCCTGGGACCGGAGGCGGCGGCGCGCTTCTATGAGGCCGAAAGCCAGCTGCTATCGCTCAGTGACCTGCAGCGCAGCTCCAAGTTGCCCGTCGAATAGCGCAGATTGGTTTGACGAATTTTGCGTGTAAGGAAACACTTTATGAAAAACCTCGTTAAGATTTTGACCTGCGTCGTGATCTACGTATTCACTTTCGGTGTCCTGCTAAACTGGGTTGGCGATATCCCCACCGCTCATGCCGGAGCGCCTCGGCAGGGCAACTGGATCGCGGTTCCGGCGGGCACGCGGATTCTCATTCGGCTCACGGAAGCCCTCAGCTCGGCGAATCAGCGTGCCGGCGCTCGTTTTGTCGGCCAGCTGGAGACTAACTTGATGGCTCAGGGTGTAGTGGCTGCCCCGCGAGGAACGACGGTCCACGGCCAGGTGGTTGCGGTGGAAGCAGCGGGAAGAATGGCGGGCGGCTCCGAATTGGCTCTGCAGCTGACCGACATCGTGATAAACGACACCGCGCATCCGATCATGACAGATACGTATCAACTGCAAGGGCAAGGGCAAGGCGGACGAACCGCGCGCAATGTGGCCGGTGGCGCAGGGCTAGGCTCAGTCATTGGCGCCATTGCCGGTGGAGGAAGAGGGGCAGCCATCGGTGCTGCGGCCGGGGGTGGTCTCGGCACCGCGAGAGCCGCTTCCGGCGGAGGGGGGCAACAGGTAAGTCTCGCCCGAGGAGCTATGCTCGAATTTCGGCTGCAGCAGCCAGCTTCGCTGCCGAGGCCCCGATGAGTCAATCGGACTCTCCGGTCGAGTTCCGCCATACAGGTGATGCCGTTTTCCGGTCAGCTCGTAGGGCTGGCGGAGGAATCTGTGCTTCGCCAAAATGACGAGCGACTAGAATCAGCAGATTACGCAAGACGCTTTTTATTGTTACCTCGGTGAAACTCAACGCTCCCTGATTTCGGCGAGCACAATGTCCATCTGATTGGGTTTGAACACCGAGCGCCTGTCAGACCGCACTCCCGAGAGGTCTTGTGTGTCACACGAATGCAGAACGGTCGTGCTTGGCGGACGGAAAAAAGCGAGCTGCGTCACTGTTCGTAAATGAGAAAGCGCCTCTTTTGCAAGTGGGAAACCAAATTTGCTAAAACTTGCCGGAGCCGACCCAAACCGCTAAATAGCAGCAAGTTGTGATCAACCCAGCAAGCCGTCTTTCTACTTTTTATTCGCTTTGCGTTCGCAATTTGCCAGGGCGCGTAGATACCATCCGGGTTCTTCGGCGCACCTCGATTCTGAGAATCAATTCACCAACATTGCGGGCTGTTACGGGTTTAGAATGTCTCCTGTTGTTTGGGAGGTAGTGATGAGCATAACGCCTTTGGAAAAGCAGCAAGTCAGCGGCTCTGCTGTTGCCGTTTACGAGGGACTCGAAAAACGTGGGAAGGTAATCAATTTTTTCAAGGTGCTGGCTTATAAGCCGGAGATACTGAAGACGTTTTTGGACTTTTATCAGGAAGTTTGGCGCGAGGGTAAGTTGCCGGCGGTCACGAAGGAACTTGCGTATTTGCGCACGTCGATTCTCAATGGATGCGCCTATTGAACGCGCGCACATACCGCTTCGGCGAGGCGGCAGAGCGTCAGCGAAGAGCAGATCGCAGCATTGAAAGATCCAGCGGGCTGGAAGAGTTCGGTGTTCAAACCCGAGCAGCAGGCTGCCATCCACTTCGCGGAAAAATTGACCGGGTATCCGGGCGGGATTGACGAGCAGGATGTCGAGGTTCTCGGCAAGCACTTCGATAAGGAACAAATCGTTGAGCTCGTAGCGACGATTGCCACGGCCAATTTCACCAACCGCATCAACGAGGGCCTCAAAACTCCTGTAGACGTGTAAAGGCCGCGCGGCTTCCAATTTCTTTGGGAAGCGCTGTAGGCATGAAAATCGCAGTGTTCGCCGATAAAAAATCCACTGGCCAAGCGGGCGCAAACGCCAGACGCTCTCTCCAATTCACTTGAGCCGTGTTGGGTTCCTGCCAAAATTGGGCCGCGCACAAGCTTCAGGCGGTTTGGGTGAAGGTTACCGCACGCAAGTTTGGCTGGTAGTTAGCGACGTCCCGGCGCACTCGTCTCGGGCGAATATTTCTTCCATTTCCGATGGTTCTTGGTATGGACACTGTCTATGGCGCTTTAGAATTTGCGCCCAAGCCGTCTCTCTCGTCTCTCTTGCAGAGGCGTGCCTCGGCGTTCAAACAAGGGCGCACGCTGTGTGATCCGCGAACGCTTGCAGGCGTGACATCCGCACATCCGCCATGGGTTGCGCGCAATTTGAACTCAATTGCACGCTTCCTGGCTCTGATGTAGAGTCTTGCAAACATGTGTCGGACTAACGCCGGCACTTCGTTTTTTTTCTCTGCAAAACCAGGTACTGCCCGTAAAGGTTAGAAACGTAGTCAATCGCTTTCCAAGGGCAAATGAGCGTTCGCCCTTGCATTGGTTAGGAGGAGACTTGAAGAGACCTTCGCTTGGGTCAATTCTGTTGGGCTTGATCCCCTTCGCAGCGATCTGTTTCCCGGTCGCGCTCTGGGACCGTGTCTATCCCATGATTCTGGGGCTGCCTTTCAATTTCTTCTGGCTGTTCTCGTGGCTTGTGCTTACACCGCTATGCATGTGGGGTGCGTATCGGTTAGAGGTGCCACGCAGTCCCGATCCGCGGGGTGACGGAAAAGGCGGGACGCTGTGAGTGCCAGCTTCGTTGCGCTTACGGTGATCTGCGCAATCATCGGTGCAGGCTCATTTATCGGTTTCTACGCCGGACGTCGCTACAAAATGGATTTGGAACAGTGGACTGTGGGCAACAGGGGCTTTGGGATGCTGCTTGTCTGGCTCCTGATGGCTGGCGAAACCTATACCACCTTCACATTTCTCGGGGCCAGCGGCCGGGCATACTCGTGGGGTGGTCCCGTCTTGTATATCCTCGCTTACCAGCCCTTGATTTTCGTGGTTTCCTTCTACGTCATGCCTCAAATGTGGGAAGCTGGGAAGCGATACCGGTTGCAGACGCAGGCCGATTTCTTCCGGATGCGGTATGGCAGCAAGCATCTCGAAGCCTTCGTGGCGCTAGTGGGCATCGTCTTCCTGATTCCGT
>Ga0306924_10006498_pt1 | contig 11660 bp, 8 predicted proteins | sample sta12Can44000111_FD_203756 | JGI IMG/M metagenome (GOLD analysis project Ga0306924, IMG submission 203756) | Lab enrichment of tropical soil microbial communities from Luquillo Experimental Forest, Puerto Rico - statanox.12C.anox.44.000.111 (v2)... | ecosystem: Environmental > Terrestrial > Soil...
CATTCGGGATTTTCCTTGATCCGTTTGCACGTTTCGATCCCGTCCATTTCCGGCATCATCAAGTCGAGCAGGATAATATCGGGAAGAGCCAGAGTGAGCTGTTCCAGGGCACGCTTACCACTGTCTGAAACCAGAACCCGGTATCCCGCCCCGCTCAAGAACCCAAGCACGACATCCACGTTCGCTGGCAGATCGTCAACAATCAGCAAAGTTTTCGTATTCATACCCGATAAAATCTGAGCCGACGGAATACTCTTCACACAATCCGTTCTTCGTTAGTGTAGCACAGGAATGCGAACCAAACCTAGTGCGAAGCATTAACTAAGGAGCTTTTACAATTCGGCGAAGGAGATCCTTCCGGAGATCCTTAATCTAAGGCCCGTTCTGAGAGCGGCAGAGGATAGCGAGCGCGTGTGGTTGAAATGCTGGGATGAGCCTCGGTGCTCAGTGAGTTTTTGCCGCAAAAGACTCACCTCCCTGGATCTCTGGAACTCCTGTCTCCTGTAACCCCGCCGATTGCCTTGCGCACTGCGGCTAACGGCGCCGAATCATCAAATGTCACTCTCTCCCCGTCATATTTGATTCCCAGATCTTTCCACAATTGATCGAGATCAGGAGAAACAGGGGTAGCCCTCATCTTCTCGTACAATTGTTCAAGAACTGGAACACCTGTCGCCTGATCGGCCGTCTGCAGCGCCCGCATGAGCGGCCATTCCACTTCGATGCTACCTCCGGCTTTCAAAATTCCACGAAGTCCATCTTCAAGACCCATACGATTGCCGGTTGTCTTGCGAATATCAACATCTGCCAGGAGACAGAAGAGCGCCCCGCCCCAATATGTTCTTCCCCACGTATGAGTGAAATCCAGGCCGCGATCACCCGGTTTGGGCAAGCCTTGCGGCATTCCCTCAACCATATCTCCCCAGATTTTTTCTTGAGTCAGATTCCCGGCCCTCGCGCGCGCGATCGGCTCTACGTAAGTCGCCAGCCCTTCTTCGATCCAATGATTGTTCTCAGGCACGGACGGAAATGCCAAATGGACCATTTCATGGGTGATTGTCCAATCGTCAGAAAATCGAGACGCGGAAGTCGATCGTCCGACCGAGATCTGTATGTGCGCATGCTCCCAGCCAAAGGCGCGACCGGAATTGATGCCTCGCCCGTCGCGAACGTTGACCGCGATGTCCACATGGGCGACTGGGTATCTTTCGTAATACGTCGTGACGGAACGCGCCGCGGTCGCTATCCAGTCCAGTATCATCTTTCGTAAAGGCTGCGCCGGGGTTGACGTGAATTCAATGTCGATGGTGCCTCCGCCGATTCTCAGTTGCACTGCATCCTGCGCCCCAGCGGATATTGCCAGAACGAATGGGATACTTACGAAAAGAAATTGCCAACGCATAGATTTATAAGTGAACTTCGCAGGGAGTCCGCCCAGTCGAACACATACAGGAAGATAAAAATTTATTCCAGCCGTGGAACGTAAGCATCACTATTCAGTCGCCATCGTTTGGACGGGGAATATCGGACAAGGTACCCGGAGCTACTCGGGATACGAACGAGCACACGAGATCCGCAGCGGCCAAAAGCCCGTGCTTCCCGGTTCTTCGGATCCGGCATTTCGGGGAGATCCGACTCGATACAATCCCGAGGAACTCTTTGTTGCCGCTTTGTCGAGCTGCCACATGCTTTGGTATCTGCACCTCTGTGCTGACGCCGGGATAATCGTCGTTTCCTACCAGGATGATGCAGAAGGAACGATGATCGAAACCGCCGAGGGAGGACGGTTCAGGAACGTAACACTTCATCCCGCCGTAAAGGTAAGCGATTCTGCGGAGCATGCGGAAGCGTTGCATAAGCGGGCCCATGAGCTCTGTTTTCTCGCGAATTCAGTGAACTTCCCGGTTGAGCTGCGGCCTACGACGGAGAAAGCGTAGCGAGGGAATGAATACAGAATACAGAATTCAGAAGTCAGAAGTCGGTCAACGACAATAATGCTGAGCCTTGGATGGCCCCTTGCAACCGTAATTGGCGAGGTGCATTGTTTCCATACGCTGGCGCTTAATTCTGTCTTCTGAATTCTGATTTCTGTCTTCTGAATTCTGAATTAATGTGAGAAAACCCCTCCAATGAGCTGTCTGCTTGGCATCGATCTCGGAACCTCAAGCGTAAAAGTCGTTGTCGCCTCACCTGACGCAAAACTTCTCGGCGTAGGGAACGCTGAATATCCGATTCACACTCCATCCGTCGGCTACGCCGAACAGGAACCAGCGGATTGGTGGCAGGCGACTGTGCGCGCGACTCGCGAAGCCCTCGACAAAGCCGGCCGTCCGGAAATAGCGGGCATTGGATTTTCGGGCCAGATGCACGGGTTCGTTTTGATCGGCGCCGAAAAAATGCCGATCCATCCCGCAATCATCTGGGCAGATCAACGCAGTGCCGATTTGCTCTTGGAGATAAGAGCACTGCTCGGTGCCGACATGGCAAGATGCGGGACCGCTCCGGCAGCCGGTTTTTTGGTATCGACCTTATACTGGATTCAGCGCTATCAGCCGGTTTTGCTTGAACGTGCGTCCGCGCTCCTGATGCCGAAGGATTATATTCGACTAATGCTCACTGAAGACCTTGGAAGCGATCCAAGCGATGCATCGGCGACAGGGCTGTTCGATGTCCGGCGAGGTGCCTGGGCCGACGAACCGATCGCGCGGCTCAAACTGCCCAGATCGATCTTTCCGCGGATCACCAACTCAAGCGAAGTCTGTGGCAAATTGACGCAAAGCGCGGCTAACCTTTTAGGCATTAAGGCCGGGATCCCGATCGTGACCGGCTGCGCAGATCAACCCGCACAGGCTGTCGGCAATGGGTTGATTGATCCGCCTCGCGGTTCGGTGACCGTCGGGACCGGAGGTCAGGTCTTTCTGCCCCTCGCCGAACCGGTTGTCGATGAAAAGCTACGATTGCATACTTTCTGCCACGCGCCTCCCGACCGATGGTATCTCCTCGGTGCAATGCTTTCGGCAGGGATGGCACTTCGGTGGTTCAGGTCAATCCTGGGTAACTATCGCTTTTCCTATGCGGACCTCGACACGCTTGCTCAGGATATCAAGCCCGGTTCAGAAGGACTGACCTTCCTTCCTTACATCGTCGGGGAACGTTCACCGATCATGGATTCCCGAGCAAAGGGCAGCTTTGCGGGATTGACTCTGAGGCATGGTCCCGGCCACATGGTCCGCGCTCTTCTGGAGGGAGTGGCTTTTGCACTGCGCCAGATCGTCGAGTGCATGGAAAGCTGCGGCGCGCCGCTACCGGGACTGGTGGCCTCAGGCAACGGGCTTGGAAGCCCGCTTTGGCGTCAGATTCTGGCCGACATTCTGGGCCGCCCGCTTTATCAGGGGAAAGATGAAAATTCCGCAGAGCGCGCCGGAGTTGGTGCAGCTCTGATCGCCGGAATCGGGGCGGGAATTTACAACGGGTACAAAGAGACGCGGAATCTGGCGCCGGTGTTCGATGCGGTAACAGAACCGAATCGAGACGTTCGGTACGAAGAAAGTTACGCGCGATTCTGTGATCTCTATCCGCGATTGAAGTCGTGGTTTTGAGGGGCGCTTGCTTGACAAAGATGGGGCGGCGGCACGATGGCCTGCTGGCAGTCATCGTAGTCGTGATTTCGGCCCTATTCTCGATTTTTTCGCCAGGTTTCCCAACCCTGAGCAATTTCTGCTTTCTATTTTGTTACTTCAGGTAATTTCGACGTGATTTAATCTCTTGGGACTCAGCCCACATCTTACGGAAGCAATCTGGGGCGCCACGCTCATATTTGCCATTTTTATCGCGCTCATTCGGGATCGGTGGATTATTCAATTTCGCTCTGACAGTGTCATGAGGTTTGGAGTTCGGAGCATATTCCCAACCGGCGGAACCTTGAGATTTCTCTCTAAAGCCATTTATGATGGGTTGAACCCCGAACTCCGAACCTTGAACCCCGAACTCCGAACCTTGAACCCCGAACTCCGAACCCCGAACCTGAACTTTGAACCCCGAACTCCAAACCCCGAACCTCAAACTTCAAACTCTGAACCCTCCCTATGAAGGTAATCGCGATCGACGCTTTCGGTGGTCCTGACAAATTGCACGAGGAGGAGCGAAAGAAACCGGACCCGGGCACCGGTGAAGTGCTGATTCGGATCCGCGCAGGATCAATCAATCCTATCGACTATAAAATCCGGAAGGGCCGCTTTGGCGGAGAGGTCCCGATGGTGCTCGGCCACGATGCAGCCGGCGTTATTGAGAAAGTCGGAAAGGAAGTGCACAGGCTTCGCGAAGGCGATGAAGTCTGGGCTTATCTTGGCGGACCGTGCAGCAACGGCTCCTATGCCGAGTATGTTAGCTTGCCCCACGAGTTCGCAACGGTGAAGCCGCGAAATTTATCGTTCGAAGACGCCGCTGCGGTACCTGTGGTAGGGCTCACGGCCAACCACGCGATTCGCCAGAAAGCGAGGCCCACCGGGAACGATTCCGTGTTCGTGGCGGGCGGCGCCGGCGGTCTTGGTTCGGCGGCAATCCAGATCCTGGAAATGATCGGCGTCGAAAGTGTCGTCACAACTTCAGGCAGAGATGCTAGTCGTGATTTTATCGTAAACGAACTGCGATTAGGCCCCCGTCAGGTGATTGACTATCGGGACAAAGATCTTAAGCAACTAACTGAAGAGGCGATCGCAGCGAACGGAGGTCATCTTTTCAATAAGGTTCTGGATTTTGTGGGCGGCGACTTGAAACGACTCTGTTTTGAGTTGGTTGATTTCGATGGAGACATCGTTTCAGTCGTTGAGGAAAATGATCCGTATTCGGTCCCTCTCTGGCACTGGCATGCCAGTCCGCTCTTCTGGCGATCTGCTGCACTGCATTTCCTTTGGCTTGGTGCGCGAGGTTTGTACGGTTCACGACAGACGTGGGCTCGCTATACCCAGCAACTTCATGAATTAACCTACCTTTATGAAGCGCAGCGGCTATGGCCCGTCGGCGTCAGGAAGATCGGTGACCTCTCTGCGGAGACCGTTCGCAGAGGTCAGGAGATGCTTGAAGCCGGTGGCATTCAAGGCAAGCTGGTTTATTCGGTGCCGTAGGGAGCTAGTTAAATAATCGTATTGACCCTTGATATTCCTTGCCAGCGTTCAGCCGCTGCCAAAGACTGTTTCGGATGCTGCGCCTACTGGAGGATTTCATCAGCGCTTGGGTCCGATCTCCGAGCGGACCGGAGCTCCAAGGCTGCTCATCACAAAAACGCGGTCGCCTCGGAGATGCGACCCGACCTGCCCGCGCGCTTTGGACCAGCGACAGGGCGTAGAACTGAGAATCGTCCCGCCCTACGTCAGAATCGACAGATAGTAAGGCAGACCCCAACCTTACCTTGAAAAGTCGCTCCAGAGATTTGATGGCTTCTCGGCGACGAAGCACGAGGACGAATAATGAGCCGCTATCAGTAGTTGTGATCTGCAAACATAAGAAGCGATTAGCCTGCTCCTCGGCCTTAATCGTATGTGAGAATATGAAAATTCAGAAGTGATCGCGAACGCTCCGTTGACTTGCATGGCAGCAAAATTAAACTGGAGGGTAAATTCGGTGAAGGCACAGCAGCGACCGTGAGGCTGCCGATTTCTGGATGAATACGTCGAAGAACACCGATTTCAACGAAGGGTGTAGTGTGAGGGGCAGCCCGCCGCACGACAATGGCTGCATCTTTCAATTCCTGTTCGAACGCACATCCGACGCTGTCTGGTTAATCGATCCGGACACAGGCGCAGTCGTAGACTGCAACGAGGCGACAGCAGTGCTGATGCGCTGCACAAGCAGAGCTGATCTGGTCGGCAGGCGGTTGGAAGAACTCGCAGCCCCAGAGCAAGAGGACAGCTCACCCATCGTGGAGGCTGTGCGACGCGTCGCCGAGAGATTCGAAAGCCGAAACAGTAAGTTCGATTGGAAGGCGCGGCGATCCGACGGTACGGAGGTAACTCTAGAAGGAAACGCCATGGCCATGGAGCGTGATGGCGCCACGGTGATCGTTTTGGTATCACACGAGGCCGGCGAAGGAAAGGAAGCTGAATGCGCCCTACTCGAGAGCGCGGCAGGATTTGGTTCGTTCTTTGAGCGTAATGCCGACGCGATGTCCCTCTTCGACCCACAGACGCTCCGATATATCGAGACGAACGAAGCGGTTGCGCGGCTGCTCGCAGCGCCTTGCCGGGAGGCACTGCGTAATGCTTCACCGGTGGACCGGTGGCCGGAGCGTCAGCCCGACGGCCGGCTCTCCGTCGAGAAGCTCCCGGAGATGATAAAACTCGCGCTGACCCAAGGCAGCCACCGCTTCGAGTGGTTGTCCTATCGCTATGACGGAGCCGAGTTGCCGCTTGACGTTGTGATGACGGCGGTCCCCCTCGGCGAACGGACCGTGCTCTCAATGGTGTACCGTGATATATCCGAGCGGAAGCTGGCAGAGGACGAAATCCGCCAGCTCAACGCGTCGCTGGAGCAACGGGTCACCGAGCGCACGATCGAACTCGTACGGGCGAACGACCAGCTCAAACGTGCAGAAGAGGCATTGCGCCGACGCAGCGACCTGATGCAGAAGCACCGCGATGTGCTCCTTGAACTGGCGCACTCCAACAAATCGGATCTCGAAAGAGCGCTTCAGAGAATCTGCTCGATATCGGCCGCAACACTTGATGTGGCTCGCGTCAGTTACTGGTCGGTGCTGGAAGATGATTCAGGAATCTCTTGTGAAGTCCTGTATCTGCGTAACAAAGATAGTTTCGATCAGGAGTTCAAAGGCCGCCGGATTGTTTTCGCCGAGTATCGGGCCTATTTTGACGAGCTGGCAGCCAGACGGACGATCGTTGCCAACGAGGTCCTGTCGCACCCAGCCACGCGCGACTTGGCAGAAAATCACCTCAAGCCGCTTGGCATTTCTTCCCTGCTAGACGCTCCGGTCTGGGAATGCGGCGAAGGTGTCGGCGTGCTCCGTCACGAACATGTTGGCCCTCCTCGCGACTGGTCTCCAGAGGAAATCGACTTTGTTTCTGCGCTCGCGTCGATAGTGTCGCTGGCGTTGGAGGAATCAAATCGCGTCCGGGCCGAACATCTCTTGCGCGAAAGCGAAGCGAAGCTGCGCGAGAGCGAAGCACGCTTCAGCACAGCCTTTCGCGCCAGCCCGGCGCTCATGTCGATTTCGCGGTTGAGCGACGAAAAGTATATCGAAGTGAACGATGCATTTGTTCGATGGTATGGGCTGCATCGCGACGATATTATCGGTCAGGACACAAGGGAGCTGGGCACCTGGCTGAATCTGGAGGACCGCGCGAAGTTCTGGGCAGACCTGAAGCGCAATGGTTCGGTGCGCGAACTCGAGTGCCATGCCCGCGCTCGCCGGGGCGCCATGGGTACGTTGCTGCTCTCCGCCGATATCATCGAAATCAACCGCCAGCCGCACGTCATTGCGACAGGTCTTGACATCACGCACCGCAAGCAAGCCGAGGTCGAATTGCTCCGGACCTTGGCCAGAGAGAAGGAGTTGGGACAGTTAAGGAGCCATTTTGTGTCGATGGTATCGCACGAATTCCGCACGCCGCTGGGCATCATCCAGTCATCCGCAGAAATCCTGGAGGACTACCTCGAGCAGTTGGGGCCAGCCGAGCGCAAAGACCATCTACAATCCATCCGCAACAACACGTGCCGCATGGCAAGGCTAATGGAAGAAGCCCTGCTTATCGGGAGTCTTGATGCGGGCAAGATTGAATTCAAGCCCGCGCCGTTGGAGCTGCGACCATTCGTGCAAAAGCTCGTAGAGGAAGTCCTGTCGGCAACCAGTCGGCGTTGTCCGATCGAACTGCTCCTTGCCGAAATACCTGGCCAAATCCAGGCCAACGAGCGTTTGCTGCAACATATTTTCACGAACCTGCTGACCAACGCAGTCAAGTATTCGGACCCGGGTCGGGCGGTGCACTTCGAAATCGCATTTGCCGGAACCGAGATTGCTTGCGCCATTCGCGACCAAGGGATCGGCATTCCAGAAGCCGACCAGGAGTGGCTCTTTAGCGCGTTCCATCGCGGCCAAAACGTGGCTGACCGTCCTGGCACCGGGCTCGGTCTGGTGATCGTGAAGCGCTGCGTCGATTTGTATGGCGGCAAGATCAACGTGGAGAGTCAATTCGGCAAAGGCACGGTGGTGACTGTGAGGCTGCCGGTGTTCAGCCCAGGGTCCCCAGCGGCAGGCGGCGTGCCCGGATTGTAGAGAAGCGTTCAAATCCACGGTATGTCTCCTTCCAAACCATATTTTACGCCAAGAATGAAAGCCTCGGGAATGTCATGGAGAAGGAATTCGATCACAAATACCCCGGTCACCAGGGCCGAAGGAGTTTTAGGCGAAACTTTTACAAACAAAATGCGACTTCTTTCGAACTTATCGTTTGCTTCTCTCGGAATAGCCATGCTGTCGATCTTGAGCGGCTGCGCGTCCAATCGCAGCGACCTGCAAAGCAGGATCGAAAGCAAGATTAATACGCCGGAGAAGGGAGGGGTTAAAATTGGACCCGCGACGTATAACCGCTACTCGCGCGGCTTCGAAGGACCCTGGCCCTTTGGACCGTATTCGAATTGAGGAGCCTGCGCGAACCGCTGCGGGCTCCGCGTGAGGTCTCCTGCCACCACCGCGATCCACCGTGTCCTCTGCGTGAGGCTTTGCTGCCCTTACAACCGTTGCGCCCTCCGCGTGAAGTTGGACTGCCTTCCCTCCGAGACGGCCAGGAAGATCTTCGCAGTCTTGCGAATCAATCTGCGCGCCACGATCTTTCCCCTATAACGTATCCGGCGCGGCACCGGCGCATTCGCGCTCACAATTGCTTGGGTTTGTAAGGATCGAAACCGCGTTGTTGCCAACAACTCGCCTACCTTTTCCCGTTCATCGGATGCCAATCGTGCAAGGGCGCGGCTTAATGCCATCAGCGGGAAATAGTGCCGATACAAATTGTAGTTGATCATGAACCCCCTGCCAACCTCCAGCCCCTGACGGATGGACACCGTGCGCTCATGGACGTTCTCATTGAGGCGCGAACCCACGCCATATCCTGGAAACCCTGTGCCGGTGTACTGCGGCTCGTGCCATGTGCCGTCGTGTTGAGTACGCAGCAAATATCCCACGCCCGCATGAATAATAGAACGATAGCGAGAGTCAGGGGTTGCCAGGAGGGCCATCAAAGCCCAGGCCGTCTGCGACGCTGTACTGTCCCCGATTCCCCGCAAAGATGTATCCACGTAAGATGCAGGCGTTTCGCCCCATCCTCCGTCGGCATTCTGGTGCTCCGCTATCCAGTCGCAAGCACGTAAAACATATTCAGCGGTCATATTTTCGCCGATCGCAGCGAGCGCCGGCAGCACAGCGGCCGTTCCGTAAATATGGTTCACCCCCCAACGGCCAAACCAGCTTCCATCCTCTTCCTGTGCGGCTTTAATAAATGCGAGTGCGCGCGCAACCGGGGTATCGCGAACCGTCCAACCCAGGTGCGCCAAAGCTTCGACAACGTGTGCCGTCACATCGACGGTCGGCGGATCCAGCACCTCGCCAAAATCACAGAATGGGAGCTTGGCCAGCAATGAATTCGTATTGTCTCGATCGAAAGAAGCCCACCCGCCATTGGAACATTGTAGCGCCAGGATCCACCCCACCGCACGTTTAATAGCATGATCAATGGTGGCCTCATTTCCAAGTGCGGTACGGGCTCTAGCAAGAACCAGAACAGCGACCGCCGTGTCGTCAACATCCGGGTAGGAATCGTTTGCCCGCTCGAACGACCAGCCGCCGGGGGAGACCGATGAAACCTTGATCTGCCAATCTCCGGGAGCTGTAACCTGCTTTCGCACGAGCCAATCCATCGCACGGACCATTGCTTCGCAATTGGCTGGAGATCTTCCACTATCCAGAAACGCTTGAAGCGTCAGTTCAGTGTCCCAAATTGGGGATTCGCTGGCCTGGATGTAGAGTCCACCATCGCGTTCGTACGACCAATGAGCGTCAAGAGCCTTGATCCCTTTCGAAAGGATCGGATGGCTGACCCCATAACCTTCCGTATGCAAAGCCATCAACGAATAGACCCAAGGGGGCTGAATTCCGCCCCATGCGCCGTCCGCATCTTGATGTTTGATGATCCATTCGATACAGAGGCGAATCGCCAATCCTCTCCCTGGCCGTATGGGGAATTCGACGTATCTGCTCAACAAGCGATCAGCCATCAGGAAAAAGCTTTCCCATGAAAAGAAACGCTTCTTGGGAGTGAGCCGATAGTCGAAAGCGTCGCGTCCCACGGGATACAGTTCATCCAAACGCGATTCAGGCGGAAGAATTCTTACGGGGCGCCGTGCGGACAGAACGCTTAATGGAATGATGGTGGCCCTCGCCCAGGAGGCAAAATGGTAGATGTTGAATGGAAACCAAAGAGGCGCGCAGATCAGCTCCGGCGGCAAGGCGGGCGTATCTTGCCATGGCCATTCGCCAATAAGTGCAAGCCAGTACCGCGTGAAAACGCGCGTTTGACTTAGTCCACCCCGTTCAAGGATCCACGCACGCGCCCGAGAAATCGGTTCTTGATCAGGGGAGAAACCCGCAGCCCGGAGTGCCGCGTAACACTCCACGGTGGTGTTAATGTCACCTGCAGGAGCTTTATGATAGACTTCCCATGATCCATCGACCCGCTGTTCGTTGAGAATCGAAGCGACCATACCGGCAAGCTTTTTCTCGTCCCTGATACCCAAAAAATGCATCGCCAGGATCCACTGCGCCTCAATGCAGGAATTCGACTCCAGCATCCCAACCCAAAACCCCTCCGGATCCTGCCGCTGAAGCAACCATTCGATTGCTCCAGCAATCGCTCCGTTTAGACAATCAACATCGGCTGTGCTTCCGGTTGGCGCCTGATTCCCGTTCGGATTACCCATATCGGAAAGGCTTACTCCTTCTTCTCCAAACATCGTCGTCATTTCTCGTTTCGCGGGCGGAATCGGCTCGTCCCTCCAGGGAGAGAAGCGCAGCGGTTTGGGATACCGCGCTGGGATTACCTTCTACAAATGCCTGAATCCTCCTCCGGCAGAGAATAATCACACCCCACGTTTTGACTGCCAGATCAATAGAGGACTTGCATCTTGTCGTCAAGACTTACCCAGACCATAATACGAACTTGGACTTGTTGCCGTTACCCATTCAAAATGCCAAGGTGGGTCAAGATAGTACAAAGGAGTCTATCGCGACTGCTTCCGTGATCGCAAGCGGCGCACTGGCGCTATTGAAACTTCTGGTTGGCTCTCTTTCCGGGAGTCTCGGTCTCCTTGCGGAAGCGGCACACTCACTTCTGGACCTTCTCTCAACCCTTATCACCGTTCTCGTTGTGCGCGTTGCCGCGCTCCCGCCCGATAGTAATCATCCTTACGGCCACGAAAAAGCAGAGCACCTCGGCGCATTGGCAGGCATGACTCTTCTGGCCGGAACCGCCGTTCTAATCTCTTACCACGCTTTTGACACAATTTTTTTCCATCCCGGCGCTCCGATTATTACAATCTGGCCTTTCCTCGTCCTTGTGGTGTCGGTTGTCATTGATTTTCTGCGGGCAAAGGCGCTTCGC
>Ga0306924_10006501_pt1 | contig 11657 bp, 17 predicted proteins | sample sta12Can44000111_FD_203756 | JGI IMG/M metagenome (GOLD analysis project Ga0306924, IMG submission 203756) | Lab enrichment of tropical soil microbial communities from Luquillo Experimental Forest, Puerto Rico - statanox.12C.anox.44.000.111 (v2)... | ecosystem: Environmental > Terrestrial >...
TGCGGGGCGCCGCGCTGACCGTTTCGACCTCATAGCTGCGGGCCAGGGACAACCAGCGTTGTTCAATTGCGAGGAAATCCGCCTTCGCAGGCCGATTGGCAGCACTGTCGGCCATCCGCCGGGCCTCGGCAGCACGGCGGTAGAACTCCCGAATCGCGTCTGATCTGGGTTTTTTGGGCACCAACGACCCTCCTTTCCGGCTTGGTCGGATCAGAGAGGCGTTACGTTCATACCGCCCATTGGTTGGAGTTCAAAAAAAATCAACTCCTGGCCTAGTCCCAGGGGCCCCCGACCAATCGACCGCCGGAGGTCGAAAATGCGGCCAAGTTTTTCTTGTCGAGCGCGGGGGGCGGGCTGGGGGTTGAAATGCCGATTGGTTTGCACGGAAGGTTATGGCGGGTTGCACCGGAGGTCATGGGACGGAAGGTTAATTTGCCTGGTTGCACGGAAGGTTATGGCTGGTCGCACGGGAGGTTATGGCACGGAAGGTTATGGCGGGGTTGCACGGAAGACTATCGCTGGTTGCACGGCAGCTTGTAGAGGGTTAGGGGGTATGGGCATTGCGCGCGTCGATCCTCAGTTCCTTCGCTTCGGTCCTGTTTTCAACCGATGGAGCGATACCGAGGGGTGGTTTATGAACAAGCTCTCTCGATCAAACAGCACAAAAAATGCGCTGAGTAAGGTGGGGCTGAGTCAGGTGGGTAAGCCGTGGGCGAGGGCAGACCTATTCTTTTTGGAGTACTCGCTTCGGCGCGGGATGTCGTTAGTGGAAATTGCGGGATTTTTGGGTCGGACCGTGGATGAGGTGCGGGAGAAAGCGAAAAGCTTGAACGGGTGAGTCTCAGCAACGGTCGCTACGGTCTGACGCACCCGACGCGCCCGTTTCAGCCACGACTTCGCTATTTGTGCGGGGATCGCGGAGCCCTGCGGGGCGCCGCCGTGACCGTTTCGGCCTTATACCTGCGGGCCAGGGACAACCAGCGTTGTTCGATTGCGAGGAAATCCGCCTTCACATGCCGATTGGTAGCACGGTCGGCCATGCGCCCGGCCTCGGCAGCACGGCGGTAGCACTCCAGAATCACGCATGACCTGGATTTTTTGGGCACCAACAACCCTCCTTTCCGGTCCTGGTCGGATCGGAGAGGCGCTACGATACCGTCCACTGTGGACCCCGTCATTGCATGGAGCCCTTACACGGGCCTTACACGGTAGTCCGAGCGCAAGCATTCGCAGTTCGGTCGGAAGGCTCTCGAAGGGGGATGTCGGTCACCGTCGGCATAGACCAGGGCAAGAGGGAAGATTCAGACTGGGTCCCCACCCACGCCCCGGTCAGTCCCAATAGTCATCAGGATATTGCGAGCGCTCGTGATCGCGGCACGACGGCATGGCTCAAGATGGACAGCGAGCGAGGAATTCTTGGAGACGAACGCCTCGTAGTCGTGGCGATAGCGATAATAGATGCGCGTGTCGGTTTCTCGGATTAGCGGGCCGAGTTCGATGCAAGGTCCAACGCGCGAAAACTGGCGGACGGTTTTCAACCTGGCCCTTTGGTCGCTGCGCGATCGCGGCAAGTTCAACCATCTAGCCAGCATTCCGACCCTGCGGGACTTGTTAGGTCCCCAAGCACCTCATTTCTAAGCGACGGGGGGCCGGAAAATTTCTGAAGGTGACCAAATCCTCAGGGCGCGGTGGCGGTCGCCCTGGCACGCGACTAAACCTGTTTTTGCCGCCAAATTTTGGAACGTCAATTTTTCCCAGGAAGACCTCGATTTTTGGGGCCTGAAAAACATCGGAAAAACGTCGATATTTCGGGGGTTTTTTGATGCCCGCCCGGGAAAACTCGCCAAATCCGGCCTTTTGGCGCTATGCTGGCCGCATGGCCAAAACGCCGCAAAAACCGCCCCTTTCACTGGTCGGAGCCCAAATTTCGGGTGAAATCGAGACTTTCTCGACTCCGCTCCGACCCTTGGGCGTTCACGGTCAGCGGCTATGGTCGCTGGTACAAGGCGAATACGGAATCAACGACGCCGGCGGCAAGGCGCTTTTGACCGAGATGTGCACGATGACCGACCGTGCCGAGAAGCTGCGGGAGGCAATCGAGCACGACGGCGCGGTGATCTACAGCAAGAGCGGTCCACGATTGCATCCAGCCTGCCATGAAGAAACCTCCCTGCGTGTCGCCATCGGAAAAATGATCGAACGCTTAGGCTTGAACTTAGAACCCATTCGATCCCAAGGCGGCCAGCCACGCTCAACCGGCTGGACAGGAGAGCGTTAAATGCCCGGCACCCGACGCATGCCGCTTGCACGCAAGCAGCGGCAGACCCCGATCAGCGACCTCGCAATCGACCTCTTCGAACAGATGCGCGCGTGCCGCTGCACCTGCTCGCCGAAAGTGATCGCGGAGCACCGCTCTCACCGTGCCGGCGAGGGCTGCCCCGGCTGCCAGCGCTGGTGGGAGTTGCATCCGCTCATCCGCCGCGCGACTGGCGCGAGGATATGGGACGACTTCCCGGTGATCAGCCGGCACCCACCTGACCGTCGACGTAGCTGGCCGGCAGACAGCGCGGAGGCCCGCTGGTTGGCTCTGGAGCGAGCCTCGGAGGCCCGCCGTCAGGCTCGTGCCAAATTGGCACCGCCACCGGCTACAACGCCCGCTGCCTCCGAGCCCGAGCCTGCAGTCTAAGCCATGTCCCCGATCGCCCTCACCGACACCCAGATGCGCGAGCTGATGCAGGCTGCATCAACGATCCCGTTCGAGCTGCGCGACGGTTACCTCACGCGCGTGGCGGCCAAGCTCCGGGGCCAGGACCTCGGCGACGGCACCGTCTACCGCGTCGCCTACGAGACCGCCCGCGAGATGATCTGGGACGCGGGGCGGACAGCGATGGGTTGAGCTAGCTCAATCCTCCGGCACCCGATCGTTGCTAGCCTGCATCACGTGAGCGTCGATACGGTGAGCGTCCGGGTCCGCGCACGCGTCCGGGTCGTCGAGCGCCATGATCTCGCTGATCTCCGCATCGGTGAGCGCGTTCAATCGGGGATCGCAATCTCGCATCAGGCGATAGCCACGGCACCATCAACCTAGTGTGTTGATGCCGATGTAGCGAAAGAGCAATCGTTAGAATTTTCACAAATGGGCGCTGGAGGCGACCGGTGAACCTAATGCCATTGCTGCCCAAGCGCAGCGAGAAGGAGTGTAAGTTGATCGCAGATGCAATGCACGATTACGACCACTCGAAGATGGATTATAACGACCTCGGAGTGCTGGCGCTCTTGCCCTGTGACCGTGTCATAGCCGCACTTCGTAACTTCTATTGGGTCCATGGAAGATGCACAGCAGCCCTCGCCTTAGCCTGCAAACTTGAATGTGAGCGCCGCACGCATCCTGGCGTGAACGATTGACTGGCCCAGCGGGCTAGCCTAGCGGCTTGCCGGCGTTGGTGGCGTCGGTTGATGAAGAGTACCGGCCCTGCGGGCCTTGAGCGCCTTATCGATTAATCGCGGAGTATCTTGTGGATCATATCTTTGTTTATCGCTGCAACCAAAGTCTGTCCTAGAAGTTCAGCGAAGGCTAAATCTCGCGACATTGCTTCAAGGGCCAGCACCTCGATTGCGGCTAAAGAGAGCGGAATATCACTCGTTTGCTCTATGCCGTGGCATCGCATCACTATCTCGAACTTGCCCAACTTCTGCTCTCGCACATGCGCAATGCCGACCGAGCCCAGCCTGACATCGGCCGTGCGGCGCTTTGAGCAACTGGGGAAAATAATTCGTCGCAAGCTAATACCCAGCCTTGAGCATGTGACTTGGAGCGATCCTACAGTCACGCCAAGTCGATTAGCAATCTCGTCGCGACTGATCCCTTCTGCTACAAACTCCTTAATCTTCTCTATAGCTTGCGGGGTAAATTTCACGCGGCGTCCGCCCCTAACGGACGGGCTGGCATTCGTCATCGTCATGGCTGCACCCTTCGGTAGTCGCGTAGTGTGGTGGTTTATGTCCTACGCCTTGTATCGGACGTCCGATGTGATGGCCGTCACGAAATGGCCGATCCCGATGTGATGGCCATCACGAAATGGTCGATTTCAGGTCTCGGGGCGGCGATGCAAACAGCGTGCCAGCAACGGGGCGATGACAGCAGCGCGAAATTCACAGGTATAATGCTTGGCGGTATGCGCTGCCATGTCTTCGATGCGATCCGGTAGCGGTCCGGCTGCAATGACGGCCCTGACAAAGGCGGTCCAAACCATTTCAATGCGCGCTATTTCTTCTTGCGTCCGTTTCATCGATGATCTCCCGCGCCCTCCGCAGTCAGCACGATCCGATCGGTCGGACAGATCGGCGGGCCCGCGAGGTCGAGCCACTTGCGCGTGGTGCGAACGGTGTAGCCGCAGCTCGCGCACCGGCACTTGAGCAGGCGCGTGCCCTGCTTCTCGTTTAAACGTTCTTGCTCACACATTTGCTGTTCCGCCATGTGTCTCTCCCTTAGGCCTGCTGATTGAGATTCGATGCTCTGCGGTGTGGCGGAAACGAATCGCGCACGTAGCGCCTCCGCTGCCCGGCCTCGCCACCGTTTGCGCGCGATCGAGGGAATGCACACCACCGCTTGCGCGCCGTCACCAACACGCGCCGTTTAAACGCTTGTCTCCTCGCATCTCCATGCGTGCTACACGACATTTTCAAAATGTCTGGGCTTGTCTGGCTTGTCTGGGTGAGGGGCCAGACGGCGGCGCGTCCGGACGCGGACTGGACGGCGTGCGCTTCTAAGCTTTCAGCACAAGCGGTTTGACGGTCAGACGCTCTGCGGGGACACCCGGGGACAAAAGGACATTCCTAAGAGAAATGTCCTTTGTCCCCGTCCCCAAGAGGGGAGGTCCCCGGCTGTCCCCGCAGGGAGCGTCCTGAAAACCGTTGACTGAATTTGTCGGGGACATTTTTGAAAAAGCGAAATGTCCTCTTTGTCCTCTTGGCGCGAGTCAGGGTTGTTCAGGGTCGCTTTGCGCTGCAACGGGAGCGATCGGTTTCGCGCGGAAGTAAGCGGACATGAGGGTCTGCACGTCAGTCCGTTTTGTCCTCTTGCGCTTTGATCCAAACGAACTCGCGCCAGAGCACGATGAGCTTCTGCTCTTCCAGGTCGAGGGTGGCGCGCAGGAGGGCCTTCTGCTTGGTGTTGAGCTTGTCCCCCGGATACTCCTGATAGAACCGTTCACGCCAGGTTTCGGCGCGGCAGACTTTGAAGTCGGCGAGTAGATGGGCGTCGGCGGGTGCGGTCACGCCCTCGGTGGTGATGAGCTTTTGCAGCAGGTCGAAGGCGAAACGTTGGGTCTTGGTGAGCTTCACACCGGCGGCGGTGCTATCGGCCGGGACCGCGACGCAAGACGAGAGCGGTTCGCCTTCGGCGTCGGTGCCGAGGTCGATCTTTTGGAGCTTGGAGGCGATCACGGCTCCGCCTTCGGCGTCTTTCATGAACTCGACCTTGGCGATGACGTTCTTGTCCTTGTCGCGTTCGACCATGATCTGGGCGTCGTCGGCACCGGCGAGGGACGTATGCCCACGCGGGCGCGATCCGGCGACACCGCAGTGATGAACAATGATCATCAGGCAATTGAAGGCGGCGCGCACGGCGTCGGCGGCGCGGATGAACTGGCCCATATCCTTGCTGTCGTTCTCGTTGCCGAACATCGCGCGGTTCAGGGTATCGATGACGATGACAGCGATGTCACCGGGCACTTGCTCGCGGATGGCCGCGATCAGCGCGGCATGATCAGCAACGAGATCGATCGGCACGTCGAGCAGATAGAACGGCACGTCTTTCGGTGGATTGTGGTGTCGACGCCAGGCTTCGATCCGGCTGGCGAATCCGCTGCCGCCTTCTAACGCGAGATAGCAGACGGTGCCTTGGCGCACGTTGCGGCCGCGATAGGTTTTGCCTGTGGCGATATGCATGACCGCATCGAACGTCCAGAAGCTCTTGCCGGACTTCGGCGGCCCCCAACAGACGGCAAGACCGGTCTTGGGGAAGATGCCTTTGATGGCGTAATTGGAAAGCGCGGGAAGGGTGACCGCGCTGAAGTGTTTCCAGGTGAGACGCTTCGGTTGCGGTGGCGGTGGCCCGCCATCGAGCTTGGCCCAGATGCGTTCGACCTCGCGCTGAAGGCGTCCGCGATACTTGTTGGCGATGCCGTTGGGGAAGCGTTCGAGCAGCGTCACGATCCCGGTGATGGTCCAGCCGTCGCCTTTGAGCGCCTTGATCACATTCCAGAATGCGTTCGATCGCGCTCCGTCTTCGACGCCGTCGCGGATCACCTTCATGGTGTCGGTGGGGATGGCGGAGTCATCGAAGGTGCCGGTTCCGCCGCCGCCTCCTCCGCCGTTGGTGATGGGGAATTCCTGCTCGAGGCGCTCGGGCGTCCATACCGGCAGCTCGTCCACCTCGTCTGACCAGAGTGTGCGTGTTGGCGAGACGACGCGGCCGCGATCACGTTTCTTCTTGTTGGGGTAGTTCACGGTACCGGCGAGGCGGTAGGGCTGACAGATATTGCCGGTATCGCTGTCGGCCTTGGTGGCGGCGCGCAGCCGATCGCCAAGCGCCTTGGCGGTGGCGGGGGCAAGCGCCTTGTCGAAGAAGAACCAATAGTGCGCGTTGTTGGGGGAAGTCTCGACCGCGAGCGAGATGGGCACGATCGGCGTCCACGCCGCCCCTTTATCGCTGTCGCTGTCGACGGTGAGCGCGAACACGGCCACGGTATCGTTGAGATCGCCGCGTTGCTTGCCGTTGAGCCCCGGGCGCACGGTGCGGCCTTCGACATAGACGTTATGCCCCGCTTCGCTGGCGTTGATGGCGTCGGCGATCATGTTCTCGACGAGGTTGGGATCATCGATCGCAAAGCGATAGATCGAAGTGACGTCGTCGTCAGCCGGGTTGACCAGGACCATGTTGAGGACGCCCGGCTGCTTGATGTCCGCCGTCGCCGCACGCGCCTGCGCCACGTAGGTCGACACGAAGTCGCGCACCTCGCGGGTGTCGGTGTTCATGACACCACCTCCGCCTCTGCCTCCGCGACGTGGATGGCGTTGATCGCCTGCTTTTGAAATTGTTCGCGCGCCTCGGTCGCGCCCTCGGCAAATTCGATCAGGCATTTCCATTGCGTGGTGCCGTCCTTGTCGGTGTAGGGGCGCGCCGGAAACGCGATCCATTCCCGGCCGTTCTTTTCGTGCAAGCAGCAGTCGTGGATGACGAGACCGACGCGGGTGAGTTCGAGATCGACGAATCCCTTGAGCGTGTTTTTCGCGTAGGGACGGAATCGGACGCATCGGATCATGAGCGTGATCCTCCGAATTGCGGACGCACGCGTGCGCATGCGGGCACACGGAGCCCAACGTTGACGACGATGGTGATCGGTTTTGGCGGGAAGGGGTCGCGCGGGGAAAACTTGCGTGGCGACCGAGAGGCGGGGTAAAACGGCGCTCGTGCGTTCGTCAAAACCCCTGGCCCTGCTCGACTTCCCTGGCGAGCGGGGCCGCTTCTTTAACAGGCTAGGTGGTAGTTTCTAGCTCGCGTTGCCGCTGCGGCTTGCGCTGGCGTGGTGGTGCGACCTTCGCCTCGGGCAGATTGTTGGCATAGGCGCGCAAGCTATCAACCACGAGCAGAGTCCGCGTGCCGCGTTTGACCGCCTTTACCTTTCCGGCACCGATCAAGTCGTACATGCCTTGAGTGCCGATGCCGATCATCTGACAGCCTTGCGGGACCGAGCAGAGGATCGGCTCGACCTCCATCTTGCTGACAATGGATGCATGCATAATCAGGCTCCTTTCGCTTGTCTCGCCGGTCGGCGGAACGGAATTATACCGCTCGGTGTGTCCGTATCGCTGTTGATAAAATCCGCCCAGCCATCGAAGATGGGAACGAGCGGTTTAATTTCCGTGTCGTCTCGACTGTACAGTCGCCGAAGCGGCGTTTCGCCGTATCCCTCGACATGCGCAATCGCGCGTTCCAAGTCATCCCGTGTGACCTTCAGATATCCCATGCGGCGTTGTGTATTGCCCCACGACTCCAATGCAGTGCGCATTCCGTGCAGGACCGCATTTGGCTCATCGACGGGAAGAAGACGTTTAAGGAGCCGACGGACAATTTCGTCTGCAATTTGTTTACCCATGCGCCCACTGCCGTTGGCAGCGCGATAATTGCCGAACACAAATTCGCTCTCATTCTTGTCGCGCTTGCGCTGCTCGTCGAGCAGCTTGAGAATTTCAACCGAGCGATAGTTTAGTGGCACGACATGATCAATTTTGATTTCCTTCGCACCGGCTTTATTGCGGCCTTTCATGCGATTCCAGGGAATGACCAAGAGATTTTCCTCTCGTTGCCATTCTGACCAGCGCATGCCCCAAACCTCGTCGCACCGTAGTCCGTTCAGCATGAGAAATTTCAGGAACAGGATTTGAATTGGCGGTAGTCCTGGGGTCACATCGACGATCTTCTTTTTGTACTGATATAGGTCGTCGGGCTCTATCTCGATTTTGTTGTGTCCACATCCGAGAGCGTCCGGCCGGTGGACTTTGAATTTGTTGCGTCCGGCGGCATTGTAGATTTCGTACACTGATACTCCGATTGCGGTTGCGGCTTCATGGGCGAGGAACCGCGTTCGCGGCTTTGCGAGTTCATTGAGCTTGGCCATCAGAGGCGGGACTTTGCGCCAATTGAGGGCTTCGCGTGGTTCATGTGTTGGTTCGATGTTGTCGACTCCGAATAGTATACGCAGCGGTCCCTTCATTGAGGCTGGATTGGCTTTGTCCTCCATTACGTCGTTGGCCCATGCCCAATCGAAGATGGTGCGCGCACGCTTTAAGACCGCATCGGCCATGGACGGAGTTTGGGCGCGCATCGGATCGATGATGTCGAAAATTTGTCTGGCAGTGATTTCGCTGCACAGAAATTTGTGCAGCGGTGCGAGCGGTCCGTTGACGATGTCTTCCGCCTGATTCTTCGTGGATTCTTTCCAGGGCTTGGGCGCGCGCTTGGACTTGTACTCGACGAAGTCGTCGGCGACGGCCTTGAAGGTTTTATCTGACTCGGCGGCGCGGCGACGTTCTCGTTTCTTTTCAGCGCGCAGTTCGAGCGGGTCATCGCCTCCGGTTCGCTGGCGGTCGGCGGCCATTGCAGCGGCAACTGCATCGGCTAAGCCCACGGTCGGATAGGAGCCGAGGGACATTTCACGCCGCTTGCCGGGGATGCGGTAACGCTTGAACCAGAACTTGTTGTGACCGCGATTTTTGACCTTCAGGTAGAGGCCCTTGGTGGGCCTGTCGATGACACGATAACTGCCGTTTGTGCGGAGGTTTTTGATCTGTTTGTCGGAGCTGATTGTCTTGCTCATTTTTGAGTCGCATCCTAAAATTAATCGCGTGTTTTTCCGTCCCATCCGGGGGGTGGTCGGGTTGGCCCATCCTCCTGCCCCACCACGGGCTGCGGGAATGGACGGGGAACGCCCGGAGACGACCATTTCAGCCTAGCGAGAAATACCCTTTTTTACTAGGTTTCCAGAGAATGACGGAAAAGGACGGATAAAAGATGACTGAGGGTTGAAGAGGGAAATCTCATTAAAAGTGGTTGAATTTATTGTGGAATTGTTTTACGGAATAGCCCGTCCCATCCTCTAGCCCCCACCAGCGGACGGGGTATACATTAGAAGCGCCCCGGCCCACCGCGCGAACGGCAGGCCGGGACTTGACCAACGAACGCCAGTGGACGACGTCCGATGATCCAGGCCCAGTTAACACCCAAACCAGGTCGGATGGGAGGCGCGCCGTGCGCGGGCCAACCACACGCGTTCGTCGGCCAAGCAATTTCCGTCAGCAGGACCTCACCCGTGCGATCAAGGCTGCCAGAAACGGTGGCCTCGATATCGCGCGGATCGATGTCGAGCCGGCCGTCCCGAGATTTCAGCTCGTGATGAAGGGCGGCATCCCCGCGACGGAAACCGACGTCAATCCCTTTGACTCCGCGCCGCTCCCCGATGAGCCGACGCGACGAACGCGAAAAGGTAAATAGCCATGCGCACGTGTGTTGAACTGAAGTATGTCCATCACTGGATCGATCACCTCGGCCGCAACCGGTACCGCTTCCGCCGGCGCGGCTTTCCCGGGATCGAGCTGCCGGTCGATGGCGATCCGAACTCGCCGGAATTCCTGGCCGTCTATTTCGCCGCGCTGCGCGGTGAGAAGACGAACGCGGCGCTCGCTGCGGTTGCCGCTCGCGGCGGCTCCGGGACGGTCGCGACGGCGGTCGAGGAGTTTCTCGCCAGCACGACCTTCAATAGCGCCGCCGATGGCACGAAGGACCAGCGCCGGCCGATCCTCAAGCGCCTGCTGAAGCCGGGGATCGGCAACCTGCCGCTGGCAAAGATGGACGCTGCATACCTGCAGCGTTGGCTGGAACAGGCTCCGACGCCGGGCGCGAAGAACAATCGGCTGTCGGCTCTGAAGTCGTTCTTCAAGTGGGCGCACGAGGTCGTGCACTTGATCGAAACGAACCCGGTTGAGGGCATCAAGGTGACGGCCACGTCGACGCCCGGGCACCACACCTGGACCGATGAGGAGATCGCGCAATTCCGGGCCCGTCACCCGACCGGCACACGCGCTCGTCTTGCGCTGGAGCTGATGATCCATCTCGCGATCCGGCGCGGCGACGGCATCTCGCTGGGCCCCCAGCACGTGAAGAACGGCTGGGTGATCTACACCCAGGAGAAGAACAAGCGGCGCAAGCCGACGCTGGTGCAGACGCCGGTGCCGGAGGCGGTCAGGGCCGCCATCGCGGCATGTCCTGCCCCGGAAACCTCGCTGACGTTCTTGGTCAACGAATGGGGTCGCCCGTACTCCAAGCGGAGCTTCAACACCGCGTTCCGTGAGTGGTGCGACGAGGCCGGGTTGCCGGCAACTTGCCGGCCGCAGATTGCGCAAGGCGGGCTGCAAGCTGATGGCCGAGAGCGCCTGCAACGTGCACGAGATCATGGCGGTCAGCGGCCATCGCACGCTGAAAGAGGTCGCGCGCTACACCGAGGCGTATGACCGTAAGCAGGCGGCGGCGCGCGCGCAGGCCAAGGTCGCGGCCGCAAAGGACAACGTCGTCCCGCTGGCGCGCGTGCGGTGAGGGAGGCCGAAGCCGTGAGCGAACAGTCCTGGCGGCGGGTATGGCGATGGGTAGTAGGGACGCGCGCACGCCGCAGCGCGTTCACGCTAGCGGTGCTGGTGGCAATGGCGTCGACATACGTCACTGGCAGCTACGATCCCGACCAATCAACAGTTTACCGCTTCGTGCCGTTGACGGCAAAAGAGCGCGCTAAGATCATAGAAAACTGGGGCGAAATCATACTCACTAAGAACTGCTATTTCCGAAATGATCAGGAGCCAAACCTTCTCTGCATCATAGATCAAGGAAAACTCAAGAACGACGGTGGTGAGGAATCAGACCCGTACCTGTCGTTGTTGGCATACATCGCTCTTAACGGAGCGATCATCTTGGCGACACTAGGCCGTGTACTCATAATCGGCCAGGACTGATGCAAGGCAGGCAATGTCCGCTCTTCCTCTAACAGCGGCACAAATGCGGTCTTCGCTTTAGGTCCGCTTTGCCCGCCTCGACTCGTTCGGATATG
>Ga0306924_10006503_pt1 | contig 11654 bp, 7 predicted proteins | sample sta12Can44000111_FD_203756 | JGI IMG/M metagenome (GOLD analysis project Ga0306924, IMG submission 203756) | Lab enrichment of tropical soil microbial communities from Luquillo Experimental Forest, Puerto Rico - statanox.12C.anox.44.000.111 (v2)... | ecosystem: Environmental > Terrestrial > Soil...
GCTGCGACACATCGAGTTGCGACGCTGTGCCGCCGGCAAATTGCTGTTTGATGAGCGTGAGAATGCGCTCGGCCGCGGCAAGGTTTCGCCGCGCGATGCGCAACTCATCCTGTGCCGCGAGAATCTGGAAGTAAGCGTTGGCGACGGTCACGATAGCGGTCAGCGTGACCACTTCGCGATTATAGCGCGATGCGGTCGCGCTCTCCTCGGCCGAATAAAGCAGCGCCCGGTTCTTGCCCCAGAAGTCGACCATGTAGCTGGCGCTGATGCCAAGGTTGTACAGCGGGGAAGTCCGCGCAAACACCGTGCCTCCGCTGGCGGCCGACGCCGGGGTTCGCATTTGTTCGGCGGTCGCGGTCCCGGTTGCGGAAGGAAACAATGGCGCGCCGGCGATTCCGACCTGGGCGTCGGCCTGGACAATCTGCGCCATGGCCACCGCGATATCGAGATTGCCAATCTGCGCCTCATCCATCAGCGAGGTCAGTTCGCTGGAGCGAAAGCCGCGCCACCAATCCAGTGCCGGAAGGTGCGCGTCAGGCGCCTTGTGGCCGCCTTCGCGATAGGCCGCCGGCACCTCGAGATTGAGTTCGGGCCGCTCGCTTCCAAGGATGCAGGCAGACAGCGCCGGAGCGAGCAGCAACGCAGCCACGGCCAGCCGCAACCCGCCGCCTGATCTTGCCCCGTAGTAGTCGCGCAGGGCCTTTCCGGGAAGTTTGCCGGTCATTGGGCTGCCAAGATCTACTCACCCGGTTGCAGCGTGGAATCAGGCGCAAGCGGCGGCGGATGGTCGCCCCTGAGACGTCGGCTCCAGAACCGGAATCGATCCATATAAAGGTAGATCACCGGCGTTGAATAGAGCGTCAGGACCTGGCTGAGGATCAGTCCCCCGACAATTGCGATACCGAGCGGTTGGCGAAGCTCGCCGCCCTCGCCGATCCCAATCGCAAGTGGCAGCGCGCCAAGCATGGCCGCCATGGTTGTCATCATGATCGGCCGAAAGCGAAGCATGCAAGCTTCGTGGATGGCATCCAGTGAGCTGAGCCCACGCTTGCGCTCCGCGTCGAGTGCAAAATCGATCATCATGATCGCGTTCTTCTTGACGATGCCGATCAGCAGCATGACGCCGATCAGCGACATGATGCTGAATTCGGTTTTGAATGCCATCAGGGCGAGAAGCGCGCCGACGCCCGCTGAGGGCAACGTGGACAAAATGGTTAGGGGATGGACGTAGCTCTCATAGAGGACGCCAAGCACGATGTAGATCGTGACGAGCGCCGCGAGGATGAGAAAGGGCTGGTTGGAAAGCGAATCCTGAAAGGCCTTCGCCGTCCCCTGGAACGTGCCGCGAATGGTCGCGGGCACGCCGATTCGATTCATCGCGCGTTCGATCGAGGCGATCGCCGTGCTGAGCGAGCCGTTCGGCGGCAGGTTGAAGGAGATGGTGTTGGCAACGAGCAAGCCCTGATGGTTGACGGCAAGCGGCGTTGCGCCTCGCTCGAAATGGGCGACCGCCGAGAGGGGAATCATGGTCTCCTGTTTCGTGCTGACGGCAGATCCGGTGGACGACACGGTTTTGCCGGTGGCGCCGATGGAATTGGTGGCGAGATTTCGCGCAGCCTGGGTGTTGGCGCTATCGGCCTGGGTCTTGCCGAACGAGGCAGTGCCGGCGACCGCATTGGTCGCCTGTGATCCGCCGACCGCCGCCCCGGCTGTACTCACCCAGACATCCCTCAGCGTCTCCGGGTTTTGCCAGAATTGCGGCGCGACCTCCATGATCACATGATACTGGTTGCGGGCAACATAGATCGTCGAGACCTGGCGCTGTCCGAACGCGTCATAAAGCGTGTTGTCGATCTGGCTGACCGTGATGCCCAATCGGGAGGCCGAATCGCGGTCGATCACGACATTGGATTCGGTTCCTTTGTTCTGCTGGTCGCTGTTGACGTCGGTCAGGTTGGGGTCGCCTTGCAAGGCGGCGGCGATCTTCGGCGTCCATTCGTTGAGTTCCTCGAAGGTCGGACCCTGAAGCGTAAATTGATATTGTGCCTGGCTGGCGCGGCCGCCGACGCGGATGTCCTGTACCGCCTGCAGAAACAGGGTCGCTCCCGGAATGACGGCCATTTCGCGCCGCAACCGCGCAATCACGCCGTCCGCAGAAATCTTGCGTTCGCCGAGCGGTTTCAGCGAAACGAATACAAAACCGGAATTGGTTTGCCCGCCGCCGGTGAAACCGACCGCGGTATCGACGGCCGGATCGTTCTTGATGATGCCGATGAACTGCGTGAGCTTCTGCTGCATCAGCTGAAACGAAATACTCTGATCGGCCTGGATCGCGCCGACGAGCCGGCCGGTGTCCTGCTGCGGGAAGAAGCCCTTTGGAATGATGATGTAGAGATAGAAGTTGAGACCTATGACCGCGACGAGTATCAGAATCATCGAGAGGGGATGGCGAAGCGCGACCGTCAAGGTCCGGCGATAAGCGTTGAGAGTTGCATCGAAGAAGCGCTCGCTCATTCGATAAAGCCGTCCATGCCCGATGCCCGTGTCGCGCCGCAGCAGCACCGCACACATCATCGGCGTGGTCGAGAGCGAAATCGCAAGCGAGATCATGATCGATATCGAGATCACCATCGCGAATTCGCGGAACAGCCGCCCGACGATGCCGCCCATCAAAAGGATCGGTATGAAGACGGCAATCAGCGAAATGCTCATCGAAAGCACGGTGAAACCGACCTCGCTGGCACCCTTGAGCGCCGCTTGCAGGGGAGGCGTGCCTTCCTCGAGGTAACGGGTGATGTTTTCGAGCACGACGATGGCGTCATCGACCACAAATCCAGTCGCCACTGTCAGCGCCATGAGCGAGAGATTGTCGAGGCTGTAGCCGAAAAGGTACATCACGCCGAATGTGGCGATCAGCGAGACCGATACCGCCACGACGGGCACCAGCGTAGCGCGCAGGTTTCGCAGGAAAGCGAACACCACTAAAATCACGAGCAGCACGGCGAGGATCAAGGTGCGTTCGACGTCGCGCAGGGATTGGCGAATGGTCGTCGAGCGGTCGACGGCGACCTGCAGGTCGATGGCTGGTGAAATCGACGCCCTGAGCTGGGGCAAAAGTCCCTTCACGTTGTCGACCGTGCTGATGATGTTGGCGCCCGGCTGCCGGTACAAGATGATCAGGATCGCCGGTTTGCCATTGGCGAGACCGGCGTTACGGAGGTTTTCGACCGAGTCCGTAACCTTACCGACATCGGTGAGGAAAACCGGCGCGCCATTTCGATAGGCAATGATAAGGGATTGATAGTCGGCGGCCCTGGTGGCCTGATCATTGGCGTAAATCTGGTAGCGCTGGCCTCCGACGTCGATCCCGCCCTTCGGGCTGTGCGCGTTGGCGCTTGCCAGTGCCGCCCGCACATCCTCAAGGCCGATACCGTATTTGAAGAGCGCCTGCGGAATGAGTTCGGCCCTGACCGCAGGCAGCGAGCCGCCGCCGACGGCAACTTCGCCAATTCCCTCGACCTGCGACAGCTTTTGGGCCAGCACGGTCGATGCCGCGTCATAAAGCTCACCCCTTGTCTTGGTGTCGGACGTCAACGCCAGGACCATGATCGGGGCGTCGGCGGGGTTGACTTTGCGGTAAGTCGGGTTGGTGCGAAGGCTGGTCGGAAGATCGGCGCGCGCGGCATTGATGGCGGCCTGAACGTCGCGCGCCGCGCCGTCGATGTTGCGGCTCAATCCGAACTGCAGGGTAATACGGACCGAGCCGACCGTGCTCGTTGAGGTCATTTCACTGACGTCGGCGATCTGTCCAAGGTGGCGCTCAAGCGGGCTTGCGACAGTGGTCGCGACGTCCTCGGGACTCGCGCCCGGTAATGTCGCCTGCACCGAGATGGTAGGGAAATCGACCTGCGGAAGCGGCGATACGGGCAGTTTGAAGAACGCCACGGCGCCCGCCGCCGCAAGACCCAAGGTCAGGAGCGTCGTTCCGATCGGCCGGCGAATGAATGGCGTTGACGGGCCCATGAGGTCAGCTCACCTCGTCGGCCGGACCGGTTTCGCCCGAAGGACCGAAAAATCGGGCCCCCAGCCGGTCGAACCAGAGATAGATTACCGGCGTCGTAAACAGCGTCAGCAGCTGGCTGAGCAAAAGTCCGCCGACGATGGAAATGCCAAGCGGATGCCGCAACTCGGATCCGGCGCCGGTGCCAAGCATCAGCGGCAACGCACCCAGAACGGCAGCCATGGTGGTCATCAGGATCGGCCGGAATCGCAACAGGCAGGCCTGGTAGATCGCTTCGCGCGGGGATTTGCCTTCCTCGCGTTCGGCATCGAGCGCAAAGTCGATCATCATGATCGCGTTCTTCTTCACGATACCGATCAAGAGGATGATGCCGATGATGGCGACGATGGTGAGATCGTCGCCGGCCAGCATCAAGGCCAAGAGCGCGCCGATCCCCGCGGACGGCAAGGTCGAAAGAATGGTGACGGGGTGGATGAAGCTCTCGTAGAGCACGCCGAGCACGATGTAGACGGTGACGATCGCAGCGGAAATCAGGAACAGCTGGTTCGAAAGCGATGACTGAAACGCGAGCGCAGCACCCTGGAAATTGGTAATCACGCTGAGTGGCAGCTTGATTTCGCCTTCTGCCCGCTTGATTGCCGTCACCGCTTCGCCGAGAGAAGCATCGGGCGCGAGGTTGAAGGAGATGGTGGACGAGGGAAATTGCCCGAGATGGGAGATCAATAGCGGCGCGGTTTCCTCTCGAAACTTTGCGATCGTCGCAAGCGGAACCGGTCCCGTGCCAACCGAAGAGGGAAGATAGATGTCCGACAATGATTGCAGCGAGGTCTGCAGTCGCGGATCGGCTTCGAGGATCACACGATACTGATTCGAATTCGTGAAGATGGTGGAGACAATGCGCTGGCCGTAGGAATCGTAAAGCGCATTGTCGATCGTGGCGGGCGTAATTCCGAAGCGTGCGGCCTGGTCGCGGTCGATTTCAATGAAAATCGACAATCCCTTGTCGGAGATGTCGCTGGCGACGTCGGCAAGCTGCGGCAATTGCTTGAGCTTGTCGACCAGTTTGGGTGTCCACTCGGCAAGCTGCGCCGGGTCGGGGTCCTGGAGGATGAACTGGTACTGTGTCTTGCTGACGGTTCCTTCGATTGTCAGGTCCTGAACCGGCTGCATGTAAAGCGTGATGCCGGTGAGCGAGGCGGCGCTGTTCTGGATTCGCCGCATGATCGTGGAGATGTCGGCTTTGCGGCTGTCGTGCGGTTTGAGGTTGATGAGGATCCGACCACTGTTGAGCGTGGTATTGGTGCCGTCTACTCCGATGAACGACGAAAGGCTTTCGACGTCAGGATCCCTCAGGATGGCGCTGGCGAGCTGCTGCTGGCGCTCGGCCATTGCGGCGTAGGAGACGGTTTGCGGTGCTTCCGAGATCGCCTGGATGACGCCGGTATCCTGCAGCGGAAAGAATCCCTTGGGGATGACGACGTAGAGCAGACCGGTGAGGATGAATGTGCCGAGCGCAATCAACAGGACGAAAGTCTGGCGGTCGAGGACCCAGTTGAGCAGGCGGGCATAGATCTCGATGACCCGTTCGAACGCCAGGCGGTTGTAGCGCTGGAAGGCGTTCTCGTGGGTCTCGGAACTTGGCTTGAGCAGCTTGGCGCAGGCCATCGGCACCAGCGTCAGCGAAACCACCGCCGATATCAGGATCGTGACCGAGAGCGTGATGGCGAATTCCCGAAACAGCCGGCCAACCACCTCTCCCATGAAGAGAAGCGGGATCAGCACCGCAATCAGGGACACCGTCAGCGAGATGATCGTGAACCCGATTTGCTCGGAGCCGCGAAGTGCGGCTTGCAACGGCGTGTCGCCCTCTTCGAGATAGCGCGAGATGTTCTCGATCACGACGATGGCGTCGTCGACCACGAATCCGGTCGCAATCGTCAGCGCCATCAGCGAAAGATTGTTCAGGCTGAAGCCGAACAGATACATCGCTCCCAGCGTGCCAACCAGAGAAAGTGGGACCGACAGGCTCGGGATCAGCGTCGCCCGCGCGTTGCGCAGGAAAACGAAGATCACCAACACCACCAGGATCACGGCAAGTGTCAACTCGAACTCCACGTCCTGCACCGATGCGCGGATCGTGACGGTGCGGTCGGTGAGAATGTTGAGATCGATCGCCGAAGGCAGCGAGGCCTGCAGTTGCGGCAACAGCGCCTTGATGCCTTCGACGACCGAGATCACATTGGCGCCGGGTTGCCGCTGGATATTCATGATGATGGCCGGCGTCTCGTTCATCCAGGCGCCGAGCTTGTCGTTCTGCGCGCCATCGATGACGTTGCCGATATCACTGAGCCGCACCGGCGAGCCGTTCCTGTAGGCGATGATCAGGGATTTGTAGTCGCTGGGGTTCCTGATCTGATCGTTGGCATTGATCGTGTAGGCACGCATCGGCCCGTCGAAGTTTCCCTTCGGCGTATTTGTGTTTGCGTTGGTCAGCGTTGTGCGCAGGTCATCCATGTTGAGGCCGTAGGCGGCCAGTTTGCGAAAATCGGCCTGCACGCGCACCGCAGGCCTTTGACCGCCGCTGAGGGTGACGAGACCTACACCGGGAAGCTGGGAAATCTTTTGTGCCAGACGAGTGTCGACGAAGTCCTGCACCTGCGTCAGCGGCATGGTTTTGGACGTCAAACCGAGCGTCAGGATCGGCGCATCCGCCGGGTTTACCTTGGCGTAGATCGGCGGTGCAGGAAGATCAGCGGGAAGCAGGTTGCCGGCAGCATTGATCGCGGCCTGCACTTCCTGTTCGGCAACATCAAGCGAAATGGTAAGGCCGAACTGGAGGGTGATGACGGAGGCACCTGCCGAACTGACCGAACTCATCTGATTGAGATTCGGCATCTGCCCGAATTGTACTTCGAGCGGCGCGGTGACGGAGGATGTCATCACATCGGGGCTGGCACCAGGATAGAAGGTCTGGACCTGGATGGTCGGATAGTCCACTTCGGGGAGGGCCGCGACCGGCAGGAATCGGAAAGCGAGCATGCCGGAGAGCATGATGGCGATCATCAGCAAGGTCGTTGCCACCGGCCGCAGAATGAACGGCTGTGACGGGCTCATTGTTTCTGTCCGCCTTCAGAACGCCGCTTCTTGGCGCCCGACTTTTCGGCGTCTGGCGGAGCGGGCGTGCCGGTTTCCGATCGAACGATGATCTTGGCGCCGTCGCGAAGTTTGTCGGCGCCATCGATCACGATGCGCTCGCCCGATTTCAGACCGGAAACGACCTCAACCCGGTCGCCATCGGTCACGCCGAGCTGCACAGGACGCACCGACACCGTGCTGTCGGGATTGATCAGATAGACGAATGTGCCGGGAACGCCGCGCTGGACGCCTGCCGTCGAGATCGTCGTGACGCTCTTGTGCGTGTCGAGCAGCAGCCGGACGTTGACGAACTGGTTGGGGAAGAGCACGCGATCTTCGTTCGGAAACTCCGCGCGCAGCTTGATGGTTCCGGTGGTCGGATCGATCTGGCTGTCGAAGGTCTTCAGGGTGCCTTCCGCTATCTTGTTCGCGGCGCTGCGATCAAAGGCAGTGACGGGCAGCACCGCGCCGGAGTTGATGCGATTTGCGATCGCCGGCAGATTGTCCTCGGGCACCGTGAACAGAACACTGATCGGTTTGAGTTGGGTGATGACGACAAGACCGTTGGTATCGCCGGGCGTCACATAATTGCCCTGGTCGACCTGACGCAGTCCGACGCGGCCGTCGATCGGCGATAGGATACGGGTGTATTGCAAGTTCACCTCGGCCGATTTTACCGCGGCCTTGTCGGCTTCCACCGTCCCCTGATTCTGCGCCACGAGCGCGACCTGGGTGTCGAGCGTTTGATGCGGTACGGCATTTTGCGCAGCCAATCCCTGATACCGCGCCAGATCGACCTGGGCGCCTTTCAGCATCGCTTCATCGCGTGCGAGTTGGCCCTTGGCTTGCGCCAGGGCGGCTTCGTAGGGGCGCGAATCGATCTCGGCGAGCAGACCACCCTTCTTGACTTCGTCGCCTTCCGTGAAGACGACCCTCATCAAATATCCGCTGATCTGGGTCCTGACGGTGATGGTGGCAAGCGAGGTCACCGTACCAAGCCCGTTCAGGTTGATGCCAATATCGCCCGTGCCGACGACCTCGGGCACGATCGACATCGGCGCGGCGTTGCGTCCGCCACCGCCCTGCTGCGGTGCGCCCCCTTGCCTGGTCCACCAAACGACGGCGGCAAGACCGAGCAAGACCAGCAGAGATATCAGGACAAACCGTCGGCCGGACCGGGGCTTGGCAGTCTGCGAAGAACCAATCGAAGGCGCTTCCTTGAGATTCTTGATCGGTTGGTTCATGAAGCTGCCATCGGATAGGTGAGGTGGGCCTTCACAGCGACTTCCGCCACTTTGCCGTAACCGTTTGCTCCGAGGGGGCTCGGGGAACCGTATTTGACCGATTCCGCGTGATATTGTCGCATTAACAATCGGAAAGAATTGCTGTTTTCGGTTTAGGCGGAGACTGTCCAGCCGATCAGGATTTGCCCGGGCACGCGGTCGCCTTGGGAATCAAAGCTCGCGTTTTCGGCCCAACGGCACATTTTGGACCTATCCGATCCCCGCGACAAGACGGCGCCTGAGCGCCGGCTCTCACCTGCATCCGACAGAGTACCAGATGCGGGATAGTGGAGTTCCGATCGGGGCAGGGAAGGCGCGGGATCGTCAGACTCGTGACCGGCCTTGGTGCTTTGCGAATCGTCAAACCTCAGGCCGCGACGTCCCATAGTTTGGACGAACCCCGTATCAGCGCCTTGCGTCCCTTCGGCGTCATGGCCGGTACATTTTCGCTGATCGTCGCCAATCCGAGCGCGACGAGACGTTCAAGCGCGAAATCTCGCAAGGTAGAGAGCCTGGAGACCGGCATGCGGAGCGACTTGAGCGTCTCCCATTGTTCCGGCGTGAGGTCGTAGTCGATGTCGTCGCTCATGCTGCCTTGGGCTTTGAATCGCACCGACCTCTTACCGAGAGAGCGTGAAGGCGATGCGACCGCAATGCGTCGAGAATCCGATCAGGTGGACAACATATTTTTGAATTGGGCTGCGTTTTCAGTAACGCGGCTGTCACATCCACGTGTCATGGGACAGCATCGACTACGGCGAATCAGATGGCGCGATACTGGATGTCGTTGCCCGATTGGATGAAGGCCCTGAAGGCAGCCTTGCAGCGCAGAACTTTCGGTCGCAGCAGCAGGCTAAGGGGTCTGGGAATCTTCATCAGCATTGCCGTCGCGGCAGCGGCGATTTACGCTCTGACGCACACGCTCAGACACATCGACACCGGCGAAGTCGCAGAGGTCATCCGGCACACGAATATCGGCCTCATCGCCCTTGCTGCGATGCTGGTGGCCGCCTCCTATTTCAGTGTGACGTTTTATGACCTGTTGGCGCTCCGCACCATCGGACGAGCCGACATTCCCTATCGGATCGCCGCGCTTGCAAGCTTCACCAGTTACCCGATCGCGCATGGCATCGGCGCGGTTTCGCTTGTTTCTCCCATCATTCGTTACCGTATCTATTCGCACAACGGCCTGACCGCTTTCGATGTGGCGAATATCTGTTTTTTGACCGGGCTCACTTTCTGGCTGGGCAACCTGACGGCGCTCGGGATCGGCCTGCTGTTTGCGCCGAACGCCATCAGCCTGGTCGATTTCCTGCCGCCGCAGGTCAATCGCTGGTTCGCCGGCGTGCTGCTCGCCGCGGTCGCAGGCTTCCTCGCCTGGTGTTGGGCGGCCCCCAGAAACATAGGGACCAAGCGTTGGCCGGTGCGGCTGCCCTCGGGACCCCTGGTGCTGCTGCAAATTGCGATCGGAATCCTCGATCTCGGCGCGGCCGCGCTTGCCATGTATGTGTTGATCCCGGCGGGACCGAATATCGGCATCTTCCAGATCGTGGCGATATTCATCGCCGCGACCCTGCTCGGTTTCGCAAGTCACGCGCCGGCTGGAATCGGAGTATTCGATGCGACGTTTCTGATCGGGTTGGGCGGCGACAACAAGGAGCCACTGGTTGCGGCGCTCCTGATGTTTCGCCTTCTCTATCACTTTCTGCCGTTTGTGTTCGCACTTGGCCTGTTCGGGAGTGTCGAGGCGTGGCGAACTCTGCGTGCGAAACGCGGTTTAGCCGAGCTCAGATCGGGGAATTAAGCTTGAGCCCCACCATTCCGGCCACGATCAGCGTCAGGCAAATGATTCGAACGGGGTCGGTGGGTTCGCTGAAGATCACCATGCCGACGATGATGCTGCCGGCCGCACCGATGCCCGTCCATACTGCGTAAGCCGTGCCGAAGGGCAGCGAGCGCAGTGCGAGCGCCATCAGGGCGAAGCTTGCGACGATCGCGACCACGGTCGCGGCCGTCGGCCAGAACCGGGTCAGGCCATCGGAATATTTCAAGCCAAATGCCCATGCGACCTCGAGGAGCCCGGCGGCAAGGAGGGCGAGCCACGGACTCACGGCGTCCTCGGCTTCGGCCGCAGACTGACCGCTCCGTATTGCGCATGGCGACGGCACGGTGAATCTGCACTGATTTTGCGGGAATGTGCAGACATTCGTACCTCATCTCGGTTGTTGCCGCCCCTTTTTAGTTCCTGCACTAAAAGCGGCAAATTCTATCCGGGAATTTCAAATGCAAAGGCGGCACCGGATTCATAAGTCTGCTCTTGCCCATGACTTTCCGAAGTTCGTGAAAGATGGGTGCTACGGCGCAAAACGAACCTCGGAAAGCGGGCACTTGGTCGTGTGCTCCCTTGCGATATTCGCACGACACGCGTGTGACAGAATGGCGGCGGTGCGATTGACCTCGCGAAGAAATGGACTCGAGGAGCTCTCCGCGACCCGAAGCTCCGCTTTTGTCTGCTGGCCGAAATTGCTCGCTGAGATTTCAGCGACCGCCCGCTTCGAGCCAGGCGGCGATGGTGGCGCGTTCTTCGCCGGTCATCTCGGTCACGTTGCCGGGCGGCATCGCGCTCGACCATACTGCGTTGCGTCCGATCAGCCGGGCGTTGCGGCGGATATGATCGGGCTGATCCAGCAGGATGCCTTTCGGCGCGGTGACGATCGTGCCCCAGACCGGCTCGGCGCCGTGGCACATGCTGCAGCGTGACAGCACGATCTCCTCGACGTTGGCGAAGCTTGGCGCCGCTGCAGACGATCCGGTCCTGATTTCGCGAGGACCGGCTGCCGACAATAGGCCGATGGCGATCGTTCCGGCCGCCGCGACCCCCCATACCCACCACGGCGATTTCCGGCCCGCATGCCGCTCATTGAAGAAGTGCCGGATGATCGGCCCAAGCGCGAGCACGATCGCAACGATCACCCAGTTGTAGCGCGTGGCGAACAACAGCGGATAGTGGTTGCTGATCATCAGCACGATCACCGGCAAGGTCAGGTAATTGTTGTGAACGGATCGTTGCTTGCCCTGAGCGCCCAGTTCCGGGTCAGGCTTTTTTCCCGCGAGCAGCGCCGCGATGACCTTCTTCTGGTTGGGAATGATCACCACGAACACATTCGCAACCATGATCGTGCCGACAATCGCCCCGATCTGGTTGAAAGCGCCGC
>Ga0306924_10006506_pt1 | contig 11653 bp, 7 predicted proteins | sample sta12Can44000111_FD_203756 | JGI IMG/M metagenome (GOLD analysis project Ga0306924, IMG submission 203756) | Lab enrichment of tropical soil microbial communities from Luquillo Experimental Forest, Puerto Rico - statanox.12C.anox.44.000.111 (v2)... | ecosystem: Environmental > Terrestrial > Soil...
TCGCGACCGCGAGGTTCATGAAGCGGAATGCAGTCCGCACTCTTTCGTTACGCGCGAGAATGTCGATCCCCTCGACGATTCGTTTGCGTGCGGCCTCCATTTCGATGACGAGCCGCTTCGCAGTTTCGCGCCTGCGAGCCGCGAGCCCGTCAATCTTCTTTTGCTCAATCGCAATCCATTCGCCGTAGAGAGCCGGCAAGTCGCGAAGAGCTTTATCGAGCGATGGCCCGCTTGCTCTCGCATTCTCGGCGAGCGCCTCCATGCCGAATACGACGCGCGTCTTTAGAGCCTCGTCCTCATTGGCCGCAATCCGCTCGACTTCCGCTTGGGGAAGAGGATCGGTCCATACCCGCGTCACTCGACCGGTCACTTCCTCCTCGGCGCTCCATGCCGCCGCCGAGTTGCGCCCCACCGCATATTCGCAAACGTCGCGATAATGCAGGTCGGCCAGGCGCAAATCGAAATCGTCGGACCGGTAGGCGGAAATGTCGCGCCGTGGACGGAATCCCTGCGGGCAAGCAAGCTCGAGGCACGCCTGAAAGACGTAGCTCGCGTCCGCGTAGAAACGATGCGGGACGGAGCGGCGATTGACGAGAAAGACGGTTAGAGCGCGCGCCCGTTCGTTTCCATCCGGCGTGCTGTAAGTGAACAGTCGGGCATGGGTCTCCAGCACGAGTCCGCCGCCCCGGTGTTGCGCAGCCGCGCTCTCCGCGATCACCACTTGATCGCCGCGACCCTCCGGCACGGCGAGGCGAACCGTGCGCTGCTGTGGCGTGCGCACCCAGTCCACTGGCGGGCGGTCCTTCCTTTTCCGCTTGCCGTCTGGTCCGACTTCGTGCGGCTCATCTGGAGCGAGGACGTGTTCCGGGAGCGGCGGCTCCGTGCGGTAGTCGCCCCATGAGACATGCGCCTCAATCTCGGTGATATCCGGCGGCAGCAGAACCGTGAGGCCGATCGAAGAGGGAAGAAAACGCCGCTTGGTATTGGGCGCATCTGGAATCTCAGCGTCCCCAGCTGCGCCGCCGGCGCCGTCGTCGACCGGCTCCTCGACGTCGGTCTCCATTTCCTCCTGTGAAGAAGGATCATCCTCACGATCTTGCGGTCCATCCTGCGTGAGCGGATCGTCCGCGGGCCCGAGAAATCCGGCCAGGTACCAGCGCGACGGACTTACGTCCAGCCGCTCTTTGGCAAGATCCGCATCCTGCGGTCCAGGGCCGATGAGGTCGCGGCGGAAGGCCGTCACGATCGACGAGCGGACATCGACGGATCGGATGGGCGCGGTCATTTTCGTTTCGACGCCTCCATGATCACGATTTCCCCCAGCGTTTTGGAAAGCCAGCTAGATGTGTATGCAGGCCTCAACCCAGATGCTTTGTGACCTGCATCCTGCAACAAACCCTCGAGCGCGACGAGACGCTCACGGAAACCAAGACGAACGCCAAAGCGCAGACTTGCTTTATCGGGACCACACAACACCCAGTTATCGGTGCGGCTTAACGCATGCGCCCACAATGACTGCTCCCCGAGGTCAAGAAAGGAAAACATAGGCTCGCGCACTATTGCCGCGGCGCGCTCTGCATCTCCAACTTTCTGAATCGCTGCCAGAGAAGATTGCAGTGCGGCATTGTCGATTTGCTGCTCCTGCCGGCGCCGTTGGAAACCGGTCTGGGTCTCGATCACGCAATCCTCCACTGTTTCCACGCGGTAACCACCAGTGAGCGCACGCCACGCATCCATCCGCCAGCATTCCAGGATAACGTTTGTATCCACCAACACGGGACCGCGTTGACGCGCCATCGGTCCCTCAAAGGTCTAACGCAAGTTTGACGCCATGAGCCGCGCCAAGCTCAGCCAAATCATCAAGCCTCATATCGAGAAGATCGGCGGTCTTGCGCGCCGACATATGTCCCTCATCAATCGCCAGCGCGATCACTTCCATGAAGGCCTTAGAGTAAAGCGGCGGTGGCTTACGGCCAGAGACGTCCCGGCCATTGTTGCGCAAGGCAGCGTCGGGAATCTTATTTGCCTGAACCGCGTCGAGGCGCCCAAGAGCCACCAGGCGCCATTTCAAAGCCGTGGCCGTCACTTGTAGGGCTTCCGCGGTATCGTTGAGCCACTGGACGTTGTTGACTTTTGCTGGTTCGAACCGACCGAGGACTTCGGTCGGCATCAGCACCGCCGAGGCAAAGTTATTGGCGAGTTGCTCGACGCGAATCTTGCTGCGCTCGGAAGCATCCTCAACATGTTCGGGCGGCATCGTATCCCAGGTGAGGATATGGAAGAGCTCGTGGGCCAGATCGAAATGGCGGCGCCCCACCACTTCGTTGCGGCTTATCAACACGGCATCGAGGTCCAGCAGCCGGCAAGCAGCGCCTGATATTCCTTCGATCGCGTCGACCATGAGGACGAGAACACCGAGTCGGCGTTCCATCACCTCAGCCAATCGCTCGGCGGGAACAGGTCCAAGCTCGAAATCCGCCGCAAAGCGCTCACCAGCGGCCATCGCCTCTTCGTAGCTGCTCTTCGACGTTAGCTTCAGCGCCTGCCGCAGATTCGGCGGAGGCCGTCCAACCTCGGGAGCCAGGGTGCGATTGGCCGCGACCCAGCGTCCCGCGACGCGTTCAAACGCGTTCAGGCGCTCCAGGGCCACGTTCGATTGGCGCCAAGAGAACTTCCCCTCCCCGGCGAGCAGGAATGGATTTATGAAGTAGTCAAGTGTTGCCCCCAGTTTCTGGACCGCGGTCAATAGCTCGTCGGCGGATAAGCGCCGCTCTCCAGTCTCGATCGCTGAGACTGTCTGCCGATCCTTGAAACCGAAAACGTGTGCGAGGTCCTCTTGTGAGAGTCCGCGCTGCTCGCGCAGCGCCTTGATCCGCGCGCCGATTAGATTCGTCCCCATGGCTCCTCCCGAGCCATACATATTCTTGCGAATTGATAATTGCAAGAAAATACTGCATAGTGTTAGTCGCGGTTAGCCAATTGGATGGATTCACAACGTTGCACTAGAGGAAATTGCAAAATGATTACAGTGGGGTGGGTAAAATGCGGCCAATGGGGCAAGCTGTGCCGCCTCGAGAGCGTCGATCTCTCAAGCGCCCGCACCGCGGGCGTCTACGTGATTCTGGCACGCCGGCCACCCCGCAAGGGTGGTGAAGGTTGGTCAAGGCGATATCACCGCTCGTTTGACGGCGCACCGCGCGGACCCTGAGATCCTGAAGTATCGGAAGCTGGGCACGCTGTTGTTCGCTACAGCCGCGCGCATAGCCGCAGGATGATTTACGACGAATCTGTACCTGACGGTATTGGTAACGTTGGACGCAGGAATGCAGGACGATGGCGGTAGAACTCAAGCTCGGACTGCACGCGATCGGATTCGTGCGCTTCCTCCCGAATGATCAAATCCGGGGAATGGGGTCAGGAACGTGCGTCCGCTTCGGCAAGCTGCGGGGCATTCTCACCGCCGACCACGTCGTCGATAAGTGGGACCGAGACAACGAGGTCGGCCTCGTCCAATTTCCCATCCGTGAGAACCAGTTTCAGCGAACGCGGCTTCCGAGGAAGTACCTCGATGAGGTGCGCGTCGGCTTCAAGCCCTACGATGACACGGGGCCGGACATCGCTTTTGTGAAGCTGCCGCTCGTGGAGGGCGGGAGTATCGAGGCAGCGAGCTCGTTCTTCGATTTCGAAAAGCAGCGCGAGCTCGCGTTCAAATCGCCGCCGCACAACGCCGACCAGTTCGATTTCGTCGCCGGCATTATCGAAAAGTGGCAGGGGCAACCGTCAGTACAAGGGCAGATGGCGAAGACCGTGATCAATGGGTTGCTCAACATGGGCGATGCCGTCCCCATTTCCGACGGCCGCGACGGCTACGACCGACTGCGCTTCACGCCGACTCCAGAGAAGGGCTTTGCATTGCCGCCGACATATGGCGCGACGAGCGGCGGCGGACTAATGCGCCTGTTCCTGGAGAAGGGCACGAAGAACATGATCGAACTGCGTCTGCTCGGGCCGGTCTATTATGAGACAGCCCCCAAGGAGGGCGCAGTACGTGATCTCATCTGCCACGGGCCGCACAGCATCTACGAGCGTCTAGCAGAGAAGATTAAGGGCAAATAGGCGAATGAAATCTAGACTTAGTCGTCCTCCAACTCATCTTCTTTGTCGTCCTCTGACTTCCGCTTCACCCCGGGGGCAATGCCGAGGCGGACTTCTTCAGCGTGGCGTTCGGCGTTGAGGGTGAGGAGGCGGGCGAGGACCTCGTCGCGAAAATCAGACGGCCAGAACAGACGGCCCTGATAGGTGTGGTCGTCCTCGTTGGTCTCGTCCAGGAAGACCGGCGCGGCCCGCGCGGCGAGGTCGCGCCAGTCATAGGCTTCGAGCACAGAGCGGTCCATGCCGGCGTGCAGCTCGCGCAGGCGCCAAATGTCTTCAGCTGTCTCGATCGGCTCGTCGAAGCGGTGATAGGTCTTGGTCATCCCATCGTTGCGAGCGACCATAAGCGCAGCGCGGTGTACAAAATACCGCTCCGCTTTGTAGTCGACGCCCGAAAACCAGTCCTCCCCTTCGGGCAATGGAAAAGTATCGAAGCAATCGGTCGGAGCGTAGTTCAGATCGTCCTTCAAGGTCGATGTGAATGCTCGGACCCACGTCTCATGAATTCGTGACTGCAAAACCCCGAAATATCTCCAATGATCAAAGGGAAATACGATGATCTTTTCGTTATAAACAATACCGCGGTTTAGAAAAGTGAACGCTAGAAGTGGAGTCACGCGCGCTATCGCCAAGACCCTGCTGCAACCAGATATTGCCGCCAGCATCCGTGTTTGCCGCTCGGCAAAACGCCACCAGTATTTTCGGTATGCTTCTCTGTTGTCCTTCGCGCGCTGCGGCTTCACCTTCGTTTCGATTACATGCATCAGCTCGGGATACCGAGATCGCGCCTCTATCTCTGATAGATCGCCAAAATCTATCACATACCGAGAGTGGGAATGAGTAGGGCTGTTGTTTACGTCGACACCGCCCAGATAAGGGAATATCCGTTCAGCACACGCGGGATTTTTCAAAATTATCTCGCTCATCAAAGAAGTTGGATTTGCTGTTCCTTTGGCGGCCGCAACATCGTCGAAGGTGAACCCCATCCCAAAAACGTATGAGCCCTTGAAGGATTTGTCGTCATTAGCGGCAAGTCTTGCTGGAGCATCGTCGAGGCTACCTTCGATCAAGTATGCAGAAATCCGGCGTACCGATCGACCATCTAGCTGAGCTAGTTCCTGTTTGCCTTTTAAGATGTGAATTACCGAAACAATCACTGCAGCCTCTCCGGGCCATGGCAAACGTTTTATTGCTCGGACGATGGAAGCCCCGGAATGAAGGATCGCCGTTAGACCAGATGTCCTCGTGTCGCCCTGCGCAATCGTGTTTGTTGCGATCAACCCGAGGCATCCATGACTCCGTAAATTGTCAAATGCTCGCCTAAAAAAGTACGCGACTAGATCGCTGTTGCCATGCGTTTCTTCCCTCGAAAGAAGCCAATCTAGATAACTCCGGCCCAATATTCCTGATATCCTTGAGCCTCCACGAAACGGCGGATTTCCAATGATGGCATCAAAGCCAGCGTTTTCTCGTGCGAACACTTCCGGAAATTCGACTTCCCAGTGAAATGGTAGAAGAGGATGCGGGCCACGCTTCAAGGTCGCCGCCATGTCGTGGAGCTTGTCTAAGCCCGTTTTCAACGAGCCTGTGAGCCAGCTTTCGACATCGGCGCGTTTCTTTTCGCGCGCCTTTGGCTTGTCTTCCGCGAAGAACGCCGCGATCACCGCGTCGCCCAAAACGCGGATGTCCTTCAGCCGCGCTTCTAATGACTTGTGCCGCTGCTCCTGAATCGCACGCGCAGTGTCGTCCGGCGCAGCCTGGATTTCGCCGCGGCCTTTCATCGTTTCGGCCACGCGGTCCTTCACCAATTGCCGGAACAGCGGCAGACCCGGCTTCGATGGGTGCCAATGCGCTGCCGCGATCTGTGCTTGCGTTAACCCCACCAGGCTGTCGCCCGATTTAAGCACGTGATCGAGAAAGGTGAACTCGTGGTCGCGCGCGAGGGTCGCCAGCCACAGCGACAGCTTGGCGAGATCGGTCGCGAGCGGATTTTTGTCGACGCCGTAGAGACAACGCTGCGCTACTAGGCGCCGGGCGTGGAGCTCCTCGTCTTCGTCCGGCGGGATAACGGGCTTCTTGTCTCTGTGGACTTCCCAAGCCTTAACTAGCCTCGCTGCAATTGCGCGACAGGCCTCGACCAGGAAGGCGCCCGAGCCCATGGCCGGATCGCACACCTTGAGATCAAGAATCTGCTCGGGCGTCGCGTTCGCGCCCAGCCGGTCAAAGGCAGGTTCCAGCGCATGGCGCACGATCGGCTCGGTGAGGCTGCGCGGCGTGTAGTGGCTGCCGGTGCGGCGGCGCTCGTCGGTCGGCTGCAGGATCGGTAAGCCTGCGGCAATTTCGTGCTTCTTAGGCGATCCGCGCTCGTCGACGATTGGGGTCAAGCGCCGCGGCAAGGTCGGCCGCACCCTTTGCGGCCTCTACCGCTTTGGCGACTCCCGTCGACAGCTGGCTACGGTCGGCCTCTTCTTTCAGGAACTTGATGCGATCCTTGCCCTTGGCGGTGGCGAGCTTGTCGAGATCGACGAACACCGGCGTGCGGTTGTTCTTGCCGGCCCTGATCGCGAGCGCGCGGCCGCCGGTGGTCTCGACCGTGAATCCCATCGCGGTTTCGTAGACCGACCCGATCTGCTCCACATCAAGCGTGCGGTAAGAGAGCCGTTCGCGCGTACCACCTTTCGCTTGCAGCGTCATGAGGCCTTCGAGGATGCGCAGCAGGCAGCCGTCGGAGACGGCGGGCACGCGCGGCGGATTGGCCCGATCCGCGCGCCCTTCCAGGAACGGAAACTGATCGGGATCGAACAGCTTGCCGCCGCGCGCCTGCACGAAATGGCTCTGGTGGCCCTTGTGGATGAGCCGGAACAGCGCGAGCAACCGCCCCCAGCCGCCGCGCCGCTCGTCCATGGTGTCGGGATTGAGCGCGGCATCTTCTGTTAGCCGAGCATAGAGACCGCGAACCGAGTAGCTCGTCTCGTAAATCTGCCGCGTGCGTCCGTCGGTGCGCGAGGGCAAGAGATCACGTCGGATGAGGTCGGGTTCGGCGGCATCGAGCCCGCGCAGAAACTCGTGCAGAGCACCGAGCACTTGCTCGGCAAGCGCCGTGGACACCCCGGCTTGCGCTTCCCGGCTGTTCTTCAGCAGCGCCGGTAGGCGGCGGTCGGGGGCGTCGGCAAACAGGCGGAAGGAGTCGAGCAGGAGCTTGAGCCCGCCCAGCATAGGCCTACCAGCCACCGTACCGAGCTCCCGCAGCGGAAATGTCAGGTGACCTGAGGTCTCGCCGCGTGGGGCATAGATCAGCCGAAGCTCCGGCGAATACCTGTCCTCACCGTCTTGCGCGTGCTTTCTTTCTGAGACGAGCAGGCCGGCGAAGACGCCGGTTTCGCGCAACAGCCGTTCGAATCGTTGATGCGGTGTCGCCTCCCATCCGTCGGCGGAACCTCGCCCATCGGGATCGATGCCCGGCGGCTCGACGCGGACCAGCAGTTGCCAAGGCCGATCGCTTGCTTCCAATTCTCTGACGGCCCAGGTCGGACTTAGCGTCGTGTCGTGCTCGGGCAGCTTGACGTAGAGATCGTTCGGCAAGCCGCGCCCGCCAGGGCTGCCGTCAACGTGCTGAGGATGCCAGCCGAGTACTTTCGCGAATATGGGCCACGGCTCGTGTAGGGTCGGCTTGGTGGATTCCGTCGATCTGCTCGGCAACGATCGCAGTATCGGCCTGTGTTTGCCGCGAGGGCGCGAGACCAAGTTCTTTCAACACGATCGGTGCCACGACCAGGCCTACTGGCTGAACGTAGTCCAGCCATTCGAGATCGGGATCGCGCTTGAGCTCGGGCGCCATGCCATTCATCCAGAGGCTGGCCAGAGATAAACCAGGCCGACCGGCTCGAGGCGATGCGCGTGGACGTCATAGGAGGCGCGGATGCGGCCTGGCTCTTCCTTCATCTCCTTCTCCAGGCGCTCTAAGCGTATCCGCCAGTGGCGGCGGTCTGCCTCCCGCTCTCGGCGCTCCGCTTCTGCGATGCCGGGCAAAAGCAGTTGGTCGGAATCGCGTTCGGCGGACGCTTTGGCGATGCGTTTGCGCTGCTGATCCAGCAGTTCCGTAAGCGAACGAGCCTCGGTCTCGCCGCGCCTGGCGAGCTGGAGCTTCACCTCAGCGAGGCGTTCGCGGGCCAGGCGTTCGAATGTCGGCAACAGATCGGCGATGTCGCGTTCCACCAGAGCTTGCACGCGCGCCGCTGCCTTCTTCGGGGCCGCGCCGGCATTGCGCATTGCCTCTTCGAGCTGGTTGAGGGTGCGCTCCTCGCCGCTTTCTCCCAGCGGCCGCAGCGGCTTGCGACCGCGCTCGGCCGCAGTCCAGATCGCCGTGACAGGGATGACCTCTTCGTGCAGCCGCGCGGCGCCGGCGCCGTAGACGGCAAGCCGGCCCATGAGCACAACGCGCGGCTGGGCGCCGGGGCCTTCGATTACGGAAATCCGCGATAGTCCAGCCTGAAAGCCCTGCGAGATGAACCGCGACAAAAGGCGGCGGACCAGACGGTGCTCGAGATGGACTTGCACGACTTCCGGCGCATCGCGGCCATCGGGCAATCGCGGCGGCGCAAACGCAATGGAACGGATGGGTACGCGCTTTCGCCACTCATTGATCCGCTCGCCGCGCTTGCGCGGACGGGCGCGCAGATCATCGAACGTGTCTTGCCAGCCCGGCTCTTTGGCAAAGGCGGGATCGGTAGGGTCGAGATTGAAGGTCGTGATATCACCCACCGTTTCCGTGCGTGCCTTCGCAAGCGAAGTGCCGGCTCGCGCTAAGGCAGCGCCGACTACGCGCTGCAGATCGTCGGCGCGAACCCCAACCCGCTCGCTCGAGCGCTCGAGCGAGTCTTGCAGCTCCTTCTGTTCCTTGAGCAACCGTTCGTGGCGTGCTTTCTCCTCGTCATCCATCTCTGCCCGAGCGCAGGCGAGCCGCTCGGCGTCGGTCTCGTCTACAATTGCTTTAGCGAGTGTTTTCGCCTCGCCTTGGTCGATGCCTTCCGCTGCAAGTCTATCGGTGATGCGCTTCTCGATGACCTGACCGGCAGAACCGAGTTGTTCCCGGATTACCTCGGTTTTGCGCACCAGCGCCTCAAGCACGATGTCGGCCTCGCGCTGCTCGTAGCGGAAATAGCGACAGAACACCTGCTTAGCCGGCTGTAGCTTGCGATCGATGCGGCCGTTGCGCTGCTCGAGCCGCGACGGGTTCCAGGGCAGGTCGAAATGAATGAGATCCGAGCAGTAAGTCTGCAAGTTGATGCCTTCGCGGGCGGCATCGGTGCAGATCAGGATGCGCAGTGGCTCATTCTTCGGATCTGCGTTGAAGGCAGCCTTCACCTCCTCACGGCGATCCTGCCCGGTGGCTCCGGTAAAGATGCCAATGCGTTCCTCCGCGCGATCGGTGTCAGCAAGCGCTTCCTGCAGGCGTCGTTCCAGCCAACGGCGTGTATCTTCCCATTCCGTGAAGATGATGAGCCGGCGATCATTCCAATTTCTTCCAGCTAACAAATTGCGCTTGATCCACTGGGTGAGCCACTGCACGCGAACATCGGGCCGCAGCGCAGTATCCTGCGCCAGAGCCATCATTGCATCGACCGCGGCCAGCTCTTTGCGCAGGTCGGCACCGGACGCATCGACGGCGCCGACCTCAGTGGCTGCCTCGGCAGTTGCATCCTCGTCGGCCTCGATCGCGTCCTCAGCCGGCTGTTCCTCGAGGCCGAGGTCGTCGATCTGCTCCATTGTGCTGCCGTCTACGAAAGCCTGTGCAGCTGCCGATGAGGCCTGCCCTTCTTCGCCGTCCACAAGGCGCTGCAAGGTCTTGCGGTGCGCCTTCAGAGTGCGCAGGAAAGCCGGGATCGAAGAGAGAAGCCGCTGCTGAAGTCCGACGAAGGCAAGCTTCGCAAGCGCCGCCTTGTGGCCCGGCAGCTTGGCGATGCGGCGACTGCGCAATTCGCCGTAATCGGCGAGCTTCTGCCACAGTTCGAGCTCGGGCGCGTCTTTTGGCAAAGCCGCGATCGAAATTCGCTCCACCTTGCGCTCCGGGAAGGCTTCGCCGAGGCGACGCAGATCGGATTTCAGCCGCCGGACCATCACCGGCTCGAGATCCCGCGGGCGGACTTCCACGCCGCGGGTAAAGCGCTGGGGGTCAAGCATTTCTAGCAGCGCGGAGAAACTGTTGGAATGTCCGTTGTGCGGGGTAGCGGTAAGGAACAATCGGTGCTCGAAGCGATGAGCCAAATCGTTCACCGCTCGGGTTAATTGGCTGGAAATTGCATAGCGCGCGCCACCAGAGGGAGCGGCGTGGTGCGATTCATCCAGAATGAACAGGGCGCGCGACCGGAAGTCCCCCAGGATATCTCGCAGACCCGCAATGTAGACCTCGTCCGTCAGCAGGCTATGCGCGATGATGAAGCGGGAACCGGTCGTCCACGGGTTCACAGAGAAACCGCGCTGCCGCCGTAGCTCGCCCAGGCGCTCGCGGTCGATGATGTCGAAGGTGAGACCGAACTTACTCTCGAGCTCGTCCTTCCACTGCACGATCATCGCCGGCGGCGCGGAAATCACGATCAGATCGATCCGCCGCCGCAGGAGAAGCTCGCGCGCAACAAGCCCGGCTTCGACGGTTTTGCCGAGACCGACGTCGTCCGCAATCAACAGATTGACGCGCGGCAGCCGCAACGCCTTGCGCAGGGGCAGCAGCTGGTAGGCGTCGAGCCTAATGCCGGCCCGGAACGGGGCCTGCAACAGATTGCGGTCGGCCGCGCTGGCGGACTTCCACCGGATTGCGCGTAAATACGCGGCGAGGACCTCGGGACTGTCCGGCGCTCCTCGTCCAACTTGGGCCCAGGTATCGTCCTGGATAATGCGGGTGCCGATCTCGGCATCCCACAGCACCTCGATCTGTTCGCCTTGCGCGTCGTCGGCAATGCAAGACAGCTTCAGCGTGGTCAGATCGGGCTGTGTGTCATCGACGACCTCGACGAGCCACGGGCGGCCGCGCACCTCGACGAACTGACCTTGTTGGATGCCCATCGCCTTTTGTCGCCGCTCGCATCAACGATTGAAAGCTCAGTCACGCTGATCCGCTTACTCGGCGCGTCGTAGGATCGCTGTTGCTTGCAGCGGGGTCCATGAACTTCCGAGAGTTGTCGGGATGCCGTTTGCTACCAACGTCTGAGCGATGTCGCGAAGCGACTTCACTCCGCTGGTTTGAATTTCGAATAACACATCCTGGTGCTGGCGGCGGATGCGAATCGCCAATATGCCTCCTCCGTCGATCGGCCGGGTTCGTTAGTCTTGCTCTCGCGGGCGCAGCTTTAAATCTGGACGTTTGTTACCCCTGACGTTACCCCTAGCAGTTTTCAGGCGCATTCAGCTCCCTCATTATTTCGGACAAGTCTTTGATTTTAAAGATGGAGCGGGTGAAGGGAATCGAACCCTCGTCATCAGCTTGGAAGGATTTTGCTCTATCTGT
>Ga0306924_10006508_pt1 | contig 11651 bp, 9 predicted proteins | sample sta12Can44000111_FD_203756 | JGI IMG/M metagenome (GOLD analysis project Ga0306924, IMG submission 203756) | Lab enrichment of tropical soil microbial communities from Luquillo Experimental Forest, Puerto Rico - statanox.12C.anox.44.000.111 (v2)... | ecosystem: Environmental > Terrestrial > Soil...
GGAGCACCCGGGTGAAACAGCGGTTCTGCTCGATCTGCGGGTACAAGATGGGCGCGCCGACGGCCACCGCGCCCTCGGGCCCGGGCACCGCGGGGAGAGCTTCGTAGGCCACGTCGATCAGGTCGAGGGCGTCGCGCGCCGCGTAGATCGTCTCCGCGACCACCGCGGCCACGGGCACACCCGCCGCGTGCACGGTCCCGTCGGCGATGATCGGATGCGGCGGCACGCGCATATCCGGAATGACGCGGTTCACGGGCAGCGGGGCCAGGTGCGCGAGCTCGGCACCCGTGACCACCGCGAGCACCCCGGACGCCCGCCGCGCGCGCTCCACTTCGAGGCGGGCGATGCGCGCGTGCGCGTGCGGCGAGCGCAGGAGGGCCACATGCGCGCAGTCCGCGGGACGGAGGTCGTCCACATAGCGCCCGGCGCCCACGAGGAGGCGGTGATCCTCGCGCCGCTTGAGGGGGCGGCCGATCCACGCGCCGTTCGCCGGCTCCACGTGGTGGCTCACGGCCGCATCATGTGGGTGGACGGCCCCGGCTGACGGCGCGGCGCGGCGAGCTCGGCGAACTCGCAGAGCAAGGGCCGCGTGTCGCGCGGGTCCACGATCTCCTCGATCCAGAAGGTCTCGGAGGAGCGGAAGGGAGAGCGCAGCTTGTTCAGGCGCTCCTCGATCTCTTGAAGTTTCGCTTGGGGATCGGAGGCGGCGTCGATCTCCGCGCGATAGGCGGCCTCGATGCCGCCCTCCAGGGGCAGCGAGCCCCAGCGGCCCGACGGCCACGCGTAGCGCGTGCAGTAGCGCCCACCGTTCTTGTGCGCCGCTCCCGCCACCCCGAAGCAGTTGCGCACGATCACCGAGCACCACGGCACCGTCGTTTGCCAGATGGCCGACATGGCGCGGACGCCCTGCTTGATGGTACCCGTGCGCTCCGCCTCGAGCCCGATGAGGAAGCCCGGACAGTCCACGAGATAGACCACGGGCAGGTGGAAGGTCTGGGCGAGATCGACGAAGCGCTCAACCTTCTGGCAGGTGTCGGCCGCCCACGCGCCCCCGTAGAAGTATGGATCGCTGGCGAGGACGGTGACCGGCCAGCCGTCGAGGCGCGCGAGCCCCGTGATGATCGAGCGGCCGTACAGCGAGCCGATCTCGAAGAAGGAGCCCTTGTCTACTACCGCCTCCACGATGCTGCGCATCTTGTACGGCTTGCGGATGTCGCGCGGGATGGCCTCGATGAGCGACGACTCCCGGCGCGAGGGCGGATCGGAGCGTTCACCGCGCGGAGCAACCTCGTCGATGGAGGAAGGCATGTACGAGAGGAAACGCCGCGCCCGAGCGAAGGCTTCCTCCTCCGTGTCCACCGCGTCGTCCACCGCGCCCGCCTTGAGCTGGATCTCCCAGCCCCCGAGCTCGTTCTTGGAGAGCTTCTGCCCCAGGCGCTCCACCACGGGCGGTCCCGCCACGAAGAGGGCGGAGAGCTCCTTGACCATGACCGAGTAGTGCGCGGCGGCGAGATGGGCCGCACCGAGCCCGGCCACCGAGCCGAGGCCGAGAGCGACGCGGGGCACGGTGCCGATGTTGTCGACCACCGTCTCCCAGCCGCTCACTCCGGGAACGTTGGCGCGGCCCGTGGTCTCGATGGTCTTGACGGAGCCGCCGCCGCCCGAGCCCTCGACGAGGCGGATCAGGGGCAGGCGCATTTCATTGGCCATCTGCTCGCACATGAGGTGCTTGCCCTTGATGGTGGCGTCGGCCGAGCCACCACGCACCGTGAAGTCATCGCCACCCACCACCACGGGTCGGCCGTCGACCCGGGCGCGACCGAAGACGAAGTTGGACGGGGTGAGGCGCTCGAGCTCGTTGGCCTGATCGTAGGCGGCAACGCCGGCGATCTTCCCCACCTCGTGGAAGCTGCCCGGATCCACGAGCTTGCCGATGCGCTCGCGAATGGTGAGGCGGCCGCCGTCACGCTGCCGCTGTACGCGCTCGGCACCACCCAGCTCCTCCGCGAACCCTTCGCGCCGCCGGAGCTCCTCCAGCTTCCGCTCGGATCGGCCATGGAGTGGGCTAGGCGAATGCCTTCCGCAGTGTACCCGCTATCTCGTCCACGCAGGCGCGCGCCTTGTCGAGAAACTTCGTCATGCGGATGAAGCCGTGGAACAAACCGTCGTAGCGCGTGAGGATGACGGGCACGCCCGCATCACGCAGGCGCGCGGCGTAGGCCTCGCCCTCGTCGCGCAGCGGATCGTGGGACGCGGTGATGACGAGGGCGGGGGGCAGGCCGGCCAGGCTCGTCGCCCGGAGCGGCGAGGCGAGCGGCTCCTTCCCTTGCTCCTCGCGGACCAGATAGTGGCGCCAGAACCACCGCATGGCCTCGCGCGTGAGGACGTAGCCCTCGGCGTTTTCCGCGTACGACGGGGTGTCGAAGGCGTAGTCGGTCACGGGATAGATGAGGATCTGCGAGACGAGGGCCGGACCCTTGCGGTCGCGGGCCATGAGGCTCACCGCCGCGGAGAGATTGCCGCCCGCGCTGTCGCCGCCCACGGCAACCCGGCGCGGATCGATGCCGAGCTGGTTTGCATGCGCGACGACCCACTGCAAGGCCACGTACGAATCCTCGACGGCCACCGGATACTTCGACTCGGGAGCGAGCCGGTAGTCCACGCTCGCCACCACGCAGTCCGCGGCGTTGGTCAGCGTGCGGCAGATGCCGTCATGCGTGTAGAGATCGCCGATGACCCAGCCGCCGCCGTGATAGAAGACCAGGGCGGGATGCGGGCCGGCACCCGCGGGAGCGTAACACCGCACGGAAATGGTGCCGCCCGCCACGGGGACCTGGTGCTCGGTGACGGCGGCTACGTCCTCAACGGGGCCCAGCCCCGCCGTGCGTGAGCGCATCGACTCGCGTGCTTCCTCGGGCGTCGAGTCCTCGATGAGCTTGAGGTTCAGCTTGGCCATCGCTTCCAGGAGGCTCTGCGCCTGCGGGTCGAGCGGCATGGCTATCTCCTCCGACGATCGAGTTCGTGCGTCAAGCGCTGCGGCAGTAGTGGGCGACCGGCACCAGGGTCCTATCATACGCGACGGCTCGGCCTTGCGGCTCTCCCGGAGCGGTGAGGCTTCCGCGTGATCCCGAGCGTGTGGGTCAGCTTTCCTTCGCGCGAAGCGCCTAGCCACGGACGCGAGACGGGGCGGGGCCTGTCGTCGGGGGTGGGGGTGCGCTCCAGCTGCGTCACCCACTTGCCTGAATCGCGGCCCTGCGGGCGGCGCACAGGACGAGGGGGTCCCACTCCGCCGGAGCGCACCCCCACCCCCGCCGCCACCCGCCCCGGTTGCACGGATGGCATCGGAGGATCGGAGTCTAGCGGTCCGGGCGCTGCTGAGGGGGCGGCGCTTCTCCTCGGTTGGGCGAGAGGCGGTTGGCGGGCTCACCGGGCAGCCGGCGAGCCGGTGGCTGAGTGGATACCTCCTGGTGCGCGGCCTGAGGCTGCGTTACGCGGCGGGGCGGGGCCTGAGGCTGCGGCGACGTCGTCGTCGGCTGCGTGCCCTCGACTCGCCGCGACGGCGCGGGCGGAGTGACGCGAGGGGCGGGAGCGGCCGGCGGCGTGGGCGCGGTCGCCGTAGCGGGCGGCGGCGACTCGATCCGACGCGATGGCGACGGTGGCGTCGGCGCTGCGGACGGCGTCTCCATTTGACGTGAGGGTGGAGGCGTGGTGCGCGCGGGAGTCTCTGAAGTGGCGGGCGCAGTCGCCGTCGTGGGCGGTGCCTCCACACGACGAGAGGACGGAGGCGCGGCGCGGCCGGCTGCTTCTGTTCCCGGCGCGGCCGTGCCCGTCACCTGCGGAGCGCGCGCCGGCCGCTGTATGGAGTCGCGCGGCGACTGGCCTCGCGGCGGTGGCGGCGGCTGCGTGCGCACGGTCGTCACGGGACGCTCGATGCTGCTCTGACCGAAGGGTGGTCGCGGCGCCACGGAGGACGTCTCGCGCGCCGGCGCGGGCGTCACGATGCGGGGCGCCGGTGCCGATATGCGCTGCGCGCCTCCGCTAGGCTCGGCGGCGGCCGGCACGACGCGCGGAGGACGCGTGGCAACCACGGACCGATCGAGACTCGCCGTGGGTGGCCGCACACCGCGGGTCGCTGCCGGGGCAAGGCTCGCAGGCGTGGCCGCCACGGGCGGCGCCTCGTGGATCGGCCGCAAGCTCCGATCGTCCACGCGCTGCTCGCGCGCTCCCGTGATCGGGCCGTGACCGAAGCGGTTCTCATTGACGACGACCACCGCATTCTTCACGTCCGCGTTGCGGTAGACGTTGATGTTTTGGACGTTGACCACCGTGTTGGTGACCACGACGTTGTTCACCACATGGGGGCCACCCCAGCCACGCCACGACGGCTCGTGAACGAAGCCCGGCCGCCCCCACCACGGCACGACGGGCTCGCCCCACCCGAGGGCGACCCAGCCGACCAGCGGTCCGCCGCCCACCGGGCCGCCGAAGAAGGCGACGAGGGCCGGAGAGTAGGGTGGCCGCGTGACCAGCGGCCCCGGCGCCCACGCCCAGAAGCCATCCGCGAAGACCCAGCGCCCGTAGTGATAGGGCGCCCAACCCCACGGCGCGCTGTCGACCCACGTCCAGCCGTAGTAGGGATCACGGATCCACGAGCCCGAGTTATACGGCGTCCAGCCGGAGGGGAGCGCCGTCGGCACCCAGATGGACCCGTAGGTCGGCACCACGCGCCACGTCCCGTAGCGGTCGAGGTCGCTCTCCCCGTAGATCTCCGGCGCGAGGTAGCGGCCGCTCACCGCATCCTGCAGCCGATCCGTGCGCCCGTAGTTCCACTGGTCCCACTCGTCGAGGGGCGGGGCCACGAACGACGCAACCTTTGCTGCGTTCACCCCGTCGATGACCACCTCTTCGCTGGGCGTGATGACGACGGGATCGGCGCCCGCGGGGATCGCGGTGGCGCGGCCGGCGCGGCGGGTGATGAACGACGTGCGGTCGCCCGTCACATCCACTCGGTAGTAGCCGGGCTGAGTAATGGTGAAGGCGGAGTTGGGCGTGTCCACTTCGACGGTGCGTCCGGGCTCGAGGCGGCGAAGATCGAAGGCGGCGGAACCGTCCGTCACCTTGAACTGGATGAAGTTAGGCTCCTGGTTCTCCAGGCCGATCTGGGTATTGGCCCAGCCGCGGACGAAGCTGTACTGGCCGATCTGGATCTCCAGATTGCCCGGCGAGGAAGTTGACACCTCGTCGCCCGGAGCGAGCGGGGTGTTCACCATAGCCGTGGTCCAGTCGTCGGCCCCCGGCCGCCAGAACGAAACCTGGCCGTCAGTGAGACTCAGCCTGGGGGGCGTCAGATCGTAGGCGGTACGGTCCGGGTCGGCGGGGTCGGCCGCTCTCGCCGTGGAGACGAGGCCCGGGAGGAGGCTCAGGAGCAGCAGCAAGGCCATCGTTCGTCTCGGTCGCATGATCGGATCCTCCTTCGTCCGCCTGTCCCCGTTCCAGTCCCCTTGCCGGGACCTATCACTACAGACGAATTGACGGGGCGCGGCATTCGCGCCGTAAATGCTTCGGTCTCTCTGATCGTCTCATGGGCGAGACGTGAGCAACGCAGGACTAGGAGGTGCGGCGATGAGACAGGCTGCGGGGCTTCTACTGGTGGCGGCGATGCTCCTCGGAGGCTGTGTTGCGTACGTTGGTCCCGGACGGGCAGGTATCAGCGTCGGGGCGCCGGTGGCGGTGGCCCCGGCCCACTACGGGTGGGGCTGGCACCGGGGCTAACCGGTGCCGGCCGAGCCAGCGGTAGCCGATCCGAAGGGGTCAGTCAATTCGCCAGCCTCGGCCGATCCGCGAGCATCAGCCGATTCGCCAGCGTCAGCCGATTCGCCAGCGTCAGCTGATTCGATAGACGCGGCGGGCCGTCCCGCTGAACATGGCGAGCTTCTCGTCCGCGGAGACCCCGGCCACGATGCGCTTGAAGGTGTTCCAGAGCGCCGTCCAGCCGATGCCCATCTTGTCGACCGGGAAGTTGCTCTCGAACATGCAGCGGCTCGGTCCAAAGAGTTCGATGCATGTCTCGATGAAGGGGCGCCAGAGCGCCGCCAGCTCCTCGGAGGTGGGCGGCGCGGGCGCCGTGCGATAGTCGAACGACGCCCGGCGCATCATCATGCCGCCGAGCTTCATCACCACGTTGTCGCACTTGGCCAGGTCGCTGACCCCAGCCTTCCAGGTCCTGAACACTTCCTCCTGCTTGCCGGCATAAGGCCCGTAGCCGAGCGGCGCCCCGCAATGGCCCATCACGATGCTGGCGTCGGGCACGCTCCGCGCCAGGTCCACCACGTCGGGGAGCTGGGGATGAAAAGCCCAGGCATCCAGCGAGAGTCCGAGCTTCGCCAGCTGCCGGAGACCTGCGCGAAAGTCCGGCTGCCGCATGAGATCAGGTCCGGCGGCCACGCGGCTGTTGCCGATGATGGGGCTGGCGTCCCACGCCGCGGCGTGGCGCACCCCGCGGAAGCGACCTCCCGCCGCGCGGATCAGCGCTTCCAGGACAGGCTCGACCCGATCACCCAGCGTGAGATCGCCGAAGCCTACGATGCCCGCGGCCACGCGCGTGGGACCATACCGTCCGCTGTCGCTCATGGCCGCGATGCCCGCCACGAACTCGGTCTCGCCCACCGACCGCATCTCCGCCGGCCCGTGCGCGCGATACATCGAATCGCACTCCATGAAGACGGTGGCGATCACGTTGTGCCCGGTGCGGACGTCGTCGAGGAACTCGTGCAGCAAGTAGCGGTGATCCGGCCGCTCCCACAGATGGTGGTGCGTATCGATGATGGGCAGGCCGGGCTCGAGGATGGGCTCGGGCGGACGCTTGGCGAGCCAGGCTTCGTCCGGAGCGTGAATGCGCCCGAACTGGGTCGGCCGCGTGGCCGCCGTCACACCGATTTCCGGATCAGAGCGGCGCAGCGGTCGAGGCCGGGCAGCACCTCGTCGGCCTTGGCGGCCGGCAGGTTGAAGATGGCGCGCGCCACCCCGGCGTCTTGGCAGCGCCGGACGGCATCGACGTTCTCTGCCACGCCGAAGACCGTCACGGGAATGCTCCCGGGATCGCGTCCGGCCGCAGTGGCCATCTTCCGGAACTCGGGCAAGAGGGTGAGGACGTCGTCGTAGGCGGGGCGCCGCGCGTGCGGCACCCAGCCGTCGCCGTAGGCGATGGCCCGCCGCGCACCGTAGGGGAAGGCGCCGCCCACGATCACGGGCGGATGCGGCTTCTGGATCGGCTTGGGCCAGGTCATCATCTGCGGGAACTTCACGTGCTTGCCGTCGTACTCCGGCTTGGACTTCGTCCAGATGGCCTTCATGGCCTCCACGCGCTCGCGCATCACCTCGAAGCGCATGGAGAACTCCGTGCCGTGATCCGCCATCTCCTCCGCGTTCCACCCCGCCCCGATACCAAAGAGGACGCGGCCGCCCGAAACCTGATCGAGCGTGGCAACTTCCTTGGCGGTCTGGATGGGATCGCGCTGGACGACGAGGCAGATACCCGTAGCGACCTTGAGCTTCGTGGTGACGGCGGCCGCCGCGGACAAGGTGACGAAGGGATCCATCACGTCGTAGTACTTCTTGGGCAAGTCGCCGCCCTGGGGGAAGGGCGAGCGGCGCGAGAGCGGGATGTGCGAGTGCTCGGGCGCCCACACCGAGTCGAAGCCGCGCTCCTCGAGGGCCCGCGCGAGGTCGGCGGGGCCCATCGAGTAATCCGTGAAGAAGATCGCCGCGCCGAAGTCCATCGCCGCTAGCGGCGAGTCTTGAGGCGGTGGATCATCAGATCCAGCTCCTCGCGGATCTGGCCGGGGAGTCGCCGGCCGAAGTTGCCGAAGAACGCGTTGAGATCGGCCAATGCGTCGAGCCACTCGTCGCGATCCCACGCGAGCGCCCGCTCCACGCGGCGCCGATCGATGTCGAGCCCAGTGAAGTCGAGGCTGTCCGCGGTGGGAATGAAGCCGAGGGGCGTCTCCACGGCCTGGCCTCGGCCGTGAATGCGGTCGACCATCCACTTCAACACGCGCGCGTTCTCGCCGTAGCCCGGCCAGAGGAAGCGACCCTCCGTGTCGCGCCGGAACCAGTTCACACGGAAGATCTTGGGCGGATTGACGAGGCGCGGGCCCATGGCGAGCCAGTGGGCGAAATACTGGCCCATGTTGTAGCCGCAGAACGGGATCATGGCCATGGGATCGCGGCGGACGACGCCGACCTGTCCCGTGATGGCCGCGGTGGTCTCCGTGCTCATGGCCGCGCCGAGGAAGACACCATGCTGCCAGCCGAAGCTCTCGAAGACCATGGGAATCACGTTGGTCCGTCGGGAGCCGAAGATGAAGCCGGAAATCGGCACGCCCTGAGGATCCTCCCAGTTCGGCGCGATCGACGGGCACTGGCTGCACGGCACCGTGAAGCGCGAGTTCGGATGCGCGGCGGGCGTGCCGCCGGGCGCCCACGGCCTCCCCTGCCAATCCATGGTCCCCGCGGGCGCCTCGGTGCCGATGCCCTCCCACCACGGCTCCTTGGAGGGCGTCATGGCCACGTTGGTGAAGATGGTATTCGAGCGCACCATCTTGATGCCGTTGGGGTTGGTGGCGGCGCTGGTATTGGGCGCGACCCCGAAGAAGCCGCGCTCGGGATTGATGGCGCGGAGCTGGCCCTCGGCATCCACGTAGATCCAAGCGATGTCGTCGCCCAGCGTCCACGCGCGATAGCCCGGGAGTTTCGACACGACCATGGCGAGGTTGGTCTTGCCCGAGGCGCTCGGCATGGCCCCGCCGAAGTAGGTGATGCGCCCTTCGGGATCCTCCACCCCGAGGATGAACATGTGCTCAGCCATCCAGCCTTCTTCCCTCGCCTGGTACGACCCGATGCGGAGGGCGTGGCACTTCTTGCCGAGGAGCGCGTTGCCGCCGTAGCCCGAGCCGACGCTCCAGATCAGCTTCTCCTCGGGGAAGTGCAGGATGAGACGACGGTCTGGCGAGAGATCGCCCATGCCGTGGAGTCCCGCGATGAAGTCGTCGTCGGCGCGCATGTGGTCGATGGCGACCTGCCCCACGCGCGTCATGATGTGCATGCTCGCCACCACGTAGGGGCTGTCCGTGACCATCACGCCGGTACGGCTGCCCTTCGAGCCAGCGGGGCCCATGAGATAGGGAATCACCCACATGCGACGAGAGCTCATGCTGCCCTGGAGATACGCGCCGGCCTTCGCCTTGGCCTCGGCGGGCTCCATCCAGTTGTTGGTGGGGCCAGCGTCGTTCTTCTCGCGCGTGCAGATGAAGGTGAGCTGCTCGGTGCGCGCCACGTCCTGGGGATGGCTCCGATGCAGGTAGCAGCCGGGATAGGTTTTCTGGTTCAGCTCGAGGAGCGTGTTATCGCGCAGCATGTCCTCCACGAGCCGGTCGTATTCCTGCTTGGACCCGTCGGCCCAGATCACTTTGCTCGGCTTGGTTAGGGCGGCTGCATCCTCCACCCACTTCTCGACGACAGAGGTCTTGCTCATGACGCGGCTCCTCTCCTGTACGGGGAGACGGGGCTAGGGATTGAAAGCCGTGAGCAGGCGAGCCATCACCGACGCCAGCTCCGGGTCCGTCGCGAAGTCGTGCATGGTCCGGGCCAATGCCACATCCATGACTCCGCGCCAGCTATTGTCGGAATCCTTGTCTACCACGCGTCGGCTGATGCCCACGTACCGTCGGATGAGCAGGGTCTCTCCGCTGCGAGGGTCAGCGAGCGTGACGGCGAGGACCACGCGCCCCACGTACTGCCTGCTCGAGTAGCCGCCAACCACGTCGAGGCGAAACTCCTCGACCGCCCCCGCGAGGATCACGTCCTTCCGGTCGCCGGTCACGGTGTGGCCGTTCTTCTTCACCTCGAGGAGCAGGGCCTCACCCACGATATCCGTCACCGGCCGGCTCGTGACGATGTCGCTCCCTTCCCGGGTGCCGATGCGCCTCGTATCTGCGCGACGGTCGGCCACGGGGAGAACCTCGACGCGGCGAGGTGGCGCCGAGGCGAGCAGCGAACGGGTGACACTCGCCTCGGGATAGCGCACGTCGAGGCCGGCCGTCTTGACGCCGCACCCGCTCGCGGTGAGCACGCCTAAGACGAGAACGGCAATGCGAGCGGGATGCTGCCGCCTCACCGGCCGGCGCTCCGGGAGTAGAGCAGCTCGTTGGCCAGGCGCTGCCCCGCCCGCTCCAGCACCACCATCATCTCCTGGCGAGCGAAGTCGCGGTCGCGGAGGAACGTCTCGACAGGAATCTGCTCCGGGCTTGTCACGTCCTGGCTATCCTCCCACAGGACGACGCCGGTACCCGGCATGGCCATCCGACCTCGCACATCGGCAAAGCCCGAAAGCAGACCTGCCTCGACGTCGCGCACGCGCACGAGCCCCCAGGTCGGGACGGCCACCCGCACGATGGCGTCGGCGCGCCGGCGCTCCTCTGCGGTCGGCTCCCGCTCGATGATCCGCACCTCGTCGAACCAGCCGGTCGTCTCGAGGGTGCGGACCATGCTCTGCGCTACGACCGAACGCGGCGAGATGCCCTGCAGCCGGGCGGTGGCGGTGGCGGCGCGATCGGCCTCGAGCGCCCAGTTGATGCCCCGATGCACTAGTTGCGCGGCAGGCCGGAGAGCCGCCAGGTAGGGCTGCCAGGGAATCCATTTCAGAATCTCGTCGAAGGTGCGCCCGGCCGAGTACTCGACTACCGCGAAGGCGCTCTCTCCGCCAGAGGGGACCACGAGCACCTGACGCACGTCGTCGAAAGGTCGCGCGCTCGGCGGGAGGGGAGGAGTGGAGGAGGCGCAGCCCGCAAGGGACAGGGCAACGAGAGCGAGCACGACCGGGATGGTGCGCACCATGACGTGAGGTCCCATATATTCTGGCACGCCTCCGGCGAGGTCAAGGCCCAACTCGCTCGGCCGGTGCGGGACGGCGCAGGACGGCGATCAGATACCAGACGATGGCCACGTTGACGGCGAGCACCACGACGCGGATGACGAAGGCGCCGATGAGCCAGAGCGCCGCCGGCGCCGCGGCGCGATCGGGCTCGCCTACCAGTCGAGCATCTCGCCCGGCTTGGGCAGCCACACGGTGTGCGGATCGAGCTTCAGACGCGCCACCTCGTCGGCGATGCGGCGCGGGGGTTCGTCGTAGGGCTCGCGCGCCAGCTTGTAGGTGCCCCAGTGTATCCCGATGAAGTCGCGAGCGCGGAGATCACGCGCGGCATGCAGCGCCTCCTCCGGCGACATGTGCACGGGCTGGGCGATGAGGCGCGGCGTGTAGGAGCCGATGGGCAGCGCGGCGAGGTCGAAGGGGCCGAGCTGCTCCCCGATCATCTCGAAGTGCGAGGCATAGCCGCTGTCGCCGCCGAAGTAGAAGCGCTGCGACCCGATCACCGCCCACGACGCCCACAGCCGGCGCCCGCCATCGATGGGAGAGCGTCCCGACCCATGTTGGGCGGGCGTGCACACGATCTCGAGCCCTTTCACCTTCACCGACTCGCTCCAGTCCAGCTCCACTGCATTCGTGATGTCGCGATCGGCGAGCCACGCCTTGATGCCCAGGGGCACCACGAAGAGCGGGTTGAAGGTGCGGGCGAGGCGCCGGACCGTCGGCT
>Ga0306924_10006509_pt1 | contig 11651 bp, 10 predicted proteins | sample sta12Can44000111_FD_203756 | JGI IMG/M metagenome (GOLD analysis project Ga0306924, IMG submission 203756) | Lab enrichment of tropical soil microbial communities from Luquillo Experimental Forest, Puerto Rico - statanox.12C.anox.44.000.111 (v2)... | ecosystem: Environmental > Terrestrial >...
GGGGATGCTCCGACCACAATCGAGAGCCGGGTCATTCGTTCGTTCTCGGCTCGCCACAGCGCCAACATCCGGTCCGCGTAATGGGTCGTTACCCAATCGCGCAAGAAACGAGTGGGCGCGGCAATAACGGCCTGCCCGCTATCAACTCGCTGCAGGTTAATGGGCCGGAGCCAGTTGCGAAACGCATCATCGCCAATTTCGCCCTTCAGCTGGCTCAGAACCCGTGTCCACTCGCCTTCGCACAGGTCGGTAACGCTGTCGGTCTCGCGCCGTTGAATTAGTGCCGCTGCTGCCACCCCACCCCCCTCAGAATAGACTACGAAATTATTGACGGGCTTCCGATAAGCCGTGCCGTAGATAGACTCGCCCCTCACGTCGCATTACTCTTGACTCGCGGAAGAAGCGACCTCCCTGCCAATCGAATTACAGTCAGATCTAGGTCAATAGATTGACGTTTTATTGACGCTATCCGACATTTACGTGGCGTCCCCGTATTTCAGGGATACCGTTATTTAAGAGTTTACTGATATGTCGGATTGATGGCAAGTAGGACCGAAAGCGGAACGGAGAGCGATGTTACACGCGCGAAAAGCGGGGGACGTTGAACTGCCCCGCAAAACCGCTTCCGATCTCATCTGCGGCATTCTGCCGCACCGATGTGGATGCGGTTTGCGCCTCAAAGCGCGTTGATGCGTGCCGCGAGACGGGACAATCTTCGCGAAACCGTGTTTTTGTGGAACACACCCTTGGTGATCGCTCGGTGCAGCTCCGGCTGCGCCAGCCGAAACGCGGACTGCGCCGCCTCCTTGTCGCCGGTTGCGATTGCCGCCTCGACCTGTTTGACAAAGGTCCTCGCCCGGCTTCTGCGGGCCCGGTTGATCGCCGTACGCTTGGCGGTCTGGCGGATGCGCTTTTCCGCAGATTTGTGAGTAGCCATATGGCTCCCTTGAGAACAGGCTGAGCCTTAATATCGGTACCGACGCCGATGCGTCAACACACGCAGCCTATGCGTCTTCGTGGTCTATCCACGCGCAACGTACTTCTTTCCGCGAGAGGTTGGTTCGAACTGGCCGGCCGTTAACCTGCGGGAGGAGTCGCTGTTGCAGCAGCGCTCCTGTTAGCAGAAATTGGCGCGTAGCCCCCGCCTCGCATCCGGTAAAGCTGAGCATGACGGCGGCTGCCGCTCGATGAAATCTGATGCGGTGGAGTAGCGGCGGTATTCTGCAATGTTCGCGCGACGGACAAGCCCGCGACCCATAAAGGAAAAAGTAATGCTTCCAGATTCGATACGGAAACAGGCGGACCGGGATGCCGCGATGCCCGCGGCCGGTCGACGATGGGCGCTCCAGGCGACTGATGCAGTGCTTAATTGAGGCGGCCGGCGGCGCGGATCGGTCGAGGAGCTGCAACGGCCGTAACAGTCCGGCGGTTCTAGTTAGCCCAGGCCAGAGCGTGTCGCCATCCCGGCTGGCCCCGCAGACAGCAAGCTCATCGTGCGCAGTGGCGATCATGGCCAAGGCGTCGGTCGCCGGCGCCGTTAAGACCCGGCTCGTACCGCCTTTGACCTATGAGGAGGCTGCGGCGTTCAATACCTGCTGTCTTACCGACATCGCCGCGAACGTCGTCGCGGCAGCGCAGATCGAGCCGATCCAGGCCTTTGTCGCCTACGCTCCACCGGGATCGGAGCCTTTCTTCGCCACACTTCTCCCCGACCTACAGCTCCTCCCCCCAACAGAACCAACGATCGGCCGCAGCCTCGTACACGCAGCGCAGCATCTTTTTGCCGCTGACTATGGTTCGGTTTGCCTGATCAACTCCGACAGCCCGACTTTGCCGACGCGGGTGCTTGTCGAAGCGGTTCGCCATCTGAGGCGCCCCGGCGATCGCGTCGTCCTCGGGCCCGCTGCGGATGGCGGCTATTATCTGATCGGGTTAAAGCAGTTTCACCGTCGGCTGTTCAAAGATATCGACTGGAGTACCGAGCGCGTCTTCCGGCAGACCATCGCACGCGCAGCGGAAATCGGCCTCGCCGCGGCGGTACTGCCAGGGTGGTATGATGTCGATGACGATCAGGCGTTGGCGATTCTTGCACACGAACTGTTCCGCGGCTCCGGCGCCGCCACCGTGTATGAGGACGGTTATCCGGCGCCACGAACCGCCGCCTTTCTACGGAAGCTGTCGGCAACGAATGGGGGGTTGAAGCGATTTCTCGACAAGTCGGCAGCCTCAAAGGCTGCCGACTTCGTCCCGCGCAGCGGCTCGTGACGAGCGCCGGACGCAACAGGTCTCGGATCCGGCATGTCGGCGCAGTCGAAACTACTGGTGCTGATCGCCGTCGTGTTGTCGGCCGGCGAAGTGGCGGGGGTCGCTGCCCAATTTAATCGTGACCTGCCCGCCTTTATTGCCATCGCTTTGCTGCAAGGCGTGGCTTGGGCCGCAGCGGCAGCGGTCATCACCCGCGGGGTCGACGGACGCTCGCTGACGATATTGACATTGGGGACGGCCGCACTGCTGCGTGTGATCGCTCTAGGCGCCCCAATCTTTCTGTCCGACGACATCAACCGCTACATTTGGGACGGGCGCGTTCAAGCAGCCGGAATAAATCCGTACCGTTACGTTCCGACCGATCCCGAGCTCGCGCCGCTGCGGGACGAGATTCTGTTCCCCAACATCAATCGTAGCAATTACGCGCCGACCATTTATCCGCCGGTCGCGCAGTTGTTGTTTCTACTGGCGAACCGCCTGGGCGAGACGGTGTTAAGGGTGAAATTCTTTCTCATCGTGATCGAGGCGGTCGGCATTTGGGCCTTGCTCCTCGTCTTGCGCGCGGCGGGAGCCCCGCGGAAACGGATCTTGCTCTATGCTTGGCACCCGTTGCCGATATGGGAAATCGCCGGCTCCGGGCATATCGACGCGGCCGTGGTCGCGTTTGTCGCGCTGGCGTTGCTGGCTGACATCGAAGGACGGCGTGTCTGGTCGGGTGCGGCGCTGGCCGCCGCCACCCTTGTCAAACTGTTCCCCGTAGTTTTGGCGCCCGCGTTGTGGCGTCCCGCCAGATCGAATCGAGGCGATTGGCGGTGGCTTGCCGCCTTCGTCGCGGTGATCGTCGCTCCCTATCTTCCGTATATCGGCGTCGGTTGGCGGGTTCTGGGGTTTCTGCCGGGCTATGTCGCTGAAGAGAATCTTGCCTCCGGGAGCGGCTTTTGGCTTCTGGATATTGCCCGTCAGATCGTACCCTCGCCGCTCGCCGCCTATCTCGCCCTCGCGGCGGCCGTCATGGCGGCGCTGACGATTGGCGCTCTGCGCCGGGCGGCGGATCGTCACTCGTCTCCGGCGTGGGCAACTGTTTTGGCGACGGGGGCGTTGTTCTTCGCCTCACCCCATTATCCTTGGTACTTTGTCTGGCTGGTCGCCCTGCTGACGATTGCGCCGTGGTGGCCGGCGTGGTGGTTGACCCTCGCTGCTCCCGTCCTTTACTGCGGCGCCAAGACCGGGCACATCCCGCTCTGGGCGGGGTTCGTCGTCTACGGCGGATTTGCGATACTGTGCAGTATCGACATGGCGTGGCGGAATCGTCTCGCTGCGAGGTTCGGAGCAGGGCATGGCATCGATCGCGCGACCTAAGTTCGATCCTCGGCGGTATTTCGAGGCCGTCGGTGACGAGCGCGGCGTGGTAGCCGACGAGGAGCCGGTTTGCCTCTATCTGGAGACGACTAATCGCTGCAATCTGTTGTGCGAGACCTGCCCGCGCACCTTTGAGCAGCTCGAGCCGCCGGCCGATATGAGCTGGCAGCTCTTCACGCGCATTGTCGACCAGTTTCCGCGCATCGCACGCGTCGTGCTGCACGGTGTTGGCGAGCCGATGATGGTGAGGGCTCTGCCGCGCATGGTGCGCTATCTGAAGGAGCGCGGCACTTACGTGCTGTTCAACACCAACGGCACGCTGTTGACCGAGCGCAAGGGCAGGGACCTGATCGCTGCCGGTCTCGACGAGCTCAGAGTGTCGCTCGATGCCGCCGAGCCGCGTGCCTTCCTGGCGGTGCGCGGTAAGGACATGTTCGACCGGATCGTGCGCAATGTGAGCGGCTTTACAGCGCTGCAGCGCGCCGAGCGGCTCGAGCGCCCATTGGTGTCGCTGTGGCTCACCGGCCTCAAGGAGACGGTCGACCAGCTGCCTGAATTTGTGCGATTGGGGCATCGCATCGGAGTGTCAGAGGTCCACCTGCAGCGCCTCGTTTTCATGCCCGAGGGGCTCGGGCTCGCGCGTCCCGAATCGGCCTTGTTCGAGTGCCTCGAAGGCGACGAGGCGAGGCAACTCGAGGAGGCTGCCACTCTCGCCGCGGAACTAGGAGTTCGTTTCAACGCCTCGGGCGCGACCGAGCCCGGCACCAGCTTGAAACGCGGGACCGAGGACCACCCCTGGTCGCTGTGCCGGCGGCCCTGGACATTGATGTATTTCACTGCGCATGGCCGGGCGATCCCTTGTTGCATTGCGCCCTTTTCGATGCGCGGCTATGACGGGTTCACGTTGGGCGACGCGACCCAAGAAAGCTTGCGACAGATCTGGAACGGGCCGCGGTACCGGGAATTTCGTCGTGCCTTGCTGAGCGAGATGCCGCCGCCGGCCTGCAGCTCCTGCGGCGTCCGTTGGAGCCTGTGACGGACAAGCCTTGGGCTCGGATCGCCGCGATTATCCCGGTCCTCGACGAGGAGGGAGCGATTGGCCCGGTGCTGGCGGCGATGCCGAGCGGCTGGGTCGATGAAATCATCGTCGTCGATGGCGGCAGCCGCGACCGCACGGTGGCTGAGGCGTGCGCCGGGGGAGCGAGGGTGCTCGTCGAGAGAGCGCGCGGGTATGGCCGGGCTTGTGCCAGAGGCGCCGCCGCGGCGGCCGAAGCGGGGGCGCAAATTCTCGTGTTTCTCGATGGCGACGGCAGCGACCGGCCGGAGGTTATCCCGCGCCTGGTGCAGCCGATCCTCGCAGACGAACACGATTTCGTGATCGGCTCGCGCGCTCGCGGGATGCGCGAGCGCGGCAGCATCGGGTTTCATCAGGCACTGGCCGGGCGTGCTATCGGCGCGGCGATCGGATTCCTCTACGGCGTGCGTTACAGCGACATGTGCGCCTTCCGAGCGATCCGCACAGCCGCACTCGAGCGCCTGGGTATGCGCGAGATGACCTATGGCTGGAACCTCGAGATGCAGATGCGGGCGGCACGCGCTGGGTTGAGGATTCTGGAACTGCCGGTGCCGTACGGGCGCCGCCTTGCCGGCCAGTCAAAGGTCGCCGGGACCCTGCGCGGCACCCTGAAGGCCTCTATCCGGATCCTCGCGACCTTCGCCCGCATCGCCCGCGAACCGCATCAATCTTGACACCAGCGGCTCGTCCGGATTCGTTCGGCGCCTAGTGCGAAACGGTTGTCGTTCCGGTCGAGTGCGCTGGACCGCTTGAATGCCAACGAGCCGGCGATGTGTGCGGCGCATCCGTGCGAGCTCCGCCGCGTTGTCGAGCTCATCCACGTGATCAATGCGCGCGAGCGTGAGCTCTACGATTTTGCTAGCCATTCCTTCGGTGAATTCTACCTCCAACCATCCCGGCCGCGGAAAGTGGCTCGACAGAGGCGCTGGTACGCGCTGACTGATTTCGTGCCGGCGGGGTAATTCGGCGGTTCGCGCTCCCCAGCCTCACAGCAGGATCGCGGATAGGCTGCGACTAGCGCTGGAGGGACCTTGCTGCGACGGTCCAATCCGTGCCGGTCAACGATCGAGTCTGGTCAGGGTAGGTTTAGCAAGGAGCGAACCCTCGTTAAAATGTCATTGAGACCCGCGCCACGGGCGGCCCATACGAGGAGCGGGATCGCGACCGTGCCGGCAATCCACTTCCAATTCTCTGCGCAGAAGTGGCCCACGGCGTGGACCGGGGCGACGCTCACCCGCACCTCGCTCTCATACGACGGGAGGTCCACGACCTCGTCCTTGCCTTCGACCTTGATCCGCATTGACGCGAGCACCCGGAGCCGGCGTAAACCGGCTCGTAGGGCGGTGACATTAAAATCCCACCGGGCCACAGTGCCTTGCCGAACAAACTGATCCTGCGTGCTCAGGGCTTGCACCGAAAAATCCCTTGGGTCGGCCGTCAGCGCGACGCGCATAAGTGGGGCGATCTCTAGGCGATCTATTCGTGGCGCGCTGCGACCGCGCAGTCCCTCGCACAGCGCTTCTATCGCCTGTTCCGTGTCCCCAAGGCGCACCTCGATGCGCTCGCTATTACCCATACGCATCTGGCTCGGCGGGTTCCACAAGATCGAGCCCAACCACGAAGCCTGCTCTCTATCATCGATACGCGTCACGCTCTGCGACGGCCGGTCCCCGTTTACCTCCGGCTCGGCTTGCCGGCGGTGCCGCGGCGCCTCATGGGGCTCGACTCCCGCGCCGCTCTGCGACGACCGGTCGCCTCCGTTTACCTCCGGCTCGTCATACCGGCGGCGTCGCGGCGGCTCGTCTGGCGCTATATTCGGCTCATCTATCGGGCGTTCGACACGCTTCCGGCGCCGCGTTGGCTCAAGGGGCTGATCCGGCGTGTACTCCCGGCGAGCTCCGGATGATATCAGTGCGCCGGGCTTAATAATGCGGACCACAGTGTCGTCGGGCTCTTGCTTCGTTCCCATTGCAGGCGCTGGAGAACCGCGCCGGGGGCGCCGCAATAGCCTGAAGACAATGATCGCAACGGCAGGGGTGAATGCGACGGCGAGGAGCCATCCGCTCCCGCTCGCGATCGATGAAAGCACAAAGGCGACCACCGCCGCAGCCGCGGCAACGATCACCAACCATAGTATGACTCGCCGTGTCATCTCGCCTTCCTCGACCCCCTATCCGCGCCCTCCTAGAAGATCAAAAGCTCGCCTCTACGCGAAGAACCAGCCGCCCAAATGATCCGGCCAAGGGAGATTGTAGAGGAGAAGTTCCCGTTCGGACCACCGGAAGTGAGCAGGCTGCCTAGCTAGAACTCGACAATCCCCTGAGTTGATTGATTATTTGATTGACAAATATATGCAATTATGATAATATGAAGAACCTTTCGCGTTTTCCCAAGCGGGTTACAGAGTTGGCGAGAGGCGCGGGATGGACCCCGCGCATATCGACAACGATTCGTTCCCTCCGCCGTGGGCCGTCGGTGGCCAAAAATATCTTCTCGCACAACTCGTGAGGGCAGCACCGTCGTTGCGATTTTCACGGTTTCTGTTCACAGAAGCAGCGGGAAACTGCGAAAAAAACAGCGGGCGGTTTGCTGTTATTTCGGCGATCGATCCCCTGAAGGTTCGGGATTTCTGCGGTGAACGAGAGATTCGCTCGCTGTAAATTTCTGGAAGAACAGCGGAAAACAGCGAGAACGGCCAGCCTAGCCGGATCGTCGCCCTATGCGCGGGTGGGCCAGACGGGCTCGTTGTAGCCGAGCGGCACCGAGGGGCGGGCCCAATAGGGCGGGGTTTCGGACAGCTGCACGGTGGGACCTAGATGGCGCAAGCGGCCGGCCGGCGCGTCGGTTTCGATCGACCAGCGGTCGATGTCGGCTTGCGGGAACTCCTTGACGGCGTCCCGGAGTGCTGCCGCGGGTACCTCGGCGCGATCGACCAGCCACTTGCCGGTCTGCGCCAGTGAGATGCGCACGAGCCAGCTGCCGCCCTCGCGTGCGCGGCGCGCCAAGGCCACCATCGCGCCGAACGCCATCAGATAGCCGGTCAAATAGTCGATCGCCGAGACCGGGTAGAATTGGGGGCCGGGCTCGGGGCCGGGGAACAGTTCGCCTTGGCGGGTCGTAATGCCGCTGACGTTTTGCACCACCGTATCGAAGCCGCGTCGCGACGCCCACGGCCCCTTGTGGCTGAACGCGCACAGTGAGACATAGACGAGGCCGGGGCGCAGCTTTGCCAACTCTTCGGGCGAAAGACCGCGATTGCCCAATGTCCCCGGCCGGTAGCCCTGCGAGAACACGTCGCCCTCGCGCACCAGACCCTTCAGTGTGTCGAGCTCCTGTGGCTGGCGGAGGTCGAGCCGCGCCGACAGTTTGCCGTGGCCGGTGTCGTATTCTTGATCATCGCGCGCCGCGATGTGCGCGGCAGTGATCTTCAAAACGTCGGCGCCGTGCTCGGCCAGAGTGCGGGCGCAGGTCGGACCGGCCAGCACGCGGGTCAGGTCGAGGACGCGGATGCCCGACAGGGGCCGGCCGCCCTCGGGGAGCTTTTCCGGCGAGCTGTCGCCGATCTTGACGATTTCGAGCAGCGGCAATGAGGCGACTGCCGCAGCCTGCGGATGTTGTCTCCATTCGGCCATGCTGCGCACCATGCCGCCGGCGCCACCGGCGGCGATGATCGCCTCTTCGAGCCCGAGCGCGTCCCACTTCGCTACCGCGCGCCGTACCGCCTCACGGTCCTCCTCACAGCCGAGAACGCGCAGCGCGGCGGCGCGATGGTTTGGGAAGTTGGCATGGATATAGCTCCAGCGGCCGTTCTTGGCCGGGTACATGCCCATCACCGGATTGCGGTCTTCCCTGACTTTGGCGCCGTTCACCTGCAGGTAATGACCGCTGCGCAGCGAGGCGACTGCCTGGCGCAGACTGACCGCGACCTCCTGGCGGCGCCCGGTGCGCAGTTCCCACAGATCCGCTGCGGCGAGACCAGTCGCTGCGAGTGCCGCGGCCCCGGCCGCACCGATGCGGAACGGCGTCGGCAACACCGGGTCGTCGCCGCCGGTGATCTCGACGGCGCGCGCCCGCTCTTCGGGCCAACCAGCGACCGGCAAAATCGTGCGCAACGCGTCATGTGCCATGTCGAGATCTCCCTTACGGCATCCGGCGGCTTGCCTCGGCGCCGACGGATGGCCGATCATGCCGCGGAATAGAGCCGGAGGAAATGTTTATGAGCCGCCTGATGATCGTCGTCGAATTCGAGGTGAAACCCGAACACCGCAACGCCTTCATCGAATTGATGAAGGGACATGCGCGGCTTTCGCGTGCCGAGGACGGCTGCCAGCAATTCGACGTGCTACTGCCGCAGGGAGATCAGAGCCACGTGCTGCTCGTCGAGGCGTGGCGCGATCAGGCGGCGCTCGACGTGCATGCCAAATTGCCGCGGATGGCGCAGAATCAAGCAACCTATGGGTCCTGGCTGGTCAGCCGCAAGGTGACGCGCTGCACCGCGGACTGAAAAAGCTGAGGCTATCGATGCGCAGCGTTGAACCGGGCGAGGGCCTCGGTGCCGGGACATAGTTCGACCTCGCCAAGGCTGTTGAGCGATGCTTCGACGGTGTCGAGGAATTCGTGCATGTCGGCGGAATCGGGCTCGACAAATAGCAGCCCGGTGACAATCTCGCCGGCCGCATGCCGCTGCTGCAGGTAAGTCAAGGCCGAGATGCGGTCGCGTGGGTCATAATCGACGGCGAGTTTTCTCAGCCGCAAAATCGAGCCGTCGTGCTGGACCACGGTCTCGACCGTCCCCGGCGCGTAATCGGCGACGATCTCATCGCGCCCAACGATCACGTCGAGATAGTTGACCGCCTCGTTGTGGGCGCGGACATAATCGAAGCTCTTAGTCGATTCCGGATTGTTGTTGAACGCGACGCAGGGCGAGATCACGTCGATGAAGGCGGCGCCGTTGTGTTCGACCGCCGCCTTGATCAATGGCACGAGCTGCGCCTTGTCGCCGGAGAAGCTGCGCGCGACAAAGGAGGCGCCGAGCTGCAAGGCGAGGGCGACGAGATCTATCGGTGAATCGGTGTTGACGGCGCCACGGCGGGCCTTCGAGCCCTTGTCGGCAGTGGCCGAGAACTGGCCTTTGGTCAGGCCGTAAACGCCATTGTTCTCAACGATGTAAACCATGTTGACAGCGCGGCGGATGCAGTGCGCGAACTGCCCAAGCCCGATCGAAGCCGAGTCGCCGTCACCTGAGACGCCGAGGTAAATCAAGTCACGATTGGCGAGATTGGCGCCGGTCAGCACCGACGGCATGCGACCATGCACGCTGTTGAACCCGTGCGATTTGCCGAGAAAGTACGTCGGCGTCTTCGACGAGCAGCCAATGCCGGAGAGCTTGGCGATGCGGTGCGGCGGCAGATCTAGTTCGAAGCAGGCCTGGATGATCGCAGCGCTGATCGAATCGTGTCCGCAGCCGGCGCACAAGGTCGACACCGACCCCTCGTAATCGCGTCGGGTGAAGCCCAGCGCGTTGGTCGGGAGCTTCGGGTGGTGCAGCCGCGGCTTGGCGATATAGGTCATCGGTGCCTCTTAGGGGCGCGGGCGTCCCGCGCGCATGCGGGCCAGAGACCCGCGGTCCACTTCATGATTACGGCAGCGCCTTTTTGAGCGGTGCGAGAGTGACGACCGAAAGCATGTCGGCGATCGCCTTGACGATAAACCGCGCGGTGATCGGGGTGCCGTCGTAGTGCAGGATCGGCACCAGCCGGGCCGGGTCGATATCCCCCTCGTTGATCAGCAGCGTGCGCAGCTGCGCGTCGCGGTTCTGCTCGATGACGAAGACCCGGTCATGCGCCGCGACAAAGTCGAGGATGTCGTCGTGGAACGGGAAGGCCCGGATGCGCATCGTATCGAGATTGATGCTGCGTTCTTCCAGCGCTTCGAGCGCCTCGGTCATTGCCGCCGCCGTCGAGCCGAAATAAATGGCGCCATGCCGGGTCGGCTCGCGTGCGATCCGCTCGATCGGCCGCGGCACCAGCTGTTTCGCGGTCTCGAATTTGTGCAACAGGCGCTGCATGTTCTCGACGTAATCGGGTCCCTCCTCGGAATACTTGGCGTAGCTGTTCTTGCTGGTGCCGCGGGTGAAGAAGGCGCCGCGCGTCGGATGGGTGCCGGGATAGGTGCGATAGGGAATGCCGTCGCCGTCAACATCGAGATAACGGCCAAACTCGACACCCGTCTCGAGCATCTCGGCCGTCATGACCTTGCCGCGGTCATAACATCGGCCCTCCTCCCAGGCGAGCGGCTCGACCAGCCACTCGTTCATGCCGATGTCGAGGTCCATCATGACGAAAATCGGGGTCTGCAACCGGTCGGCCAAATCGAGCGCGTCCGCGGCGAAGGCGAAACTCTCGCGCGGATCCTGCGGGAGCAGCAGCACGTGCTTGGTGTCGCCGTGCGAGGCATAGGCACAGGAGAGAATATCGGCCTGCTGCGTGCGGGTCGGCATGCCGGTCGACGGGCTCCCCCGCTGGATATCGAAAATGACCGCCGGGATCTCGGCGAAATAGGCAAGGCCGATGAATTCTTGCATTAGCGAGATGCCCGGACCCGAGGTCGCCGTAAAGGCCCGTGCACCGTTCCAAGCGGCACCGATGACGACGCCGATCGCTGCGAGCTCATCCTCCGCCTGCACGATGGCGAAACGCTTCTTCTTGGTTTCTGGGTCGCGCCTCAGCCGGTGGCAGTGCCCCGAGAACGCCTCGGCGAGCGACGAGGAGGGGGTGATCGGATACCACGCGGCGACGGTTGCGCCGCCATAGACGCAACCCAACGCGGCAGCGTCATTGCCGGTGATGAAAATTCGCTCGCCGACTTTGTCCACGCGCTGAAGACGCAGCCCGATCGGGCAATCCAATTCGGAGAGCGCCCAGTCGCGCCCTAGATGCAATGCGTGGAGGTT
>Ga0306924_10006510_pt1 | contig 11650 bp, 9 predicted proteins | sample sta12Can44000111_FD_203756 | JGI IMG/M metagenome (GOLD analysis project Ga0306924, IMG submission 203756) | Lab enrichment of tropical soil microbial communities from Luquillo Experimental Forest, Puerto Rico - statanox.12C.anox.44.000.111 (v2)... | ecosystem: Environmental > Terrestrial > Soil...
GTGATCTCGGATGCCCATGACGGGTTGCGCCACGCCATCACCCGCGTGCTCGGCGCCAGCTGGCAACGGTGTCGCGTGCATTGGATCCGAAACGCCATGGCGCAATTCCCAAAGGGCCAGCACACCATGGTCGCCACCGCGATCCGTCAAGCTTTCCTGCAACCCGATGCGGATGCCGCGCACCAGACCTGGCGCCATGTCGCCGACCAGCTGCGCGGGCGCTGGCCCAAGCTCGCCGCATTAATGGATGACAGCGAGCATGACGTCCTCGCTTATATCGCCTTTCCGGGCCAGCACCGCAGCAAATTGCACAGCACAAACCCGCTCGAACGCCTTAACAAAGAAGTCAAACGGCGGGCTAACGTCGTCGGCATCTTCCCCAATGAGGCCAGCATCACCCGGCTGATCGGCGCCGTCCTGCTCGAGCAAAACGATGAGTGGCTACTGCAGTACCGCTACATGCAGATCGAGGGGATGGCTGAGCTTACACCGCCGCTGAGCGATGCCAATCCGGCGACACTTCCAGCCATGGCGGCCTGACCATGACCACCCCGAACTCCACCCCGATTTACACCAGCTTGACGGACGTGACCTGCCTGGGCAGATCCCGATAAAATGCGCCCCGGGAAAAGCGCCGACCTATGGATTGAGTAGAGCTTCAAATGACGCCACTGCGCCGCTTTCTCAACGATTGGGGCTTGCCGCAAGCGCTATTCCAATTGGTGCTGGCCCTCCCGGTCTTCGCCGCAGTCGAGTACGTCTCGGGTGATCGCGTACTGCCGCCGGGGGAGCTCTCCTTCTTTCTCGCGCTGGCAGGTGGCTTCTGCTACTGACGGCCAGACCGTGAAGGAGGCGACGAAAACATGAGAGGAATTTGCCTATGTGGCCCTGTGCAATACGAGGTGAAAGGCACTCCGACGGCTTTTGATCTCTGTCATTGCTCGCGCTGCCGGGAGGCCAGCGGCTCAGCATTCGTTGCCGAGCTGGTATTCAAGGCCGCACAATTCGAGTGGGTTACCGGCGGATCGCTCGTCAAGACTTACGAGGCACCAGTACGCATGAAACCGCCAGGGTATCGACGGACATTCTGCGAGATATGCGGTGGACCGCTGCCTACGGTGGACCGGGATGTGATCCGCATCCTTGCGGGGACACTCGACGGTGATCCCGAACTTCGGCCACAGCGTCACATCTTCGTGGACTTCAAGGCTGCCTGGTTCGAGATCACCGATGGACTGCCGCGCTTTGCGACAAAGTAGGCGGTCGGATAGCCGTTTTGCCGTGTCCACTCGCTTGGCGCCCGTGGGGCGGCCCGGCTATGCTCACCCCCATGTGTGGCGGGGTTCCCCTCTCGTCCGATGTGAGCGAGATCAAACTTGCTGGACCTGAGTACGCGCGCCCTCGACACCACCGCCCCCGGGCGTCAAAGATGATCTTGTTTTCGCGGATATCGATACTCGTCATTCCGCGCAGATTGTCGTGCTATTCACAGCGAATATGACGGAAAAGCGACAGGGCGTGAAACGACTTCGGCGGCCAATCGCTCAGTTCGAAGCCCACGATCGACGCAAAAAGGTCAAATAAATCAGTGGGTTGTAGTTTGCCTAATTTTTGGGCAAATATCTAAGAAGCTAGGTAATCAGTCGTGGTTAGCAGCTGGCGCCAGCGTTTTCCCACAGGGTTATCCACCGTCTCAGTGGATTGTTTCGAAGAATTGCACAGTACTCCGACTTATTGACGATTTATTGACGTTAAAAGGGACAGCGGACGTACTAGAGATGGAAACTGAAACCGTTTGGAGATATTAACCAAACGTCGTCGATTTACCTCTTTGGAGGCATTCAAATTATCTCCCTCTTAGGTATATTCTCGGAGTTGCGCCACGCAGGACAAGAATGGACAACGTCAAGAACAATCACCGGAGCCTGATGGAGCCGATTGCGGCCGATGAGGCTGCGTAAGCGGCTCACCACGCCCTGGCAGTCTCGAGCGAGTGCTGCCTGGGAATACTTCGGTTCGCCCGCCAGCTGATTTGCACACCACCGCGACACGGCCCAGGGGAAGATATCGTCCGGAGCCAGGATCGCCTGCGTCGCGATAGAGTGCAGAAGGTTCTGCAAATTCGGTTGAACCGCGAACTCATGGAATCACGTTAACCGAGAATGGTCATGGTATGCGGGTGATGTCGATTTCACCCCCCGTAGGAAGGGAGCACACCATGACCAAAGGCAAAGGTAAGGCGGAACTGATTGACGTCAAAGAGCTGCTGGAGCGCGACGAGGATTTCCTGCGGGTGGCGCTACAGGCGCTGCTCCAGGCGGCGCTGGAAGCGGAGATGACGGACGCGATCGGGGCCGAGAAAGGGGAGCGCACCGAGGCGCGGCTGGCCTATCGCAGCGGCTATTATCCGCGCTCCTGGGTGACCCGGGTGGGGACGCTGGAGCTGCGGGTGCCGCAGGATCGCGCCGGGCGCTTTTCGACCGAGCTGTTCCAGCGCTACCAGCGTTCGGAGAAGGCGCTGGTCGGCACGCTGGCCGAGATGTACGTGCAAGGCGTGTCGACCCGCAAGGTCAAGGCGGTGACCGAGGCTTTGTGCGGCCACAGCTTTTCGGCCTCGGCGATCAGCGCGATCAACAAGTCGTTGGACGAGGCTCTCCGGGCTTTTGCCGAACGGCGTCTGACCGAGGCCTTCCCTTATCTGATCCTCGATGCCCGTTACGAGAAAGTGCGCGAGGCCGGGATCATCCTCAGCCAAGCGGTGCTGGTCGCGGTGGCGGTCGACGGCGAGGGCCGGCGCCAAGTGCTCGGCGTCGATCTCGCCAACCGGGAGAGCCGGACGAGCTGGCGCGATTTTCTGCGCGGGCTGAAGGAGCGTGGCTTGTTCGGCGTCGAGTTCGTCGTCTCGGACGATCATGAGGGGCTCAAGCAGGCGATCTGCGAGATCCTGCCCGGCGCTCATTGGCAGCGCTGCTATGTGCATTTCCTCAGAAACGCGCTCGACTATCTGTCGCGCAAGCTGGCCGATGACTGCCTGCAGGAGCTGCGCTGGATTTATGACCGGCGCGAGCTAGCCGAGGCCCGCCGCGACATCGCCGCTTGGCTCGCCAAATGGCAAGTCAAACACTCCAGGCTGTGCGATTGGGTCGAAGAGAATATCGAGGAGACCCTCACCTACTACCGGCTGCCGCAGCAGCACCACAAGCACATGAAGTCGACCAACATGCTCGAACGCCTGAACCAGGAATTGAAGCGGCGCACCCATGTCGTGCGCATCTTCCCCAATGCAGAAAGCTGCCTGCGGCTGGTGCGGGCGCTGGCCGTCGAGACCCACGAGAACTGGCTGGAAGGCCCCCGTTACTTGGACATGCAGCACTTGGCCGAGCACAAGAAGGAGGCGCTGCGGCAGGCGGCATGATCGCGCGCCAACCTGGCCCACTCTGGCGCCGTGCTCGCCGCCGTCAAGACCAAGCCGCCTGCGGCGGTGGCCCTCCCTTTGGTCGGGTCAGTCTTGACCGCGGCTGCGCGCGGCGCCCTCTGAACCCAGGTCGGGACGGAGAAACGGTGCTTCGATCGAACAAAGAAACTGGCACTTTATCCACGCCCGATCGGCCGTCTGGGCCAATTGCCAATCGTGACGTCACGATTGACCATAGGAGGTAGGGATGCCCAAACCTCGCATCGGCATCGTCCCCATGACCCCGGCCCAGCGCCAGGCGCGGCATCGTGCCAGGCAGCGCCAGCACAGCCGCACCCCGCCCGCGCGCATTCCACCACGGCCAAGGCGCTGGGCGGCAGCGGTAGCGGCGCTGATCGATCTACAAGACGAATACCGCGCGTGGCTGGAAAACCTGCCGGCCAGCCTCGCGGAATCGACACTGGCCGAGAAGCTGCAAGCGATTGCCGAACTCGACCTCGAGGAGCTGCAGATGATCGACCCGCCACGCGGCTACGGCCGCGACTGACACAGGAGGTTCGCCACCGGCACTACCCAACCACCATGATCAAAATTGCTGAACTTGACGCACACAACTCCTTGCAGTGGCAGTATTTCCATAGGAATCAACGCTAAAGATGCAACTGAACCGGTTCTCCGGCAGCGGAATTTTGCCCGCAGAAACGGGGTCTGACAGCGGAATGGCAGCGGAATTTGTGGACGGGACAAGCATAGCGGGAATGGCATGGATAAGCCGCCCGATAATTGCTATTTTGATAGCAATGCATCTAGGTGATGACTGCACGCCCGCTTACAAGGGGAAGCAAAATCGGGCAATGCACGTCCCCTTCACGCACTCGCGCGCCGCGTTCGAATAGCGCCGGCACCGAGAAATCGGGAATAGTATCCGTCGTGAACGATGGCCTCCCGGCGCCAAGGCAAGGGCGCGTCGCGGTCGTGCGTCCGCGCGACGCCGCCTCCCTGATCCTGCTGCGCGGCGAGGGCAGGGCGCTCGCGGTGCTGGCCGGCCGCCGCCCGCTCCATGTCAAGTTCATGCCCGGGGTCTATGTCTTCCCCGGCGGTGCGATCGATCCGCCGGATCGGAACGCGTGGAGCGTCGAATCGGGAACCGAAGCATTGGGCTCCAAGCTCGCGCGCTCTGCCCGCGCCGCGATGCGCGAGACTTGGGAGGAAGCCGGCGTCCTGATCGGCCGGCCGGGCGGCTGGCCGTCGGCTCCCCCGGCTAGAGCACCGATCGAGCGGGCCTATCTCGAGCGCGGTCTGATGGCAGCGATGGACCTCTTGACCTATGTCGGCCGGGCGATCACCCCGTCACATTCCTTCCGCCGATTCAACACTCGGTTCTTTCTCGGCGACGGTAGGAATGTGTTCGGTGAGCCGATGGCGAGCGAGGAGCTTGAGGACGTTGGTTGGCACCCGATCGGGCGCGAGGCGCTCGCATCATTTCGCGACGTGACCCGGTTCATGCTGGCGCGGGCGATCGCGTTGCGCGAGGGGACCGCGAGCGGCGAGGCACCGCTCTTCTACTGGGCCAAGAATGCCCGCCGCATCGGCGTTTGCCGCGAGGCGGTCGGTACTACCTAGACTTAGCGGGCCTCGGTGCCGAGCGCCATGGCGCTCGGCTGGACCGCCGGCTCCTCGTCGCCGATCCCCATCGCCTTGCCGTGTGTCTCGACCGCGAGAAAGACAAAGGACAGTCCGACCAGCAGCATGGCGAAGGCGAGGAACAAATAGGCCGGCAACACGGCGTCGGAGGTCGCTTGCGGCGATACCACGTTGCTGCTGCCGGCGATCAGCGCGAGGCTCAACGGGCCCAGGATCTTGCCGACACCGTTCGCCGCCTGCCCGAGACCGGAGGCGCGCGCGCCGAGGCGGGCGCCATAGCGCTCGACCGTATATGGCGCGAAATTGGCAAAACCGCCCTCGATAAAGAAGGTTGAGGCGCACAGCAGGAGCACCATTACCGGCAAGCCGCCGACAATGAGATTGCTGTAATAGCCGGCGGCAGCGAGGGCGGCGACACCGCCGAACCCCCAGACCGCACCCAGCCAGCGACGGCCGGTCAGTGGCGCCAGCAACGTGACGATGATCTTGCCCGTCACCCCGCCAAGAGTGACGAACACAAAATACTTTGCCGCCTGAGGGACCGGGACGCTGAGCACCATCGCGACGATCGTCGGCCCCCAGAGGTACACGCCATAGCCTGCGATCGACGAGCCGCCCCAAATGATGACCGTTTCCCAAAACAAGCTCGGCCGGCGATAGAGCTCCGAGAGACGCCCGCGCGGCTCGGCCGTTGGCGCCTGGGTCGGCAGAGGCACCGATTGCAGCGGCGCGCCGAGGTACTTGGCGACTTCCGCGCGCGCGTCTGAGAACCGGCCTTTCGCCGCAAGCCAGCGCACGGATTCAGGCACGTAGAACCAAATCAGCACCCCGACGATTGCCGGCGCCATGCCGAGCATCGCAACGCCGCGCCAGCCGATCGGCTCGATCAGCGCGGCGGAAACCGCCGAAGCGAGAAAGCCGCCGGCCGACGCGAAGACCAGATAAAAGCTCGTCAACAAGGTCCGGTGCCGCGTCGGCGTCAGCTCGACCTGGATCGCCAGCGACGGGGTCACCCCGGCGGTCAGCCCGACCCCGATGAAGAAGCGCAGGACTCCGAAGACCTCCCACGCGCCGGCCGGAACGATACCCATCAGCCCAGAGCTCACGGCACAGATAAAGGTGCCGATGATCATCGTGATCTTGCGCCCCCAGGCGTCGGACAATCCGCCAAAGACGAGCGCGCCGAGGATCGCGCCGACGCCGCCGCTATAGAGAATGACCGCCGACTGGCCGTAGGTCAGGTGCCACTGTGGAGCCAGAACCGCCAGCAAGTAGCCGACCACGAGGAAATCGAAAAATTCGAGGACGAACAGCGCCGACAGCAAGGTGAACGCCACCCAATAGCGCCGGTTGAGCGGCGCGGCATCGAACAGCGCCAAGAGGTCGTCGGAAGTCTGTCCGGGCATCGTTTCCTCCGCGTCGGGCACCGTCTCCGTTCTCCGGCTGCCCATTTGCTCTACAACGATAGCGATTATGTCGCCCCGCCGGCAATCGTCAACCGTGGGGCTCACACCCTCGGTGGGCGAGCCCTGATCGAGATTCTCCGAGAAGGCGGAGCAGCATATCATCGAAAGCACAAGTCGGGATCGCGCCGCCTTTCCAATCTAGTAACCCGGCCCGAAATGGAGCTGGTCCTATCAACGGGTTATCATCACCTCCGCGAAAGCGGAGGTCCAGGGCAACCCATGAGGCCTCGGGCCAGCCCTAGATTCCCGCTTTCGAGCGTATGAGGGAATCCAACTTTTGCGAGGGGTTGATGCTCGCAGAGCGCACTTCCCGGCGGCGTCTGATTGCGGGGTCGAATAACCTACTGATATTTCAACATTTATTCTAGAATAGGCTCGTCGGCTTGGTGAGGTCAATCCATGAAGCGAAGATCGACACCTTGTCCGTGCAGCTCGGCGAGATAGCCCTCGACCGTGCCGAACTCGGTGTCGAACTCCATCCGCACCGGCACCATTTGATTGCCCCCTGCCAGGCGGGAATACCAGATCTTGCCGTGTTTATAGGTCCCCCCGTTTGCGTCCCCACCGCCCGGGAAACCGGGAATGTCTTCGCGACTGACGTCGCAAGCTATGGTTGGCCCTGCGAAGTGTTGACGCCCATCCGGGGTCAGGGTTTCTGGCTGGGCATTGCTGAACCGAAGGTTGTAGCGGCTTAGGCCATCGAATACAGGAACGACAAGCCCGCAGCTGCCGCGCTGCGCGAGCTGGCGCTCGAGAATAAAAAACGCCGTCAGCTGATCGACGGTGCCGCGCATCTGATCGACCGCCGCCGAACTGTGCAGCGCGGCCGAGGGCGGCGTCTGGTCGCTCGCCACCGTGCCGTCGGTGCGGTAGTCGATCCGGTAGTGGCGATCGTCGCCGTTTCGGCGCACATCGCCATGGTATGCGTCGGGCTGCACCACATCATGGGTCAGCCGTCCGCGCACTTCGGAGTGGCTCGTCAGGTCGACGAACACGGCTGCGATGCCGCGTGTATCCAGATCCATCGCGATCTTATATCGATCCCCCGACGCAGCGACGCTCGTGCGATTGGTCAACACGTGAAAACCGGCAAAGCCGTACACCTCGATGCGCAGCGCGACCGGGTCCGATTCCTGCGCCGGCGCCGCCAATGCGACGAGCGTGACGAAGGCCGTGGCGGCGATCGCTGTCAGGACGGTAAAGCGAGCAAGGAACATGGGTGATCATAATCCCATAGCCGGCTGATCGCTGTCCAGGTTACGGTGTTGCCGGCGTGAAGGCTGGGTGTGCCGGGGCTTCCTTCGACGATCGGCAAAGCGCGGGATCGAAGGGCCGGCTCGCGCGTTTTGGAGGCACGCCCCCCGGACGAGAGGAGGTTGCCATGCGGCTTCTCGGCGTTTTCCCCGGAGTGCTCCATTACTCAAAAATCTTTCTCCGGCTCGAGCCGATCGGCCTTGAACTCGTCGCCCAGGCGGCACGGCAGGCGGGACACGAAATCCAGCTGATCGATCTCCAGGTCGAGGACCAGCGCGCCTATTTCCGAATGCTCGAAAGCTGGCGGCCGGACGTTGTCGCCTTCTCCTGCAACTATATGCCGCACGTCCCCGAGATCATCGATCTCGCCAAGGGGACAAAGACCCGTTTCCCGCATATCTTCATCTGCGTCGGCGGCCATAGCGCCTCTTTCACCGCCGCCTCGATCATCGAGCATGGTGCCGGCGCCATCGACTGCGTACTCAAAGGCGAAGGGGAGGCCGGCTTGCCGATGCTTTTGGCCGCGATCGAGGGCGGTCATGACCCGGTGACCGTGGCGGGTGCAGTCACCGCCGACGGCGAGGGGCCGCCGCCCGGCTTCGTCCACTCGCTCGATGATTTGACACCGGCGCGCGATCTGCTCCGCCATCGCCGGAAATATTTTCTCGGCACGCTCGATCCCTGCGCCACGATCGAGTTTTCGCGCGGCTGTCCATGGGATTGCTCGTTCTGCAGCGCCTGGACATTTTATGGCCGAAGCTATCGGCTGATCAGCCCGGAGCGGGCGGTCGAGGATCTGCGGTCGATCCGCGAGCCGGGGGTCTTCATCGTCGATGATGTCGCCTTTCTGCAGGAGCGGCACGGGATGGCGATCGGTGAGGCGATCGCCCGCTCCGGCATCAAGAAGCGCTATTACCTCGAAACCCGCGGCGACGTGCTGCTGCGCAACAAGGAAGTCTTTCGTTTCTGGAAGAAGCTCGGCCTCGAATACATGTTTCTCGGCATCGAAGCGATCGATGAGGAAGGGTTGCAGAAATTCCGCAAGCGGGTCACCCTCGGCCACAATTTCGAGGCATTGGAATTCGCTCGCTCGCTTGGGATGTACGTCTTGATCAATTTGATCGCCGATCCCGAATGGGATCGCGAGCGCTTTCGCATTGTCCGCGAATGGGGCGTCGAGCTCCCCGAAGTCGTGAACATCAGCGTCAACACGCCTTATCCCGGGACCGAGAGCTGGATCAGCGAGGGCGGGCGCGTCGTAAGCCGCGACTATCGGCTCTACGATATTCAGCATGCGGTGCTGCCGACGAAGCTCCCGCTCGCCGAGTTTTACGACGAGCTGGTGACCACTCAGCAAGTCTTCTATCGCAAGCACATGGGCTGGCGGCGGCTGATCAAGACGGCAGGGGTCGTCGCCGGCCAGCTGGCGCGCGGGCAGACCAACTTTCTGGGCAGTCTGTTTAACCTCGAACGCGTGTTTCGACCCGAATATCTGCTCGCCGACCACTCAAGGCCGGTCGACTATCAGATCCCGTTGCCCGGAACCGAAGGGACACGGCGTCAAGGTTCCCTGTACATACACGCCCCCCGAGGCCGCAAAGGACGTGCTATCGATGCAGCGACCGAGCGCTTCGTCGACGAGACGCGAATGAGTGCGACGTCCTAAGGCGCAAAAAGATCATCATCGCCGCCGTTGTTGTTGCCGGGCCGCTTGAACCATAGTGCCGGGGTTACGTCGCTGACGGGTTCGACGGGGGGTTTGTGCAGATCAACCATCAACGCTTGCCGGGTCGAGCAATCGTCGCCTTCGCGTCCGATGCTCCCGTGAAGCAGGGCGCCCGGTGAGGTTCGCGCTCGCCTGGCGGATCCTCACTTACGACAAAGGCCGCACTGCTTTGGCAGTGGCCGGCGTGTTCATGGCGATCATGCTCGTGTTTGTGCAGCTCGGCTTTTTTATCGCGGTGCCGCGCGGTGGCATGTTGCTTTACGATCGGACCCGGTTCGATTTGCTGCTTGCGTCAAACGGTTACGAATATCAGGTCCAGCCCGGGGAATTCCGGTTCAGCCAGCTGGATAAGGCGCGGACCGCACCTGAGGTCGCGCTGGCGGCACCGCTCTATTTTGGATATGCGAAGTGGCGCAGCGGCGAAGGCGGCAAGGCACTCGACGTCTTTGTCATCGGTCTCGATCCGCGGGCGCCGATTTTCATGAGTGAAGATATCGATCACCAGCTTGCTGTGCTGGATCAGGCTGACACCGCGCTCGTGGATAGCATGACGCGGCCGATGTTCGGCCCGCAGACGACGGGCCGGGTGGTCGAAATCGGCGGCGATAAGGTGAAAATCGGGGGGGATTACGTCCTCGGAACCGGCTTCATGGGCCTCGGCGTCATCCTCGTCAGCGCGCAAAATTTTGTTCGTCTCTTCCCTTATCGCAAGCTGGAGCAGGTCAATCTAGGGCTGATTCAGCTGAAGCAGGGGGTCGACCCCGACCGCGCCGCGGCTTCGTTGCGCAAGTTCCTCGACAGCGATATCCAGATCTTTACGCGTCCGGAGCTCGAGGCTCACGAGACCGCTTATTGGACCACGCGAACCTCTGTAGGTCTGCTCTTCGGCTCCGGGCTGATCGTCTCTTTCATTGTCGGGGTCATGGTTGTCTATCAAATCCTTGCCACTCAGGTCAGCCGCCAGCTGCCTCAATTCGCGACGTTAAAAGCAGTCGGCTATGCGGACCGCTTTCTCGGTGGGACCGTAATCACAATGGCGCTGCTGATCGTTCTGGCCGGTTTTTTCCCGGCGCTGGTTGCGGCGCTGGGCATTTATGCGGTGATCCGAGAGGAGACCTTGCTTCCGGTGGAGATGTCGGGGACGCGTGTCGCCGCTGTGTTTGCCGCCACTCTCGCGATGGCGGCCGCCTCGGCTTTGCTCTCGATGAGCAGTCTGCGGCGTGCCGATCCGGCTGATCTGTTTTCATGATCGCAACGACGAACCTTGGACTCTGGCGGCGATCTATCGGTTTTGTTCCGCTCGCGTGGCGGAATCTGGTGGCGAACAAACCACGTCTGCTGCGCTCGAGCGGCGGTATCGGCTTTGCCGTGCTGCTGATGCTGATGCAGCTCGGCTTTGAAAGGGCCTTCTTCAACGCCTCGCTCGAAGTCATCGAGCTGCTCGATGGGGATATCTTTCTTCAGCGCGCCAGCAAGTACCGGTTCGCGACAGAAGACCCGTTTCCCGGCCGAGACCTGGAAGCGGCTCGCGCGGTACCGGGGGTCATGAGCGCGTCGCCGTTGTATGCGGCATGGCATTACTTATTCTGGCGCAATCCGGTCGATGATAAGAACTTTCTGGTCCGTGTCTTCGCCTTCGATCCCGATCAGCCGATCTTGTCGTTGCCCGAGCTCGACGCGAACCTGAAGGATTTGAGCGACTTGGAGACGGCTCTTGTCGATCGCCGCGCCCGCCGATTTCTGGGAATGGACCCGCCGCCACCCGCAGCCGAACTAAACGGCAGCAAGCTCAAAATTATCGGAAGCTTTGCGCTTGGTCCTGATTTCGAGAACGATGGCACGGTGGTGATCGGCGATCGTACCTTTGCGAAGTTGCTGCCCGGTCCGCGCGGTGGTCCTCCCGACGTCGAACTAGGGGTCATCAAGCTGACCCCGGGGGGCGACCCGGTCGCCGTGCAGCGCGCGATCACCGCGGTCGTGCCCACGGAAATCGCCGTTCTGACCAAAGGGCAGCTGCTCGAACTGGAACGTAAGTTTCAGGCAGACGTGTCTGCCGCGGGGCCGATCTTTGCGATGGGAACGCTGGTTGGCTTCGTCGTTGGGATGCTGATTTCCTACCAGGTCATCTACACCGATCTCGCCGAG
>Ga0306924_10006511_pt1 | contig 11650 bp, 16 predicted proteins | sample sta12Can44000111_FD_203756 | JGI IMG/M metagenome (GOLD analysis project Ga0306924, IMG submission 203756) | Lab enrichment of tropical soil microbial communities from Luquillo Experimental Forest, Puerto Rico - statanox.12C.anox.44.000.111 (v2)... | ecosystem: Environmental > Terrestrial >...
CCGATCAAGCCTACTTCAACTCGCTGCCTTTCCGCGCGGCGGCCTAACCCCGGCAGAGGTTCCACTTATCGACGCGGAAATTCTGTTCAGACAACCGCAGCACCTAAATGTTTGCGTTCACGACGGGGGCGGTTCGTTCGGCGTGAGCGCGTTTAAGTGGTTGGCGTTCGGGCGCGCAATGCTGCTTTAATTGGAGAAATCCCCTTTTTTGGACAGGCCCCCGCCCGAGACCCACGAGTCAATTGCAGCCCGCGCGCAAGCAGAACGTCGTCGTTACCAGCCGTTGTGTTGGAACCAACCCGATGGTAGCGCACGCGGAGCCTTTGGCCGCATAAGTGAGACAGACCTCGCCGGTGCGATTCGTCGAGGCCGTTGTCAGAGAGCAAGGATTGACTGGCCCTGCCATCGAATGCAAAAAATCGCCAGCCAGCGAGGCACCGGACCCCGGGCGACATTCATGTCGGAACACCGGGCGACATCATCTCGGAGTGCCCGGGCGACTTCGTCGGAATCCGCAGTCGCATATGTCAAACGATCTCCGTACTCTACGGGCCGTCTCTTCAATGCAAAGCCTTGCGGCAGAAGTAGCCAAAGCTATTCAAAAAGCCCTGCATTGAAGACTGTAAAGACTCGCAAACGAAGTATCCACCTAGCCCAACGGAAGGAATGCAATGATCGAAGGCATTCTTGAGGACGTTGCCCGCATCTATCCATCAAAATTGATTGACGATCAGCTTGGGGACATACCTCGCATTGCATTCAACATCAGGCTTGCCTTGAATGGTGCCGACCCTAGGGCTATATCGGTTTGCGACATCGGCGGCGGCGTTGGGCTGTTCTCTGTTGGATGCGCGGCACTGGGAATGAACGCGCTGCTGGTCGACGACTTCGCAGATCCAATTAGTCGGCGTGTTGGAGACTCGGTGTTCGTCGTACATAAAAAGTACGGGGTTCGGGTCTTGTCGCGAAATGTCATCACGGACGGACTTGCCGATATTTCCGAGCGGTTTGATGTCGTGACCACCTTCGAAAGCATGGAACATTGGCATCACTCTCCGAAAAGGCTGTTTCGGCAGGTAGGCGACCAGCTCCTTAAGCCCGGCGGACGCTTTGTCCTCAGCGTTCCCAACTGCGTCAACCTGCGCAAGCGCTTCAGCGTGCCTTTCGGCATCGGCAAGTGGAGCAGCATGGAAGACTGGTATGAAGAGGCAGAGTTTCGCGGCCACGTCCGGGAGCCAGATGTTGCGGATCTTCGCTACATTGCACGCGACATGGGTTTGAAGGACGTTCAGATACTTGGCCGCAACTGGCTAGGATACACATCTCGATCTGGATTTGTGAGACTAGGTACCTGGGTTGCTGACAGGTCGCTCCGGTTGTTTCCATCCCTCTGCAAAGACCTCTACATGACCGGGCGCTCGCCGCGGGCTCATGCGGGGACAAATGCTTTACACGGTCGTCACAGTGCAAAGCGAAATGGCAACGATGATCGAGCAGATTTTCGATGGAGGGAAAACCCGGTGGCGAAAAGAATTCAAATGCGGGGTAGCGAAAGAGGATATAATTCCTTTAACGCAGCTGATGAGTTGTGTTCTTGCGCACTGACCAACCAGGATCGGCAACAGCTAGATGTGTGCCCCCCGATCGAGGTTCACGCTGTGTGAAGGCCCAATCCATTGAACATACTTGTGACAGGCGGTGCGGGCTATGTTGGTAGCCACGCTTGCAAGGCGCTGGCCGCAAACGGCTACGTGCCGATCACTTATGACAATCTTTCACGCGGCAATCTGTGGGCCGTCAAATGGGGTCCATTAGAGAAGGGCGAAATTGCCGATGAGCAGCAGGTTCGCGTGGTGCTTGAAAAATATCGGCCATGCGCCTTGATGCATTTCGCCGCCTACGCCTATGTTGGCGAGTCGGTCGAGCATCCGCTGCTTTACTACCGCAACAATTTCGCCGGAACCGCAGCACTGCTGCGTGCCGTGGTCGATTATGGTTGCATTCCGGTGGTGTTTTCATCGAGCTGCGCCACCTATGGGGTACCCGAATGCGTTCCCATCACCGAGGACCATCTACAGCGTCCGATCAATCCTTACGGCCACTCGAAGCTCTTCGTCGAGCGCATGTTAGCGGATCTAAATGTGGCTTGGGGGTTGCCATGGATCGCCTTGCGCTATTTCAATGCCGCGGGCGCGGACCCGGACGGTCAAATTGGTGAGGCCCACGATCCCGAAACTCACCTGATTCCCTTGGTGCTTGCTTCCGCGCGCACAGGCGCTGCCGTTCGCATTTTTGGCGATGATTACGAGACCCCTGATGGCACCTGTATTCGCGACTACATTCACGTAGGCGACATTGCGGAGGCGCACGTGCGGGCACTTGACCACCTTCGGGGAGGAGGCGAGAGCTGCGCGCTGAACCTGGCAAATGAGCACGGCTATTCGGTCAAGGAAGTGATCGCGGCGGCTGAAACAGTGGGCGGGCGCAGCATCAGGTCGGAAATCGCCCCGCGTCGAGCCGGCGATCCACCGATCTTGATAGGCGACGCAAGCCGCGCTCGCGCGCTCCTCAGATGGGTTCCGGCGCGCTCCAATTTGGAGGTGCAGATCCAAGATGCGTGGAATTGGATAACCAAGTATGGACGTGACTACTAGCACTGCTTTGGTGGGGCGCATTTCCAAGCGGACGGTTTCGCGTCATTCGGGCCATGGCACCGTCACTCAGAGCGGGGGTCAACCCGGTCGCACGACGCGCACGAGATCGAGCGCGACGTCGCGGCCTTCATGGGCTCTCCAGACGGCGAGCGGGGTCGCGATACGTTTTCGAGAATTGATCATCGTGCTATCGACCCGGCATAAGCTGCTTCGCAGGTTTCTTCGTCATGAGCGGCGGTCTGATCTCGTATGGACCTGATAGCGGGTCTGTTGGCAGCGTTCGGCGAAGGATTGCCTGGATGCGACCGAGAAGGCTGCCGTTGAAGCCGCGCTGAATAGGTGTCGCGCCCTTGCGGCCCAAATCGCGAGCGAACTCTGTAACAAGAGGCCCGAGCACTTCGTTGACTTGTCGCTGGCAGAGTTTTGCGCCTCCCTTGAGCACGCTGCCGATGTCCTCGGACAGAAAGGCCGACGGTCGGTCGAGAACACACCTGCTTCCGTGGTGAATGGTTCGCAGGTGCCGCACTCTCATGATAATTGGGGCTAATTCTCACTGGCGAGGGCGCCAACATCGAGAGCGGCCGCGGCTCAGCCATTGTCGGTAACTTTCCCGACTTTCTCATTAAGCGAGGTCCCGGGTACGACACCGCGTCCCATAAGGTGATTCAGCGTCTTACGCTCGCTAATGGGCACCCCGCCGGGGGCGCTGTACTGCTGAGTGGACAACAGAATGGAGTTGTGCGCGATTGCGCCTTTAGCGCGGGCGCCTATGGCGTAATTTTCGACAAAGAGAATGGGCCGCACGCTTTGTTAATTGCATGTTTCGCAATAGTGGCACCCCTTCGATCAATGCGGTAGGTATTCAGCTTTCTGGCCTCGGCGGGCTTGCCATGAATAATAGTTTCCAGGGCTGGTGGGGAGTGCATCCGTATGGCTGGCGGCGGCAATGCGGTGATTGGCAATAGGTTCGAAATCTCTCGCCGAGGAGTGGTGGGCGGGGTGACTCCCCAGGAGCAATATATCTTGGGGACCGCGAGTAACGGGTTCAGCGGAACCCCATTAACGGTCACCAGCACTGCCGCATTCGTCCCCTGGGACCCGGTTGTCATCACGGACTGTTGGGGCGTTGGTTCTAGAGAGGGCCGCGGGCGCGGCTAAAGGGGACGAAAATGGAGAACTGTAACGAAACCAATGACATCGGTCGAACGATGATCGATGGGGAAGCCGTGGGGAAGCGCGAGCTGATCCACAGCCTGGCGAAAGACCTCTCGATCCCGGCCCGAGGCCGGGACCGCGTTCGCATTGGCCTCCGCCTACAAGCCCTCGGCTGGAGCGAGGACAAGTCGAAACGTTGGTTCCAACATTCTCGGAACTTGGAAGCCGACCATTGTTGATGCAACACATATCGACATTCTGGTGCCGTATCAGCCGTTGCCGTCTGGGGCAACGCCATTGATCGGCGGTGCCTAGGTTACCGATTAGCTGGCAAACGCTTGTGTGATCCAGGGCAACGCATTCGAGGCCGATGACTATTCGATCTTCTGCGAGATGTTGTCGAATAGCGTGATCTCGGGTTTCCAAATACAAGGACATCAAACCGCCCCGAGCGGGGTGTCTACGGCGGGCATCTATCTGCGAGGAGCGTACAACCTCGTTATTCAGGGTGGTCTGATCGTCGGCGGCCACACACTTGGCGGCATCTATCAGGAAACCGGGAGCACAACTTGGGGCAATGTAATACAGGCTACCAACACTGGGGCCGACGTCCTTTATTTCGTCGGCCGCTACAGCAACACCGCTGGTCCATTCACGCTGGCGTTGGGAGCATGGTACAAACTGCCGGATTGGCTTGTGCCCGGCCTGACTGTGGGTCAGATTATCGGAAACGCATCCGTGCCTGGAGGCACGAAGGTGCAATCGGTCACCAATACAATGATCACTCTTGACCATCCCATTAGCGGGTCGCTGGTCGACAACAATGGGATCAGCTTCGTAGACGGTAGCGGGCGCGGGGTAGGTGGTGTGTTCTTGAGATAGGGCGCGGCTTCGCCGCATTGTCATGCATTCAAGAGCAATCGACAGAAGGAGTGCGTTCAGATGCCAGGGAGGACTGCGCCCAGATGACGAGGAAAAATAGACAACTCCGACCCAAGAGCGCCACTGCCGAGGCCGGATTGCAAGCGACCGGCCACAAAAGGGCCGCCCCCTTCCGGGAAGCCCAGAAGGTCGCTATCATCCGGCACAAGTTCGGGGTTCATCTGGGGAATCCAGGTCAATAATGAAAAGAGGTGCTTCTGCCCTGAAGCACGCAGCGGTTCGAGCGCGCGTGACGGTTGAATGTGCTGTTGCGGCATAAATCCAGGGAACTCGCCTAAGCCGGTCTCTGACCTACTCTTGCATTCGATGGCAGTGTCGAAACAGGGTGTAGAAAATGAGTCAACCCATCGCATCTAATGATGATCTCACAATCGTCATACCAGCATTCAACTCTGCGGTGTATGTTGACTGCGCACTTCAAGTCGCAGTTGCATGCCGCCCTTATGAGATTATCTTTGGAGATGATGCCAGCACCGATCTAACGTACCAACGGGCAGTGAAGTTTGCAGAAAAATATCCGGGAATGATTGCTGTTTTAGGATCGAAAAGTAATCGCGGAATGGCTGCACACTGGCGTCATCTTTGCCATATGGTCAAGACAGAGTTCTTTATTAAACATGATGTTGATGACGTAGTTCATCCAAGTTATGTCGACACTGCGATGAAAGTTCTCCGCAAAAACAAAGATGTTGTTGTGTGTTTCGCTGGTGCAAAAGAGGTCGATGCAAATTCGTTCATGGATATCAACTCGCTGGCATCATATATAGATAATGTTCTGAAGTTCGACGATCCACAGATATTGGAAGGAGATACTGCGGCATCTTTTTTGGCGCGATGGAGTCCATATCCATATTCGCTAACAACGATATTTCGAACGGAGTCGTATCTGGCGGCCGGGGAATTCGATGGATCGAGCGGATTTTGTGCCGACATGGAAGTTTTATTCAGAATGGCCTGCCATGGCAAAATGGCCTACTGGTGTCAGAAAGCTGGGCTGTACAGGATCGTGCCAAGCGGCATTGCGCAGACTTCGATGAAGCTTAGAACCGCGGCCAGGGATCTTCTGCGAACCTATTCGGTTGCTGCGCGGTTGTGGGGAGCTACCTCGGCGGGGCCGATTATTAACCACAAAATGCGCCGGTTAATGATCTCGTGCCTGCGAGGGTCCATGGCCGCGACCTGGCGTGAGCCGACGGCGCTTGCGCGGGAAGCGCGAGCGCTGCTCGGGGATTTCCGCCTTTATAGGGATACCATGAGACGGAAGCGGGTTCTCAATCAGTAGCGGCACCTGGCGAGATCGGGGGTCGTGCTGCAGCATAAGATCGTCCCTAATCTCGAATGCCACGGGCGCCCGACTTGCGGTTTCGCCATGAGATAGTCCACGCAGGTCGCCGGCCAGTCCCGATCGGGACGTACCTCCGTGTTGATACAGGCTTGTTTGTTGTGCCCTGGTCGCTGCTGGCCGGGAACCTGAGCATTAATTGGACGGCCTGTTCTCGCCATGTCCTTGCGTATCCCACCGTCGAGGATGGAGATCTCCCGGTTCACCCTCAGCGGCAAGTTGCTCGACATATGTGCGCAACTGCGCGCGCAATTCAGGACCGATGTCCGTCATCTTAGCCACCCTCGCTCCCGATACGCTTGCCGGTCACGCTCGACCGCAGCAGTGGGTCCAAGCCATCAACCTTACGCGCGGTCTGCTCGACATACTGCAGGCGGTTCACGGAAAATCCAAGAAAGAGATATTTTCGGACATCTATGAAAAACGCTTGACCGTGGACCTGATCGAACTCTTTGGAGCCTGCCCACCATAACTGACGCCAGAAAAAGCAGCCGGTCGCTCAACGGAGCGCGCCCCTAGCTACAGCCGCCATTGGACGTTCCGCTTCGCGATTTTGTGACGGTATTCTTTTTTGCCGTCACCTTTCCAAGCCGAGGCTCGATCTCCAGGGAATTCAGAACTGGAAGTAGATGAACTGTGTATCACGATCATCAAAAGCCATAAAAAGCAGAAGGAGAACCGCGTAGCCGCCAGGCCGCAGCAAATAGCCGTTGAGGGCTCCCAAGAAACCCGCCCTATCGGGCTCCCCCACGCGCGCGAGCAGTTTGCTGAAGGCCGGCTCAAGTGCAATCCACACACACCAGATAAGCGCCATTAAGTAAAAATTCACGGAGAAGGAAAACCCGAAGGAGAAACTTCCGAACATCGATTTGAGCATGGTCATCGCCTGCTCGAGCGAAACCGCACGGAACGGTACCCACGCCGCCACGACCGCGCAGAGAGTGATCAGTCGGCAGGCGATTCGCAATGCAAGCGGCTGAGGCGCCTGTTCTCCTCTCCAGTTTTCGAATGCCCGATAGGAGGCCAAATAAATTCCGTGCATGAGGCCCCAAAGGACGAATCCCCAAGCAGCGCCATGCCAGAGTCCGACGACACCCATGACAGCCACAAGGCTGACATAGAGACGAAGCTTCTTGTGCTGCAAGCCCGCGTTAAGAGGGAAAAAGACGTAATCACGAATCCATCGCGACAGAGTCATGTGCCAGCGCGACCAAAAGTCAACCGGATTGGCGGCGTGATAAGGAAACCGGAAATTCTCAGGGAGAGTGATCCCAATCATCTGCGCAGCACCGATCGCCATGTTCGTATAGGCCGAGAAATCGAAGTAGATCTGAATTCCGAAAGCTACAGCGAGCGCCCAGTTATCAATGGTGGTGTTCAGCGCGGCCGCCTTTGGAAGAAATCCCTCGTCGACCCAGCCGCCGATCGTGTTCGCAATGAGATTCTTTTGCACTAGCCCAAGAAGCAGGCGGTCAAGTCCCGAGAAGATAAATCGAGATTCGAACGGTTTGTCGAATTTCAACTGGGGAATCAACTCCCGAGTTCGAACGATCGGCCCTGCGATAAGATGAGGCCAAAACATGATGAACAGGAAAAGGTCGCGGAAGCTTGCCGATTTGACGCGGCCCTGGCGAGTATCGAGAAGGTAGCTGATCGCCTCAAACGAATAAAACGAAATTCCCAGTGGCAGAGCCAAACGCCAAGCTAGCGGAAGTGGCTCAAGGCCTAACCAGGTACTTAGAGTGCTGAGGTTCTCAGCGATAAAATGTCCGTACTTGAAAACACCTAAGATCGCGACGATAGCTCCAACCCCCAGCCAGAGCGCCCGCCCTCCAGCGAAGCCTCCCTCCCAAATCTTGCTGCTGGACCAGAACACAATGACACACATAATCACGGGTATAATCAGGAAATAGACGTTCCACGACGCATAAAACAGTATGCTCAAGATGAGCACGTAGGCATGGCGGAACCGAACCGGCAAATTCCAGAACAACAAGACGCTGACAAGCAAGAGCAACAGATATGAATAGGAATTAAACTGCATCACTTCTTCCCCGAGATCACGCCTTGCTCAAACATCAAGTCCGCGAGGCGGCGGTGAGCAGCGCGCCCGAAATGAATCGGATCAGGACCATCGATCCAGACACCCCACAAGGGTCCTGGAATACTGTTTTCGAAGTCGAAATAACCTTGCCCGAATTTGCGGGCCAAACGGGAAATAATTTGTTGATACTGCTCGCGATCCGCGGACGTTCGATATAGCGGCGCGTTAGGATTTTGCGGAGCATTGAAAAATACGAGCAGAATGCCGTTGCGCCTGCAGAGTTCGCCGATTCTCTCGAGCGAACTGAGGTTAGTCGTCAATGGGCCGCCCCCGAGAGAGCGCTTCGTCGTGGGTGTAATGCCGAGCAAGTTTACTCTCGCCAGATAGAGGAAATCGAGCAGTTCGGCTTTCCACTCCCCGCGGGATCTGAATAAGGAAAGGTGGTCGAGCGCTGTACGCGCTTTCGTTTCAAGCACGTTTCCGGCCCCCCTAGCTTCGGCAAACCCCGTTTTGCTAATCGACGATGCTTGATTTCCCTTCTCCTTCGCGATCCGGGATTCATATTGATCGATTGCCTGCTGGAACGTGTTCGCATAGGGCGCGTTCGAGCGGACCTCCTGCTCGATGATGGACGCAAAGTCAGGATCTTCCAAAAGCTCGAGCATCCCTTCGCGCACACCGGTCTTCCGAAATGTCTCGAAGTTCAACTGGATAACGAATTGGCCCGGGATCAGACAGGGATGCACGAGGAGATAGTTCAAATACCATAACACCTCCATGTAGCTGATGTTCGGAGCGGACAGCCGATAGCCATGGACGTTGGCGCCGGCGGCATTGAGCCGGTCCAGGAGCAGATCTGGGTACGTGCGATCGGCTTCCGCCTGGGGTGCTTCGGAAGGGGCGAGTAGCACGCTGAAGGTTTGCGAGTTTCCCGTGAGGATGTAGCGCCTATCTTTGGAAACGTTGCACCAGCTAGATTCAAGCTTGCGGAGGCTTTCCAGGGGTTTTTGCCCGTCGCTGACCTCTTGCGTGTTCGGATCGGTCAACAGAGATGAAACTTTGGCGTTCTCCAGAGCCGGATTTACGAAGATATCTCTTAGGTGGCGAAAAGGGTCCCATGCTAGCAGGCCCCAGAGCGCCGCGAACGTCAGCGCGAGCGCAAGCACCGCTTGGAGCTTGGGATTTTTCATGTCGCGACTCTTTCGAGAGTCTCAAGAATGGTCTCGACGCTATCGAAGTCCTCCGGCTGAACCCGTTCTGTCGGAATGCGGATCTGCAGTTTCTTCTCCAGCAAGGCGATCAGGTTAAGTAACGAGAGCGAGTCCACTATGCCGGTGGAAACGACGCATTGGTCATCGCGAACCGCCTGCCTAGCGACCGCCACGACTGCCTCGCGTGCTGCCTGGCGGATCGTTTCAGGATCGGGTAGCATCTTGAGTCTCCATGTCGGGGAACGCCTGCTCCTCTTCGAGAAAACGGTTGCGAGTATCGCGGCGCGATATTTTCCCGGCTGTGCTCTTGACGATCCAGCGCTGTGGAACCACCCTGACGAAGCGCGGCGCTACGCCGAGCGACGCGACGATCAGGCTCTGAATTTCTTTCTCCATGCGGTCGACTTTGGTGGAATCGAACTCGCCGCTCATTTCTGCGACGACGCCAATGCCTTGTGTTCCGAGTTCCTCGTTATCGACGCCGAATGCGACGACCCGACCCGGGTAGACTCCGGCAACCTGAGACGTGATGACTTCGACGTCTTCGGGAAAGATGTTTTGACCAGCGACGATGATAATGTCCTTCATCCGGCCGATGACGAACACTTCTTCGTTCGCCGTGAATCCGAAATCCCCGGTGCGATACCACCCATCTTCGGTGAACGCGTCACGGCGAAATCCATTACGATCCCAGTAACCTTCAAAAAGGCAGGGTGTTTGAAGCTGGATTTCGCCAGCAACAAAATCCGGACAGGGGAGCCCGTCCGTCCCGATGATTCTAAGGCGCATCCCTTTGAGGCAACGGCCCGAAGAGACATATTCATCGTCGATAAGCTCAAACGCGTCGGCCTGGCAGGATAGCGAGCCTCCTTTGACTTGGGAGCGAGCGACTGTGGGCAGGGATTTACCGGGAGCCGATTGCGTGACCGCAAAGACGTTTTCAGCCATAGCGTAAGAAGACTGCAAAGAACCTGGAGCAACTCCCCAGTCGGCGAATCGTTCGGAAAAGTCGCGGACCGACTTGCGACGCACCGGTTCAGAACAGTTGATCCAGGCCCGAACATGGCCAAGGGAATAGGAACTTTCCATCATCTCTTTGCGCTGTGCCATATACGAGAAAGCGAAGTTTGGAAGCCAGCAGAACGAAGCGTGATATTCCTGAATATAACGGAACAATAGCTCGGGCCGTAGCAGCCAGTCGCTGGCAGCAAAATGCAACGACGGAATGCCTGCACAAAGAGGAAAATAAAGACACGCGATGAGCCCCATGTCGTGATAGAGGGGAAGCCAGGAGACAACCCCGTCGGATGATTCCTGTGCTAATGTCTCTGAAAGACGATACACCTGCTCCCTAAGCATCGCGCCCGTTACGACGACGCATTTCTGTGTTCCTGTCGTACCCCCCGAGAATTGGAGAAATAGTGCATCTTCGGGAAGATGCTGCTTGCTAACGGTAAAGGGCGGGGGTCGAGCTTCGGCGTTGAAGCGCTCCATGAACATGGTCTCGAACCGGCTGCTGTTCGCGAGTTGGCATCCAGAAACCGGAAAACTGACGCCAGGCTGCAGATTCTCAGCTAAACGTGGCAATGTGATTAAATGGTCGGCCGGCAGCTGACCCAATTGGTACAGTAGATTGCGTTGATACTTGAGGCCGTCCACACGAGTCGTTGGCCAGGGAAGAACGGCTGGCACCTTGCCGCAGAGCGTAAGACCAATCTGGAGGAGGAACAATTCGGGGCTGTGCGGCAAAAGCAGTAGCACGATTCGGGAGTTGTCGGAGATTGGCTGCAGTCGGGCTATTTTTTCTGAATCAAGGAGATGCTTGCCTGTGAACTCGTGGACGGCTTGCGCCCCTGGAGAATTCACTACTCTAAGAAGCACGCGATCTGGAAAGCGCTGCAGCGATTCAATCAGTGTCATATCAACTGGCGTGCTTGCCGAGGATGAGGCCGGGAGAAGGGCGTTACGCATCTCAAAAGCGATGTATGACTAATGATGATAACGATGGGCCTTCGCTATGTGGGCAGTTTCAGAGTCAGACGCCGATCGAGTATTTGCGCCGCCTTCTTAGGCCGGGGAGCGCATAATGTCGCTTTTGGACATAGTTGCTTGGACAGCCACTCGGGCCGCAGCAACGCGCATCGGGTTTATTAAATTGGACCCAATAACAAATGATGGCGTGCCTCTCAAATTGAATCAGGCGGCTTTCCCGGAGGTTTGAAATCGGTGGCCGCGCTACCTCGACGTGCAATGATTACATTGCCCAGAACCAATTTATCCATTTTCGTCCTGAGGAAACAAT
>Ga0306924_10006513_pt1 | contig 11647 bp, 8 predicted proteins | sample sta12Can44000111_FD_203756 | JGI IMG/M metagenome (GOLD analysis project Ga0306924, IMG submission 203756) | Lab enrichment of tropical soil microbial communities from Luquillo Experimental Forest, Puerto Rico - statanox.12C.anox.44.000.111 (v2)... | ecosystem: Environmental > Terrestrial > Soil...
CAAGTCGGTGCTGACCGAGAACGTGGTCAGGACGGTCTGCCGCCAGTGCTGGATCTCGTCGGCGATCTTGGCCCACGGGCCGATCAGGGCGACGTCTTCGACCATCGACGTCGGGACGGCCGCGATCGCGCCCTTCCTGTCGCCGGCGAGGTAGCGGTCCTGGATGACGGCGGCCTGCGCCTCGTACCCCATCCGGGCGAAGACCTCGTGGTGGTAGTTGACGCCGCGCGCGCCCATGCCGCCGATGTAGAGCGCGAGAGAGGGGCGGAGCAGGTCGGCCGCCCGTTCGGTGTCGTCGTCGACGATGATGCGCATCGGGCCGCCGACGACGTCGAAGCTGGCGCTGGTGTGCCGGGCCCCGGGACGGGCGAAGCCCTCGGCGAGCGCCGCGGCGTAGAAGCCGTTCATGGACGGCGAGAAGAACATGGTGAGCCATCCGTCGGCGATCTCGGCCGCCAGCGCGACGTTCCTCGGCCCCTCCGCGCCGAGGTAGATCGGGATCTCGGCCCGGTACGGATGCAGGATGGAGCGCAGCGGCTTGCCCAGGCCGGTGCCGCCCGCCAGCGGCAGCTGGTAGTGCTTGCCGTCGTAGACGACCGGCCCCTCCCGCGCGATGATCGCGCGCAGGATGTCGACGTACTCCCGGGTGCGCTCGAGCGGGCGCGGGTACGGCTGGCCGTACCAGCCCTCGACCACCTGCGGGTTGCTGGTGCCGATCCCGATGAGGACCCGGCCCTTGGTGAGATGGTCCATCGTCATCGCCGCCATCGCCAGCGTCGCCGGCGGCCGGGCGGACAGCTGCGAGATGGCCGTGCCCAGGTGGACATGCGAGGTACGCGATCCCCACCAGGCCAGCGGCGTCCAGGCGTCGCTCCCGTAGGCCTCCGCGGTCCAGATCTGATCGAGCCGCAGCCGGTCGGCGGCGGCGAACAGGTCCGGGGTGTCCGCCGGCGGGCCGGCACTCCAGTAGCCGACATGGGTCGAGATCTTCATATCCGGCCTTCCGGTGGGATCGGGCGCGCCCGGCTACGACGGTGTCAGCGCAGCCCGTTAAGCCTCTCCATTGCCTCTTCAGTCTCCCGCAGCAGCGCGGAAATGACCTCGGCGACCGGGCGGACCTCGTTCATCCGCCCCACGATCTGCCCGACCGGCATCGGCACCAGGTCCGGCTGGCCCGAGTGCATCAGCCGCTGGTGCGCGTCGCTGACGAGCAGGTTCTGCAGCGGCATCGGGAGCGGCTGCGGCGCGCCCGGCTGCGCCCACGCCTGCGTCCAGCGGTTGCGCAGCAGCCGGGCGGGCTTGCCGCTGTAGATCCGCGACCGGACGGTGTCCGATGAGGTGGCGGCCAGCAGCGCTGCGCGCAGGGCGGGCGCCGCCGAGGTGAGCGCGTACTCCTGCGTGATCAGCCAGGCCGAGCCCATCCAGACGCCGACGGCGCCCAGCGCGAGCGCGGCGGCGATCTGGCGGCCGCAGCCGATCCCGCCCGCGGCGAGCACCGGCACCCGCGCGCCGACGGCGTCGACGATCTCCGGGATCAGCACCATGCTCGCGATCTCGCCGGTGTGCCCGCCGGCCTCGTAGCCCTGGGCGACGACGATGTCCACGCCGGAGGCGACGTGGTCGCGGGCGTGCCCGGCCTTCCCGGCCAGCGCCGCCACCAGCATGCCGCGCTCGTGTGCCTGCGCGATGACGTCGGGCGGCGGGGGGCCGAGCGCGTTCGCGATCAGGCGGGCCGGGTGGGAGAGGGCCACCTCGACGTGCTGCCGCGCCACCGAGTGCAGCCAGCCGAGCACGCCGTCGCCGGGCGGCGCGCCGTCGGGCAGCGGCGGCACACCGAGCTTGAGCAGCGTGTCCTCGACGAACTGCCGGTGAGCGGCCGGGATCTGCCCGGTCAGGTCGGCGGGAGCGCCCTCGGCGGGCTCGCGGGCGGGCATCACGACGTCGACGCCGTAGGGCCGGCCGTCGGTGTTGGCGTCCATCCACTGCAGGACGGCGTCCAGGTCGGCCGGGTCGTTGAAGCGGACGCAGCCGAGCACGCCCAGGCCGCCGGCCCGGCTGATCGCCGCGGCCACGTGCTCGGACGGGCTGAAGCCGACGATGGGGTGCTCGATGCCGAGCAGTGCGCACAGGGGCGTCCGCACGGTTCTCCTTAGGCAACCGGATGGGCCGGGTGGCCGGGGTGGGCCGGGTGGCCCGGGCCTGGCGGCGGTTCAGCCCGCGGGTGGTCCGGGCCTGGCGGCGGCTGCGCCGCCGGGTGGCTGGCCACGTGGCGGTGCGCCCACCCGTAGTCGGGTTTTCCGGCCGGCCCGCGGCCGATGGCGTCGACCAGCCAGATGCTGCGCGGCGCCTTGTAGCCGGCGAGCTGGCCGCGGACGTGGGCCTGGATCGTGGCCAGATCGGGGGCCCGCCCCTCCCGCGGCTGCACCAGTGCCGCCACCCGCTGCCCCAGCCGCTCGTCGGCCACCCCGATGACCAGCGCGTCGAACACATCGGGGTGGGATTTCAGCGCGCCCTCCACCTCCTCGGGGAAGACCTTCTCCCCGCCGGAGTTCACGCACGTGTTGCCCCGGCCGAGCAGCGTCACCGAGCCGTCGGCCTCGATCCGGGCCAGGTCGCCGGGCACGGCATAGCGCTGCCCGTCCACCTCGGCCAGCATCTCCGCGCTCTTGACCGGGTCCTTGTAGTAGCCGAGCGGGACGTGCCCGCCCCGGGCCAGCCGGCCGACCTGGCCCGGACCCGCCGGCCGGCCCTCGTCGTCCAGCACGATGACCTCCGGCCCGGGCCTGACGGTCGGGCCTCCCTGCTGGTCCGCACCGGCCGTCACCAGGCCGATGCCGGCGAAGCCGGTCTCGGTGGAGCCGATCGCATCGGTGATGACGACGCCCGGCAGCGCCGCGGCGAAGGCGTCCTTGACCACCGCGGAGAACAGCGCCCCGCTGGAGGAGATGGCCAGCATCGACGAGGCGTCGTACTCGCCCGCGCGGTAGGCCTCGATCAGCGGCCGGCCCATCGCGTCGCCGACGATGAATATCAGGTTGACCTTGTGGCGCTCGACCGCACGCCAGACCCCGTGCGGATCGAAATGCGGCGGCAGGATCACGGTGTCCCCCGCGAACAGCGCCGCCAGCATCGCCACCTGGGCGGCGCCGTGGATGAGCGGTGCCGCGGTGAGCCTGACCAGCCCGGCCGACTCCAGGCCCTTGCGCGACTGCTCCCATTCGTCGGCCAGCGGGACGCCGGTCACGAAGTCGATGCCGCCGGCGAGCGTGCGCCAGATGTCCTCGTGCCGCCACATGACGCCCTTCGGATGCCCGGTCGTCCCGCCGGTGTAGATGATGTAGACGTCATCGTTGCTGCGGGGCGGGAAGTCGCGGGCCGGCGAGGCGCCGGCCAGCGCCGCCGCGTAGCCGGTCCCGCCGCTGGGGTCGGCGTCGCCGCCGTCCTCGATCACCACGATGCCGCGCAGCCCGGGGGCGGCACGCGACGCCGCGGCGGCCCGGGGCGCGAACTGCCGGTCGCAGACGAGCGCGGCCAGGTCGGCATCCGCGAACATGTACTGCAACTCGTTCTCGGTGTACCGGTAGTTGATGTTGATCGCGACGGCTCGGAGCTTGCACGACGCGATCAGCGTCTCGGCCGCCTCGATGGAGTTGTGCGCGTAGAGCCCGACATGATCTCCCGGCATGACCCCGATCCCCGCCAGATGGTGGGCGAGCCGGCTGGTCCGTTCGTCCAGCTCGCGGTAGGTCACCTGGCGCTCGCCCGAGACCACCGCGGTGCGCTCGCCGAAGACGTCGGCGGCGTGCTCGAACAGGTCCGCGAAGTTCAGGGCCATGGGTACGAAACTAGAACGTGTTACTGTTTTGGGCAACCCTCCCGCCGAGGAGACATCGCCGTCATGACCTCGACTCCCACGCCCCCCGCCGCCGCGCCCGCGCCCGCTGATGACGGCCAGCCGCACGCGCTCGTCGAGCGCCGGGGGCACGTCCTGATCGTGACGATGAACCGGCCCGAGGTGCGCAACGCCCTCAGCGGGCCGATGATGGCCCTGATGCGCCAGGCCTGGGACCAGGTGGACACCGACCCCGGGATCCGGGTCTGCGTGCTGACCGGCGCGGGTGGCGCGTTCTGCGCCGGGGCCGACCTGAAGGCGATGGCCCGTTCGCACCCGGGCGAGCGGCCCGCGGACTGGGACCCGGCGGTGATCGAGCCGCTGCTCAAGGGCCGCCGCCTGACCAAGCCCCTGATCGCCGCCGTCGAGGGCCCGGCCGTCGCGGGCGGCACGGAAATCCTCCAGGCCACCGACATCCGGGTGGCCGGCGAGAGCGCGACGTTCGGCGTCTCCGAGGCGCGCTGGGGGCTGTTCCCGCTCGGAGGCTCGGCGGTGCGGCTGTCGCGGCAGATCCCGTACACGCTCGCGGCCGACCTGCTGCTGACCGGACGGCACATCAGCGCCGCGGAGGCGCTGGAGATCGGCCTGATCGGCCGCGTCGTGCCCGACGGCCAGGCGCTGGCCACGGCGCTGGAGATCGCGGAACAGATCGCAGGGAACGGCCCGGTCGCCGTGCGCGCGATCCTGCGGACGATCCGGGAGACCGAGGGCATGCCCGAGAACGACGCGTTCGCGGTGGAGGCCCGGATCGGCATGGAGGTGTTCGCCAGCGAGGACGCGAAGGAGGGCCCGCGCGCCTTCGCCGAGAAGCGGCGGCCGGAATTCCGCGACCGCTAGGCCAGGTGTCCTCGTCAGCGGTTCGCTTTGCTGCCCCTATGGCGGACCTGGCGAAGCCGGGGCGCCGTCGCGATGGTCAGCAGCGGAGCCAGGTTCGCATAACCGGGTTCCGGTAGCCGCGGAGCTCGCCCCCGGTCTGACATGTTCCGGCACCGCCAGTGCCGGAACGGGCCGCGCCGCCGCTACGCTACCTCCCCCTGTGGGGGGGCCATGGCCTGCTTGATGCCGGTGGCGCGCAGCGAGTCAAACGCCACCCGCCCGCGGTCGGTCGCGTATGGGATGGCTGTCAGGCCCTCGAACTCCACCGCCCCGTACTGAGCCTGGGTCGGCGCGACCGGCATCCGGTCGGCCACGATCTTGACCTCCGTCTCCCGCGACCGGCCCTTCCGCTCTGGGTCCATGTCCACCACCCGGCACTGGAACACCCGCTGGCCGGTGAGCTTGTCGACGGCCGGGCGGCAGGTCTTGTTCTTTTCGTCGTAGTCATACGTTTCGCCGATCGAGGCCGGCACCAGGTAACACCCTTCCGGGAACACATCCGCTATGTTCACGGGAAGCCGTGGACCGTTCTGCCGGGCCGGGGCATCGTCTCCCGCCTTTCCACCCTTCGCCGGGGTGGGCGTGCGCGTATCCGGTCCGTCAGTTGGGACCACTCGCAGAGGCTCGGGAGGCCCTTGCCTGACCGGCTCCGCGACCGGTGTGCTGGAAAGATCCGCTGGCGCCGACGATGGTTCGCCAGACCTGCACGTGTTCGCGGTCACATATGCACGGCAGGCCATGTCGGCGATCGAGAGCAGGACTACGAGCAGTCCGGCCACAAGCCAGATCGTTACCTGCAGTGTCGTGCTCACCGAAATGGCACCAATCGCTGCCAGTGCCTGCGAGATGACGGCGAAGAGCACGACCGAGATCGAGACGATCTTCGTGACGTTAGAAGTTGACGCCGAGGCGTCTCCCTCGTCTTTCCTTCCTGAGAACCGCGAAAACCAGTTACTTTCCATGGTATCCCCCACCTTCCGATTGAGCTCGGCTACCATCTCCTTGATTATCTCGGCCCGCCCAGTTCTAGAGGAGATCGCGCTGGAACTCTGACAGACGTCCGTGCTCCCCATCAATCCATCAAAAGGCGCTGGCCTATGATCACGTTGCGTATGGTGCCCAGGCCTATCCTCGCCCAAACCTGGCACGATGCGCCGTGCGCTCAGTTCGCTGGAGCTTGACGGGCGTGAGCTTTCGGTTGTCCGTCGCTGCCAGTCAGGGCCGTATTTCTTTTGCTTTTCGATCGCGTCTTGATAGTACTAGAGTTCGAATTTCTTGATGACGGTAAGGGAATCGTTGAGGATGACCCGCACTACCCACCGCTGACGATTCAAAGCTGCTCGGCAGGTCCTCCAAGACAATGACGCGCAGGCTTCGATTTCAACATCCTTGATAGCGAACCGGACGCATTTTGCTCGACGGCCAGGTAGTCCGTCACCGTTCCCTGACGTATCTCAGGTGGGGTGGCCCAGGGGAATGCACCCCCGACTCCCATGGGTCCGGACGGTCGCCCAACCTCTCCTGCGCGGCGCAGATGGGGATAATCTGCGAGCGGCCGCATGGGTGGCCGATGCAACTACCGCCGGTTGTCCAGGCACCGGGGATCTCGCGGGCGGCCAGGTTGTCACCGCGCCGCCGCGCCGAGCCGAACCAAGCGCCCGGGAGGCGACTGTCGGCAGCGCCGTGGCAGTGAGCTTGGCAGGCGAAGGGTTCGCCCGGCGCGGGGAAACGGCCCAGCCGCTCTGCGGGGGTTAGCGCCTTGCATGGTAATGCCGTTGCCGCCGCTGATGATCAACTCTATTGTTCGCTGGCATGGATGACCTGTTCGATGCCGCGGCGATGTACGACGAGGATTATCTGTACTTCTTTGCCGCGCCCGGTGATGGTAGCGAGTTTGCGGTGCATGGGCCCGCCGTCCCTGGCGCTGACGCGCCGGGTGAGGCTGTCGCGGAGTTGGCCTGGCGGTTGCTGGAGTTGCGGCCGGGCATGAGTGTGCTGGATCTGGCGTGCGGGCACGGGGAGCTTGCCAATCTGCTGGCGGCCCGGGGCTGCCGGGTCACCGGCCTCGACTCTTCGGCCGTCTTCCTGGATCGGGCCCGGGCCGACGCCGCTGCCGCTGGGGTCAGCGTCGAATACGTGGCCGGGGACATGCGGCAGCTGCCCTGGACGGGCCGTTTCGACCGGGTTGTCAACTGGTCCACCGCGTTCGGGTATTTCGACGACACCACCAACCGCGCGGTCCTGGACGCGGTCGCTGGTGCCCTGCGGCCGGGCGGCCGGCTGGCCATGGACCTGGACAACCTGACCAGTTTTCTCGCCTCCTACACCCCATCGCGGGTCGTGGCGGCACGAGAAAATGGCGACATGCTCGTCGACCGCTACCAGCTGGACGCGCCGACCGGCCGGTTCGAGGCGGAGCGGACAGTCATCCGCAGCGGCCGGACCCGCCGGGTGCACTTCGTCAAGCGGTTGTTCGGCTTCCCCGAGCTACGGGACTGGCTACTCGCGACGGGGTTCGCCGCCGTGGCCGGCTACGGTGAGGACGCCCGCCCCCTGACCGCCGATCACAAGCGGATGGTCATCGTCGCGGACCTGCCATAACAGCTGGCGGGCGCGGCACAGGCGCAGGTGGCGTTCCACGCCTCCACCGGCGGCTCGGCATTAACCGAGCCCCGACGCCGGCCGTGCCCGTGGTCCCGGCGACAATGGAGAGACTCGCGCATGACCTCGCCATCCACCAGCCCGGGAACGGCCATGACTGATCCGAGCGGCGCTATCGGGCGCAGATGGGCCATCGCCCACGGCAGCAGGAGGCAACCGGCCGCCACCAGCGGTGACACGGCTCCGGCGCCGGCCGCGGTGCGCACCGCGCGGGTCCGCAGGAATCGCAGCGCGCGGGGCTGGGCTTTCGGGCTGCTGGTCGCTCTCCTCGTCCAGTTCGGCCTCGGCATGTATGTGAACCTGTTCTCCCAGATCCCGCTCAACCACCCCGGGCACGGCGCGAGCGATTTCTTCGCTGGCTCGTACCACAGCGTGGTCTGGGCCGAGACTTCCGCGCGCGCACCCCTGATCCTTGCCTTCCATGCCGGGCTCGGGCTGTTCCTCGTGCTCGGCTCGCTATGGCTGGCGGTCCTGGCCATCCGCGGCCACAGGGCGGGGTTCGTGTGGGCCGCCGTCCTGGGCGCGCTGTTCATCCTCGGCGCGGGGTTCAACGGTGCCAGCTTCCTGAACTACAACAAGGACGCGAACTCCTACGTGATGGCGCTGCTCTTCGCCGCCGCGGTCCTGTGCTACATCGTGCTCCTGGCGTTGCCCGGCAGAACCGAACGTCAAGCCCCAGCGGCTTGATGCCTTCCTGGGGCCGGCCGGCGGTACGAGGCAACTGCCGGGGACAGCAGCTATAGCCCCGGCCCGGCCACGGCGATCTCGCCGTCGGCGGTCGCTGAACGTTTCTATATGAGACGGGGCGCACCTTTTGGTGGGGATCTCCTTTTTGCGACAATCGCGCGTATCGGGTTCAAGGAGGGTGTCGCGTGAGGGGGCCGACATGGACCAGGAGAGTCAGACCACCACCGAGGGGCGGGCGCTCGCCGAGAAGTTAGGGCGCGTTGGGTTGTGGACGAGGCAGCTGGATGTCCAGCCCGCGGAGCAGGTCCGGGAAGCGATCGCCGAGCTGGAGGCGCTGGGCTGGGGCTCGCTGTGGTTCTGGGAGGTGTTCGGCCGGGAGGCGCTGACCAGCGCCGGGCTGCTGCTGTGCGCCAGCCAGCGGATGGTGATCGCCAGCGGCATCGCCAACATCTGGGCGCGCGACCCGGTGGCCATGACGGGCGCGGGCCGGACCCTGGCCGAGGCCTACCCGGGGCGGTTCGTCCTCGGCATCGGTGTCAGCCACGGCCCGCTCGTCGACGCCCGCGGCCACCGCTACGAGCGGCCGCTGGACAAGATGCGCGGCTACCTTGACGCCATGGACGCCGCCCCCTGGCAAGGGCCGGCCCTGGCGGAGGAGCCTCCGCTGGTGCTGGCCGCCCTCGGCCCCCGCATGCTCGAACTGGCCGCGGAGCGGTCCGCCGGCGCGCTGCTGTACAACGGAACGCCCGAGGCGACCGCTACCGCTCGTTCGGTGCTCGGCCCCGAGCCGCTGCTGGCGGTCGAGCAGGCGGTGCTGCTGGAGGAAGACCCGGCCGAGGCACGCGGGATCTGCCGCGAGTTCATGGCCCTGTACCTGACCCTGCCCAACTACAGGGGAGCATGGGACCGGCTCGGGCTCGGGTCCGAGGAGCAGGCGGAGGGGGGCAGTGACCGCCTGGTGGACGCGGTGGTCGCCTGGGGCGGCCCAGAGGTGATCACCGAGCGGGTCCGCGCCCACCTGGACGCCGGCGCCGACCACGTCTGCGTCCAGGTCCTTGACCCCGACCCCAACGGCCTGCCGATGACGAGCTGGCGGACACTCACCCCGGCACTGCTGGAGCGCTGAGGCGCCAGCAGGCGCCGGTTGGATGAGCCGCCGGCCGGGCCACACGCTCGGGGCGTAGAACGCGGCGTGCCGCTCGTAGTAAGGGCCGTCCTGCTCGCGCCGGCCGACGTTGAACGCCTCCATGAGGTCGGGTGGGGTCGCCTCGCCCCGGCTGTAGGCCAGGGCCTCCTTCCCCGGCCAGCTGTACCCCCGGTTGGCGCTCTCGTCGGGCACCACCCGCCGCAGCTTCTCGGCCATCGGCAGATCGAAGAACGCGGCCCACGCGTCCAGGAGGTCATCGCACACCGGCCCCGGAACGCCGTGCCCGGTGACCTGCAGGAAGCCGAAGTCGCGGCAGGCGGCGTCGACCTGGGCGGCGACCGCCCGCCTCCCCTCTGCGCCGCCCCGGCGGAACGGTGTGAGGTCGATGACCGGGATCGGGCTGGCCGCTGGGACGCTCATGGTCACCACAGTAAGAGCCAGCCCACCGCGCGGCGCGGGCGTGGCGGGGCTCAGATCGCCCGCTCGCGGCCGGCCCAGTAGGGGTCGCGCAGCCGGCGCTTGTAGAGCTTCCCGTTGGGGTCGCGCGGCAGCTGCGTCACGTAGTCGATGGTCCGCGGCAGCTTGAACTTCGCCACCCGGCCGGCGAGGAACGCCAGCAGCTCACCGGTCAGCGCGGGGCCGGCCCGCACACCGGCCGCCGGCTCGACCACCGCCTTGACCTCCTCCCCCCAGTCATCGTGCGGGATGCCGAACACGGCGGCGTCGGCGACCGCCGGATGGCACGACAGCTCGGCCTCGATCTCGGCCGGGTAGATGTTCACCCCGCCGGAGATGATCACGTCGCTGTCGCGGTCGCACAGGAACAGGTAGCCGTCTTCGTCCAGGTAGCCGATGTCCCCGACGGTGAACAGGTCACCGGCCCGCGCCGCCCGCGTCTTCTGGTCGTCGTTGTGGTAGGAAAAGCTCGACGTGCCCATCCTCATGTAGACCAGGCCCCGCTGGCCGGGGGCCACCTCACGGTGGGCGCGGTCGAGCACGCGCACCTCCGAGCCCTGCCAGGGCAGGCCGACCGACCCCGGCTTGCGCAGCCACTGCTCGGCCGTGATGAGCGTCCCGCCGCCCTCGGTCGCCGCGTAGTACTCGACGACGACCGGCCCCAGCCACTCGATCATCTGCCGCTTGACCTGCTGCGGGCAGGGCGCCGCGCTGTGGATCACGGCCCGCAGCGAGCTCGTGTCGTACCGGGCCCGCACCGCCGGGGGCAGCGCGAGCATCCGCCGGAACTGCGTCGGCACCGCGTGCGTGTGCGTCACCCGGTGCCGCTCGATCAGCGCCAGCGCCTCCTCCGCGTCCCAGCCATCCATCAGCACAACGGGATGCCCCAGCTGGATCGAGATCGCGGCGAAGTTGAGCACTGCCGTGTGGTAGAGCGGCGAGCCGCACAGGTGCACGTGCCCGTCGAACGGCGCCAGGCCGAACAGGTGGAAGAACCAGGCCGCCGTCACCGCCGCGTCGTCCGGGTCGGCGCCGGTGAGCGGCCGGCGCACGCCCTTGGGCCGGCCCGAGGTGCCCGATGTGTACAGCATCGGCGCGCCGTGCGTGCGCGGGAACGGGCGCCGCGCCGATCCGTCGTCGCCCAGCGCGCCGAGCGGCTCGAAGCCCGGCACCCGGTCCGGCCGGCCCGCCCGGCCGGCCACGTACTTGTGCTTGATCCCGGCCAGGCCGGCCGCCTCCGCGGCGGTCCCGGCGAACCGCTCGTCGGCCACGAACACGCCCGCGGCGCTGTCGCCGAGGATGTAGGCGACCTCGGCCGGCACCTGATGCCAGTTGACCGGCACCACGTACAGGCCGGTCTCGATCGCCGCGAAGTACACCGCGAGCGCGGTGACGCCGTTGGGCAACAGCGCCGCGACCGTGTCCCCCGCGGTCAGGCCCAGCGACTGGAATCCCCGGCCGTAGCGGTCCGCCTCCCGCGCCAGGTCCGCGTAGCTGACCACGGCGCCGTCCGGGCCGGTAGCGTCGATCACCGCCGGCGCGTCCGGCGAGCGTGCGGCGATGGCCCACAGGCCGACGGCGTCCACGGGCCTTAATCTAGAACACGTTCTATACCCGGACAAGCGCCGACAGCCCTCGTTTTGAGAGCTATTGCCGGGGTCATCAGAAACATGTTTCACTTCTGGCGTGGATGAGCCCCTGCGGGCGCCGCTGGAGATCGGGTTCGACTACACCCGGTCGCTGGGCCCGGTGCTGAGCCAGTTCATGACCGGCCTGGCGGCCCGGCGCATCCTCGGCTCGCGCGGCGCGGACGGCCGGGTGCACGCCCCGCCGTTCGAGTACGACCCGGTGACCTTCGCCCCGCCCGCCGAGCTGGTGGAGGTGGGGCCCGGGGGGACGGTCACCAGCTGGACGTGGGCGGGCGAGCC
>Ga0306924_10006514_pt1 | contig 11647 bp, 9 predicted proteins | sample sta12Can44000111_FD_203756 | JGI IMG/M metagenome (GOLD analysis project Ga0306924, IMG submission 203756) | Lab enrichment of tropical soil microbial communities from Luquillo Experimental Forest, Puerto Rico - statanox.12C.anox.44.000.111 (v2)... | ecosystem: Environmental > Terrestrial > Soil...
GCAGGGTACCGATCTCGCGCGTGCGCTCCCGGATCGCGATCGCGAGCGTGTTCACGATCCCCACCACCACGATCGCGAGCAGCACGAGGAGCAGGATCCGCGTGAGCCACTCCACCGCCTGGAGGATCCAGCTCATGAAGGACATCTCGTCCTCCCAGGTGCTGACGTCGAGCTTCTGGCCGGTCCAGTCGGAGGCGGGGACGCTCTGGTAGAGCTTCTGCCAGTAGGGCTGCGGGTCGGCCTCCATCACGCGGAAGCCGGCGGCGGCGAGGTCCTGGCGCAGCCGCGCCGCGACGGCGGGCGCGGCGCGCGGGTCGCGCAGGTAGAGGTGGATGGCGCCGGTCGTGGTGGAGTTGAGCTGGTAGATCTGGCGGATCGTCGCGGCGGGCAGGAAGGCGTTGAACGCGGAGAGGAGGCCGATCCCCTTCGCCACCGCCACCACCCGCACGTCCGCGGTGTTGCTCATCCCGCGCACCGTCGGCGCCGACAGGGTGATCGCGTCGCCCACCTTCACGTCGAGGCGCTTCGCCTGGTCCTCGAAGAGCAGGATCGTGTCGGGCCGGGCCAGGTCGTCGAGGTTCCCCTCGCGGAGCTGCACCACCTTGCGGAACTGGGGCTCGTTCTCGATGTCCACGCCGCCGAGGACGAGGTCCATCGACGAACGCTCGGACACCGCCTTCCCGTAGCCGCGGCCGCGCACCGTGACGTACGAGAGCTCCGGCACGAGCCGCCGCGTCTCGGCGAGCACGCGCTCGTAGTCGGTGACGAGCGGCGCCGCGCTCCCGCTCGTGATCTTGAAGAAGCCGCCCACGTTCACGTGGCCGGTCATGAGCGTGGTCGCGGACTCGAGCATCGCGGCGCGCATCCCGGCGGCGAGGCCGCCGAGCACCACGAGGAGCAGCGTCACCGCTGCGATGGCGCCGCCGAGGAACAGGTTGCGCCGCGTGTGGCGGAAGAGGTTGCGGGCGGCGATGGAGAGGTCGGTCCAGAGCATCGTCACTCCTCGGCCGCCATCGCCTCCACCGGCGTGACCCGCATCGCGAGCAGCGCCGGATAGAGGCCGGAGAGGACGCCCACCACCACCACGATCGCGAGCGACACCGCGAGGCTGGTGGTGCCGAGCCGCGGCAGGAGCGCCGGGCCGGAGAAGAAGAAGTAGAGCTGGTCGTTCGTGGCCGGGATCCCGCCCGCGCGCCGGAGCAGCCACACGGCACAGGCGCCGACCGCGGCGCCGATCGCGCCGAAGACGACGCCCGCGGTGACGCTCTCCACGAGGAGCATCGCGAGCACGAAGCGGCGCTGGGCGCCGATGGCGCGCATCGTGCCGATCTCCTTCACGCGCTGGAGCGTCGCCATCACCATCGCGTTGTTGATGATGACGAGCGCGACCAGGAACACGATGAGCACCGCGGTGTAGAGCACGATCCGGAAGAGCGTCACCGACTGGCCGATGAGGCCCGAGGCCTTCTGCCAGTCGACGACCTCGAGGTTCAGGCCGGCCGCCTTCGCCGCCGCGTCCACGTCGCGCGCGGTGCGCGCGAGCTTCGAGGGGTCCTTCAGGAGGATCGCCGCGTTCAGGACCACGCCGCGGTCGGTCTCCTCCTGCGTGAACGGCCGGTCGGAGAGCTCCTCCCGCTCGCGCGGACGCCTCACGCCTGCCAGCACCTGCGCGTCGTCGATGGGCGCCTCGCGCTGCTCCGAGACCGCCCCGTCCGCCGAGCCGAACAGCGCGGCCTCCGCCTCCTCGCGCGACACGTCTCGCACCCCGGCGGCAGCCTGGAGCTCGCGGATCTCCCGGGTGCGCTCGGCGGTGGGGTAGCCGTAGAGCGCGCGGAACGAGATGAGGTCCATGAGGCTCATCACCCCCGCGAGCCCCGACTGCTCGAGCCCGCGGAACTGGATGAACCCGTAGACCTTCACGTTCACCGAGCTCATGTAGCCGGTCTTGTTCGGCGCCTGGATCGTGATCGTGTCGCCCACGCGGATCGAGTAGAGCTGCAGAAGCGGCGCGAGCGTGTCGTAGAAGATCCGGTAGTGGCGGTCGAAGTTCGCCTCGTTCACGGCGAAGAGCTGGGCGAGGAGCTTCGGGAGGTCGCGCTCCCCGGGACCCGTCACCCCCAGCGCCCGCGCGAGCCGGCTCGCCGCGTCCTCGGCCGCGATCGGGTCGAGCTGGAGCTGGATCTCGCGCGTCTGACCGGCCGCGTCGCGCGCCCAGCGGGCGAGCTCCTCGTCCCTGTCGAGCCGCCGGCGCTGGACGCGGCGCGCGCGCTCGATCTGGTCGAGCTTGTGCGCCGCGCGCAGCTTCAGCCACTCCTCGGCGTACCACTTGCCGAGCAGGATCCCGCGCTGGCCGGGCGGCACGCGCGTCCCCTCCACCACCTGCACCCGATCGAAGGCGCGGAAGAAGGCGTCGAGGTCCGTGCCCACGTAACGCACGAACGTGAAGCCGCCGTCGAGCGCCTGCGGCGCCACGCGGTTCTCGAGGAACTCGAGCCCGGCGAGCGGGTCGTCGTCGAAGTGGTCCCAGAACTCCGGCGAGCTCGCGCGGCCGAGGTCTTCCCAGGCGCGCCGCCGCTCGGCGGCGTCGCGCCCCTGCAGATCGGCGATCTGGCGCGCCTGCGCGAGGTCGTCGCGGAGGATGCCCACCATCCGGCGCAGGTGCGCCTTGCGCGCCTGGTACCGCCGCTCGATCGCGGGGTCCGCGCCGCCCGCAGGCCGCACGCGGACGTCGGCCCGGAGCCGCTCGAGCGCCACGTCGAACTGGTTGCCGATCGACACCATCGCCTGGTCGATGCCCATCGGCACCACCTTCGCGACGTTCGGCACGTTCACGAGCGCGGCCTTCACCTTCGAGAAGTCCTCGATCGGCTCGAGCTGCGGCTCGCCCATCATCCCGCCGTAGAGCGCGAGCTCGTCCTTCGAGCGGGCGTCGTACACCTGGAGGTGGCCGCCGAGGCTGCCCTGGATCGACGAGCGCATCCCGCGGTCCACGCTCTCGAGGAGCGACGAGCCCACCACCACGAGCGCGGCGCCGAGCAGGATGATGCCGCCGATGATGAGGGTCTTCGCGCGGCTCGCGGCGAGGTTGCGCAGGCCGAGCCGGACCACGAGCCCCGCCTGCCACCACTTCGTGCCGGGCGAGGTCACGAGACGCCCCCCGCCGCCTGCGACAGCTCCTCGCGCCCCACCACGCGCCCGTCCGCGATGCGCACGATCGCGTTCGCGTGGGCCATCACCTTCGCGTCGTGCGTGGAGAACACGAAGGTGGTGCCGTCGCGCCGGTTCATCTCGCGCATGAGGTCGATGATGTTCGCGCCGGTCTGCGAGTCGAGGTTCGCGGTCGGCTCGTCCGCGAGCACGAGCGCGGGCCGCGTCACGAGCGCGCGGGCCACCGCCACCCGCTGTCGCTGGCCGCCGGAGAGCTCACTCGGCCGGTGGCGCGCGTGCTCCGAGAGGCCGGTGGCCTCGAGCAGCGCGTTCACCCGCGCCCGCCGCTCCTTCGACCCGTGGCCGCCCTGGAGGAGCAGCGGGAACTCCACGTTCTGGAAGACCGTGAGCACCGGCACGAGGTTGAAGGTCTGGAAGATGAACCCGATCCGGTGCAGCCGCAGCTCGGTGAGCGCGCGCTCGGAGAGCCGCGTCGTGTCGTCGCCGCCGACCACCACGCGCCCGGTGGTGGGCGTGTCCACGCAGCCGATGAGGTTCAGGAGCGTGGTCTTGCCCGATCCCGAGGGGCCCGCCACGGAGAGGAACTCGCCTTCCTGCACCTCGAGCGAGACGCCGCGGAGCGCGTGCACCTCGCTCTTGCCGAGCGTGTAGACCCGGGTGACGTCCTCCACCGAGACGATCGCCATGCAGCCGTCCTTTCGGGCGCGAAGCCTAACGCACGCAGTCATCCTCGGGGGAGCGACGGCGCAACGCGCGCGTGACACACGCGAGGCACGCGCGCGACCCGCGAGCTGCGCCCAGGCGTCTCAGGCGTCCTGCCGGGCGACCCCCACGGCGTAGCCGCCGGGCTCCTCCTCGACCGCGTGGACGAGCCAGGGCCGGCAGCAGACCGGGCAGTCCTCCACGTAGGTCTGCTCGGAGCCGCCGCCAGGGTCGATGAAGATGGTCACCAGCTCCCCGCAATAGGGGCACTCGATCTCGCTGTCCATCCCGGGGCGTGCTTATAACGGAGGCGTGTCGAAGAAGCCCTGGAACAGCGCGCTCGAGGAGAAGCTCCGGGAGCTGAAGGCGAAGGAGGCGAAGGCGAAGCCGGCGCCCGGCCGCCCATCGTCCCCGCCGCCCCCCCGGCCGCCCTCCCCTGCGCCGAGGCCCCCCGCCGCGGCCGACGACGACCTCTGGAGCTCCGCGGTGGCGGGCGTCACCCGCCTCCAGGATCCGCACCCGGTGGTGGGTCCCCCCACCCCCGCCGAGCCGAAGCCGTTCCGCGACCCCGACCTCGACGCGCTCGAGGAGCTGCGCGCGCTCGTGCAGGGCGAGCGCCCGTTCGACCTCGCCGACTCGGACGAGTTCATCGAGGGCTGGGTCACCGGCCTCGACGTGCGGGTCGTGCGCCGCCTGCGGCATGGCGAGTACGCCGTGCAGGGCCACCTCGACCTGCACGGGATGCTGAAGGACGAGGCGAAGGCGGCCGTGGAGCGCTTCCTGCGCGACGCGCGGACCGCGGGGAAGCGCTGCGTGCTCCTCGTGCACGGCCGCGGGCTGCACTCGAAGGACCAGCTCCCGGTGCTGAAGGAGGCCCTGAAGCGCTGGCTCGGCACCGCCCGCTTCGGCAAGCACGTGCTCGCCTTCGCCACCGCGCGCCCGCAGGACGGGGGCGCCGGCGCGCTGTACGTCCTGTTGCGCAAGCTCGGCCGCGGGTAGGCATCCGGAGGCACGGGTGCGACATCGGCGCTGCACCATGTTCCGGAGAGTGGATCCGGACGCGATCCGATCGACAATGATGGGCGCTCCATGGGCTCCCAACCGCGGACACGGCGCTCCCCCGCGCCCTCGCCTTCCACTGCGCGATGGGATCTCGCCGGTCTCGCCGCCGGGTGTCTCGCGGCCGTCGCGGCCCTCGTCGCCACCGGCGTCGCCCAGGGATCGCTCGCGCCGGCCGCCCTCGCGCGCGCGCACCTCGCGAGCCCGGCGCTCTTCTTCACCGACGCCGCGCCCGCGATCCTGTTCGCCATGGGCCTCGCGCTCCGGCGGCAGCAGCGCGCGGCCGCGGCCCGCGCCGCCGACGCCGTTCGCCTCGACACGGCTCGCCGCGCATCGGCCGAGCGGCTCGCGGCGACGCTCACCGCGGCCTCCCACGACCTGCTCGGGCGCGTGTCGTCGATCCTCGCCGCCTGCACGCAGACCTCCCGCACCGTGGGCGAGACCGCCGACACGGTGCAGCAGCTCGGGGGCACCGCGATGCAGTCGGCCCTCGAGGCCGAGACGGTGATCGGGATCGCCCAGCGCTCGGAGCGCGCGAGCGAGACCGCCGGCGCCCTCGCCGACACCACGGGCGCGGAGCTCCTCACGCTCTCCGGCGACGTGAGCGCGATGGCGCAGCAGATCCAGGACCTCCACGAGAACGTGCGCCACCTCCTCGACGTCGCGACCACGATGGCCTGGCTCGCGCAGCGCTCGCAGGGGCTCGCCGCCACCGCCGTGCGGGCCGCGCTCACCGGCGACGTGGAGAGCTTCCACACGGTGGCGGGCGACATGCGCGGCCACGCGGACGACGCGCTCTGGGCCGCGAAGCAGGCCGAGGCGCTCATCGCCGAGGTGTCGGACGCGATGTCGGGCGCCCTCGATCTCGCCGCGGCCGGCACGAAGCGCGCGGCGGCGAGCGCCGAGGTCGTGCAGCAGACGGGGGCGAAGATCCGCAGCCTCGGCCAGGCGCTCCGCGAGTCGGCGGCGGCGTCGGCGCGCGTCGCGCAGGTGGCGCAGGGGCAGGGCGGCGCGTTCGACCGCGTGCTCACCGCGATGAACGAGATCTGGATGTCGACGGAGTCGAACGTCGCGGCGACCGAGGCGGTGGCGGAGGCGGCGCGCCGGCTCGACGAGCTCGCGGGCAGCCTCGGCGAGGCGGTGACCGGCGAGCCGCCCTCCGCGGCCGGCCCGCCCGCGACGCCCCCGGCGCCCGCGCCCACGGTCGCCGCTCCCGCCGCGGCGGACGCGCAGCTCAGCCTCACCTAGGAGCTCGAGAGCTCTGGGCCGCGCGCGGGCTCCCGCCGCGGACGGCTGGCGGTTATGCTCCGCGCGATGAGCAAGGCCCCGTCGACGAACGCGACCCGCCTCCTCCGGGAGCAGGGCGTCCCCTACACCGAGCACCTGTACCGCTACGAGGAGAAGGGCGGCACGCGCGTGTCGGCCCGTGAGCTCTCCGTGGACGAGCACGCGGTGGTGAAGACGCTCGTGATGGAGGACGAGGCGCGGCAGCCGCTCATCGTGCTCATGCACGGCGATCGCGAGGTCTCGACGAAGGCGCTCGCGCGGCAGCTCGGGAAGAAGGCGGTGGAGATCTGCAAGCCGGAGGTGGCGAACCGGCACTCGGGCTACCTCGTGGGCGGCACGAGCCCGTTCGGCACGCGCCGGCAGATGCCGGTCTACGTGGAGCGCACGATCCTGGCGCTCGACCGGATCTACGTGAACGGCGGCTCGCGCGGCTTCCTCGTGGGCGTCGCGCCCGCCGACGTGGTGCGCGTGCTCGGCGCGACGCCGGTGGACGTCGCGATTGCTTGAAACGGGGGCTGCGCCCCCGCCCCGCCGGCAAAGCCGTCGGGGCCCCACCCCTGCTGCGCTGGAGCCGGCCGCGCTTCGGCTGCGCCTCGCGCGGCATCCAGCGGGCGGCTTCGCCGCGGGTTCAGCCGCGCGGAATCTCGGCCGCGATCCGAGCAGCGGCGGCGGCGGGATCGCCGCCTTCCCGCAACGGCCGGCCGATCACGAGCACGTCGGCGCCCGCGCGCACCGCCTCCGCCGGAGTCGCCACGCGGGACTGGTCGTCGAGCGATGCGCCCGCGGGCCGCACGCCCGGGATGACGAGGAGCGGGCCAGGGCCCACCGCCGCGCGCACCGCCGCGACCTCGAGCGGCGAGCAGACGATCCCGCCCGCTCCCGCCTCCACCGCGAGCCGCGCGAGCCGGACCACGGCCGCCGCCGGCGGGCCGGCGAGGCCCACCGCGTCGAGGGTCCCGGCGTCCATGCTCGTGAGCACCGTCACCGCGAGCACGCGCACGCCGGGCCCGGCGCCGCGCACCGCGGCGCGCACCATCTCCGGGCCGCCGCTCGCGTGGATCGTGAGCAGCGAGGCGCCGCTGCGCGCCGCGCTGCGGGCCGCGCCCTCCACCGTGTTCGGGATGTCGTGGAGCTTCAGGTCGAGGAACACCGGCCGGCCGAGCGCGGCCGCTGCGCGGACCACCGCCGGTCCCTCGGCCACGTAGAGCTCGAGCCCCACCTTCAGCATCCCCACCGCCGGCGCGACCGCGCGCGCGAACGGCTCGGCGTCCCGCCACGAGGGGAAGTCGAGGGCGGCGCAGATCCGCTCGCCCGGCCGCAGGGCCCCACCGCTCGTCGTCACGACTCTCTCCTCCCCTGCATCCGCGCCACCTCGGCGGCGAGCGACGCCGCATCTTCGGCCGGCAGCAGGTTCTTCGCCTCGAAGAGCGCGAACGCGAGGAACGCGTCGAGCGCCGCGAGCGCGTGCGCCCGCGCCGCCGGACCCTCCTCGCGGCCGGCCGCGAACACGTTCACGAGCACGCGGGCGACGTCGAGATCGCCCTCCGCGTCGAGCCGCACGCCGGCGAACGCAGCCCGCTCCGGCTCGGAGAGCTGCTCGAACCACGAGTTGAGCCGCTCGCGGATCGCCGGGGCCACGTGCGCCATGCGGAAGAAGACCCGCTTGAAGATGCGCCGGTAGGTCTCGAGCGGACCGGCGCCCGCGGTCGTCGGCCCGTCCTGGTCGTCGAACGGCGGCGGCTCCGCGCTCCGCTCCGGGGGCGGGGCCGGCGCTCCGGAGACGATCCCCGAGCGCGCGAGCACCGCGAGCACCTGCATGCCGTCGTGGAACCCGAGGCCGCTCGCGTGGAACGCCTCGCGCGCGCTCGCCGCGCCCGCCGCCGCCGCGAGGAGCCGTGCTGCGCGGGCGTCGAGGCCGAGCGGCGCGACCGCGGGGACCTGGAGCGGGCGGTCGGGATCGGGCACCTCGCCGAGCAGCTCCTCCACCTCGAGCACCCGGCGCATCCCCGCGTTCACGAGATCGCGCGTGCGTTCCGGGAGCGGCGCCGCCTGCGGGCCGGGCGGTACGTCGCCGTCGCAGAAGAGGAACGCCCCCTCGCGCTCGTGGAACGCGCCGAGGACGATCTCCCGGACCTGCATCACGAGGCCGTCGTACAGCGCCGCGGGCGTGAGCAGCCCCTCGTCCACGAGGAACTGGCCGAGCGGCCTGCCCGGCTCGATCCGACCCTCCAGCCGCTCGAGCGCGTCGAGCGGCACGAGCCCGCGGCGCCAGAGCACCGCGCCCAGGTGGTCGGCCGGATCGTTCGAGGCCGCGAACACCACCCGACCGTCGCACAGCCACACCGTCCGCTCGCGCGGCCCGGTGGTGATCGTGAGCTCACCGGTGCGGAGCGACTCGGAGAGGAGCGAGAGCACCTCGGCGAACGGCAGCCCGGCGAGGGACCCGGCGAACCAGGGCCACCCGGAGGCGTGAGCCGGAGGAGCCGCCGGCGCGACGTGGAGCCGAGGGCGCACCGGTCAGCCGGTTCGAGCCGTCGCGCGGACGAGCGCCGCTGCCTTCGCGGCGACCTCGCCCACCGGCACGAGCTCCACCTGCGAGGACGACCGCAGCTTCCACTCCACCTTCCCCTCGGCGAGGCCGCGCTTCCCGACCGCGATCCGGATCGGGACGCCCACGAGGTCGGCGTCGTTGAACTTCACGCCGGCCCGCTCGTCGCGGTCGTCGTAGAGCACCTCCACGCCGGCCTGCTCGAGCGCCGCGCACACCTCCTCGGCGGCCTTCACGAGCTCCGGCTCCTTGCCGAGCGTGAGCACCGTCGCGTGGTACGGCGCGATCGCGAGCGGCATCTGGATGCCCTTCTCGTCGTGGTGCAGCTCGATCGCGGCGGCGAGGATCCGCTCCACGCCGATGCCGTAGCTCCCCATCACGATCGGCGTCTCGCTCCCGTCGGCCTTCAGCACGCTCGCCTTCATCGAGACCGAGTACTTCGTGCCGAGCTTGAAGATGTGGCCGACCTCGAGCGCCTTGAACACGTCGAGCGTGCCGTCGCAGCGCGGGCAGCCCTCGCCCGGCCGCACCGTGCGCAGGTCGGCGAGCTTCCCGTGCGCGAGGAGGTCGCGCGCCACGTCGACGCCGCGGAGGTGGAACCCGTCCTCGTTCGCGCCCGTGACCATGTTCTTCCGGCCGGCGAGCGACGGATCGACGAACACCTTCGCCTTCCTGAAGTTCACCGCGCCGAGCGAGCCCGCCCGCGCGCCCATGAGCCCCGGGATCTCGTCCGGGTGAGCCGGGCGGACGTTGGCGGCGCCGGTGGCCGTCTGGAGCTTCGCCTCGTTCAGCTCCTGGTCGCCGCGGACCACGGCCAGCACGAGCTCTTCGTCGGCGGCGTAGATGAGCGTCTTGAGCTGGCGCTTCGCCGGCGCCGAGTACGGCGGCTTCTCGAGCGCCTCGATCGTGAGCACGCCCGGGGTGGCGAACTTCTCCGGCGCACCCGCCCACGCCTCGTCGTTCTCCTCCGGCAGGCGCGAGGTGGCCGTCTCGGTGTTGGCGGCGTAGCGGCACTTGGGGCAGGCGGCGACCGTGTCCTCGCCCGCGTCGGTGCGGACCATGAACTCCTGCGACTGCGAGCCGCCCATCGCGCCGGAGTGCGCCTGCACGCCCACGAACTCGAGGCCGCAGCGGGTGAAGATCTTCTCGTACGCGATCCGCTGGTCCTCGTAGCTCTTGTCGAGGCCGGCCGTGTCCACGTCGAAGGAGTAGGCGTCCTTCATCGTGAACTGGCGCACGCGGAGGAGGCCCGACTTCGGCCGCGGCTCGTCGCGGAACTTGTTCTGGATCTGGTACCAGACCTGCGGGAGCTGCCGGTACGAGCGGAGCTCGTCGCGGGCGATGGCGGTGAAGATCTCCTCGTGCGTCATGCCGAGGCAGTAGTCGCCGCCCTTCCGGTCCTTCAGCCGGAACATGTTGTCGCCCATCACCTCCCAGCGGCCCGACTCCTTCCAGATTTCCGCCGGGTGCAGCGCCGGCAGCTCGAACTCCTGGCCGCCGATCGCGTTCATCTCCTCGCGGACGATGTTCGAGATCTTCGTGAGCGAGCGCCTCGCGAGCGGGAGGATGTCGTAGATGCCGGCCCCGAGCTGGCGGACGTAGCCGGCGCGGACGAGGAGCTTGTGGGACGCGACCTGCGCGTCGGCCGGCGCCTCCTTGAGCGTCGGGATGAAGAGCTGCGAGAAGCGGGCGAGTCGCATCGCGCGGTTATACCGCAGGGTTCGCGCGGCAGCCCACTCTTCCCCACTGGCCGGGGCGGCGTTAGATGACCCCGGTGAACTACCCGGTGTGGCAGCTCGCCATGGGCGGCGGGCCCCTCGTCGCCCTCGTCGCCGTGACCCACGTCTTCGTCTCCCACTTCGCGGTGGGCGGGGGCCTGTTCCTCGTCTTCGCCGAGAGACGGGCGCGCGCGAGCGGCGACGCCGCCCTGCTCGCCTGGGTTCGCCGCCACTCGGCGTTCTTCGCGAAGCTCACGCTGGTCTTCGGCGCGCTCACCGGCGTCGGCATCTGGTTCACGATCGGCCTCGTCCACCCCGCGGCCACCTCCGCCCTCCTCCACACGTTCCTCTGGGTGTGGGCGATCGAGTGGGTCTTCTTCGCGGTGGAGATCGCGGCCTCGCTCCTCTACGCCGCCTCCTGGGACCGGGTGGACGCCGGGACGCACCTCGCCATCGGCTGGGTCTACTTCGTCGCGGCCTTCCTCTCCCTCTTCGCGGTGAACGGCATCCTCGCGTTCATGTTCACGCCCGGCGAGTGGCTCCGGACGCACGCGCTCGCCGACGCCTTCTGGAACCCCACCTTCTGGCCGTCGCTCGTCGTGCGGAGCCTCACCGCGGTGGCCTTCGCGGGCCTCTACGTGTTCGCCACCGCCTGGCGCGCGGAGCCCGCCCTCCGCCCGCGGCTCGCGCGGCTCGGCGCCTGGTGGGCCCTCCCCGCCACCGCCGCCGGCCCCGCCGCGGCCTGGTTCTGGTTCGAGCGCGCGCCGGGCGGCACGTCGATCGTCGACGGCGGCGCCGCCGACCGCGTCGTCGCGGCGGTGCACGCGCTCCGGATGAGCGTCGCCGCGGCGGTCCTGTACGCCCTGCTGCTCGCGCTCGTCGCCTGGCTCGCGCCGCGCCGCCCACGAATCGTGTCGCTCCCGGTGGGCCTGGCGCTGCTCGTCCTCGGCTACGCGAGCATCGCCGGGGGCGAGCTCGTGCGCGAGTCGGCCCGCAAGCCCTTCGTGCTCGGGAACCCCTCGGGCGGCCACCTCTACGTGAACGGCCTCGGGCCCGAGGAGACCGCCGCGGCGCGCCGGGACGGGCTCCTCGCCCACGCGCGCTGGGTGAAGCCGGGCCCCCCCTCGGAGGCGGGGGCCGAGATGTTCCGGGTGGCGTGCAGCGG